>OLRQ01000776.1_pt1 | contig 30547 bp, 26 predicted proteins | sample 1671971 | NCBI WGS metagenome assembly OLRQ01 (sample SAMEA3136631, study PRJEB25190) | human gut metagenome | biome: human gut; feature: human-associated habitat; material: faeces | place: Austria | collected 2013
CGGAACCGCTGCTCAATTTCGCCGGTCGAGGTGATTTTGCTCAGCGGTGTACGCAATGGCAAAACCGGAAGGATATTTGGGATTCTTTACGCCTTATGTTTGGATGTTCATTCAATCCTATGAGAAGTTGCGTTATTTGCTTTGCAACAAAAAAACGATTGAGACACTGATTCAGTTTGAATATTCTGCGTTTGCAGAAGCCACCGTGCCGGTATGCACATTTGCATTCAAAAATAGCTATATTAACAAAAAAGGCTGTTATTTCCGTCTGACAGATTTTCGTGGAGGCATGGAAGTTCAGCGCCAGAAAACCTTAGAAGCAATCGCAAACCATGATTGTGGCTTTTACTATGAGCAGAGTGCGGACAACTTCTCCAAAATTCCCGGCTCACCGATTGCGTATTGGTGGAGAAACTTTTCGATTTTCGACTTTAAAACCATCGGGGATTACTATGAATCTGCTGGCAGAAATAAAACGCACAACAACGAACTATATGTTAGAAATTGGTGGGAAATATCAAACAGAACACGGTGGCAACCTTATGCAAATGGTGGAGTCTTTAGAAGATGGGCTGGAAATGACTGTGACCTTGTTGATTGGTCGGAAACAGCAAAAGAAAGCTATGCTTTACACGGAGGATTGTACAATCAAAAATACAATGGGAAACGCGGTATTTGCTGGAATCTAATAACATCTTATAAAAACGGCTTTAAAATAAAGCACGAGAAGCATCATTATAGTTCAGGCGCGCCCACGATTATTGCAAGTGGGGTCAACTATGATTATTATGTCCTTGCATATCTTAATTGTATTGTGTCAAGCTCATTGTTGAATATTTTTAACCCAACATTGAATACGACAGTAAATGATGTGCTTGATTTGCCCTTGAAAATTGAGAAAGAAGAAAAAGTGGAGTGTACATCTCAGCAGTCCACAGAGCTTTCGCATAATGATTGGGATTCCTTTGAAACAAGCTGGGACTTTACGGTGCATCCTCTTGTGCGCTGCAAATCTTTTTCGCCGGAAGAAGTGGCAGAAGATGCAAAGCACAATATTGTGGACATGAATTATGTCAAAGAAGCAGTTACAAGATGGAGCAATGAGTGCTATTTGCGGTTCCAGAAGCTGAAAGAAAACGAAGAAGAGCTGAACCGTATTTTTATTGATATTTACGGGTTGCAGGATGAACTAACGCCGGAAGTAGAAGATAAAGACATAACGGTACACCGTGTATTTGAAAATCGCGATGAAGTGCCGGATAGTATGAAAAACAGCAACTATACACGCACTTACCGTGATGAAATTGTGTCGTTGCTGTCCTATGCCGTGGGCTGTATGTTTGGCCGGTACTCTATTTACAAGGATGGTCTACTTTTTGCGGGAGAACCGTATTCCTTGCAGACGTTTGCGGATAAGCTGAACGACCGCCCCGGAACGATTTCTGCTGATGAATTGGAACGTGCATACCGCAATGAGGGTGTTGTGGTTGATGAAATGTTCTTCCCGGATGCCGACAATGTTATCCCCATCACCGATGAAGAATATCTGGACGATGATATTGTATCGCGCCTGTGTACATGGCTGAAAGCAGTGTACGGTGCTGACACGCTGGAAGCAAACCTCGATTACATCGCAAAAGCCCTTGGCAATAAGGGCAGCACCAGCCGGGAGATCATCCGCAGCTATTTCCTCAAGGACTTCTTCAAGGATCACTGCAAAATTTACCAGAAGCGCCCGATCTACTGGCTGTTTGACAGCGGTAAGCAGAACGGCTTCAAGGCCCTGATCTACCTCCATCGCTACACGCCGGACACCATCGGCAACCTCCGCGTGGACTACCTTCACAAGATGCAGCGGGTCTACGAGTCCGAGATTGGCCGTATGCAGGATATGATCGACCACAGCACGAATAGCCGTGAAGTGGCCGTCTCCACCAAACGGAAGGAAAAGCTCCAGAAACAGCTCAAGGAGTGCCGCGATTACGATGAGATGATCGCCCACCTTGCCCTGAACCGTATTGAGCTGGACTTGGACGATGGTGTGAAGGTCAACTACCGCAAGATACAGACCGCAGCGGACGGCAAGTTCTATGAGGTCCTGGCAGATTCCAAAAGCATCATGGCAAAAGAAAAATAAGCAGGTGCTCTTATTCTCTGGTGTATCTGAAAGAATCGGATGGGCCACAATAATATAAAGTGAAACTCTAACTTGGATGAAAGGGAGGAATCAACGATGGGTTTTAGGATCCAAGAGGTTGAACTGCAAAACTACGGAAATATTCCGCCATTTAAGTGCTCTGATTTTTCCAACATTAACCTTATCATTGGCGAAAATGCAACAGGCAAAACCTTTTTGCTGAAGGCGCTGTATTCTGCTGTCCGCTCTATGGAGGATTACAAGCGCGGAGACGATGTTCGCTCTATGAATGAGATTCTGGCTGAAAAGCTGCGCTGGACATTTCAGGTTGATAAGTTAGGCGATATTGTGAACCGCTCCGCAAGTGAGTCTTTGCGCTTCAAATTAAAAACGGACCATCCCCAGAACTGCCTTGAGTACCAGTTTTCCCAGAGCACTACTACAAAGGTTGTCAATGTGACTGCGCCGGAGGCTCAAAAAGAGGGAAATTCTATCTTTATCCCGGCAAAAGAAGTCCTTTCGCTTTTTTCTGTTATTCTGAAGTCGCGAGAGGTGGATAAGTCTTTTGGGTTTGATGACACCTATTATGATCTGGTAAAAGCGCTCCGAATCGCCCCCTCCAAGGGAAAAAATTTCACCGCTTTTTCAAAAGCGCGAAAAGAACTGAGTGCTGTTATCAATGGAAAAGTGGACTATGATGACAATAGCGGCAAGTGGTTTTACAAAAATGAATCTGGTCAGAAGTTTTCTATTGGTGCAACATCAGAAGGTGTCAAGAAGATTTCAATTATGGACCGTTTGCTGGACAACGGCTATGTAAACAAGGAATCCGTGCTGTTTATCGATGAATTGGAATCTGCTCTGCACCCAGATGCAATTTGCGATTTCCTCGACATGATTTCTTACATTTCTCACGAAATGGGGATTCAAGTATTTATTTCTACCCATTCATATTTTGTGATTAAAAAGTTATATTTGATTGCATTAAAATATCCTGATGAAGTAGCTTGTATTTCTCTTGCCAAGGGTAAAGAGCCTCAAGTTTGTAATCTCAGCGATGGAATGCCGGAAAACTCTATCATTCAAGCATCGATCGACCTTTACAAGCAAGAAGTTACAGAGGTGCTGTGATGGGATTGATTATAGAGGAATCGGGGCTTCGATTTGGCGAATATCATGAAAATCAGGTTTTTCAGATTGAAACGAGCGAACAGTATACAAAGAGTCTGCGCCAAAACGGTATAAAAACTTGTGAATTTATTCTGCGCAAGGGAAAAAAGCTTTATTTCTTTGAAGCAAAACAATCATGCCCAAGGCAGATTATGAAGGACATTCCAGATAATGAGAAAGAGGAAAAGAAAAAACGGTACGATGAGTTCATACAAGAAATTATTTTGAAAATGCGCCATTCTCTTTCTCTCTATGGGAATATTCTTCTAAAGCAATATTCACAAGATAAAGTACCTGAGAAGATGACCAATCCAGATCTGTCCAATACGCTAATCTACTTGGTATTAGTAATCAATCCTCAAGAAGGAGAATGGGAGCCGGAACCAGAGCTTCAAGATGACTTGCGGCTGCATTTGAAAGATGAAATGAGAATCTGGAAGATTCAATCTCTGGTTGTGATTACTCCGCAACAAGCCAGAGAGAAACATTTTATCATCTGAGGAACATAAAATATGTCAGGATTAAGTTTAACTCAAATTATAAACAGACTCAATGACGAATTCACTGAGGATACCCGCAAGCTTGTCTTCTGGTACGATGACAACGGCGAGTTCATGGAGGATATGCAGGATGTGACGCTGGACAATGCCAAAGTCTACTTCTTGCAGCCGGACAACCAGTTTGCCACCAAACTCTTTCTGGAGCGGACTGACACCACAACCAATTATCTGGTCTATGCGCCCTTCCCGAAGCCCGATGTCCGAGATAATCATTTGGAAGACACCCTGTTATACTCCAAACGCTTCTTCGCAGACCGTGCTTCACTGCTTTCAGTGGACTTGGGAATTGATGAAAAGTACAAACCAGTTATCGAAAAATACATAAAGTTCTTTGCCAGCAAGGAGCGAACGCAGCGTTTCTACGATCTGGAGATTGAGAATTTCAATGAGGAAAACATCATCACTGGTCTCCTGTCTGCTATTTGCCGTACCCGGACTTGCTCCTTTGAAGAAGTCATCCGGGTCATGGTGACCGACAGTTCGCTGGAAGATAACAAATTTCTGATTGAGATTGAGAAGTATGGGCTTTTGAGCGACTTCTGGAAGCTGTGCGAGCAGCACTTCGGATATGCGGATGTGAAACCCACGCTGGAAAAACTGGTTGTGACCATGTTCGTTACTTATACAGCCAAGTATGTGCCATCCGAGCTTCCGAAGCCGTGGAAAGTATTTTCCTCCTACAAGGCCGGTAACATCATCGCCTTCATGGATAACCTGATGAATAACATTCTGTATCGCAACCGGTATGATGAGCTGTCTGCTCATGTCGCGGCGGGACTGAACGCACAGACGGTTTTCTCCGATTACCCGCCGGAGGATTTGGTGGGCTGCGATACCTTTGCTGTCATTGACCAGATCCTCATAAAATGGCTTGTGGAGCGGCTGATGGCCGAGGACACCGGTGCAAAGTTGGACGAGTTGACCATCCCACAGCTCTGTGAGAAGAGAAGCAAGATGCACTTCGGAGAAAAGGCCGGAAGCCGGTATCAGATGCTCAGCAGCGCATACCAGATGATTCAAGCCGGAAATTATCACTGCCCGGACAGCTTCAAGGACATCCTGCGGCAATATCAGGAGACAGACTCCGTGCTTGACTACGAGTACCGCCGCTTCTACTCCTCCTATGACCAGATCGAGGACACCACGGGCTTTGAACCGCTGCGCGACCTTGTGGAGAATATCTACACCAACGAGTATCTGGAGACGCTGCTGCCCAAGTGGAATAACGCCATGCAGGAACCGGATGCCTTCACGCAGCTGCCCTTGCAGCGAGACTTCTATGCCCGGAATGTCAAAAATGCCAAGGAGCGCACCGTAGTGATCATCTCGGATGCCATGCGCTATGAAGTGGGCAAGGAACTGTTCCGCAGAATGCAGGACGATCCCAAGTGCTCGGCAAAGCTGGAGGTGCAGCTGAGTGTACTGCCCTCCTATACCCGCCTTGGTATGGCGGCACTGCTCCCACACACCGAGCTGACCATGACTGATGACTTCAAGGTGCTGGTAGACGGTCTGCCCTGCGATAACCTCTCAGAGCGGGAAGCAATCCTGCAAAAGTACAACGCAGACGCAGTTTGTGTGCAGTTTGATAGCATCAAGTCGCTGAAAGTTGCGGAGCTGCGTAGCGTCTTTACCGGTAAACAGGTGGTCTATGTCTATCATAACCAGATTGACGCACGAGGCGATAAGCCAAACACCGAGGATGAAGTCTTTGTGGCTTGCAGTGAGGCGGCCTCGGAGATTATTGACCTAATCCGGCGCATCTCCACCAGTGCCAATACATATCGCTTCATCGTCACGGCAGATCACGGCTTTATTTATAAGAGGGATAAGGTGGCCGAGAGCGACAAGATCGACGGCATCAAAAGCAAGACTGCTTTTGTCAACCGCCGCTTTGTGGTTGCATCGGAGCCGGTTTCCGGGGATGGTATTGCCAGCATAAGCATGGGAACGATCCTGCGCAGCGCAGACACCAAATGGGTGTCTTTCCCCATCAGCGACGATGTATTCAAGGTGGCCGGTGGTGGTCAGAACTATGTCCACGGCGGCTCTTCTCCACAGGAGATGTTGGTGCCGGTGCTTGACATCAAGATGGAGCGCGGCCACATGGAGACCCGGAATGCTGGTATTGCACTTGTGAGCATGGTGCGTAAGATCACCAACAAGATCACCATTCTGGACTTCATCCAATCTGAGCCGGTAAGCGATGTAGTGAAGTCCGCGACCTACCGGTTGTTCTTCCTATCCGAAGATAACGAACGTATTTCCAACGAGAATAGCTACATTGCAGATAGCCGGGATCAGGACGCACAGAAGCGCATTTTCCGCATGAAGTTCCAGTTCAAGGACAAAAAATACGACAAGGACAAGCAGTATTTCTTTGTTGTGTACGACGATGCAACAGGGCTTGAAATGTTCCGTCACCCTGTCATCATGGACTTGGCGTTTGCCGATGATTATGGGTTTTGAGAATAGAGCATGACAGGGGGCGGTATCAATGGCTGATTTTATGGAGACCGAAGATAAGCGGTCTGTAATCAAAGATAAGCTACGGCAGCAATTCGATGGAAAGATCGTCCGAAAGGACTTGACCAAGAAAATCAAAGAGGGAGCAAATGTTCCGGTCTATGTTTTGGAGTTCCTTCTGGGGCAGTATTGCAGCTCAGATGACCCAGAAGTTGTTGAGGACGGGGTGAACAATGTCAAGCGCATTCTTGCAGACAACTTTGTTCGCCCGGATGAGGCGCAGAAGATCCTCTCCATTCTCCGACAACGGGGCAGTTACACCGTAATCGACAAGATTACGGTAAACCTGAACATCAAGCGGGACTACTATGAGGCCGAGTTCTCCAATCTCGGACTGAAAGACATTCCTATTGATGAAGAATATCCTGCCAAGTTTGACCGGCTGCTCTGCGGTGGTATCTGGTGCATTGTTCAACTGGATTATGAGTACATGGAAGAAGACCGGAACGGAACGCCGATCCGTATTCGCAAGCTCACGCCCATCCAAATGCCCCATGTAGACATTGCTGAACTAAAACAAGGGCGTAAAGCGTTTACACAGGATGAGTGGATGGATGTGCTGCTGCGCTCTATCGGCATGGAGCCGGATGCGCTTTCCTACCGCGAGAAGTGGCTACTCATCATCCGTATGCTGCCGCTTGTGGAGAACAACTTCAACCTCTGCGAACTGGGGCCGAGAAGCACCGGCAAATCCCATCTTTACAAAGAGATTTCTCCCAACAGCATTCTGGTGTCTGGCGGTCAAACCACCGTTGCCAATCTCTTTTACAATATGGGACGCAAAACCGTAGGTCTGGTCGGTCTTTGGGACTGCGTGGCCTTTGACGAGGTTGCCGGTATCAAGTTTAAGGACAAAGATGGCGTTCAGATCATGAAGGACTATATGGCTTCCGGCTCCTTTGCCCGTGGCAAGGAGGAAAAAGCGGCCAGTGCCTCGATGGTTTTTGTGGGCAACATCAATCAGAGCGTGGATGTATTGCTCAAAACATCCAGCCTGTTTGATCCCTTCCCGTCGGAGATGGGAACCGATACGGCCTTTCTTGACCGCATTCACTGTTATCTCCCCGGTTGGGAGATTCCAAAATTTCGTCCAGAGCATTTTACTGATGACTACGGCTTTATCACAGATTATCTGGCTGAGTTTATCCGCGAGCTGCGCAAGGAACAGTACGGAGATGCCCTCGACAAGTATTTTCGCTTAGGTTCCAACCTCAATCAGCGAGACACCATAGCTGTGAGACGAATGGTAGATGGACTGGTCAAGCTGGTCTATCCAGACGGCGAGTTCACAAAGGAGCAGCTGGAAGAAATCCTAAAGCTCGCGTTGGAAATGCGCCGTCGCGTCAAAGAGCAGCTGAAAAAGCTTGGCGGCATGGAGTTCTATGATGTAAACTTCTCCTACATCGACAAGGACAGCTTTGAGGAAACCTATGTGTCTGTACTGGAACAAGGCGGCGGCAAACTGATTCCAGAGGGAATGTGCAGTCCCGGTCAGGTCTATACAGTGTCTCAGGGGAAATCCGGGATGATTGGCGTGTTCCGTCTGGAATCGCAGATGCTTCCCGGCAACGGAAAGTTCGAGCGCACCGGTCTTGGCTCAGACCGGGAGGTGAAGGAAGCCACGAACACCGCTTTCAATTTCCTCAAAGCCAACGCAGGACACATCAGCGGGATGATCAGCACCACGACGAAGGATTATATCGTCAACTATCAGGATTTGCAGGGAATCGGCATGACTGCAAGGCTCGCCCTTCCCACCTTGATTGCGCTGGCCTCCATTGCACTGAATAAGCCTACCGTGAGCAGTCTGGCGGTCATGGGTGAGATCAGCATTGCGGGTACGATGATGAAAGTTGACGAGCTGGCAAATGCGCTACAAGTCTGTCTGGACAGCGGTGCAAAGAAAGTGTTGTTACCTATCACATCGGCAGCAGACCTAGGCTCTGTGCCGTCAGATCTGATTGGCTGCTTCAATTTGATTTTCTATCAGAGTGCCGAGGATGCTGTATTCAAAGCACTGGGAGTCGAATAAGCAAGGTCATGAAAGAGTGGATGACTTTGGGGTGGGACGCATACGATCAGGTACCGTCAAGTAAAGAATTCCGGGGGTTTCCAAAGGGGCCGCAGCCCCTTGGCACACTGACCTTGCTCGCAAGGTCTAGTGTGTTATACCTTTGTGAAGGGGATGGCGTTGACCGCCGCTTCCGCATCCTCTCGCCGCGCTGCTTTCCTGCTTGCCCATCCCCGCAGCAAAGGGATACCCGTCACTTTTTCCCCTGCGCTTTTCCGTTATCGCGAAGCGACATCATAAACGCACGTTTGTATGCCTTTCTCGTTTCAGCGCTCATCGTAATCTGTTTGGCAAGCTGAGAAATCGTCCAATCCACCGCTTTCTCCGGCGACGGCGGATTTTTAGGGAGAGACAGTTCCCGAATTGCGCCCATCAGCTTTTTCAAAAATTCCATCTGAACCGGCGGCGACGTCGGTTCTTTTTCGTCCATGTCTTTCTTGATATCCCTGAGGATAGAGAGAAAAATATTTTTAATGCGCTCGAAATCCGCTTCATGCGGCGCGAATTTCTGCGCCCTGAACAGCATCACATCTTCACGCTTGGCTTTTTCGGCTTCTTCGCTGTTCGTCGGAAATTCCATGATGGTATCGCTTAACACGTCCAGCATCATGTTTCGGCTCTGAATCCCGTATTCCAGCTCATCGGCAAAATAGATGCGAATCATCTTGGTCAGCTGCGGAAAGTGCTTGTGTTCAATCAATCGGTTCAAAACGTCCATATCCATTTCGCCGTTCACCATCCGATTGAACGCAGCTTCGGAAAGCCCCGTCATCGTCACGTCAACGTTGCGCGGCTTTTGAAATGTGGACAGCCCCAGCAGATAATCCGTCGATACGTCAAATTCCGTGGCGATGGCGATCAGAATATCGCTGCTGATGGTTTTGGTTTCACCGCTTTCGATGCGGCTGAGCTGGGAAGGGGCTACGCCGATCCGTTCGGCAAAGTCCTTCTGCGTGATAAACGCGGCCTCGCGCAGATTCCTGATGCGCTGCCCCGGCGTTTCTCTTTCTGCCAATGCGAATTCCTCCAGATTTCTGATTTGGTTTGATTATACATCACTGGAAGCCACATTGCAAATTCACAATTTTGAAACGGAAAACCTCCAAAATTGTAATTATGCGTGATTTTCTGACAGTCTATACGTTTTCCGTTACAATGTCGCCGTGACCTTTGAAAACTCCATGACCGTCCAATCAGCTACCTTTCCGGGGATGCAGGCCGTGAACACATTCGTGCAGCCTGCCAAGGAAGGAGAAAACGACACCGCGCCACACAAGGTCGCCTGTCTGGAACTGAGCGGAACAATCGGCTGACCGCCTTTAACCATCTTTTTATTTGTTAGGAGGAATGTCTTGAACATCTTTCAATTCGTCAAATCTCAAATTACGACCCGCCAGGCGGCTGAACACTACGGTTTGAACGTTCAGCGCAACGGCATGACGCTCTGTCCCTTTCACGACGACCATGCCCCGTCTTTGAAGGTCGATACACGATTCTACTGCTTCGGCTGTCAGGTAAAAGGAGACGTAATCGACTTTGTAAGCAAACTTTTCGGACTTTCTCTGATTCAGGCGGCGCAAAAACTCGCTGCCGATTTCGGGCTTGAACCGAACACACCGCAGTCGGCTGCGGTTGTGCCCGCTCAGCCGCCCGTGGTGCAGCAGCGCAGACTTGTGCTGGAATGTACGAAAGCTCTGACGGACTATGAACGGCTTTTGAACCACTGGAAAACCGCATATGCGCCTGCGGATATGAACGCACCGTGGGACGGACGGTTTGCGCAAGCGCTGCATGAACTGCCCGCCATCGGACATGTGCTCAACCTGCTGTATTCTGCGGATGCAAAACTCCGCGAAGATACGGCAAAAGCGCTCGTCAACACGGGTGCGCTTCAACGCATCCAAACCAACCTGGAACATGACACAGAGGAGGAACAGTTTGAACTTGAAAAAGAAGAAAACCGCCCTGCCGCCTAACGGCTGGCCTGCATGGTACGACGGGAAATCCATCAATGAAGCTCTGTTTTGTCAGCATTTTCTGAAAACACACGCCATCATCTACACGGAAAATGCCTTCTTTACGTCGGAAGGCTGTATGATGGACGACACGCCGCTCAAAGCCGATATTTACGCAATGTTGGAAGACTACGCTTCCACCAGCGTCACCAAGAAAATCAGCAGCATCATCGAGCTGCTTAAAATCACGGCGCATGTGGACGAGCTTGCCCCGCAGACGGATCGGATTCACCTTGCAAACGGAACGCTCTTTCTGGATGGACGGTTTACACATGAAAAGAACGAGATTGTGAGAAGCCGTTTTCCTGTTCGGTATACCCCTGACGCCGCGCCGCCTGCCGTCTGGCTGCGTTTTCTCGACGAGTTGCTGTATGCCGAGGATATCCCCTGCTTGCAGGAGTACATCGGATACTGCCTGATTCCCAGCAACAAGGGACAGCGGATGATGCTCATCAAGGGCAGCGGCGGAGAAGGAAAAAGCCAGATTGGAACAGTGCTTTCGCATTTGTTTGGATGCAATGCGAAGAACGGGAGCGTCGGAAAGGTGTCCGAGAATCGGTTTGCCCGTGCTGACTTGGAACACATTCACCTGATGATTGACGACGATATGCGCATGGAAGCGTTGAAACAGACCAACTATGTCAAGTCCATCGTTACTGCGCAGGACAAGATGGATTTGGAAAAGAAGGGCAAACAGAGCTATCAGGGCTGGATGTATGCGCGTCTGCTGGCGTTCTCCAACGGCGATCTGCAATCCTTGTATGATCGAAGCGATGGCTTCTATCGCCGTCAGCTCATCCTGACAACGAAGGAAAAGCCCGCTGCACGCAAAGACGACCCCGACATTGCCGAAAAGATGTGCTGCGAGCTGGAAGGTATCTTCCTTTGGGCGTTTGAGGGCTTGCAGCGTCTTGTCCGCAATCAGTTTCGATTTTCGGAGAGCGAACGTGCCAAAGGCAACCGCAATGTGGTCAAGCAGGATGCAAACAACGTCATCCTCTTTATGGATTCGGATGGATATATCGAACGAAGTCCAAACAGAACCATCAGTTCTAAAGAACTGTACAGGATTTATACGTTCTGGTGCGAGGAAAACGCCTTCCCCGTCCTCAAATTGAGAACAGTCAGTGATTACCTTGTGGCGCATTCCAAACAGTATGACATCATACATACCAATAATATTTTGAATTTACAAGGTCGTCGTGTTTGGGGCTTTAAGGGAATCGGGGCTGCAATACAGCTTTCGGATGGCTGGCAGAAAACATGGATGGAAACACCGTTCGATGAAAAGAACAAAATCGCATAAGTGAGAAATACGCCGAAACACTATGTACGTACGTACGCCGCAAGAATGAAAGACGATAAAGTCTGCTGAAATTCATAAAAAACGAGATATTGCTTTATTTTTGAGATGCGCACAATCTTCCTAAATAACGGTTTGCGCATCGCGTACGTACGTACATAGTAAAAAAGCGAAAAACGCTACTATATATTTTTTGAGGAGGTACACATGGCGAAAGCGCAATACGCCATCTTGAGATTTTCAAAATATAAAGGGCCTGAAATCGGCAGGATTGAAGCCCATGACGAACGTACCAAAGAGAAATACGCCAGCAATCCAGACGTGGATACGAGCCGGAGCGCGCTCAACTTCCACCTGATTCAGCCGGAACATTCCTATCGGGAGGAAGCCGAACGGCAGATTGCCGAAGCGGAATGCCGCGTGAGATCGGACAGCGTGAAGCTGGTCGAGGTCCTGATTGCCGGTACGCCCAGTTTCTTTAAGGACAAGACGCAGGATGCGATCAAGGCGTATTTTGAACACGCGCTTGAATTTCTGAAACAGAAACAACGAGCGAAAACCTTTGTGTCCGCCGTCGTGCATCTCGACGAGAAAACCCCGCACATGCACGTCACGTTCGTTCCTCTGACGGAAGATAACCGTTTGAGTGCCAAAGAGATTATCGGTAACAAGGCTAAACTGAGCCAGTGGCAGAGCGATTATTGGAAGCACATGGTCAGCAAATACCCTGATCTTGAACGCGGCGAAAGTGCTGATAAGACCGACCGCAAGCATATTCCGCCGCGTGTTTTCAAAGAAATGACCCATCTTGCCAAGCAAAGCAGGAAAATCGAAGCGGTTATGGATGATGCAAATGTATTTAACGCCAAGGGCAAGTTGCAGGAGGTTGAAGCCCTGCTGGAACGGTTTATCCCCAGCGTAGAGCGGATGCAGACCCAGCTTGACCAGTACAAGGTCGCCTTTACAGACACAACCACCGAAAACGCTTCCTTGAAGAAGGAAGTTGCGGAACTTCAAAGCAAACTGGATACCGCCAAACGCGGAAGCGTTCAGAAAAAGCTCGATGACGCGCAGCTTTTGAATGATTATCAGGAACTCCGCAGGATTGTAAAGCGGATTCCGCCTGAAATTCTGGAACGCGCCAAACGTCAGGAACGCAGCACCGCCGCGTCGAGGTGCACGCGATGAGGACGGTGAGCGGATGGCACGGAAAAAGAAAATCATCAACAACACGCCTTATCCGCAGCATGCCATTGACGCCGTTGCGCGTTGCCTCTGGCCGGATATCGTGGCTTTCTTTGAAAGCGAAGAAGGACAAAAGGAGTTTGAAGCATGGAAACGTCAGCAGGACAAGGAGAACATGGGACAGGAAAATCAGTTAAAGGCAGCATAAGAAAAATTCCGTCAGAGTCAGTTATAAGACTCTGGCGGAATTTTTTCGTTATGGCGGATTATCTCGTTCGGCGCTTGGAAGAAGCCCTTCTCCGTCTGCCGTTTTCAAAATAATCGTAGTGGAAGGTAAGAAAAAATCCGAACCCATTTCCGATTTGGAAAATCTGGTTCGGATTATATGCGTTTGGTGCACCGCCCGCGTGTCGAACCAGATTCGTCAGGCATTCATGGGCGGCGATTTCTACAAGCTGCGCGCTCTCCGTGTCCTCCGCCGGAAATACGCCGCGGCGCTCGATGGTCACGCCGACGGCGCGCGCGGCGCGGGCAAGCTGATCAAATGTGTCGACAGGCTGTTCATCCGAATATTTTCCCAGCAGCAGCCGAACGTTCTGCCGCCACGCGGCGCGGACGCTTTCCGCATCGCCCTGCGCGCCGGAGAGAAACTGCCGGGTCTGCAGGAGCGCGCGGCCAATCTGGTCGTGAACGCGGGTTTTGGCGCGCAGAATCTCCTTTTCCCGCGTCGCTTCCTGTACGTCCTGCCCATATTGCCGAAGCCGCCGGTTCATGCCTTTCAGGCGAAGATTGTCCTTTTCCACTTCCCGCTGGAGCCGCGCTTCCTCGGTGATATTCGTGCCGGTGATTTGGTAAATGTTTTTTCCTGCCATCTCCATCTGTACGCGCTCAAAGCTCCATGTCTGGCCATTCTCCAGCGTGACGATAGGCTGCGATTCAATCGCTTTCCAGAAAACGTTCGCGTTGAGCAGCGCTTCTCCCGTGAGCAGATGACTCAGTTCGTCCATTTTGAGGTTCTTCAGGCAGGGCAGCCCGTTTTCCCACGCAAAACACAGCGCGCTTGGCAAATGGTCGCAGCTTTCCTTGATGGAAACCGGCGAAAGCTGCCGCCTGTTTTTGCGCCGCAATAGAAACAGCGCAGAAAGGCTGAGCGCCGAGAGGAGCAGCGCCGCAGCCGTCCACGGCGCAGGGGAGAGCGCCGCGCTTTCCGGCAGACGGGAAAGCAATATCGCCAGCGCTGCAAAATCCAGTGAAGCAATGGTCAGGAAAATTGCAAACGCAAAGCGGCGGTGGCAGCGCACGGCGCTCATGCAGCTAAGCAGACCGGCAATCGTTCCGATTAGCAGCAATGTGCACATCAAACCGGCGTGAAGCGGATTCATGCGCGCTCACCTCCCCAGTCAAAAAAGAGCGTTAAACACAGTGCGCCGTCTGCATCGTCGATGGTCAGCTCCCCCAGAGCCATGTATTTGTCCACATTCGGAAGCCTTGCCGCGTCCTCCATCATCAGGCGAATGGAAAAACGCTTGCCGCATTCCACGCGCACCATCAGCGCGCTGAGCGATGGCAGCGCGGCCTCCAGACAATCCTCGAAGAAGTCGTAAGCGCTCTGCGCGTGGCAGCTGCATACGCTGTCTGTTCCTTCCTGATGGAGCGCGCAGACAGCGCCGTACTGCGTCAAATAAGTCAGCGATTCTCGGAGGCAGTGGGTCAGCTCGTCCGCGCGGACGACCGCTTTCTTATCGCAAATCAGCGCAAGATTGACCCGCCGCTTGACATACGCGCCCAGCAGACAGATCTGCTTTAATTTTTGAATATCCAGCTTTTGAACGCTTTCTTCGCCCAGAAGCTGGTTGATTTGAAGCAGCTGAGGCTGCACGAGCGCAATCATCTCGTCCATGAGCCGATTTTTTTCTTCAATCTGCGCGCGCTGACGCTTCAGCTCGTTTTCCGCCTGAATCAGCTCGTTTTCCTCCGAAAGCCGGGTGTTGATTTCGGCAAGCTGCGCCTGAATCCGATTGATTTTCGAAATATCCTCCACCCAGTACACGCGCCCGTCCTGCACCGGCGCGCTTTGCAGGCGTGTGTCCGCGTTCAGCAGAATCGCCTCGCGCGCCGCTGCGTTCAGTTGACAGGCGGTGAGCTCCGGCGCATTTTTCGCGCGGTAGATGGGGACGCCCTGCTCGTCCACAATCTGCGCGGCAACAGTGGATTCGGAAAAGAAATAGCGGTAATGGTCGTTGGTTGGCAGCAGCCCCACCTGCAGGCAGCTCTCCCAGAACGCCGCAAACGTCAGGCAGCAGCATTCCGGTATCTTGTGGAACGTGTAGATGTTAGCAAAACTCAGCGCGCACAACGCAAATCCGCCCAGAAATACACAAAGCGGCACCCATGCGTATCGCCTGCTTTCAGACACGCGGCACTTGCAATAGATAACAGCCCCGGTTGCCAGCAGCAGAACGACAATCCACGCCATGGCAAGATAGTACACCCAGCCGTGAATATAGTCGGCTGATAGCGTTGCGGCGCCCGGCGCGGCACGGAAAGCCATCTGGTGCAGATCGTTGGTCAGCACGCCGCCAATCAGGCATATCGCCGGAAGAAACAGCAGATACCACCGGAGCGAAAACGTATCGCCCTCGCGCCGCCCAAGCTGCAGCGCGGCGAACAGGCTGAACAGCGGCGCAAGAATCTGCGGCACATAATACAAATACCACAGATAGCGTGTAACAGTATCGTCGTTGAAAAAGCGATATTTGACCGTACGCAGGAACAGCCACAGCACGGCCATGGCGCATCCAAGCAGCAGCCAGCGCCGATCACAGCGGTGCAGAATCCTGCGAGATATGGAAAAGCCCCAGCCCATGGCCAGACCGATGTAAATCAGGTTGGTCAGCAGAAAGAAAGCGGCAGAGGGCAGCGGAGCGCCCACGCGATCCGCCTGGCGAAAAAAACCGGCAAGAACGAACAGACCAAGCGCAAGGCAGAGCTTCGCAATGGATTTTCGCTTCGCGGCAGCCATATATCCACCTCCTGCCCGTATTCGAAAGCATGAATATTATACCATACAAGCGACTGAAAAACCAGTGCTTTCAAGACAAACGAACGGGCAGGAGTCTTTCGTAGACTGTCCCGCACTGGTTTATCCGCATGGTATGCCTTGTTCCTCCGCAGAGATGGGCAGTGTCAGCTCGATCACGGTTCCGTCTTTGCCGCTCTCCGTGATGCGCACGCTGCCGCCGTGGAGATGAGCGATTTCCCAGACCAGCGATAAGCCCAGCCCCACGCCGCCCTTTTCCCGGCTGCGGGACTTGTCCACCCGGAAGAAAGGCTGAAACACGCTTTCTCTGAAGTTTTCCGGGATGCCGCAGCCTGTATCCCTGACCTCGATCACCGCGCTGCTGCCCCGGCGCGACGCGGCGACGCGTACGCTGCCGCCCGGATGATTGTATTTTACGCCGTTCTCTACCAGGTTGAAAATCGATCGATATACAAGCACGTCGCTGCCGGTAATCCAAAGATCTTCGCCGGATTGAGAGAGCGCCACGCCGTTCTTTTCCGCCAGCGGCGACAGATCTGCCAGCACCTCCTCAATCATGGGGGCAAGCTGGATTTTGTCCGTGCGCGGCACAGCCTTCAAGTCGCTCATATCCAGCAGCGTCCGCACCATTTTGGATAGCCGCTCGGTCTGCTCCCGCAGCATGGAAATCGTTTCTGCGGTTTCCGGACGATTATCTCCGTGGTCTGTGGCCATGTACAGATCCAGCCGCGCCTGCATCAGCGCCAGGGGCGTGCGCAGCTCATGGGCGGCGTTGCCCACAAACTGCTGCTGTGCGTCGAACGCCTGATTCAACCGCAGCAGCATCTGATTGATAGCACGGCTCAGCCGGCTGAACTCCACGGCCTCATCCTCGCTGAGGGTGATTTCCGTCAAACTCTGCAGCTGCACGCGTTCTGCCTTTGCGGTAAAGCGCTTCAGCGGCTTCAGCGCCTTTCCACTGACGAAATACGCCACTGCGCCGCCCAGCGCCGTCACCGCCAGCGCGATGTACCAGCCGCGAATGCAGAAACTGTGCTTCGCGCCGCTCAGCTCCAACACGAACTCTCCATTGAAGCGCTCCGACAGATCCTTCCACTGCTCGTCAGGAATGTCGACGCGGATGGCCTGCGGATCCTCCTGCACATAGTGCATCACATAATTGCCGATGGAGTCCATATAGGCATGGCCAGAGGAGCACAAAAGCGTTTTCATGGTCACGCAGGCAGTCGCCAGCAGCAGAATGGTCAGCAGTGTGATTCGCCATTGCAGAGAAAGGCGTTTCAAAAGTCGTTTCATGGCTCACGGCCTCCCATCAGATAACCCTCGCCGATGCGGTTCAGAATCGGGTCATAGCCCAGCGCCGCTTTCAGCTTTTTGCGCAGGGATGAGATGTGCACCCGGATGGAGTTGCTGAAGCTGTTCACGCTGCCGTCCCACACATGCTCCATCAGCTCCTCCTGGCTTACCGGCCGTCCCTGGTTAAGCAGCAGGTATTCCAATATGCCGTTTTCCTTGCGGGTCAGCGCGACGACCTCGCCCCTTACCTGTGCCGTCCGTTTTACCGTATCGAAGGACAACTCCCCGCAGCGCAGCACCGCGTCGTGCTGCACAAAGCTGCGCCGGGTCAGACTGCGCACCCGCGCCTCCAGCTCTTCCAGATGAAAGGGCTTGACCAGATAGTCGTTGGCGCCGCAGTCCAGCCCTTCCACCTTGTCGCTGATTCGGCTGCGGGCGGAGAGAATCAGCACACGGGTTTCCCGGTCCTGCTCCCGCAGCGTTTTCAGCAGATCCATGCCATCCCGTCCAGGCAGGTTCAAATCCAGCAGAAGCAGGTCGTACTTCTCCGTCAGCAGCCAGTCCAGCGCGGAATCGCCGTCATAGCAGGCATCCACCTCGTAGCCCTTTTGCTTCAGGCTTTTGACCAGCGTGTCGCACAGTGCCCGCTCGTCCTCCACAATCAAAATCCGCATACTGCGCCTCCTTTGCGCTCGTGTGATCATGTCCAGTATAGCATATCGGCATAAAATGCGCATAAAATTTTCTGTTTTAACGTAGATTTTACCCCCGCTATCGTATAATGAGCCTGCGAGAAGACAAAAGGAGGGAAGCTTCATGAATCTCATTTCATCGGCTGCGGGCAGGCGCGTCGTGAGGCTGGGCGTGCTGATACTGGGCGCGGCGATGCTGATTTACGGCGCACAGCGGGGCGAGGCCGCCACGGTGCTGTCCAAGGCCGTCCGAATCTGCCTGGAGTGTGTGGGCATTGGATAAGAAGAAAAAAACTTCGAAGGCTCCGCCCGTTTCCGGATTTCTCGCCCGGTTTCGGGGATTTGCGCAGGCCTGCGCCGTGCTGCTGACAAATCCGCACCTGCCCAATCTGCTTAAGGGGCAGATTTACCGGGGAAAGGGCAAGACCGTCTGCGTGCCGGGGCTCAACTGCTACTCCTGCCCTGCCGCAACAGGCGCGTGCCCCATCGGGGCGGTGCAGTCGGTAATCGGCTCGTCCAAATTCAAGTTTTCCTATTATGTAACAGGCACGCTGATTCTGCTGGGGGTACTGCTGGGGCGGTTTGTGTGCGGCTTTCTGTGCCCTTTTGGGTGGTTTCAGGAGCTGATTCATAAGATTCCATTGCCCAAGAAGAAGCTGTCCACGAAGAAGCTCAGACCGCTGCGGTATCTCAAGTACCTGATTCTGCTGCTGACGGTGACGCTGCCGCTGATTTTCACCAACGAGGTGGGGATGGGCAATCCCTTCTTCTGCAAGTACCTGTGTCCGCAGGGCGTACTGGAAGGCGCGATTCCGCTGTCCCTCGCCAGTGAGAGCGTCCGAAGCGCACTGGGCAGCCTGTTTACATGGAAGAGCGTCGTGCTGGGCGCAGTGGTCGTCTTGAGCCTGCTGTTCTATCGCCCGTTCTGCAAGTGGCTATGCCCGCTGGGAGCGTTCTACGCGCTGTTTAACCGGGTATCGCTGACGGGAATGCAGGTGGACGCGCACAAATGCGTTCACTGCGGCAGGTGCGAGAAAGCCTGCAAGATGGACGTGGACGTGACGAAGACACCGGATCATCCCGAATGCATCCGCTGCGGCATGTGCGTCAAGGCGTGTCCCACGGGCGCGGTCAGCTTCCGCTGCGGGCTGAGCCGCGGGGCAAAGGAAAAAGAGAATCCAGCCGGCAAACAAGCCGTGGAGAAATAATCACAGAAAAGAAACGGAGGACATTTTCAATGAAGAAGACCTGGATTGCGCTGCTGCTGGCGCTGTGTATGCTGACCACCATAGGAGCGGCTTCCGCCTGCTGCACTTCCGCCTGCTGCACGAAGCCGTCCGGAACGGACGAGGCACAGACCATGGAGGAAACCTGCACCTGCATCATCGATGGCAAGGCCATGGATGACTGCGCCTGCATGACGGGCATGTGCGATGAAAAGTGCAGCTGCGGGGAGAAATGCGACTGTGCCGAAAAGAAGCTGGAAATGCTGACTGCCGAAATGAACGCCGTGTTCGAGAAAAACATGGACCTGTGGAACCGGTTCTTCGGCATGATGGACAAGCAACCCGACATGGGCATGAGTTACGCCGATTACCTGACGGCGCAGCTGGAACTGAAGAAGGAAAAGTTCACGGAGGATGAGTACAAGCTACTTCAGCAGGACATTGAGACCATCCGTCGGCTGGACGAAGAGATGGAAAGGCTCATGCCGAAAGACGACGTGACGGCGGGCTCGGACGTGGCGCTGGAGAGCGGCGTGGTGACGGCGGGCGGCGGCATCGTCATGGGCGGCGAAGGGATGATGATGACGGACGGCGGCATGGATGACAAGGACATGCGTGTGGAAGATGATTCGTCCGAGAAGTTCCCTGCTTTCCAGGGCATGGATTTAGACGGCAATCCCGTGAGCAATGAGTTGTTTAAGGAGAATTCCGTCACGGTGATCAACTTCTGGTTCTCTGCCTGCGCTCCCTGCATCGGGGAACTGGGCGAGCTGAACGCACTCAACGAAGAACTCAAGCTGAAGGGCGGCGCGGTGATCGGCATCAACGCGGACACCATCGGCGGCGACGAAAGCATGATCATGGAAGCCAAGAACATTCTGGAAAAGAAGGGCGCCATGTATCAGAACATTTACTTCCCTGCGGACAGCGAGGCAGGAAAGCTGACCTACAGCATCACGGCGTTCCCCACCACCGTGGTGGTGGACCGCAACGGCAACATGGTGGGCAAGCTTCTGGGCGGCATCAACAGCGAGAAGCAGATGAAGGCGCTGCAGACCATGATTGACGAGGTGCTTGCCCGAGACGCGGCGATGCTGGACAAGGACATGCTGATGAAGCCGGACGGCAAGTAATCGCCGAAGCGGCGCAGGCAGCATCCTGTGCGAAAACAATTTCCTGCTTGTGGGGAATTATCTCTATAAACGCGCTCGTCGGCGGAAAAGACCACCGACTGGTGAACTTTTTCGATAAGCTGCGGCGTCTCTCTCAGCGTGAGGGAGACGCCGCTTCGGCATTCATCCAGAAACAGTGCCCGCAGACAATCCTGCCGCTGATGCAGGATTCGCACAATCATCCCCCGCGCCGCCAGCATCCATCGGCGGTGCTTTTTCATCCCCTATTTGACATTTCCCGCAAAAGCAGTATAATAAAATAGAGATTCGCATCTATCGCGCCGAATCCCGCCATCAACACGCAAAAACGAGGGAACAGCATCATGCCAATCCGCATTCCGAACGACCTGCCCGCCGCCAGCGCGCTGCGGAGCGAAAACATATTCGTCATGACCGACACGCGCGCGAAAACGCAGGATATTCGCCCGCTGAAAATCCTCCTGCTGAACCTGATGCCCACCAAAATCGCCACCGAAACGCAGCTGGCGCGCCTGCTGGGCAATACGCCGATTCAGGTGGAATTGGAACTGCTGATGGTGAAGTCCCACGTCGCGAAAAACACGTCCGAGGAGCACATGCTCGCGTTCTACAAGACGTTCGATCAGGTGTGCGGCAAGACGTATGACGGCATGGTCATCACCGGCGCGCCGGTGGAGCGGATGGCGTTCGAGGACGTGGAATACTGGGACGAGCTGTGCGCCATCTTCGAGTGGACGAAAACGCACGTCACGTCCACGTTCCATATCTGCTGGGGCGCGCAGGCGGGGCTGTATTACCACTGGGGCGTGCCGAAATACATGATGGAAAAGAAGCTGTCCGGCGTGTACCGCCACCGCGTTGTGCATAAAAACAGCATCCTCTTCCGCGGCTTTGACGATACGTTCATGGTGCCGCACAGCCGTTACACGACCGTCCGCCGGGAGGATATATTGGCGCATCCGGAGATGAAAATCCTCGCCGAAAGCGACGAAGCGGGCGTGTATGCCATTTCCACCCACGGCGGACGGCAGATTTTCATCACCGGGCACAGCGAATACGACGCGGACACGTTGGAGAAGGAGTACCTGCGCGACAAAGCCGCTGGACTCCACCCCGATGTGCCCTGCAACTACTATCCCGATGACGACGACACCCGCGCGCCGATTTGCTCGTGGCGCTCGTCGGCAAACCTGCTGTACTGCAACTGGCTGAATTACTTCGTCTATCAGGCGACACCGTACGATTTGAACCGCGTCGGCATTGTTGTCATGGATGATTTCAAGGAACAGCATGACAACACGTTATGACGGGGCATCTACCGCAGAAAAGGAGGCTGAAACAGCCATGAAAGCACGGAAAATCCTCAAAAAAGTCGGAATCCTGCTGGCGATTGTGCTGATTGTGTCTGCCGCGAATTTCATCATCTTCGGCGCGCAGACACGGATGTTCCAGCTGCCCTTTGAGCTGGCGACACGGAGCGGCGGACATGTGATTGCGTCCTATGATTCCCCGGACGGTCAGTACCGCGCGGACGTTTATCAGTATGACGAGACGTCGATGTCCCGCGTCGGGCTGCGCGTCCGCATCGAACCCAAGGACGGCAAAAGCGCCGGGTGGAATGTCGCGTACCTGTACAATTACGAACTGTACAACTTCGGCGACAACTACCACGAACTGCACTGGGTGGACAACGATACCATCAACATCAACAACATTGTGCTGGATATTCACCACATGACGTATTCGGACTAATACAGAATAAAGAACCGCCGCACCTCCAAACAAACGGAAGTGCGGCGGATTTTCTTTACCCTTCCTGCGCGCGAATCTTTTCCAGATAATCTTCGTAGCCGCAGTAGTAGTCGGCAATCGTGCCGTCGGGCTTGATTTCAATGATGCGGTCGGCGATGGTCGTGATAAACTGGTGGTCCTGCGACGTGAAAATCACGTTGCCGGGGAAGTTGATCAGCGCGTTGTTGACCGCCGTGATGGATTCCAAATCGAGGTGGTTGGTGGGCTGGTCGAGCATGAGGAAGTTCGCGCCGGAGAGCATCATGCGGGAGAGCATGACGCGCACCTTCTCGCCGCCGGAAAGCACGCTGACGGGCTTGTACACGTCGTCGCCGGAGAAGAGCATCCGGCCGAGGAAGCCGCGCATGTACGTTTCCAGCTGTTCGGGCGAATACTGGGCGAACCACTGCATCATGTTGAGGTTGCAGCCGTCGAAATACTTGCTGTTGTCCTTGGGAAAGTAGTTGGTGGAGATGGTAACGCCCCACTTGAAGCTGCCGCTGTCGGGCTTGATTTCCTCCGCGAGGATGCGGAAGAGGGCGGTCTGCGCCTGTTCGTTCGAGCCAACAAGGGCGATTTTCTGCCCCTTGGTGACGATGAAGGACACGTCCTTGAGCAGCTGCACGCCGTCCTGCGTGTAGTTGAGGTTCGACACTTGCAGGATGTCCTTGCCCGCCTCGCGTTCAGGCGTGAAGCACACCCACGGATAGCGGCGGGAGGAAGCGGGCATCTGCTCAATGGTCAGCTGATCGAGCAGCTTGCGGCGGCTGGTCGCCTGCTTCGCCTTGGACTTATTGGACGAGAAACGCTGGATGAAGGCTTGCAGTTCCTTGATTTTGTCCTCGCGGCGCTTCTTCTGGTCGTTCATCAGACTCTGCATCATCTTGGAGGATTCATACCAGAAGTCGTAGTTGCCGACGTAGAGCTTGACCTGATTGAAGTCGATATCGACGATATGTGTGCAGATATTGTTCAGGAACCAGCGGTCATGGGACACGACGATCAGCGTGCCGGGGAAATTCATCAGGAAATCCTCCAGCCACGCGACGGAGCGGTTGTCAAGGTTGTTCGTCGGTTCGTCCAGCAGCAGGATGTCCGGATTGCCGAACAGCGCCTGCGCCAGCAGCACCTTGAACTTCTCGCCGCCCTTCAGGTCGCCCATGAGCATCGTGTGCATTTCAACGGGCAGCCCCAGACCGGTCAGCAGCGTCGCGGCGTCGGACTCAGCGTTCCAGCCGTCCATCTCCGCGAATTCGCCCTCCAGCTCGGCAGCGCGTTCGCCGTCCGCGTCAGAAAAATCAGGTTTCGCGTACAGCTCGTCCTTTTCCTTCATGATGTCGTACAGGCGCTGATTGCCCATGATTACCGTGTCCAGCACAGGATAGGCATCGTACTTGAACTGATCCTGCTTCAAGGTGGACAGGCGCTGCCCCGCGGGAATCGTCACCGTGCCGGTCGTGGGCTCCAGCTCGCCGGACAAAATGCGCAGGAACGTCGATTTGCCCGCGCCGTTCGCGCCGATAACGCCATAGCAGTTGCCCGGCATGAATTTCAAATCCGCACCCGAAAACAGCTTCTGACCCCCGAAGGTCAGGGAAACATTGCTTACCGTGATCATGGGTTTTCTCCTTACATTTCCGTGGTCGTTCCATTATATACAGACGTACCTTTCTACTATACCATATTCATCCCGGAAATGGAAGGGGGTAGGCGAAAAATCCATGGGAGTTCATGCGTTCGAGGGCGGTTGGCGCGGCTATGTGGTCGCGCCCATCTGGCGCGACAATGTGCGAGGGGGAGGAGAGAGCAGCTTGGGGGCGCGTCTGCGGACGCGCAAAGTTACTGGCAGGGACGCTTCGCTGCCTGCGCCCTTGTTGATTTTGCTCTTTGGATTGGTCGGACGAGGAACTGTTGGGGCGTTGCCCCAAACCCCACAAGGGAGCTCCGCCCCTTGACCCCGCAAGGGGGAATCCCCCCTTGACCCCTCCGCGCGATTGAGTTGGTTTCACTCCCATAATTCTTCCGCGTGTTTATCCGTGAACTTAACCCTCCGCCAGCGGCAGTTCAAACCAGAACGACGTTCCTTCGCCCTCCTTGCTGTCAACCCCAAACGGCACATCATGCTTTTCCAGAATACTCCTGACAATCGACAAGCCCAAGCCGCTGCCGATAATCGCCCGCTTATGCGTCTCCTGCGTGCGGTAATAGCGATTCCAAATCAGCGGCAGTTCCTCCGGCGCAATGCCCTTGCCGCTGTCGTGAATTGTCAGGCGCACCATCTTGCCGATGACCTCCTGATGGATTTCGACCGTCTTGTCCTCGCCCGTGTACGTCAGCGCATTGCCGACTAAGTTGTACACCACCTGCGCAATCCGCTGTTCATCCGCGATTGCCTTCACCTGCGCCTGCGGATGGAACACCACCTGATAGCCGTTTTGCTGCACCATGCGGCTCACGCGGTCGGTAATCGCCTGCACAGACGCGGTGAACGGGTACGGCGCGGGATTGAGCGCCAGCGCGCCCGTCTGCAGGCGGCTGAAATCCAGCAGTTCGTTGACCAAACTCGTCAGGCGCTGTGTCTCGTCGATGATCACCTGCATGTTCTCCGGCGTTGCCTCGCCGGGAATGTCGCGCATCATCTCGACGTAGCCGCCAATCATCGTCAGCGGCGTGCGCAGGTCGTGGCTGATGTTGGCAATCAGCTCGTGCTGCAGGTTCTCCACCTGACTTAACTCCTTCGCGGCGTATACCAGTGTGCTGTTCAGCTCCGCCATTTCGCGGTACTCGCAGCCATGCGGGGGAATTTCGTACTGCCCGCGCGAGAGGGAGTGCGCCGCTTCGCTCGTCTCGACGATGGAGCGCGTCACCTTGCGGGAAATCAGCATTGCCAGCAGCGTTGCGCCAAGGAGGACGATGATGGTGATGAACATCAGCTGCGTCCGCAATGTCGCGACGGTGCTGTCCAGCGGGGTGATGATGGAGTTGAGCAGCAGATACCCGCCCGTGCCGTCGGGGAGGGTGACGCGGCGCGCGCACAGCAGGCTCTGCTTCTTGTCGTCCTCCATCTTCGGCACGTTGCCGCGGAATTGATGGCTGTTGTACTGGTCGCCGCCGAATGGGGCGATGTTGAACAGCTCCGTCAGCGTATCGCCGTTTTCGGGAATCATTGAGCACCAGAAGGACAAATCCCGGCTGCTCATGCGGTGGATGAGGCAGTAATGAATGTCATCCGACGACAAAAAGACATGTTTGTCGCTGTCCAGCAGGAGGATGCAGACGTCATTCTGCTGCGCGAGCCTGTCTATCAGCGCGGACAGCTGCTCATTGCCGATGTTGCTCTCCACTGCGTCGGCGGCCTGGGTGATTTGCCGCGTTTTGTCCCAGCGGTAGAAGTCGTCCAGCCAGACAATCTGCATCAGCCACAGGAGCGCAAGGACGAACGCGACAAACGCCGCCAAGTAAGCGAAAACTCGGCGGCGAATGCGGGGATGCTTTTTTTCTTTCGGATTTTTGCGCATAGCGAAACACCTCTTGCTTACAAAGGCGCAGCCTTTTCGTCTCCTCGGATAAACACGCGGAAACAGTATGAAAGCGTCACCAACTCAATCGCGAAAAGGGAGTCCAGAGGGTCGAAGACCCTTTGGCAGGTGCAGGGCAGCGCCCTGCCGGAGTCCAGAGGCAGAGCCTCTGGGGTCTCCCTTAGTCTTTCTCAAAGCGGTAGCCAACGCCTCTAAGCGTTGTAATTTTATCCGCATATTCGCCCAAACTTTTCCGCAAGAGCTTGATGTGCGTGTCCAGCGTGCGGTCGTCGCCGAAGAAGTCGTAGCCCCATACGTCGCTGATGAGCTTCTCACGCGTCAGGGCAATGCCGCGGTTGCGCACCATGTAGAACAGCAGGTCGTACTCCTTGGGGGACAGATTCAGCTTTTCGCCTTTGATGGTCACTTGGCGCGCGGCGAAGTCCACCACCATATCGCCGATGGTCACCTGCTCGCCGTCGGACGCGGCGGGCACATTGGCGGCGGTGCGCTTCAAAACGGCGGACACGCGCATCATCAGTTCACGCGGCGAAAAGGGCTTGACGACATAATCATCAATGCCCAGCTCGAAGCCGTGAATGCGGTCATACTCCTCGCCGCGCGCGGAAAGCATAATCACGGGAACTTGGGATTTGCGGCGGATTTCGCGGCAGGCGGAGAAGCCGTCGAGTTCGGGCATCATCACATCCATGATGATGAGGTCGTAGTTCTTCTGCCGGCACTTTTCGATGGCTTCCATGCCGTTTGACGCTTCCTCGACGTTGTAGCCCTCAAAGGCGGCGTACTTGCGGATGAGGTCGCGGATGCGAGCTTCATCGTCAACGATTAAGAGTGTCATAGGTTAGCACCTCTTGCTCTGTTTTGATGTGCTGAATTGGGTTTCCTACGCCTTCATTATAGCCAAATCCGGGACGAAAAGCAACCGTTATGGGGCAGGAAGGTTGATGTCAAGTGTTTTCCCTTTGCGCTGGATGGTGATGACGCAGGGCTGCTGCTGGGCGGAGAAGAAAGCATCCAGCGCGGTGAGATCGGCAGGGGGCTGGCTGTTCAGGGTGAGCAGCGTGTCGCCCGCTTCGATGCCGGCACGGTCGGCGCGGCTCTGGTCGATGACCGCCAGCACATAGTAGCCCCCTGACGGCCCGTCAAGCAGAATCAGCCCGGCGGACGCACTGCCCGTCAGCGGCATGGTTTCATCCGCCGAAGGACGAAACGCCACAAGCACCGCCAGCGCGCAGAGCAGAATGCACAGGCTGATAATGTGCTTCCGCTGCATCCGCATACCCCCCCTTTCTGTCTTTTCAGCGTTTATTCTACATCCCGCGCGTGATGGGCATGTGAAAGTCCCTTGATTCCTGCCTGAATTTGCGGTATACTGAATCAGATTCCTTGCCGAAAGGAGATTCCTCCCTATGCCGTCCAAAGACTTCACCGCGCGCCGGAACCCCGCCATTGCGGGCTGCACCGCCACCGGCGTGCTGAAAATCCTCGCGCTCGTGTTCATGTTCATTGACCACGCGGGCAAAATGCTCTTCCCGCAGATTGCTGAAATGCGGATGCTGGGGCGCATTGCCTTTCCGCTGTACTGCTGGTGCATGGTCGTGGGCATCAGCTACACGCGCTCCGTGCCGAAATATCTGGGGCGGCTAATGCTGATTGGGCTGGTGTCGCAGCCAATTTACATGGTCGCGCTCAATCACAGCTGGAATCAGCCGAACATTTTTCTGACGCTGCTCGTCGCGCTGTGCGGCGTGTGGGGCTTGAAGGCGAAAAAGCTGCTCAGCCACATTTGGGCGCCGATTCTGGCACTCTTCGCGGCGCAACTGCTGGGGTGCGACTACGGCTGGCGCGGCGTGATGCTGGTGATGCTGCTCTACGGCGTGCGCGGCAGCCGGGCGGGCATTGCGTGCGTGATGATTGCGTTCTGCCTGTACTGGGGCGGCAGCAGCGTCGGCGTAACCCACCTGTTCGGGCAGGATGTCACGCCGCTGACTTCCTCTGCCGTCGGCGCGGTGATTTCGCCGTGGCTGCGGCTGCAAACGATGGCAATTTGGGCGCTGCCGCTGATGCTGCTGCCCATCAGCCAGCAGGTGAAAATGCCGCGCTGGGTCGGCTATGCCCTCTATCCGCTGCATCTGGTGGTGCTGATTGCGCTGGAAGCGGCGCTTGCCCAGCCCATTCACACGGAGAACCTCATCAACGCTTGGAATGCGTTTGTATCCTTATTTTGACGAGGTGACGTATGGACGCTTCTCCCATCACCCCTGACCTTGACGAAGCCCTGCGCTACGCGGGCGTTCGCGCGGACGAAAGCGGCGACATGCACCGAAAAATGGCGGAAATTGCCGCGCAGTGCATGAAAACCGTCACGCCGCGCTGCACCTACCGCGTGTCCGAAATCGCGTGGGAAAACGGGATGCCGTCGCTCTTTGGCGGGCAGCTTGTTTTGCCCGGCAGAACCGCCGCGGTTATGCTGCGCTCGTGTTCCCACGCGGCGCTGCTTGTCTGCACCCTCGGCACGACCTTCGATGCGCTGGCGCGGCAGGTACAGGCGCGGGATTTTGCGGATGCGCTGCTGCTGGACGGCTTCGGCGGCGCGTATGTCGAAGCGGGCTGCAACGCGGCGGAGCGCGAAATCGCCGCGAAGCTGCCCGGCAAGTACCTCACCGACCGCTTCAGCCCCGGCTACGGCGATTTGCCGCTGGACGTGCAAAGCCCGCTGCTGGCGCTGACCGACGCGACCCGGCGGCTGGGCGTCACCCTCAGCGAATCGAACCTGATGAACCCGCTCAAGAGCGTCACCGCTGTGATTGGGCTGTCGGATACCCCGCAGCAGGCGCGGATTCGCGGCTGTGACTTTTGCGCGATGCGGACGCGCTGCAATTTGCGAAAGGCAGGAAAAACCTGTGGAACATAAGCTGACTTTTCTGGATGGCGCAATGGGCACGATGCTCCAGCGCCACGGGCTAAAGCTCGGTGAAATTCCTGAGCTGCTTGCTATCACCAACCTGGATTTGCTGACGAATATCCACCGGCAATATATCGAAGCGGGCACGGAAATCGTCTATGCGAACACGTTTGGGGCGAATCGGCGGAAGATGCAGAAAACGCACTACACGGTCGCGGACGTGGTGTCTGCCGCCATTGCAGCGGCGAAAAAGGCTTGCATCGGCACATCCGCCCGTGTCGCGCTGGATATTGGCCCCTTGGGTGAACTGCTTGAACCGATGGGCACGCTGCCGTTCGAGACGGCGGTGGACATGTTCGCGGAGATTGTGGACGCGGGCGTGAACGCGGGCGCTGACCTTATCTGCATCGAGACGATGACCGACCTGTACGAGGCAAAAGCCGCCCTGCTTGCCGCAAAGGAGCATTCGACGCTGCCCGTGTGGGTGACGATGAGCTTCGACGCGACCGGGCGCACCTTCACCGGCTGCACAATTCCGTCCATGGCGCGGACGCTGGAAGGCTTGGGCGCGGACGCCATTGGGCTGAACTGCTCGCAGGGGCCGAAGCAGCTGCTGCCGCTCTTTCAGGAGCTTTGCCGCGTGACGACCCTGCCCGTGATTGCCAAACCGAACGCGGGTCTGCCCGACCCGGTTGATGGGCATTATGACCTGCCGCCGGAGGAGTTCGCCCGCACGATGGTGGATGTGGTGGGCGCGGGCGTGAGCATCGTCGGCGGCTGCTGCGGCACGAACCCCGACTACATCCGCGCGCTGCACGGCGCTGTGCACACCATGACGCCCGGCGCGCGCGACATTCATCACGGCAGCTTCCTCTGCACGCCGACGATGCCGCTGGAAATCTCCGGCGTGCGCGTCATTGGCGAGCGCATCAATCCGACGGGCAAAAAGCGCTTCCAGCAGGCGTTATTGGCGGGCGATTTGGATTACATCGTCGATGTCGCCATTGCGCAGGTGGACGCGGGCGCGCAGATTCTGGACGTCAACGTCGGCTATCCGGGCGTGGATGAACTCGCCATGCTCCCGCGCGTGGTCAGGAAATTGCAGGAAGCGGTGGATGTGCCGCTTCAGCTGGATTCCACCAACGCCGCCGCACTGGAAGCCGCCCTGCGCGTCTATAACGGCAAAGCGGCGGTCAACTCCGTCAACGGCGAAGAGAAAGTGCTGCAAACGCTGCTGCCGGTGGTGAAGAAATATGGCGCGGCGGTCGTCGGTCTGGCGCTGGACGAGAAGGGCTTGCCCAAAACGGCGGCGGAGCGCGTCGCAATTGCGAAGCGCATTGTGGCGGCGGCGGAACGCTTCGGCATCCCCCGCGAGGACGTGTTCATCGACTGCCTGACGCTGACCGTCTCCGCCCAGCAGGATCAGGCGGAGGAGACGCTTGCCGCCGTCCGCACGGTGCACCGCGACATGGGGCTGCAAACCGTCCTTGGCGTGTCAAACATTTCCTTCGGGCTGCCGAACCGCCTGCTGATGACGCAGACGTTCCTGATTCGCGCGCTGAACGAGGGCTTGACGCTGCCTATCATCAACCCGAATCAGAAGGAAATCATGGACGCGGTCGCGGCGTTCCGCGTGCTCAGCGGCGAGGACGAGGCGTGCGCGGCGTATGTCGAGCGCTTTGGCTCGGAAGCCGCGCTTGCCGCTGAAAAGCAGCGCGCCGCCGCTGTTTCGTCTGCCCCGACCGCGAAAGCAGCTGCCGCCGTCACCAACCTCGATGATGCGATTATCCGCGGTCTCAAGGCGGACGCGGCGCGCTTGGCGAAGGAAGCGCTGGCGACCGAAAACGAATTGTCGCTGGTTGAAAAGCACCTGATTCCCGCCCTGGACAAGGTTGGCACACTGGACGAGATTTACCGCCGCTTCAACATGGAACATCCCG
>OLRQ01000784.1_pt1 | contig 30267 bp, 23 predicted proteins | sample 1671971 | NCBI WGS metagenome assembly OLRQ01 (sample SAMEA3136631, study PRJEB25190) | human gut metagenome | biome: human gut; feature: human-associated habitat; material: faeces | place: Austria | collected 2013
TTTCCATGTTCCCATGCCATGAGTATACAATAATTTCTGATTTTTAGCTACCTTAACCCATTGTCTAAAGCCAATGGGATTGCGGTAGCCTTATTTCAAAAGCCTTATCATGCAAGCAGGAACGGCTTTTTGACCTTTTGACCCTGGCATCATTTGATTACAGCCTACCATGCAGGCAGAGGAAAGTCAACAGGATGCCATTGCACGAACGGGAAAGGTAGGGTAGAATAAAAGCAGGAGGTGTTTAGGAACGATGGAAAAGAACAGAGATTTATTACTTGTGATTGATATGCAGAATGTGTATTTGCCGGGGCAGGAGTGGGCGTGTCCGTCGATGCCGGATGTCACCCGGAAGGTTCGTGCGCTGCTTGATGCAAAAAAAGCAGGCGATACGGTATTTACGCGCTTTGTCGCGCCGGAAAACCCGGTTGGGACATGGAAGGATTACAATGTAGAAAATGCAGCCGTCAATGCGGATCCGTGGCTGAATGCGATTGTAGATGATCTGCAGCCGTATGCGGCGCAGTATCCGGTGTTGGAGAAGTCGGTGTACTCTTCCATGAAGATCCCGGAGCTTGCCAAGCGGGCAAAAGCGGCTGAGCATGTCGTGCTTGCGGGTGTCGTGGCGGAGTGCTGTGTGCTCTCGACAATGATGGAGGCGATAGATCAGGGACATTCGGTTATTTTTCTTTATGACTGCATTTCCGGTCAGTCGCAGGAAAATGAACAGGCAATCCGGAAGCTCGCGGAGAGCTTTGCGCCGCTACATACGCTGGTAATGAGCAGTGAGGAATATATCAGATAAAAGGTTAACTGGTCTGGTCAAAATGAAGAAAAATGGCTATTTATTTCATGTCAGTTTCTGCATATAATACGTCCATACTTAGCTGAGTGAATTTGACGATGAGGAGAGACTGATATGAAAAAAATGGACGCAAAACAGATCACACTGGCTGCACTTGCGATTGCAGTCGTATGCGTATCGACAATGGTAATTCAGATTCCGATTCCGCTTGGCTATATGCATCTTGGAAATTGCTGTATTCTGCTGTTCGGAGTATTTTTCAGCAGAGCAATCGGAACGCTTGCAGGCGGCGTCGGCTCGTGTCTGGCAGATCTTTTGAGCGGTTATCCGCAGTGGATTCTTCCGACACTGATTATCAAAGGCATCATGGGCTATGCCATCGCGGCGCTTTCCAAGGATAAGTCCGGTTCGGTTCACATGGCTTCGTGGCGGACGCTGCTGGCATCTGTAGTCGGTATCATCATCATGATCGCAGGCTATACAGTAGCAGGAACGGTTTTATATGGAAGTGTGGCCTCCGGTCTGGCACAGGTGCCGGGACTGACGATGGAGGGTGTGCTCGGAATGGTTCTGTTTTATGCAGCAGGCTTTGCGTTTGAGGCGGCGAAGCTTCCGCGGCTGTTTCAGAAAAATGCCTGATATTCAAGGATAAGGAATTATAAAATGTCACATAACAATCAGAAAAAAATAGCTTTAATTAATGATTTCACAGGATTTGGGCGCTGTTCGATTGCAGTCGCCCTTCCTGTCATTTCTATGCTGAAGGTGCAGTGCTGTCCGCTGCCGACGTCGGTGCTGTCAAATCATACAGGGTTTGAGAGCTTTTTCTTTGATGATTATACCGAAAAGATGACTCCGTATATCGCGGAGTGGAAAAAGCTCGGCCTTCAGTTTGACGGCATCTGCTCCGGTTTTCTCGGATCAAAGGAGCAGATCCGGATCGTCCAGCAGTTCTTTCAGGATTTTAAGACGGAGGAGAACTGCATCATCGTAGATCCGGTGATGGGTGATTACGGCAAGACCTATTCTACTTATACGCCGCAGATGTGTGAGGAGATGAAGAAGCTGGTCGGCTATGCGGATATCCTGACACCGAACGTGACGGAGGCCTGCATTCTGACGGACACACCGTACCGGGAGAAATTCCGGATGCAGGAGTACGCGCGCATGGCGGAGCAGCTCTCAGAGAAAGGCCCGAAGAAGATCGTGATCACGGGTATTGTCCAGGGCGACTTTATCGCGAATTACTGTTATGAGCGGGGCGAAGAGCCGCACGTATTACGCTCACATAAGGTCGGGACACAGCGCTCCGGTACCGGCGATATTTTTACGGCGATTATTGCAGCAGATGCAGTCAACGGTGTACCGTTCCACGAGTCAGTGAAAAAAGCATCCCGCTTTATTAAAAAATGCATTCAGCGCTCGCTTGAGCTGGAGATTCCGGTGACGGACGGCGTTTGCTTTGAGGAAGTGCTCGGGACGTTGCGGTAAGGCAGCTGCATGGCTGGCAGTGTGCTAAGAAGCAGGAATGGATTGCGATATCCGCTTTTGTGCCTGCGCTGCATAAGAAGAAGTATAACGGGACAGATTAGAAAAGAGGAGAAGAATATGAAGAAAGCAATGACGATTTTATATGAGGTGCATGGTAATCTGTATGTCAACCTGACGAATAAATGTCCGTGTGCCTGTACATTCTGCCTGCGTCAGACGCGGGATCATATGGAAGAATCGGACAGTCTGTGGCTGGAGCATGACACGACCTATGAAGAGCTCGTAGAAGCATTGCAGCGGATCGATGCTGCGACGATGGAGCACTATCAGGAGGTCGTGTTCTGTGGGTTTGGAGAGCCGACGGAGGCACTTGATGTGCTGCTTCGTGGAGCAGCTTATATCAAGGAGCACTATCATAAGCCGGTCAGGATCAATACGAACGGCCTTGGCAGCCTGATTAACGGCGAGGATATCGCACCGAAGCTTGCAGGACTGGTTGATACCGTTTCGATCAGCCTGAACACGCCGGATGCGGGGGAATATCATAAGCTCGTGCGCAGCAAATTTGGCGATCAGTCATTTTCTGCAATGTTGCAGTTTGCAAAAGAATGTACCAAATACGTTCCGCATGTTGTGATGACGACCGTAGATACGACGATCTCTCACGAGGACGAGGCAGCCTGTCAGAAGATTTGTGATGAGCTTGGTGTGAAGTATCGGATCCGTCCGTGGGAGGACTGAAACAATTAATGTTTATAGGCATAGGCGAGCAGCGTCCGCGCATCCTGCCACCGTGCCGTGCTGCTTCCGGCGCCTAAGGTGACGGAGATATACTGTTTGCCGCTCTTTGCTTTTACGACACCGACGAAGCAATAGCCTGCTTTATTGGTAAATCCGGTCTTCATACCGGTGACGCCTTTCATTGTCCGAAGCAGTGCGTTGGTCGTGGCGACGGAGTAGGAGCGGCCCTGCCTGCTGGAGAAACGCCAGGCGGATGTCCCGACAATCTTGCGGAAGGTGGCATTTTTCCATGCATACTGAGCGATCTTTGCCAGATCCCTTGCAGTTGTATAGTGGTTCAGTCCGGCATCGAGGCCATTCGGCGTCACAAAGTGCGTCGATGTGCAGCCGAGCTGCTTTGCCTTTTCGTTCATTTTTTTTGCAAAGGCGGAGGTGGAACCGCTGATGTGCTCGGCGATCGCGACTGCCGTGTCGTTGTGTGATGGCAGCATGAGCGAATAGAGCAGATCGTTCAGGGTAAAGGAATCGCCTGCGGTCATGTACAGCTTGGACGGTTCCTGTGAGGCCGCATAGGCGGATACGGATACACGGTCATTTAAGGATGCGTTTTCCAGTGCCAGAATGCAGGTCATGATCTTGGTTGTGCTGGCGTTGGCATGCTTTTCTGCTGCATTTTTGGAGTAAAGCACCTTGCCGGTATTGGCGTCGATCAGGATCGCACATCTGGAAGCGATATTCAGGTTCGCACCGGTATGCTGCAGTATGCCCTTCGCGTTGAAGTAGCAGGTTTCGCCGTTGATGGTGCGCTTTCCGGTCACAGCCCGCCCGTTTGCCAGAAAGTAGTAGCGATTGCCGGAGACGGTTTTCCAGCCGGTCGCGACGGCACCGTTATTCTGCAGATAAAAGGTATATTTCTTATAGGTAAACAGACGATTGCGGTAGAGATAGCCCTGAGATGCTGTACCAAGGTAGTATTTTTTCTTCTGGATCGTCTGCCAGCCGGACAGACGCTGTCCCTTCTGATTAAAGTAATATTTTTTTCCCTGCCAGGTCAGCCAGCCGGTCGCACGTTTGCCGCTCTTTTTCAGAAAATAGGTCTGCTTGCCGAGCTTCAGCCAGCGCAGCCGGTAGAGGTATCCCTCGGACTGCTTTCCAAAGTAATAATAATCCCCTTCAAGTTTCTTCCAGCCAGACTGTCGGTAGCCATTTTTGGAGAAACAGTATGTCTTTCCATTGATTTTCAGCAGACAGTCTTTGGCGTAGGAGCCGTCCTTCTGGCGGTACATCCATTTTCCATCACGTTTTACAAATTTGCCACCGGAGCTGGTCGTGACATCGGACATCGAGACCCCGGCAGCCTGCGCCGGTACGCCGGACAGCAGGCAAACCGCGAGAAGTATAAAGAGCAATGTGAGTATCGTTTTAGCTTTTTGTGAGGTTAACTGGTGGTTCATATAACTCCTCCTTATAAAAGAATCACGTAAAGCAGACATAAGCATCTCCTTTTCCGCGAGGTAATATGTGGAAATCTGTTTCTATGATAGCAGTTCCTGTGAAAAAAGTAAATTGTCTCGTATAAGTTCCGCAAAATTCGGGGATACTTTTTCTATAAAAACGCCGGAAGTGTGGATGAGGAGAGAAGTATGGGGCAGGAAGCGGATATCGGACCGAAAAACGGCAGGCAGGTATCAGAAAAAAGAATGCGGAATGAGCTGCGGGGCGCTGCGGCTGTAGAATCGCAGCAAGTTTGGAGCAATGTGAAACAAAATGAAGCGATGATGTCTGCGTTGCTTCCGATCAAGGAGAGCTTTGATCTGATCTGTCGGGAGCTTCAGATCGGCGAAAGAGAGGCAGCATTTTATTTCGTGGACGGGATGATCAAGGACGAGGCAATGGTCAAAATCCTCGGGCAGCTGCTCGGTATCACGAAGGAAAAGATGCCGGAGGATGCGACCGGCTTTTCCAGATGCTGCATGCCGTATGTGGAGGTCGATATTTATGATGATTTTGATACGGTCGTGCGGAATGTGCTCTCTGGGGCGATCGCACTATTTATCGACGGATATGAAGCCTGTATTGTGCTGGATTGCCGTACTTATCCGGCTCGGAGTGTGGAGGAGCCCGCTCAGGATAAGTCGCTGCGCGGCTCCCGAGACGGCTTTGTGGAGACGATCGTATTTGACACGGCACTGATCCGTCGGAGGATCCGGGATCCGCAGCTTGTGATGGAGATGCTGGAGGTAGGGACTTCGTCGCGGTCGGATGTGGTGCTTTGCTATATGAAGAATCTGGCGAAGCCGGAGCTGGTCGCAAATCTGCGAAGAAAAATACAGGAGGTCGTGACACCGGATCTGTGCATGAATCAGCAGAGTCTGGCGGAGGCACTGATCGGTACGCGCTGGTACAACCCATTCCCGAAATTCAAATTTACCGAGCGTCCGGATACGGCAGCGGCGTGTGTGATGGAAGGGAAGGTCGTTATTCTCGTGGACAATGCGCCTTCCGCAATGATCCTTCCGACCTCGATTTTTGATATGATCGAGGAGGCAAACGATTATTATTTTCCGGCGTGGACGGCGTTGTACCTGAAATTCACCCGCGTGCTCATTTTGCTGCTCACGGTATTTATGACGCCGGTGTTTGTACTTCTGATGCAGAATCCGCAGTGGATTCCGCCGGAACTCTCGTTTATTTCGGTGCGGGATGTCGTGAATATCCCGCTCGTGTATCAGCTGCTCATCCTGGAGCTGGTGATCGACGGCCTGCGTCTTGCGGCTCTGAATACTCCGAATATGCTGAGTACGCCTCTGAGCATTTTTGCCGGACTTGTGCTCGGTGAATTTTCGGTCAATTCCGGCTGGTTCAACAGCGAGGTCATGCTGTATATGGCATTTGTAGCGGTGGCAAACTATACACAGCCGAATTTTGAGCTTGGCTATGCGGTAAAATTTATGCGGATCATGCTGCTCATATTGACGGCAGCCCTGGATTGGGTCGGATTCGGAATCGGCTGTATGATTCTGATTGTGCTGCTGTCGACAAATAAGACACTGTCGGGGCGGAATTATCTGAATGTGAAGAAAAATTGAGAAAAATGGCTCTGCACTGTAGGACAGTGTAGAGCCAAAATGCTGAGTTTATGATTCTGTAAGCAGTGAAAGCGGATCACGACTCACCGTTTGCGATGACCGGGGTCGGACGTCTCTGGTCAAAGACTTCGGATGCCTTGAACATATTGTCGAGTACGGTCGTCTGACCGGTGGAAGCGCGGTAGAGCATGTAACCGTCGAGGTCAATGCGGCCCTGACGTACATACTGATCGGTGATCTGTACCCAGTAGGGCTGCGAACCGTCTACGTTGCAGTAGAAATTGTAGCCTGCGCTCTTGAAATACTGGTAGACCTCGTTGTCGGAGGAGTAGCCTTCCCAGGAGCCGATATCATTTCCGTGGGCAAAGATGATTGTGTCGGTAGCGCCGACGATGTCTGCTACGTTGTTCATCCATTTTTCATTGTCAGTACGCAGCTGATCGACGGTCTTTCCGGTGACGCTCAAATGTCCCCACGTATGGCTGGCAAAATCCCATCCTTCTTCCTTTAATGCCTCTGCGATCTGCTTTGCACCTGCGATGTCGGCGTCATAGTCGAAGTCCGGATGCTCATCGAGCCATTTCTGCTGGTCTTCCGTAAGATGCTGCTTCGTCTGGTAGTCGGAGTCGGTGCGGTAGCCGAACACGCCGTTGTAGCCGGTCAGAGCGATCGTGCCGCGTGCGCCCTTGTAGGCTCCGTCCGGGTGCTCCTTCAGGAAGGTGTTCAGGCGAGGTACGACATCGAAGTCACCGATCTCTTCAGATCCGTCCGGCTTGACATAATGACACTTGACATCGCCGTTCTCGTCGAGTACGAGCTTGTCCGGAAAGCTGGCCGGCTCATAGGAATGATAATAGCTCAGGTCGTCAACGGAGAGCACGACTGCCTTCTTCCCGGGCGGGAGCATCAGGCTCGTGTTCGGTGAAAAGTGTACGGTGCCGTCTGCATCGGTCGTCTCGGTCACAAGGTCATGCAGGCGGACAAATACATAGCCGTTGTCGTACATCTGCTGCGTGATCTTGTCAAACTCTTCGACGGTGGTCATCCAGGCATTCATGCCGTCTACCTGACTCTGCCCGAGTACGGAGACATTGAAGGCAGCGTCCGTGTTATTTACGAGTGAGTGGTAGAAGATGTGCGGGATGGTAGTGACATCAACGGCGGTACAGGTCTCCTTGGTCGCCTCATAGTCAGCGATGGCCTGTGTCACCTGTGCGTTGCCGGTGTAATCCGGAAGCTGCTGAAGCAGTGCGATCGCTCCGTCATAATCATATCCGGCGGCGAGCAGGGCAGCCTGGTCGAGCGTGGACTGCAGATCAGAGGTCGCCGTCTGTGCAGGTGCTTCTGTCTCATCCGGTACCGCCTCGGTGGCAGCCGGGACGGCTTCTGTCTCACGCGGTGCTTCGGTCACTGTGACATTGGAGGCGGTGTCATTTTTGCCGCTTCCGGAAGTGCCGGATGTACCGCTGTCCTTTTTCTGCACGATTCTGGAGACGGCAAAGACTCCGCCTGCCACGATCAGAAGCAGGACGAGAAAAAAGACAGCCCGCATCATCATCACCTTACGCCGACGCTTCTGACGGCGCAGGCGGCGCAGCTCGGCGGCCCGCTCATAGTCGTAATCTTCAAATTGTGAATTCATGTGTGTATTCCCCCTCTGGTTATCGGTTGTCTGTTTTTAGTGTATCACAGCGCGCGAAAAACAACAACGAAACAAATTATTAAGGTTTTGAACGAACGTGAAATATTCCTGTAACAGTTCGGGGCGATTCGGAAAAAGGCATTGACAGAAGTGTTGCGGTGCAGGAAAATAGAGAAAGCAATGAGTAAACAGAAATTATGGAGGATAAAGCAAGGGTATGACGGAATCCACAAAGAGAACGTACGGTAGGAGCCGGGGCAGCGGCAAGAACGATCGGTGTGAGTCCGAAGTGGAAGCAGTTTTTTCAGAAGCAGACCTCGTCCTATGATTATCGGACAACGAAATATCAGATCGCGAATGGTCTGGACTGTTCCGGTTATGTGGGCTAGTGTGTCTACAATATTCTAAATACGACAAATGGCAAGGCCGGCTACGTGATGCTTGCGCAGAAGATGGCGAAGAATTTTGCATCGCGGGGCTGGGGGAGCTATACGGCGCGCGGTGCAGTGAGAAATTACCGCGCCGGGGATATTATGAGCTCGACCTGTCAGGACTGCGGCCATGTCTGGATCGTGGTCGGCTCGTGCAGCGACGGAAGTGTGGTGATGCTCCATGCGTCGCCGCCGGGCGTACAGCTTTCCGGAACACCGTCAAGGACCGGAAGAGCGAACAGCGAAGCAGTGAAGCTGGCGACCTACTATATGAAAAAATATTTTCCGGCATGGTATAAGAAATATCCGAATTGTGCGAAGGGAAGCTCTTACCTGAGCCACTATGCGCAGATGCGCTGGGATATTACCGGGACAAAGGTCATGAGTGATCCGGATGGATACCGGAATAAGAGTGCGAAGGCGATTCTGAAGGATCTGCTCGGAGACTGATCGTTTTAGAGATTTAGATTAAGAATGTTTACAGCACAGAAAAAGGAGAAGAAACGTGAATAAACAAGTAGCAGAAGCAATTGAACAGTCAGATATCGTGCTCATCGGGATCGGGAGAGAATTTACCGCGAAGGTTCCGGAAGGAAGCAGGGAGGAGTGTCTGGCCCTGTATGAGGAGAGCCGCTTTTATGCGAAGCTTCCATCCGATCATGCAGTGATTCAGGCGTACAATGTGCTGCGCCGTCAGATCGGGACGCGCCCGTATTTTGTCGTGACGTTAAATACCGATGATTTGATTTACCGGTCTGAGCTTGAGCCGGAGCAGATCGTAGCTCCGTGTGGCAGTATGGGTAAACTGCAGTGCAGGGAGCATATCATCGAGGCAGCACCGATCCGGGAGCGGATTTTGCAGGCCTGGGAAGACCTGCATGGCGTTGCGTCCGGGGACAAAGAAGGTTCGTCGGATAGAAAGCATACAGAGAGACTTCGGCAGGAGCAGGCAGATCAGAATGAGACAGCGGATTTTGGTACGGCCAAGGCGTTGGTTTCGAAATACGCAGTCTGCCCGACCTGTGGTGCACCGCTGAATTTTCACACGATCGCCAACCCGGATTATCTGGAGAACGGCTATCTTCCGCAGTGGGAGCATTACAAAAAGTGGCTGACGGCGACCTTGAATAAGAAGCTTTGCATTTTGGAGCTTGGCGTGGATTTTACATTTCCGCAGGTCATCCGGTTTCCGTTTGAAAAGACTGCTTTTTATAATAAGAAGGCGGTCTTTGTACGCGTAAACAGCCGCTTCCCGCAGCTGGAGGCAGAGCTGGCGGCCGAGGGACGGGCGATTTCTCTTGCAGAGTCGCCGGTGGAGATGTTGTTGGAGTGAGGCAAAATACCTTTTGACCCTTGTATCATCATCATAAAATTATACTTGAAAAACATGCTAAGAATGTGTATAGTGTAAATATAAAAACGGACGCATGCAGGAAATAAAGAAAAAATAGATAAAAACACATGTGAAAAAGAATAAAAATAATAAATAATAAACAAATAAACAAAAAGAACATCAAGGGAGGTAACTGTATGGAGAGCAGAGCAACGAAGATTTACTCAAACGTGAATAAAAATGCGATCATTCGTGTGATTCCGGGGCATTTCGCGACGACGCATTCGCATATTAACTATTATGTGGATATGACGATCATGAAGTCCAGAAAGAGTGAGGCAGAGGCAGCCGCTTCGGTGCTGGCGCGGAAATACAGTACCAGTACGTATATTGATACGATTATCTGTATGGATGGGTGTGAGGTCATTGGTGCATATCTGGCGGATGAGCTGACGAAGTCCGGGATCATGTCGCTGAACCAGCATCAGACGATGTACGTTGTATCCCCGGAGATGAACCCGGGAGGACAGCTTATTTTCCGGGACAATATGCAGATGATGATCCGTGGAAAGCATTGCCTGCTGTTGCTCGCATCCGCGACGACCGGTCGGACGGTAGCGCGTGCACTGGAATGTATTCAGTACTACGGCGGTATTATGGAAGGCGTATCCGCGATCTTCAGCGCGAGTGACCGTGTCTGTGATATGGATATCAACTACATTTTCGGCAAGGATGATATTCCGAATTATCAGACCTACGATGTGGATCAGTGCCCGCTCTGTGCGAAGAAGGTGAAAATTGATGCGATCGTAAACAGCTATGGGTATTCGCAGCTGTAAAGTAGCTATTCAGTTATGGCATATCATAAGGAGAGACCCGCTTACGGGAGGATTCCTTATGATCCTGCAAGCAGCGAAGCTAGACCCTGTCAGCAGAGCTGCAGGGATGGATTGCGAATGTCCGCTTTACTAAGATAAGATAAAAAAAGGATCTGCCAAGCAGATCCTTTTTTACGTCAATATGTTTGCTGTTGTCCTTGCTCACACATTTTCGATCTGCCAGTCGATCGGCTCCAGACCGTGTTCTTTCAGAAATTTATTTGCGCGGCTGAACGGACGGCTGCCGAAGAAGCCACGATACGCAGAAAGCGGACTTGGATGCGGGGATTCGAGGATCAGGTGATTCGGATTCGAGAGCATGCTCTTTTTCGTCTGAGCAGGACGGCCCCAGAGTAGGAAGACGATCGGACGATCAATGTCATTTAAGATCCGGATCGCGGCGTCGGTAAATTCTTCCCAGCCAATATTTTTATGGGAGTTTGCCTGATGCGCACGCACGGTGAGCACGGTGTTCAGAAGCAGTACACCCTGATCGGCCCATTTGGTCAGGCAGCCGTTATTCGGAATGTAGCAGCCACAGTCCTCGTGCAGTTCCTGATAAATGTTGACAAGGGACGGCGGGATCTGCACATCCGGCTTGACGGAGAAGCAAAGGCCGTGTGCCTGCCCTTCCTCGTGGTACGGGTCCTGCCCTAGGATCACGACCTTGACCCTGGAGAGCGGTGTAAACGCGAAAGCATTGAAAATATCATCGGCAGGCGGATAAATCGTCCGCGTGCGGTATTCTTCATTGATGGTCTTATAAAGCTTTGCATAATATGGTTTGGAGAACTCCGGCTTGAGCGGAGCCAGCCAGTCATTGGAAATCGGAGGCATAGCAGTGTAGTCCTTTCTGAAGGTGATGATGCCAGGGTCCAAAGGTCAAAAAGCCGTTCATGCTTGCATGATAAGGCTTTTGAACTTGGGACCCGCCAAACATGAGAAAGTAGCGATTTACGTAGTAAATCAGCGGATTTCGAATGTTTGTAGAATTGCGGGAGCTGCTTTGCAGCGAAGCAATTCGTAGGCATCAGTTGTGGTCAAAAGCGAAGCAATCCGTGTATCATCATGGTGGTCAAAAGCGAAGCAATTCGTAGGCATCAGTTGTGGTCAAATGCGGAACAATCCGTGTATCATCATAGTGGTCAAAAGCGAAGTAATCCGCAGACATCAGTTGTGGGTAAAAGGTAAAAACCTCCTAGATTCGTACCGACACGCCCTTCTCCTGCAGATACGTCTTCACTTCCCGGATTTCGAGCTCTTTATAGTGGAAGAGAGAGGCGGCGAGTGCAGCGTCGGCACAGCCGTCAGTCAGTGCTTCGTAAAAGTGTTCCTTTGTGCCGGCACCGCCGGAAGCGATGACCGGGACGGAAACGTGTCCGGCGATCGTGCGGGTCAGTTCAAGGTCATAGCCTGACTTTGTACCGTCACAGTCCATGCTTGTGAGCAGGATTTCGCCGGCTCCGAATGCATCGCAGCGTTCGGCCCATTCGACAGCATCAATGCCGGTGTCAATCCGACCGCCGTTGCGGTAGATATTCCAGCCGGAGCCGTCTGCACGGCGTCTGGCGTCGATCGCAACGACGACACACTGGCGCCCGAATTTTTCTGCCGCATCATGGATCAGCGACGGATTCTGGATCGCGGCGGAGTTGATCGAGATCTTGTCTGCGCCCTCGCGCAGGAGTGTACGAAAGTCCTCGACGGTGCGGATACCGCCTCCGACCGTAAATGGGATAAAGACCGTCTCTGCAACGCGGCGTACCATATCGACGACCGTATTCCGGGCATCAGAGGAAGCGGTGATATCGAGGAAGACGAGCTCATCGGCACCTGCCGCGTCATAGGCGGCTGCGATCTCGACCGGATCTCCGGCATCTTGCAGATTGACGAAGTTGACGCCCTTTACGACTCGTCCGTTTTTTACATCCAGACATGGAATGATTCGTTTCGTAAACATCAGAACTCCTCCTTTCGGATGGATAAGAAGTTTTTCAGGATGGCAAGGCCGGTGCTGCTGCTTTTTTCCGGATGGAACTGGCAGCCGAATACGTTGCCCTGCTCGATAGATGCGTGGATGTGCGTGCCATATTCGGTTGTGGCGGTGACGATCACAGGATCATCCGCTTTTAAATAGTAGGAATGCACGAAGTACACATAGGAGTCTTCCGGTATTCCGGCAAAAAGGCGTCCATGAGGATTCTCTCCGGGTTCCCTGTGATAGGAGAGAGAATTCCAGCCCATATGCGGAATTTTCAGTCCTTCGGTATCCGGGATACGCAGAATTTTTCCGGAGCAGATGCCGAGGCCCTCGACACCTGGGGTCTCCTCACTTGATGCGAAGAGCAGCTGCAGACCGAGGCAGATACCGAGAAACGGGATATGGGATGCGGAGGCCTTTCGGATGACATCGACGAGCCCGTACTGGTGAAGGCGGTTCATCGCGTCGCCAAAGGAGCCAACACCTGGGAGAATGATATGGTCTGCGGATAAAATTTCAGCCGGATTTCGTGTGATGACAGGCGTCTCACCAAGCTTTTCCAGGGCTTTAGCAACGCTGCGCAGATTTCCGGCATCGTAATCAATGATTGCAAGCATAAGGATATTCCTCCCTTTAGGTTTTAAGTCAAAGCGGATATTCGCAATCCGCTTTGCTACTTGCTTAATTCGGTTAATTAAAGGGAATACCAGTCCGGCATTCCCCTATAATTTACCATATTCTCTATATATGGTCAAAAGTTATTTGTTCAGATTTTTTACAGCGGTCGAGAGCATCAGCTTGATGCGGTTCAGCTGATTGACCTCACTTGCACCCGGGTCGTAGTCGATCGCGACGATGTTGGATGACGGATACTGTCTGCGCAGCTCCTTGATGACGCCCTTCCCGACAACGTGGTTCGGCAGGCAGGCAAACGGCTGCGTGCAGACGATGTTGTTTACGCCGGAATGGATCAGTTCGAGCATTTCTCCGGTCAGGAACCAGCCTTCACCGGTCTGATTACCGCAGGAGACGATGTCGGTCGCCATCTTTGCCAGATCCTCAATGTGGGCAGGCGGATCAAAATGTTCACTTTCCGCCAGTGCCTTTGCCGCTGTACCGCGCAGCTTCTCCAGAAATGCGATTCCGAAGTTTGCGATCGTTGCGGAACTCTTTTTCGTACCGAGGTGCTCGGCTTTGAAGTTCTGATTGTAAAAGCAGTAGAGCAGGAAATCCATCAGGTCCGGCACGACTGCCTGAGCACCTTCGGATTCGAGCAGGTCGACCAGATAATTGTTTGCTGCCGGCAGAAATTTTACGAGGATCTCGCCGACGACGCCGACCTTCGGCTTCTTCTCATCGGTGATCGGAAGCGTATCAAAGTCATGTACGATCTCGCGGCAGAGCTTTTTAAACTCGCGGTAAGTCGGCTTTCCGGATACAAATTTACAGCAGCGTTCCTCCCATTTGCGGTGCAGCTCATTTGCGGAGCCGGGCACCTTCTCATACGGGCGCATCCGGTAGAGACAGCGCATGAAAAGATCACCGAAGACGATGGCGAACATGCCGCGCTTTACCAGATAGTAGCTGATCGAGAAGCCCGGATTAGACTCGAGTCCGCTTAAGTTGATCGAGATGACCGGAATCTGCTCCATGCCGGCCTTTTTCAGCGCACGGCGGATAAATCCGACGTAGTTTGAGGCACGGCAGCCGCCGCCTGTCTGAGACATTAGAACAGCCGTGTGGTTGAGGTCGTATTTGCCGGAGAGCAGTGCTTCCATGACCTGGCCGACGACCATCAAAGAAGGGTAGCAGGCATCATTGTTGACATATTTCAATCCGACATCGACAGACTTTTTATTGTCGTTTGGCAGGACGACCAGATTGTAATCCGATGCGTTGAATGCCGCTTCGAGCATTTTAAAATGAATCGGTGACATCTGCGGGCAGAGAATCGTGTATGTCTTGCGCATTTCTTTTGTAAAGACGACGCGTTCAGTGCTTGACGGAACGATTTTCCGTTCGTCATGCGTGCGCTCCTTGCGTACCCGGATCGCAGAGATCAGAGAGCGGACACGGATGCGGGCCGCGCCTAAGTTGTTGACCTCGTCGATCTTCAGGCAGGTATAGATTTTGTCGGAGTTCGAGAGGATGTCATTTACCTGGTCGGTTGTAACAGCATCGAGTCCGCAGCCGAACGAGTTCAGCTGGATCAGATCCAGATCCTCGCGTGTTTTTACAAAATTCGCTGCTGCATAGAGACGGCTGTGGTACATCCACTGGTCGAGGACGATCAGCGGACGCTCGACCGGATTCAGGTTCGAGACAGAGTCCTCGGTGAGCACGGCAAGACCATAGGAATTAATCAGCTCCGGGATGCCGTGGTTGATCTCAGCGTCAATATGGTACGGGCGTCCTGCGAGCACGATGCCATGTCGTCCGGTCTCCTTCAGATACTGTAAGGTCTCCTGACCTTTTTCGTACATCGCCAGTCTTGTGTGAGCCAGCTCGTCCCATCCTGCTTTGGCTGCTGCCTCTATTTCGGAAGCCGGGATGTCCGGAAATGCCTTTTTCAGTCCGCTTGTCACTGTATCCAGATTCGTGAAAGCGATAAACGGGTTGTCGAAGCGGACATGTTCGGCGCGCAGGCTCTCGACGTTATTTTTGATATTTTCCGCATAGGAGGTGACGATCGGGCAATTGTAGTGGTTGCCTGCCTCCGGAAACTCGGTGCGCTCATACGGGATGCATGGGTAGAAAATGTATTTGATGCCTTTTTTTACAAGCCACTCGACGTGTCCGTGTGCGAGCTTTGCCGGATAGCATTCCGATTCACTCGGGATGGATTCGATACCGAGCTCGTAGATTTTCCGGGTAGAAGCCGGGGAGAGTACGACCCGATACTTCAGGTCTGTAAAGAAGCGGAACCAGAACGGATAATTCTCGTACATGTTCAGTACACGCGGGATACCGACGATGCCGCGTGTCGCCTCGTCCTCCGGGAGCGGTTCATAGGAGAAGAGGAGCTTGTTTTTAAATTCAAACAGGTTCGGCACGTGATCCTTGTTGCGCTCTTTTCCGATACCGCGCTCACAGCGGTTGCCGCTGATAAACTGACGTCCGCCGGAGAAGCGGTTGATGGTCAGACGGCACTGATTGGTACAGCCCTTGCATTTTGTCATGGTGGTCGTAAAGGTCAGCGCATTGATGCGGTCGATCGAGAGCATTGTTGTCTTATCTCCGGCATGGAAACGCTCCCGCGCTACAAGCGCCGCACCGAAGGCACCCATGATACCGGCGATGTCCGGGCGGATCGCCTCGCAGTTTGCGATGCGTTCGAAGCTGCGCAGGACGGCATCATTGTAAAAGGTACCGCCCTGTACGACGATATGCCGGCCAAGCTGTGTCGCATCGGAGACCTTGATTACCTTATATAATGCATTTTTGATAACGGAATAGGCAAGGCCGGCTGAGATATCGGAGACTTCAGCACCTTCCTTTTGCGCCTGCTTTACCTTTGAATTCATAAATACGGTACAGCGGGTACCGAGATCGATCGGGTGCTTTGCAAAGAGCGCTGCCTTTGCAAAATTCTGAACGGAATAATTCAGTGATTTGGCAAAGGTTTCGATGAAGGAACCGCAGCCGGACGAGCAGGCCTCATTCAGCTGGACGCTGTCGACGGTGCCGTTTTTGATCTTGATGCATTTCATGTCCTGACCGCCGATGTCGAGAATGCAGTCTACCTCCGGATCAAAGAAGGAAGCGGCGTAGTAGTGCGATACGGTCTCGACCTCGCCCTCGTCGAGCATGAGTGCCGATTTGATCAGTGCCTCGCCGTAGCCGGTCGAGCAGGACCATGCAATCGTTGCGGTATCAGGAAGCTTGCTGTAAATATCCTGCACGGCATGGATCGCGGTGCGCAGCGGGCTTCCGTTGTTGTTGCTGTAGAACGAATACAGAAGGGAACCGTCCTCACCGACGAGCGCAGCCTTCGTGGTCGTCGATCCGGCATCAATGCCGAGAAAACAGTTGCCCTTGTACGTGCCAAGCGGTGCCGTCTTTACCTGATTGCGGCTCTGACGCTGCAAGAAGAGGTCATAGTCCTCCTCCGTGCGAAAGAGCGGTTCCATACGGGCCACCTCGAATTCCAGGTGGATCGGCTTTGAAAGACGCTCCTTTAAATCGGAAAGTGTCGTCACCGTCGCCTCTTTTGCGTTCAGGGCAGAGCCGATCGCTGCGAACAGGTGCGAGTTTTCCGGGATGAGCGCATGCTCCTCGTCGAGCTTTAAGGTGCGGATAAATGCTTCGCGCAGCTCGGAGAGGAAATGCAGCGGACCGCCGAGAAAGGCCACATGACCACGGATCGGTTTACCGCAGGCGAGACCGGAGATTGTCTGGTTGACAACAGCCTGGAAAATAGAGGCAGAAAGATCCTCCTTCGTCGCACCTTCGTTGATCAGCGGCTGGATATCAGATTTTGCAAATACGCCGCAGCGGGCTGCGATGGAGTAGAGCGACTGATAATTCTTCGCATACTCATTTAATCCGGTGGCATCCGTCTGTAAAAGAGAAGCCATCTGGTCGATGAAAGAGCCCGTGCCGCCTGCGCAAATGCCGTTCATACGCTGTTCGACGTTGCCGCCTTCGAAGTAGATGATCTTGGCGTCTTCGCCGCCGAGCTCAATCGCGACATCGGTTCGCGGGAGAAAGTGCTCCAGAGAGGATGCGACGGCGATGACCTCCTGCACAAACGGGATTTCCAGATGATTGGCAAGCGTCAGTCCGCCGGAACCGGTGATGACCGGGGAGACGGAAAGCTCACCGAGCTGCTCTGTTGCTTCTGCGATCAGAGCAGAGAGTGTTTCCTGAATATTTGCATAATGACGCCGGTAATCCGAAAAAAGGAGCTCCTTATCGGGGCTCAGAACGGCGACCTTGACGGTCGTGGAACCAATGTCAATGCCAAGGGTATGTATTGCTGTAGATGACATATAAGTAATAGCAGGGATTCCCTGCGCCTCCTTTTATATACTGTGTTCTGCGACGTTCAGTGCGCAGGCCGCAGACACGTTTGCTTCGCAAACTATCCGCTCACTGCGTGAGCTACAGTCTGTCTTTGCATTTTGCTGCTGCACTGAACTGGTACGTGGGGATTATACGACATTTTTTTTGAAAGATCAAATTACTTGCATTCTGTTTTGTTTCCATATATACTAATAGTTCAGGAATCTGTCCTTTGAAAAAAAGGCTGGAAGCCGGAATTGGAGCGCCGATCAAAGTGATTATGAACAAATTCATGGTAAAATCTGGAACAATGATCGGAAAACTGACGATTTTTTAGCAGAATCTTAAAAGAAAATATTTTTGTTAAAAAAACGTTAAGAACAGACGGGCGGCGGGAGATCAGACAGGCAAAGGCCGGAGCTGAGGAGAAGATGCGGCCGCACGGAGGAGGAGACTATGGCAGAGTATAAAATACTGAAAACAGAAGGGCGTGCAAAACGCGCCGAATTTAAGACCGTACACGGTACGGTGCAGACACCGGTGTTTATGAATGTCGGTACGGTAGCTGCGATCAAAGGCGCAGTGGCAACGACGGATTTAAAGGAGATCGGCACACAGATCGAGCTGTCGAATACCTATCATTTGCATGTACGTCCAGGCGATGAGGTCGTAAAGAAGCTTGGCGGACTGCACCGCTTTATGAACTGGGATCGTCCGATCCTGACGGATTCCGGCGGATTTCAGGTATTTTCCCTTGCGAGTCTTCGGAAAATCAAGGAGGAGGGAGTATACTTCCAGTCTCACATTGACGGACGTAAGATTTTCATGGGACCGGAAGAGAGTATGCAGATTCAGTCCAATCTGGGCTCCACGATCGCGATGGCATTTGATGAGTGTCCGTCAAGCGTGGCGGACCGCACATATGTCCAGCGGTCTGTCGAGCGCACGACACGCTGGCTGGCGCGCTGTAAGACGGAGATGGCACGGCTGAACAGCCTTGAGGATACGGTGAACCCGCATCAGCTGCTGTTCGGAATCAATCAGGGTGCGATTTATTCGGATATCCGTATCGAGCACGCAAAGCAGATCCGGGAGATGGATCTGGATGGCTACGCAGTCGGCGGATTGGCAGTCGGTGAGACACATGAGGAGATGTATCATATTCTGGATGAGGTCGTTCCGTATCTTCCGCAGGAGAAGCCGGTCTATCTGATGGGTGTCGGCACACCGCTGAATATTCTGGAGGCCGTCGACCGTGGCGTGGATTTCTTTGACTGCGTTTATCCGTCCAGAAACGGCCGTCACGGACATGTCTATACAAAGGACGGCAAGCTGAACCTCTTTAATGCCAAATATGAGCTGGATGACCGTCCGATCGAGGAGGGATGTCAGTGTCCGGCCTGCCGCCATTACAGCAGGGCATATATTCGCCACCTGCTCAAGGCGAAGGAGATGCTCGGTATGCGTCTGTGCGTCCTGCATAATCTTTATTTCTACAATCATCTCATGGAGGACATCCGCGATGCGATCGACGAAGGCCGCTATCAGGAGTTCAAAAAGGAGCGTGTGGACCGGTATACACAAGGAGCGTAGGCAGGCAACCAGAGAAAAGCTCGGAAACGGGCCAGAAATTACAAAAAAAGACTTGCCCAATGAAAACAGATTGTGTATTATAGTAGGGATACGTGCAGAAACAAGGAGGAACTGAAGCATGATGAATCTTTTAACAGAGTCTGCTGCATCGGCAGGCGGTGGTATTGCATTGATGGTGATCTACATCGTGATCATTGGTGCTGCGATGTACTTTTTCGCAATCCGTCCTCAGAAGAAGGAACAGAGGAGAATGACCGCGATGCTTTCTGCCCTTGAGATCGGAGATACCGTTGTAACAACGAGCGGTTTTTATGGTGTGGTGATCGACATCACGGATGAAGACTGTATTGTAGAGTTCGGAAGCAATAAGAACTGCCGAATTCCGATGAAAAAGAGCGCGATCGCCGAGGTGGAGAAGCCGGGCGAGGCATAAATGCACAGGTGGAGAATGCCGGGAGCTGATGAGCCCCGGCGTTTTTCTGTTTGTGGGGATGATTTTCCAGTGTCTGTTTTTTCACGTTTGCTGCTGTTCAAAACTTTACCACATGAAATTGCTAAAATCAGTTGAAATCTTTCGGAAAATGCTTTATGATAGTGAGAAAGCTTTTGGCAGGCGTGACGGAAATCCGTCCGTGTGGCAGAAACGGTTGGCTGGTGTAGAGATACAGCCCGATCAGAAAGCAGGCTGCAAGGATGCAGTATTCAGAAGAAAATGCGGCAGGCTTCTGACAGAATCAGAGGGCTGCCATTTTTAATCGAATCAAGCAGCATCTGAATGAACATGTTCTGGTGAATGCTCGGCTGTATGGGATGGCAAAATCAGAAAGACAGAGGCGCCGGCAGAAAGGATGACAGAAGATGAACTATAAAATTGGAGTGATTCCGGGTGACGGAATCGGACCGGAGATTGTAAAGGAAGCGCGCCGCGTGCTGGATACGGCTGCTGAAAAATATGGATTTTCCCTGGAATATACCGAGCTTCTGATGGGCGGCGCGTCCATCGATGTGCACGGAATACCGCTTACGGATGAGACGATCGCGGAGGCAAAGACAAAGGATGCCGTGCTGATGGGCTCCATCGGCGGTGATGCGAAGACTTCTCCCTGGTATCAGCTTCCGCCGGAAAAGCGTCCGGAGGCAGGACTTCTGAAGCTGCGCAAGTCTCTGAACCTGTTTGCAAATCTTCGTCCGGCGTATCTGTATGAGGAACTCAAGGCGGCGTGCCCGCTGCGCGATGAGATCATCGGGGACGGCTTCGATATGCTGATCATGCGTGAGCTGACCGGTGGACTGTATTTCGGAGCGCGCAGAACAGTCGTAGAAAATGGTGTGCGTGAGGCGACGGATACACTCGTTTATAATGAAAATGAAATTCGGCGCATTGCGATAAAGGGATTTGATATTGCGCGGAAGCGCCGCAAAAAAGTGTGCAGTGTTGATAAGGCAAACGTCCTTGATTCCTCAAGATTGTGGAGAAGTGTCGTTGAGGATGTGGCAAAGGATTATCCGGATGTTGAGCTGTCCCATATGCTTGTCGACAACTGCGCCATGCAGCTTGTAAAGAATCCGGCACAGTTTGATGTGATCCTGACCGAGAACATGTTCGGCGATATTCTCTCCGATGAGGCGAGTATGGTGACCGGATCGATCGGAATGCTCTCGTCCGCGTCCTTAAATGAGACGAAGTTCGGACTGTATGAGCCGAGCCACGGATCGGCACCGGACATTGCAGGACAGAACATCGCAAACCCGATCGCGACGATCCTCTCCGCGGCAATGCTGCTGCGCTACTCACTGGATCAGGATGCTGCCGCAGACGCGATTGAGGCAGCGGTAAGAGAGGTATTAAAGGACGGCTACCGCACGGTGGACATCATGTCCGAGGGCTGCACGCAGGTTGGCACCGAGGAGATGGGTGCACGGATCGCAGCGCGGATCCGGTAGTACCGCGTTCATAAACAGGCAGCAAAAGAGGATTGTGAATGTCCGTTTTGCTTTCAGAAATACGATCTGGGGCATTGGCTATAGGTAAAAGGCTGTGGTCAGATACGGAGAGAGGATAGTATTATACAGGAGGAGTACCATATTATGAAAAGTGATGCAGTAAAAAAAGGAATTCAGCAGGCTCCGCACCGGTCATTGTTCAATGCGCTTGGACTGACCGAGGAAGAGATGAAGCGTCCGCTGATCGGTATTGTCAATTCTTATAACGAGATCGTACCGGGACATATGAATCTGGATAAGATCACAGAGGCTGTCAAGATGGGCGTAGCCATGGCAGGCGGCGTACCACGTGTATTTCCGGCGATTGCGGTTTGTGACGGTATCGCAATGGGACATGTCGGCATGAAGTATTCGCTCGTGACCCGTGATTTGATTGCGGATTCGACGGAGTGTATGGCGATTGCACATCAGTTTGATGCGCTTGTCATGATCCCGAACTGTGACAAAAATGTCCCGGGACTTTTGATGGCAGCGGCACGGCTGAATATTCCTACTATTTTCGTCAGCGGCGGCCCGATGCTGGCAGGCCATGTACACGGAAGAAAGCGCAGCCTTTCCTCTATGTTTGAGGCAGTCGGTGAGCATGCCGCAGGCAAGATGAGCGATGAAGAGGTCGTAGAATACGAGAACAAGGTCTGCCCAACCTGTGGATCCTGCTCCGGTATGTACACAGCAAACAGCATGAACTGCCTGACCGAAGTACTCGGCATGGGCTTGAAGGGCAACGGCACGATCCCGGCTGTTTACTCTGAGCGTATCCGTCTGGCAAAGATGGCCGGTATGCAGATCATGGAGCTTTTGAAGAAAAATATCCGTCCGCGTGACATCATGACAAAGGAAGCATTTATGAACGCACTGACTGTCGACATGGCGCTTGGCTGTTCGACAAACAGTATGCTGCATCTTCCGGCAATCGCACATGAGGCAGGTGTGGAGCTGAATGTGGACATCGCAAATGAGATCAGCGCGCGTACCCCGAATGTATGCCATCTGGCTCCGGCAGGCCCGACCTATATCGAGGATCTTAATGAGGCAGGCGGCGTATACGCAGTCATGAACGAGCTGTCCGAGAAGAATCTGCTGAACCTGGACTGCATGACCGTCACCGGAAAGACCGTTGGCGAAAATATCAGGGGCTGCAAGAACCTGAATCCGGAAGTCATCCGTCCGCTTGATAATCCGTACAGCACGACTGGCGGTCTTGCAATTCTGAAGGGCAATCTGGCACCGGATTCCGGAGTCGTAAAGCGTTCCGCAGTCGTTCCGGAGATGATGGTGCATGAGGGACCGGCAAGAGTATTTGACTGCGAAGAGGATGCGATAGAAGCGATTCTCGGTGGCAAGATCCATCCGGGAGATGTCGTAGTCATCCGCTATGAGGGACCGAAGGGCGGTCCGGGCATGCGTGAGATGCTCAATCCGACTTCAGCGATTGCAGGCATGGGACTTGGCAGCTCGGTGGCACTGATCACAGACGGACGTTTTAGCGGTGCATCCCGCGGTGCTTCGATCGGACATGTATCTCCGGAGGCAGCGGTCGGCGGCCCGATCGCACTCGTCGAGGAAGGTGATATTATCAAGATCAACATTCCGGAGTGCACGTTGAATCTGGATGTCAGCGACGAAGAGCTGGCGAAGCGCAGAAGCAAATGGCAGCCGAGAGAGCCGAAGATCACGACCGGCTATCTTGCCCGCTACGCAAAGATGGTAACCTCCGGCAACCGCGGAGCGATCCTTGAGGTTCCGGGAAAAGAGAAATAAGAGAAAGGATATACGCCAATGAAACTGACAGGATCAGAAATTGTTATTGAATGTTTGAAAGAACAGGGTGTGGATACCGTCTTCGGATATCCGGGCGGAGCGATTCTGAACATTTATGATGAATTATATAAACACAGCAGTGAAATTCACCATATCCTGACGTCTCATGAGCAGGGTGCTTCCCATGCGGCAGACGGCTATGCACGCGCGACCGGTAAGGTCGGCGTCTGTATGGCGACATCCGGACCGGGTGCGACGAATCTGGTGACCGGTATCGCAACAGCTTATATGGATTCCGTTCCGATCGTTGCGATCACGGCGAACGTATCCGTTCCGCTTCTCGGGCGGGACAGCTTCCAGGAGATCGATATCACCGGTGTCACGATGCCGATCACGAAGCATAATTTTATCGTAAAGGATGTGACGGAGCTGGCAGATACAATCCGCTGGGCGTTCCGCATTGCGAAGGAAGGACGACCGGGTCCGGTGCTGATCGATATCACAAAGGATGTCACAGCAGCATCTGCAGAGTATACACCACAGAAGCCGGAGCCGACCGAGCGCAGCACCGAGTACATTCGTGAGAGCGATCTGGAAGAAGCAGTGAAGCTGATCAAGGAAAGCAGCCGTCCGTTTATCTTTGTAGGCGGCGGTGCAGTCATCTCAGATGCGGATCAGGAGCTCAAGGAGCTGGCAGATAAGCTGCATGCTCCGGTTGCAGATTCTTTGATGGGCAAGGGCGCATATAGCGGAGCGAGTGATCTGTACTGCGGCATGCTCGGCATGCATGGTACAAAGGCAGCGAACCTGGGCGTGACCAGATGTGATCTTCTGATTGTTGTCGGATCCCGGTTCAGTGATCGTGTCGTCGGACAGGCAAGAAGCTTTGCGAAAAATGCAAAGATCATCCAGATCGATGTCGACCCGGCAGAGATTAATAAAAATATTCTGGTGGACTGCAGCATTATCGGTGATGTGCGGGAGGTACTTGGCCGGCTGAATGCACGGCTTCCGGAGATGCGCCATGATGAGTGGGACGATGAGATCCGCGCATTGAAAGCGAACTATCCGTTGAAATATGACCACAGTGTCCTGACCGGCCCGTATGTGGTCGAGGAGATCGACCGTCAGACAAAGGGTGATGCGATCATCGTTACCGAGGTCGGACAGCATCAGATGTGGGCTGCACAGTATTATAAATATCTGAGACCGCACAGCCTGCTGACATCCGGCGGACTTGGCACAATGGGATATGGACTTGGCGCGGCACTTGGCGCAAAAATGGGACGTCCGGAAAAGACCGTCATAAATATCGCAGGCGACGGCTGCTTCCGTATGAATATGAACGAGATCGCAACAGCTGGCAGATACAACATCCCGGTCATCGAGGTAGTTATCAACAACCACGTGCTCGGAATGGTGCGCCAATGGCAGAATCTCTTCTATGGTGAGCGCTACTCCCAGACGGTACTGGAAGACGCAGTAGACTTTGTGAAGCTGGCAGAGGCTATGGGCGTACAGGGCCGTCGCGTTACGACGAAGGAGGAATTCAACGAGGCGCTGCAGTATGCGATCGGCCTCGGAAAGCCGTACCTCATCGACTGCCAGATCGACAGCGACGATAAGGTATTTCCGATGGTTCCGGCAGGCAAGCCGATTGAGACTGTCTTTGACCAGGACGACCTGAAAAAATAAATGGACGTTTGGGCGGTCAAGCGGATATTCGCAATCCGCTTTGCTACTTGCAAGATCATAAGGAATCCTCCCGCAAGCGGGTCCCTCCTTATGATATGTCATAACCGAATAGCTGCTTCGCAGCTTATCAGGAGTGGCTTGCACCACTCCTGATACAAGCAAGTCCCACCCCACTGTTTATTGCTTCACGCAATTGAAGCAGGGGACTTGCTTGATTCGGTTAAAAAAGTTGAGGAGGATGAAAAAATTGGGCAGAGTTTATAATTTTTCAGCAGGACCGGCGGTATTGCCGGAAGAAGTTCTGAGGGAAGCTCAGGAAGAAATGATGGACTACAGAGGCTGCGGCCAGTCCGTGATGGAAATGAGCCATCGCTCAAAGGTATTCGACGACCTCATCAATGAGACCGAAGAAGATCTCCGCGATTTGATGCAGATTCCGGACAATTACAGGATCCTGTATATGCAGGGCGGTGCAAGTCTGCAATTTGCAATGATTCCGATGAATCTGATGAGACACGGCGTAGCGGATTATATCATCACCGGTCAGTGGGCCAAAAAGGCATGGCAGGAAGCACAGAAGTACGGTACTGCGAATGCGATCGCATCCAGTGCGGACAAGACGTTTACCTACATTCCGGATTGCAGCGATCTGCCGATTGATGAGAATGCCGATTACGTGTATATCTGCGAAAATAATACCATTTACGGCACAAAGTACAAAAAGCTCCCGAATACAAAGGGGAAGCTGCTTGTGTCGGATGTATCCTCCTGCTTTTTATCCGAGCCGGTAAACGTATCAGACTATGGCATTCTCTATGGCGGAGTCCAGAAAAATATCGGGCCGGCCGGCATGGTGATTTCAGTCATCCGTGAGGATCTGATCACCGACGATGTGATGCCGTTCACACCGACGATGATGAAGTTCAAGACGCATGCGGATGCGAATTCCATGTACAACACACCGAACTGCTACTGCATTTACATGTGCGGCAAGGTCTTTAAATGGATCAAGAAAATGGGCGGTCTTTCTGCCATGAAAGAGCGCAACGAGGCAAAGGCAAAGCTTCTGTATGATTACCTCGACGAGAGCAGACTGTTCCATGGCACGGTCGTAAAGGAAGACCGTTCTTTAATGAATGTACCGTTTGTCACCGGTGACAAGGATCTGGATGCGAAGTTTGTCAAAGCTGCGGAGGAGGCAGGCTTTGTGAACCTCAAGGGACACCGGACCGTTGGCGGTATGCGCGCAAGCATTTACAATGCGATGCCAGTAGAAGGGGTACAGAAGCTCGTAGAATTCATGAAGGACTTTGAAAAGGAGAATGCGTGAGATGTTTCGATATACTTGCCTGAATCCGATCGCACAGGTCGGCTTGAACGGTTTTGACGATACTTATGAGAAGACAGAGGCACTTGCGGATGCGGATGCAGTGCTCGTGCGAAGCGCAAAAATGCATGAGATGGAGTTGCCAGAGAAGCTCTGCGCCATTGCCCGCGCAGGAGCAGGTGTCAATAATATCCCGCTGGAGAAATGTGCGGATCAGGGAATTGTCGTATTCAATACGCCGGGGGCAAATGCAAATGGCGTAAAGGAGCTGGTATTTGCAGGTATGCTGCTGGCTGCCCGTGACATCATCGGTGGTGCAAACTGGGTACAGAGCCAGGATGGCAATGCAGATGTGGCTGCGGCGACGGAAAAGGAAAAGAAGAAGTTTGCGGGCAGTGAGCTGCAGGGCAAAAAGCTTGGCATTATCGGGCTGGGCGCGATCGGCGTAAAGGTGGCAAATACGGCTATCCATCTTGGCATGGATGTCTACGGATACGATCCGTATATTTCCGTTGACGCTGCGTGGAACCTTTCCAGAGAGATTCACCATATCAATGATGTAGATGAGATTTACCGTCAGTGCGACTACATCACGATTCACGTACCGCTGCTGGATTCGACGAAGAAGATGATCAATGCGGATGCGATCGCGAAGATGAAGGATCATGTAGTGATCCTGAACTTTGCGCGCGACCTGCTCGTAGATGAGGAGGCAGTCGTGGATGCGATTGAGGCCGGAAAGGTACATCGGTATGTATCCGATTTTCCGAATCCGACGATCGTTGGAAAGAAGGGCGTGATCGTTACCCCGCATCTCGGCGCATCGACCGTAGAGTCGGAGGACAACTGCGCAGTGATGGCAGTAAAGGAGCTCCGGAATTTCCTTGAGAATGGCACGATCAAAAACTCGGTCAATTATCCGGCGTGTGACCCGGGTGTCTGCGAGTCGATCTCCCGTATCGCGATCTGTCATCGCAACGTAAAGGGAATGATCCGGCGGTTCACAGATATACTCTCGGATACGAACATTCACAACATGAGCAATGCAAGTAAGGGAGACTATGCGTATACCCTTCTGGATCTGGATTCCAGAGTACCGGAAGAGATGCTCTCGAAGATCGAGGAGATCGAAGAGGTACTGCGCGTAAGAGTCGTAAAATAAATAGAGAAAGGGCTGCTGTCGAAAGGCTGGCAGCTTTTTCTTTTTACGAAAACGCAGGGGTATTGCATATATTTGCTTTATCAGACGGAAGAAAAAGGAAGCGGGAGGAAAAGCCATGGCAATAATCGTACCATTTCAGTGCATTCATCCGGCGCCGGAGTATGCGGCGCAGGTAGCGGCACTGCCCTATGATGTTTACAATCGGAAGGAAGCGGCAAAGGAGACGGCAAAACATCCGCTCTCTTTTTTAAATATTGATCGTCCGGAGACGCAGTTTCCGCCGGATGCGGATATGTATGCGCCGCAGGTGTATGAAAAAGCAAACGAACTGCTGCAGTCGTGGCTGCGGCGCGGTGTGCTGGAAAAAGAGGCAGAGCGCGGCTATGCCTTATATGAGCAGACGATGAACAAAAGAACACAGACCGGTCTGGTAGCATGTGCGTCGATCGACGACTATTGTGATCAGGTGATTCGCAGGCATGAGAATACCAGGCCGGAAAAGGAGGAGGACCGTGTGCGTCATATTGATGCGTGCAGCGCACAGACCGGTCCGATCTTTCTCGCATACCGGAAAAATGCGGTGATCCAGGAGATTGCCGAGCGCGTAAAATGTGGTGCTCCGCACTTTGATTTTGTGGCGGAGGACGGGATACGGCATCGGGGCTGGTCTATTACGGATTCGGAGCAGATCAAAGCGATCCAAACAGCGTTTGCGGGTATCGACCGGATCTATATCGCAGACGGACATCACCGGGCGGCATCGGCAGTGCGTGTCGGACTGCAGCGTCGCAGAGAACATCCGGGCTATGACGGGACAGAGGAATTTAATTATTTTCTGTCGGTGCTCTTTCCGGATGAGGAGCTGCAGATTCTGGATTACAACCGTGTCATCAGGGATCTGAACGGCCGGACACCGGAGGAGCTTTTGCAGGAAGCGGAAAAGGTATTTGAGGTTCGCCCGTGTGCCGGGTCAGGTGAAGCGCTGCATGCAGAGCTTCGCAGAAAAGGGGAGCTGCTTTTGTATCTGGCAAATCGGTGGTATCATCTGACGATCCGGCCGGAATACCGGAAAGACGATCCGGTGGATGGGCTGGATGTCTCGATTCTGCAGGATGCATTTCTTCATCCGGTGCTTGGGATCGGTGATCCGAAGACAGATCCGAGGATCGGGTTTGTCGGTGGTATCCGGGGCTATCAGGAGCTGGAGCGGCGCGTGCATGAGGACTGTGCTGCAGCGTTTGCCATGTATCCGACCTCGATACAGGAACTGTTTGCAGTGGCGGATACGGGGCGGCTCATGCCGCCAAAATCGACGTGGTTTGAACCGAAGCTAAGAAGCGGTCTGTATATCCATGCGTTTTGATTTTTTCCTTGAGTTTAGCCTCATAAAATGGTAAACTGGTACTGTTAGATCTGCAATCAATAATTAATTGCGACTATTATTCAAATGTCTTTGGAGGGGTACCATATGGATGAGAAGTTGTATGAATTAATGGACTGGGCAGGTGTGGAAGCGATCGTTTACTCGGAAGAGGATCATCCGCAGAATTTGCTTGGAGCACATGTGACAGAGGCGGGAATTACAATTCAGGGCTTTTTCCCGGGTGCGGCGACAGTCGTGGTCAGGGTAGAGGACGGAAAGAAAGAGACGCAGTATCCGATGGACCTGGAAGATGAAGCAGGATATTACGCAGTACTGATTCCGGGCAAGCGTGTACCGAGGTATGTATTTCACATTACCTATGAGGACGGGACAACGCAGGAGTATCTGGATCCGTACAGCTTTGCACCGCAGATCACAGAAAAAGAGACAAAGAAATTTAATGCAGGTATCTGCTATGACATTTATAAAAAGCTCGGTGCACATCCGATGACGGTCGATGGTGTGCAGGGCGTGGAGTTTGCCGTATGGGCGCCAAATGCATTGCGCGTCAGCGTCGTGGGCGATTTCAATTTATGGGATGGCAGACGGCTGCCGATGCGCCGCCTGTGGGATTCCGGCATTTTCGAGCTGTTTGTGCCGAATCTTCCGGATGGTACCTTATACAAGTATGAGATTAAGGCAAAGGGCGGATTGACTTATCTGAAGGCAGACCCGTATGCAAATGCGGCGGAGCTCCGCCCGAATACGGCCTCGATCGTCACTGATCTGTCCAAATTTACCTGGACTGATGAAAAGTGGCTGGCAGACCGGAAAAAGACGGAGGCCAAGAAGGAGCCGATGGCAATCTATGAGCTGCACCTTGGTTCCTGGCGGAAGCCGGAGGATGGCAGAGAATTCTACAATTACCGGGAGCTTGCGCCGATGCTGGCGGACTATGTGAAGGAAATGGGCTATACGCACGTGGAGCTGCTGCCGATCATGGAGCATCCGTTTGATGCTTCATGGGGGTATCAGGTGACCGGCTACTATGCACCGACCGCCCGGTATGGCACACCGCAGGATTTTATGTATTTCATGAACTATATGCATGAGCAGGGGATTGGTGTCATTCTGGACTGGGTACCGGCTCATTTTCCGCGCGATACGTTCGGACTGAGCGCATTTGATGGCACCTGCCTGTACGAGCATCTCGATCCGCGCAAGGGCTCTCATCCGCACTGGGGTACGCTGATTTACAATTACGGACGTCCGGAGGTATCGAATTTCCTGATTGCCAATGCACTGTTCTGGAAAAATGTATACCATGCAGATGGTATCCGGATGGACGCGGTTGCTTCGATGCTGTATCTCGACTACGGCAAGAACGACGGCGAGTGGGTGGCAAATATTTACGGCGGCAATGAGAATCTTGAGGCGGTTGAATTTTTCAAGCATCTGAATTCGATTTATAAAAAGGATGCGGATGGCGCGCTTCTGATCGCAGAGGAGTCGACTGCATGGCCGAAGGTGACGACTCCGGTAGAGGAGGACGGACTGGGCTTTGATTATAAGTGGAACATGGGCTGGATGAATGATTTCCTTGATTATATGCAGCTCGATCCGATCTTCCGTTCCCATCACCACGGTGAGCTGACGTTCAGTATGATCTATGCGTACAGCGAGGACTTTATTCTGACACTCTCGCACGATGAGGTCGTGCACGGGAAGGGCTCGATGATCGGCAAGATGCCGGGCAAGCGCAAGCTCAAGTTTGCAAATCTCCGGGCAGCCTATGGATTCATGCTTGCCCATCCGGGCAAGAAGCTGCTGTTCATGGGACAGGATTTCGCACAGTTCTCCGAGTGGAGCGAGGCGAAGAGTCTGGAGTGGGATCTGCTGCAGTATGATGAGCATAATCGGCCACTGCAGCTGCTTTGATAATAATATCCTGCTCTGCCATACGGGAA
>OLRQ01000789.1_pt1 | contig 30183 bp, 27 predicted proteins | sample 1671971 | NCBI WGS metagenome assembly OLRQ01 (sample SAMEA3136631, study PRJEB25190) | human gut metagenome | biome: human gut; feature: human-associated habitat; material: faeces | place: Austria | collected 2013
CAGAGACACGAGGATTTTCAGTCCTCTGCTCTACCAACTGAGCTAACTGGGCATTTCGCTTTCTTACGTCAGCAAATAGAATTTTACATGAAAGATGCATAATTGTCAAGACATTTTCTACAATTTTTTATGATAATTTTGCCTGATATTTTGCTTATGATGTTATCCCTCTGTTTTACGGTGCTTTATTCAGGGATTCTCATTTGTTCAAATCCACATTCTTCACCTTACAACTCTGTATTTGCTTTACATCTTTTGCATTCGCTTCCACAAAATACTGATAATAGTGCATATCGGTTGTCATGCTCGCATTCTTTCCCGGAGATTTTACCTGTACTTCTAATTGCAAATAAATCTTTCCTTTTGTGTTTTGCTTTAGTTTTACTTTCCCCGGTTTAACTTTTTTAGAACTGCTGCTCTGTGAATCCTCGATAATACAAAGTGTCTTAGATTTAAAATAAGACTTCTTATACCGATTCAGTCTTTTATTAAATGCAGACTTCTCGAACCTTGCTTTTGCCTGCTTGCCATTTGCTTTCACATATGCTTTCTGTGTTTTCTTTTGAAATTGTTTTAATTCGTCATAGCTTTTAATGATTCGGTATGTTTTCTTTTCGTTCAGATATTTTTCTGTTGAAGATGTGTATGATTTTTTAACTGTAATGGTTTTCGGTGTAAAATCCTGCTTTTTCCCCGCTGCGTACACCCCCATGACCGCTATTCCAAAAAACAGGAGCATACTCATAAAAACACAACCAACTCTTTTCTTCATGTTCCTTCTCCTCTGTTCTTATGCTGGATTTTATGATTAGATTGACAAACATTCCGTATTTATTACATGATATCATATTGGCAGCTATCCACACAACAATATAGGCACCAACTGTCGTTTTCTGGCATGAATTGTCACTTTCCTTAAAAGCTAACAGGCGCATGAACCTTTCGGTTCACACGCCCAAACTGCTGACTAGCCTATGAATGTTTCATTGTCTTATTTGTTTTATTTTCTTATTTATTTCTTTTCCCGTTTTATACTCGCAGGTATCCTAGAGCATGCCTTCTTTAATCACATCATGATCTCTTAAGACCTTCTCAACAACCGTTCCTTTTACGACGCGAAGCAATGGTTTCTTTAACACATTGAGTGGTCCCGGCAGGGAAATCTCTAATGGGGATTTTCCATCCATCAGCTTCACACTGCTGTCTAAAAGTTCGCGGATGTCATAGACACTGCCCCATACCTCCGGCACACCACGGTCTACACCGAGAAGTCCATAGACTGCTTCCATTGCGGTTCTGACCGAATACTCTGTTGTAAATACCGTATCTCTCGGTGTCTCGGTAAACTGTCCTAAAAATGCGAAGTTGACACATCCATCCGGGATAACATCCGGGCGGTCACCCTTAGTTCTTGGCATAAAGAATGCTGTAATGTAAGGCATCATCGTCGGTACGGAAACGGCACTGTTTTCTGCAAGATCATCGATCTGGTCTGTCGGAACTCCGATATGATACAGCCACTCCTGTGTAATCTCTTTACCGGTACAGTCTTTCATCGGTTTCTTAATATAATCTCCCGGAACATCCGTAAAGAGTCCGTATACCCAGACGCATACTTTGTCTTTGTCCTGATCTTTGAACTGTCCCTGACGATTGATCGTCCAGCTTAACAGCCAGCTGGAATCCTGACAGCTTACAATACCACCGGTGACTACTTTTCCGCTTCTCGGATCACGTTTGCAGATGTTCGTAATATAAGGGATGATCTTATCATCCAATGTGGTGATCGTTGCAGACTCCCAGTTTGTCTTTGCGACATCTGAGCAAAATTTTTCCGGATGACCGAATGCCGGATCCTGTTTTGCGATGTTTTTCCAGAGGTTCCAGCAGCCGCTTGTTCTGACTTCTGCATCTCCGTTCGGTGCATGGTTCTGATCACCGTAGATCGTACCCTCTGTACAGCTTCCGTTGGTTACAAAGACTAAATCGTTTTCTGTCAGCATAATGCCGTTTTCTACGCCTTTGACTTTACACTCAATCGTTTTTGCAATTTTCTTATTGCCTTCAAATTCAAAAATAACATTGGTTACTTCCGTATTGAACTGGAAGTCTACGCCCGCATCCTCAAGATATTTCTGCATCGGAAGGATCAGGGAATCATATTGGTTGTACTTTGTAAATTTTAATGCACTGAAATCCGGAAGTCCTGCAATATGATGGATAAATCTCTGGAAGTAGAGCTTCATCTCTAAGGCACTGTGCCAGTTTTCAAACGCAAACATGGTTCTCCAATAGAGCCAGAACGTGGAGTTAAATACTTCTTCGTCAAATACATCTTCGATCGTTTTATCATACAGATCTTCATCCTTGGTCATGAACAGCTTCATGATCTCCATGCAGCCCTTCTGGCTTAAGTTAAATTTACCGTCTGTGTGCGCATCTTCGCCACGGTTTACGGTTGCACGGCACAGGGAGTAATTCGGGTCTTCTTTATTCAACCAGTAATATTCATCTAACACGGATATGCCCGGTGTCTCAATGGAAGGAATACTGCGGAACAAATCCCACAGACATTCAAAATGATTTTCCATCTCACGTCCGCCACGCATCACATAACCTCTGGTCGGGTCAAAAATACCATCACAGGCACCGCCTGCAATATCCATTGCTTCTAAAATATGGATATGGGAACCCGGCATCTGTCCGTCTCTTACCAAGAAACATGCCGTTGCCAATGCTGCCAATCCGCTTCCTACGATGTAGGCATTCTTCTCATCGACACCTTCCGGCTTTTTCGGACGGGCAAATGCCTCGTAGTTACCATTGGTATAATAAATTCCCTTGCTGTTCTTTTCATGTTTTCCAAGTTCTGTATTACGATACTCTTCTTTTCCGGAATTACTTTTATTTTTCTTTGTTGTTTTAGTCTCCGGTTTCTTATGATTTTTTGCTGCTACGGCTGCTGCACCTGCGCCTGCTGCGAGTGCTGCCACACCAATTCCAATACCTGTTTTTTTACTCATAAAAAATTCCACCTTTCTTCTGTCGGCTTCTGATTTTTCTTTTCAACTTCATCCTATTCCTCTCCGCCTTTTTTTCCAACTTACAAAAAAGGCAGAATGATAAATTTTTTATCATTCTACCCTTTTTGATAAGATTCATCCTTTTTTATTCTGCTCAAAATTCTGAATTGAATTCGTGATATTGCCATGTAACATCACACTCATTCTTTCCACAATCTCATGATAGTCTTCTTTCATCCCCTGCTTGATCCAGTCCAGCATCAGACCGACAAAGCCGTATTTGTGAAAATCTGCAATAAAACTTTTATTTTCCTCCGATAAACCTGTTCCCTTGCTCTTTTCCTCTACTACGCCGATGATCAGTTCATAAGTCAGCTTGTACAGATAATTCTCTATTTTTTCTTTGCTGACAGAATGGTATACATTGGTAATAAACGGTTTATTTTTCAATACCACTTCAAAAATCTGCTCTAAGCCTTCCTGCCAGGTATCATAGGTGCGCTTGTCCTGTAAAGCACGTTTTCCATCCTCTACACACGCCCACTCCGCCAGATCGTAGATGTCCTGAAAATGATAATAAAAAGTCATCCGGCTGATCCCGCAATCCGTTGTCAGGTCATTGATCGTAATTTTGTCCAAAGGTTTGCTTAACAGCAATTTTTTCAGTGATTCCTCTAATGCCCGCTTGGTTGTATTTGACATAGCTCCTATCCCTTCCCATGGCGTAACTTACCGCTTAGTACTATTCCTCTTCTTCCTCTTCCGGCAAATCCCAACCCGGGTTCTCTTTGTCTGCGATCTGGGCGATCACATCTGCTAACTCCACATCACTTCTCAACGTCTGTACTGCGGACAGATTGACCGGTATGACACCACTCATGTCATAATGCATCTGCTGGGAATCGGCGCTTCCAAGATAGGTTGCTAATGCGATCGTCATTTCAAAATTCTCACAGTCCGGATTGACTCCGATACATTTTGCTTCTGTCACACACTTCATCTGCTTTGTCATTCCATCTATAGTAAAAACAGGAAGTGCTGCCACTCCGAGATTTTCTCCTAAGGCTTCTTTCATCTTGTCATAAGCTGACGCATCCTGTACTGCTGCCTGTACGGTTCCGTCTTTCAGTCCTGTGATCCCCGCATTTCCATCGGTATCGTTTAATACCTGCGGATTGGAACGGAATGTTGCAAGCCATGCATCTACTGTTTCCTTTGCTAACGGCTCGGATTCCTTCTGCTCGCCATTTTCTGACTGTGTGTTATCCTGTGTGGATTCTTCCGGCTGCGCTGCATCCGTTTGTGTGTTGTCCTGTGCTGCGTCATCTGTCTGAGTATTATCTTTTGTGCCGTCTTCTGTACCGTCTGTTCCGTTTTCATCCTGCTCCGGCACCTCTACGACATCCTGTGCCTGATAAAACGCGTTTCGATAGTTCTCATCGTCTAATGGATATGCCAGCACTCCTTTTGCAAGAATCGTATCTAAATTCTGCACATCCTCTTGGGATAATGTTCTCTTATCATAATATAAAACATATGGGTTTGCCTCTACCGGGATTCCATATACTTTCTGCGCATATTTCGACAGATCACCAATGCTCGTTGCATTCGAAGAAAGTACATAGTCTTCGGTCTCTCCCCAAAGTCTTGTCAAAAGACGGCTCTCGACAAGTTCTGCGGTCTGTGCACTGTTAAAAATAAAAATATCCGGTGCCTTCTCGCGGTTTTCTTCCATCTTCTTTGCCGCTTTTTCTTCTGTATGGGCTGCATACTTAAATTCTAATTCTGCATCCTGATGTTTTGCCGCAAACATATCACATCTGGTCTTTAACCAGCTTCCCTTTTCATCTGACAGATCTGCTTTGCTTCCCCAAATCGTAAACTGATATACCGGTTTTGCTTCTTCGGTCTCTGTCTCTTCTCCGTTTTTATTTTTGGATGATTCTTTATTCCCTGATTTCCCACAGGCAGCCACTGCTACCGTCATCATAACGAGGACAAGGAACATTGCGAATAATCTTTTTTTCATGATCGATACCTCATTCTATGATTTCTTTTTTACCGAACTATCATACACCTTTTTCGCCTTTTTTGCTACTCCTATTTCCCTATCTTAAGAAAAAGACAAAAATTTCGCGCTTTTCTTTCCATTTGCATCATTTTAGTGCTATAATGAAATAAAGTATACTGTTACAGCACATTTGTTTTATTTTTTTCAAAGGAGGAGGACAATGACTACCATCAAAGACATTGCAGACCGCCTTGGCATCTCACTCAGCACGGTCTCCAAGGGTTTAAATGGTGCGAACGATATCAGCGAGGAGCTTCGCCAGCTTGTCTTAGATACAGCGGTTGAAATGGGTTATCAGACAAAGAAAATGAAAAAGGAGGAGTTCAAAAAACTCTGCCTTTTTATTAAAAATATGGATTACGAATCTCCGGAGGATTTCGGCTATGACATCATTCTGGGTTTTAAACAATCCGCTTTCCGGGACAATTGGAACGTCGATGTGATTCCGGTTACCCCTGATTTTCAGCTTTCTGAGAAATATGACACCTATATGCTTAAAAACGGATACAGCGGTGCATTTTTTGTCGGCTTTTCACTCCACGACACCTGGCTAGACCAGTTGCGGGATACGAAGATTCCTGCCGTCTTATTCGATAATTATATTCCGAACAATCCTCATGTTTCCTATATCGGAACGGATAATGATGAGGGTATTGATGCTGCGATCGAGCATCTCTATCAGCTTGGTCACAGAAAGATCGCCTTTTTGAACGGCCCGTCTTATTCAATGATCTCTAAGAGCCGTCATCAGGCGTTTATCGACAGTATGGAAAAACATGATCTGATCGTACATCCTGAACTGGCTGTCTATGGTGATTTCTCTTCGGAAACTGCCAGCGAGCATGTTCCGAATTTCTTAGCCAGTGGTGTCAGTGCGATCCTTTGCAGCAGCGATGTCATTGCAAGCGGAGTCTTCTCGGAATGCCAGCGCCGCGGATGCCGCATCCCAACCGATGTCAGCGTTATCGGTTTTGACGATCTGCCGATCTCTTCTACCTTACATCCGCTTCTGACTACGATCCGTCAGGACAGACTGGAGTTAGGAAGAACCGGTTATTTTTCTTTAAATTCCATGCTGCACGGTGTAGCACTCAGCAGGACACTTCTGCATCCTGAATTAGTAGTGCGTGCTTCTACGGCAAAACGGACAAAATAAAACACTTCACAAAGCACAATAAAGGCGGCCTGAGCAAATTCTCAAGCCGCCTTTTTTCTCTTATTTTTTCATATCAGCTTCCTGCTGCAATTCCTATTTCTTTGTTGTTACTTTCACACTCTTACTCCAGTCGGAATAATATTTCTGTTTTCCAACTGTTTTATAGGTACGGATTCTTACATAGTATTTCTTCTTTGCTTTTAACTTGGAAATCGTCTTCTTTGTCGTACTGTTCTTGTTCACAGTCACGGTCTTATTTCCACTCTTGAACTTGCTGTCTGTGGAATACTGGATCTGATAACCTTTTGTCTGCGTAGACTGTTTTTTCCATTTTGCTTCAAATCCTTTTTTCTTAGCACTCACTTTAGAAAGTTTTGTGCTCTTCGGATTGATCGTATAGCTTAAGGTCTTACTTCCTGAATACTTGCTTCCCTTGAAAGTAATCTTCACTTCATAGGTTCCGACATTTTTTCTACCACTTGGTAATTTCACCTTATAATCCGCGTTTACCTTCAGCTCTTTTCCTTTGCTGTCCTTAACAGTTACAGATGGGGTCTGTTTCTTGCCGTTATAGGTATATTTTGTCTTTGATAATTTTATCTTTGATACCTTGGCAATCTTCACCGTTTTGGTCGTTGTTCCACATCGTGTACATGTGGTTGTAATCTTTCCGTCCTTGCTTGCAGTTGCTTTCTGTGTCTTTGTTGTGGTGCTGTGGCCTTTTGCTGCAATGCTCTTTCCTGTGGAAAGTTTTTTATTACAGGTCTTACAGTAAGTATCTCCCGTATAGCCTGCTGTTGTACAGGTTGCCGCTTTTTGGTTCCGCACTTCCGTACCGGTATGTTTACATCTCTGTTCCGGGTTGGATGGATCTGACGGATCCGTACTTCCACCGGAAGCGGATTTGGATGCCTCTGTCGTATTACCATAAGCTCCCATATTTGCCCTGTTTCCATTTGGAGTCGGCTCATTCGCATAAGCGGCTGATGTCTCTCCTGCATCAATACACGGACTTGTCACGGTATCTTTTACCCATGTCGTACCATTCCATCTTCCTGCGGCAGATTTCAGATGGAAATCTCCACTTGCTGCGTCTGCAAAACACGGATCCTTTGCGATACAGCCTGTGCCATAATCACTTAAGCTGTCATCTTTTGCTGTTCCATACAGGCAGGAGTATGTGATCTTCTGTCCTGAATTTTTGTCTACATCTGTTCCCTTTAACTGCAAGGTTGTCGTATTTCCTGCAATGATACTGTTCTTGACCACAGGCATTGCCGGACCGTAATTGAGGATACCTGTATTACATCCTGTAAGTGTCAGATGGTCTAGCACACTCTGTTTTCCGACTTTTTCCTGTGAACTTTCATCATAGGCTTCTAAGTATGCATATAGACCTGTTCCTTCTTTAAAGTTGGAGATCTGACAATTCGAAATCTCTGCTAAGGCTGCTTCACCAGGATTGTACTGTCCATAAAGCTGAATACCATAATCATCGTCTTCTCCACCTTCGTCTCTTCCTCTGATGGACACGTTATGAACTTCCACCCTGCTTGCATTGGAATAATCCGAAGAACCGGTTCTTAAATTGATACCAATTCCTCTTCGAACTTCTTTCATCTGACAGTCTTTCATATACAGTGTCAGTGGCAGTTCCTGTGTCGGCTTGCCATTGATTGTAACAACTGCCGTCACATTAATACCAAGCTTATTTTCAAATGTACAGTTCTCAAAGATGGTTGCTGCACTCTTATCGTCATAGTCTCCATCTGCCCATCCGGCACTTATGCATATATTATTACCATACTGACTGCCATCGCCGATAAAACGTATCGGTTCCTCTTTCGTTCCTTTTGCCACGAGCTTTCCATCTTCATATACATTCTGATCCAAACATGTATAACAGGTTACGCCCGGTGCAATGGTCACTGTTCGTGCATTATCAACAGTCGGACTCTGCAAACGGTATGCCAGTCCTTCGATTTTTCCAAGATAACCGGTCTGTCCGGTAATCGTTTCCGGCTGCTCCGGTGTCGATCTTACTACTTCCGCATATTTTCCTATGTCTGCACCGTAGTTACAAGTATTTGCCGCATAGGCCTTTGTTTGATCCGCATTAACATTTGCACCAATTCTGATCTTCAATGGTGCGTACTGGTTTGCATTTTCTCCGGTTGCATCCGTATTCCCAATAAAGTGATTACCTTCCACTTCATAAGTTGCACATCCGCCTCTTAACCAACATGCCGGTCCTTTTAACTCATTGCCAGTTGTATTATGAAATGTATTATTTCTGACAACCGCGTTCGCAGACCATTCAATATAACTCATTCCCTCAGAAATCGTATTATTGTAATATCCGTCTGACTCAAAATTGTTGCCTTCAACCAGGCAGGATAAATTCTCCGGATAGACATACTCCGTTCCTGTAGATTCTAAAGCTCGCCCCATTCCACGAAATGTTGAATTGGTTACCTTAACCTCCACTTTCCTGTCCATGGCATGGAAATAGATTGCCGAACTTCCATCCACTAATGAAGTCCCTGCTGCCGTTTTTGCCGCAACCACCTCACTGCTGTCAAAGGTACACTGATTTACTGTAAGATTAAAATTCCTGTCCGTCTCATCAGATGTACTGTCTACGGATAACATTCCTTCCACATCACTTGCTAAATATTCTCCACCGTTGATAAACTGACAATATTCAAAGGTTGCACCTTCACAGGTCCGCTCTGTATCTTCCTCTATCTGTGTATCAAATATAATCCCTGCCCAATTCTCATCATTTGTATCATTTTTAAAAATGATCGGTTCTTCTGCCGTTCCCTTTGCAGTAAGAGAACCATACAGAATCCTAAGACCTGATGCAGATTTTACATCTGTTTGGTCAATCTTACCATGAGAAGTATTCCCCTGTCCGAAACAGATCGTCGTTCCCGGATCGATTGTTAAATCTCCGATAATTACAGGGTTGATCAGGGTAGAATCCGTTATAATATAATAGATATTATCCTTTGTCCAGTGCTGTGAACCCTCAATCCTTCCATAAACCAGTACTGTATTTTTTTCATCCGCAGACTCTGCTTTAACCTCCGTAGTCTCTGCTTTCGGTTCATCTGTCTCTGCTGTCTTTTCCTGTGCTTCCTGCGGTGTGTCCGCATATGCCAGAACCGGGCACATGGTGAATACCAGTGCAAACGCCAGACCTGCTGAAAGTATCTTTTTCATAAAGCCTTTCATATGCTCCCTCCTTTTCTTTGTTTCATATGATTATTCATAATATAGCTTTTGCCCTTCTATTTGTGCGTATTATAATATGAAGCTGTTAGATTTGCGAGAGAATTTCCGTTTTAGTCATTGACTATTTTGGTAATTCAGGAAATTGCTATACAAGAAAAAGAATACACAAAAAAAGCATGCATAAAATGCATACTTTCTTATTGCTTTCAATTATCATGCCGGCGATCGGAATCGAACCGATACTGTGTTTCCACAACAGGATTTTAAGTCCTGCGCGTCTGCCAGTTCCGCCACGCCGGCAAAATGGATGGAGGTGGATTCGAACCACCGAAGCAATATGCAGCAGATTTACAGTCTGTCCCCTTTGGCCACTCGGGAATCCATCCATTTCATTGTCATTTCAAAATCTGCCCTGACAATGAGATATTATATCATATGAATTTTTCCGATGCAAGATATAATTTTTATTTTTTCAAATTTTTTTGTCCTTTACTCCGGAAGTACTTTACCGGATGTCTCTTTCAGACGCAGTACCACTGCGGAAAATTCCGTCAGGGTGATGTTCAGTTTTCCGCCCTTTACCTCATAGGTCACCGGATTGGTAGAAAATCCATCCTCATGGGAATACATGATCTGCTCTAACTCACATTCTTTTGGCAGTCCCACCGGCCATACGACCATCTCTACGGTACGGCTGACCGCATCGTTGTTAAGTACCACTAAAAAATGTTCCCTGCGATTATAACGCGCATAACATAAGAAGTTGTACTCGCCCCATACGAACTGTATCGAACCGGTCTTAAATGCTTCATGCTCTTTGTGAATTCTGATCATTTCCCGATGGAAATTCAAAAGATCCATATCCTCACTTCCCCACGGATAGGTCCTGCGGTTATCCGGGTCTGTAAATCCTACCTGTCCTGCTTCATCTCCATAGTAAAGAGTCGGCGCTCCGGGCCATGTCATTTGAAAGACTACGGCTTCTTTCATCACAGCTTTGTTGATGCCTCTGCCTGCCGCATCTGTTCCTAATTGTTCCGCTCTTCCTACTTTTTTATTAGTACGCGTTAAAAAGCGGGAATGGTCATGGTTAGACAGCTCATTCATGGCACACTGCAAAGAAGATGTCATAAAGCGTGTCATGTGATGACGCATTGCTCCTTCAAAATCTCCCGGATTTCCGAAACACTCACCACGATATTCATCGCTGTGCTTTTCCATTCCGGTCAAAAACCAGGTGATCGGCTCCATGAACGCATCGTAGTTCATGATCGTGTCCCACTCATCTCCTAAAAGCCACGATTTCGGATCACCATAGTGCTCTGCTAAGATCACCGCATTCGGATTTGCCTCTTTGACCGCTTTTCTGAATTCTTTCCAGAAACGATGGTTGACCTCCGGACTGTGTCCTAAGTCCGCTGCCACGTCCAGTCTCCAGCCGTCTACATTATATGGAGGAGATACCCATTTTCTTCCGATATCCAGCACATAGTTCCATAATTCCTGTGAACCCTCATAATTCAGCTTCGGAAGTGTCTCAAAGCCCCACCATCCCTCATAGCTTCCGTTATCCGGCCATGCTTCCTGATTCTGGAATGCAAAAAAGTCACGATACGGACTTTCCCCGCTGACGTAAGCGCCCGGTGCGTATCCGCCCTGTTGCTCGTATAATTTCTCACGGTCTAACCATTTGTGGAAGGAACCGCAGTGATTAAAGACTCCGTCTAAAATAATCTTCATGCCATGTGCATGCACTTCTTCTACAAATTTTGCAAAATATGCATTGCTCGCCTCTAAGTTACGCTTATCGGTCACTCGCGTAATATAACGTGCCGCCTGTGTATTGTCTTTGCAGCCTTCCGGTAAAACTGCTCCTTCATCGACCACAATGTTACTCACATGCGGGTCGATATAATCATAGTCCTGACAGTCGTATTTATGATTAGACGGTGATACAAATAACGGATTAAAATAGAGTACTTCGATTCCAAGCTCCTGCAAATAGTCGAGCTTTTGTCTGACTCCCTCTAAATCTCCGCCATAAAATTCACGGACACTGATCCCCTGCGGACAGTGTGCCCAGTTCTCTACATGCTTTGTAGGACCATCCACATAGTAATACTCGCCGTCTAACACATCTCCTGCCGGATTTCCATTATAGAAGCGGTCTACTAAGATCTGATACATGACCGCGCCCTTTGCCCATTCCGGAGTGGAAAATCCCGGCACGATGCAAAAATAATATTCTTCTCTCGGTTTATCGTTCACACCGTATCTGTCATAGTAACATTCCAAAATTCCGGTTACGACTTTGAAATAATAGAAAAACGGTTCGCTTCCAAGCTGGATCTCTACGGAATAATAGTCAAAATCCCACTTGGTCTCTGTCCTTTTCATCCGGTGCTTTTTCTCCCTGGAACAGAGCCAGACCATATCCACGTTGTCACGCTTTGTTCTGAAACGAATCGTTACTTTGTCATTTTCCCTTGGTTCGGCAGGACTGCGGTAATCCTTAGTTCCATCTGAAAACAATGCCTTTTTACTGAGCACCGGACGCATCTGCATCATATACCGCTCGATCCTGCTCAGATCATAAATGGACTTCTGATTCATACTTCAACCTCTTTACATATTTATGTGTCAATTATAACATATTCCTTTCTCCCGAAAAAGGGATATAAAACAAAAAAGACAGTCGTTAAACTGTCTTTTGGGAGAAGGTATTTTTACTATGGGGTGTAGCAAAAACTATATAATGTATTGGGGGGTTTTTACGGTTATTATTGTAGCATCTGTCTACAGATAAGTGTGCACAAAATTGATAATTTTTTCACGAACTTTCTGTACAGATTATACAGACCCTTTTTACATACCCTTCTTTTTTAGAATTCATTTTTCACAATTTTCGTGTATTTTCGCTGTTTTTCTTTGTAATCTGCCTTTTACAGTCCGGAACGGTTTTCAAACAGTGCTTCGAACTCTTCTCTGGTGATCTTCTCTTTTTCTAAAAGAAGCTCTACGCAGGCATCTAACACATCTTTGTGTGCACTGATGATCTTCTTTGCCTCTTCATGGCATTCGTCAATAATTCGTTTTATTTCGGCATCGATCTTGGATGCAACATCCTCGCCGTAACCACGGGTATGTGCAAGATCGCGTCCGATGAATACTTCATCGTCCTCGTTTGCATAGTTGATCAGTCCTATATCCTCGGACATACCGAACTTCGTTACCATTGCTCTTGCTAATGCCGTTGCCTGCTTGATATCCTGGGATGCACCTGTTGTAATGTCATCAAAGATCAGTTCCTCAGCCACACGTCCGCCTAAGTCTACTGTGATCTCCTGTAACATTCTGCCCCTGGTATTAAACATTTCGTCTTTTTCCGGTAATGGCATCGTATAACCTGCTGCTCCTGCTCCGGTTGGTATAATGGATACAGAATATACCGGTCCGACATCCGGAAGTACATGGAATAAAATTGCATGCCCAGATTCGTGATAAGCCGTGATCTTTTTCTCTTTATCACTGATAATACGGCTCTTCTTCTCCGCCCCGATCCCGACTTTTACGAAGGAACGGCGGATATCTGCCTGTACGATATAGGCACGGTCTTCTCTTGCCGCTACGATCGCCGCTTCGTTTAACAGGTTCTCTAAATCTGCACCTGTGAATCCTGCGGTTGTCTGTGCGATCTGCTGTAAGTCTACATCATCGCCTAACGGTTTATTTTTTGCATGAACTTTTAAGATCTCTTCACGGCCACCGATATCCGGTCTTCCCACATGCACTTTTCTGTCAAAACGTCCCGGACGCATGATTGCCGGGTCTAAAATATCCACACGGTTCGTTGCTGCCATGACAATGATGCCTTCATTGACACCGAAACCGTCCATCTCTACTAAGAGCTGGTTCAACGTCTGCTCACGTTCATCGTGACCGCCACCCATTCCGGTTCCTCTGCGCCTTGCCACTGCATCAATCTCATCAATGAATACGATACACGGTGCATTTTTCTTGGCTTCTTCAAATAAATCCCTGACACGGGAAGCTCCGACTCCGACAAACATCTCTACGAAGTCTGAACCGGAAATGCTGAAAAACGGCACTCCTGCTTCTCCTGCGATGGCTTTTGCAAGTAAGGTCTTACCTGTTCCCGGAGGACCTACTAATAAGACTCCTTTCGGGATTCTTGCACCTAACTTTGTATATTTTCTCGGGGAACGCAGGAAATCTACGATTTCCTCTAACTCTTCTTTTTCCTCACGCAGTCCCGCTACATTGTCAAAGGTAACCTTCTTATTCTCATCGGTGCTCATCTTTGCCCTGCTTTTTCCAAAATTCATCATTTTGGAGTTGCCGCCTGCTCCGGCATTCTGATTATTCATCATCATAAACAGGATGAACATTGCCGCAAATACTACTAGCAGCGGTAACAGGGATGTCAGCCAGTTCTCCGACGGCACATTCCGCATGACATAAGAATCAAAATCATATTTCTCCATCAACTGCTGTGCATCGTTTACATCGGAAACATTCAGTTTGACACTCTGTTCATTTTTTAATGTGATCCGCAATACTCCGGTCGGGATCTCGCGGTTCTGCTGTATCGTAACTGCTACCACTTCATCTTTGTCCAATGCTTTTTCAAATTCCGCATAGGTGTATGCGCCTGCCGTATCCTGGCTGTTACCCAACAGATACCAGACCAGGATCACAATCAGAACCAGCCCGATATAAAATCCGATTCCTCTATAATTTTTCTTCAATTAGAAACCTCCTTTTACTCATTAAATTCCAGCACTCCAATATAAGGCAGATTTCTATATCTCTGTGCATAATCCAGTCCAAAACCAACTACGAATTCGTCCGGAATCTCAAATCCGACATAATCCACACTGACATCTACCACCCGGCGATCCGGTTTATCCAAAAGCGTGCATAATCTCAAACTTTTCGGATTTCGTGCCTTTAAATTTTTCAATAGATAACTCAGGGTTCTTCCTGAATCAATAATGTCTTCCACAACTAATACATTTTTGCCCTCTAACGGGTCATCTAAATCTTTGATGATCTTCACTACTCCGCTTGACTTTGTATCATCTCCGTAGCTTGTTACGGACATAAAATCCAGCATGACCGACCCCTTGATATTTTTTGCCAGTTCACAGGAAAAAAATACAGAGCCTTTCAGGATACAGATCAGCGTAATTGTCTCATCTCCGATATCGGCACTGATCTTTTCTGCCATTTCCTTAATTCTTTTGTTGACTTCCTCTTCTGGAATCAACACCCGAACTGATTCAGTCATTTTCTTTTCCTCCATTAAATCGTACTTCTAATATTCTTTTTGTCTCCTGACTTATCTTATAATAGGTACTGATACGGTACCCGACAATCCAGAGTATGTGGGCTCCCTCTGCTAAAAGCGGAATTCTGCCCCGCTCCTTTGCCTCTACTTTTTCATTGACAAAGTATTTTTTCAGCTTCTGGGTCTTCCCCTCTTCATTACAGCAAATATAATCCCCCTCTTTTCGGGTTCTTGCTGACAAATCACTCTTTATCTTATCATAGTCGAACCATTTCGTATACGTTTTTTGCGGAATTTCTTGTGAAAAAGCTGTGTCCTCTAACAATCGCATCGTAAATGGTCCACAGGAGATTCCCTCTGTTCCTGCCTGTTCGATCTCACTTTTGGGGCACAGTACTTCTCCTATGCTATCCTGCACTGCTTCTGTTTCCCGGCACAGTCTGATCCCTTCATAGATACGGTATGCCTGCACTCCATAAGGCAGGGATATCCTTCTTCCGCACTGACTGGAAAAAAGCTGTTCGAGCAGCTCAAGATGCACGGTTGTGATGTCCTGCATCGCACCCGCTGCCTGTTCTAATGCCAGCTTTAGCACTTCTTTTTTTATCAGGGGATCTTGTGTTTCAAACGGTTCCTTTCTTATAAGAATGTCATCTCCATGAATGCTCACACAGGTTTCTGCCGCCTTTTTTGTTTGCCTTCCTATATAGGACTCCGCTTCTTTCATAATGTCTGCGGTCTTTTGGATATGGGCTTCTGCCTGCGGATTCATTTCGATCAGTCTTGGCATGATCTGCGCCCGGATGCAGTTTCTGGTGTAATGCTCATCACGGTTTGTTGCATCCACACAATAAGGCTGTTTTTTTTCTTCTAAATAAGACAGGATTTCTTCCCGTCCGGTATGCAGAAGCGGACGGATGACATTCCCTCGTACCGGAAGGATGCCCCGCATTCCCGACAATCCGCTTCCACGGATCAGATGAAACAGCACTGTCTCCGCATCATCTCCGCGGTTATGGGCAACTGCGATCTTTGCCCCGCCCCAGCTTTCGGCTTCTTTTTCAAAAATTTCATAGCGCATAAGCCGTGCCGTTTCTTCTAACGTCCGTCCACACTGTTTTGCCTCTTTTGGCACATCAATATGATGGCTTTTACATTCAACGCCAAGCCTGCCACACATTTTTTCTACAAATTCACAGTCTGCAAGGCTCTCCTGTCCGCGGATCCCATGCTCCACATGGACAACCCGCAGTTCAAACGTCATTTCTTTTTGCAGTTCTAACAGAAGGAGCAGCAGGCATACGGAATCGGCTCCTCCCGACACTCCCGCTATGACCCGGCTGCCCTCTTCTATCATATGATGTTCTTTTGTAAACTTCTTTGCTTCTTCTAACATTATTTCTCCCAGATGCCTGCCGTTAACACGGTCATGTCATCCATTACTTTTCCTCCTGTATAGAGCATTACCCGCTCTAAAATTCCCTTTGCAAGTCTGCCGGGATTGTTCGTATCTAAAGATTCTATGATCTCTCCCATCGTCGCTTCCGGCTCATCCACATGGAGATATTCTAGCACACCATCGGATACCATGACAAGAAAATCCCCGTCTTCCAGCTGTTTTTTTACTCCATCTATTTCCATTTTATAGGACACTCCGACTGGCAGGCTGGTGGATAACAGGCACTCTACTCCTTCTTTTCTCCTGATAAATGTTGCCGCCGCTCCCACTTTATAAAATTCTGCCTCTCCTTCATAGAGGTCTACTGCTGCCATATCGATCGTTGAAAAAATATCCTCCTCTCCGCGGATGACCATCGCCGAATTCATCATGCGGATCGCCGTTTCTTTGGAAAAACCTGCTTCTAAAAATTTTTCCATCAGCTCTATGACCGTCTCACTCTCTTTACACGCATCGATACCGGAACCCATACCGTCCGACAGACATAAAATATCCTGCCCGTTTTCTAATTCTAAGAATGAAAAATTATCACCGGAAACCACCGCCTCATCTTTCGTCAGACGTGCGACTCCGTGGATCGTATGATATTTGGTATCTTCCTCAAAGACAATTTTACACGGCTCGATACCGATCAGATTTCTGCTGTCTTTGTGCTGTATCATCGTCTTTCCCATTCCACGGCTGACTGCTTCCCTATATTCCTTGACCGGCTGACAGCCCGCTTTTGTCCGTACCGTTGTAACCAGTTGCAGTCTCCCATTTTGTTTTTGATACAGATGGATATTACTGATAAGAAAGCCCCGGTCTTTTGCTAAAAAACGCACCTGCGACAGCATATTTTTTTCCTGCAGGGTCAGATCTTCATAATCCTTTGCACAATCTTCCATGATAAATGCCATGGCGTCTAACTGCTGGGCTATCATTTCCCGGTTGCTCAACAACCTGTTGTACCATGCCGCATTGACTTTCATCCGTTCAAATATCCGGACCGCTTCTCTCGTGATATCGTCTGCATACGGGCAGCAGTCCCGAAGCCTGTCCTCATATTCTTTTTCTGCTCTTCCGAATTTTTCTATCGACTCCATCAGACTGCCAAACAGACCGTAGATCGGACTGTCTTTTTCCCAACAGACCTGGCACATGTCACAGGACACACAGATTTTTCCGGTAATCTCGTTTTGTACCTGTCCGATTTCCTCCTCCGATGCTTTTTCCTGCCCGGCACTCATTTTCACAAATGCCTCAGACAGTCCGTTGAACGATTCTGCATAATTTAATAGACGTTGCTCTTTCCGATCTTCTTCTTTTGCGATCTCCATGATCTCTTTGCCATGCAGCAGCATATGTAGCACACGGCACCCTAAACTGACGACTGCAAATATAAAAATTCCTTCTAATATAGAAGTGGTGATGTATCCTCTTCCTTTTACGGACAGCAGATTACCGCCAAGCGATATCAGCGTTGTCACCGCTCCCGCCGTCACTGCTGCATATCTGGCTCTGCAATTTTTATCTACCCATTCGATCAGATGGATGATCAGGATAATTCCCGCCATTGCCACTCCGTATTTGGTAAGCTGTGTCACCGGCAGGAAACATGCCATTCCCACAAAACACGCCCCGAGCGTCAGCCAACGGCTTTCCATACTGATATAGAGTGCCGTAAAATATGCCGGTATCAACGGATAGCAGTCTGCGATCTCCACCTTGCAAAACAATATTCCCAATACATATAGAATAATCTCTTTTGTCCTGATTCTTTTCATAAAAAAACCTCCAATCCTGTTTTTTCCCTTTGCGGGCGACTGAAGGCTATTATAGTGATATTCTTTTGCGATGTTTGTCAAAGTGCGGAATCATTCCAAAAAACTTTTCTCCAAAATATTACCTGATTTCTCGTATTTATGGGTTTTTAGGGAGTTGATGTTTTTGAAGGAGGTGCTGTTTATATTTGCGTGAAGTACAAGTCAGCGTCTCTGCTGTTTCCGGTATCGGCAATCAGAAGTTCCGCTCACTCTGCTCTGGGTTATGGCTCCGTACGAAACCGGTGCTGATTCGTCATCCTGACTCAGGCAGCACCTTTCCCGGACGTCCTGTCCGGGAATTTCTGATACTGGGGCAGAGTGCGGGAACTTCTATATTGCCGCTACAGTCACAGCAGGAGATGCTGACTTGTACTTGGATTCAAATAAAAACATAGAATACCACATCTACTTATATTACTGTTCACATTCTGTTTGATTTTCAAAGTTACTATATTTGATTGTCTTTATATCTTTAACCTTAAATCTATATTCCATGTTTTCTTGATTTTTAGCTATAATCCAACTTCTGTTTTGTGATACATCCTCAACCTTTATATTGTCCAAAATACTATTATCATAAAAAGCAAACTTTACTCTATCATACAAAAACTCTCCTTCCCCTTTTAAAAATTTCATGCATATATAATAATATACTATCCAGGCAATTGCTGTAGCTATTGGTATATAACTCAAAATATTTGAAATAAATTGAAATACTGTTTTCCCTATAAATCCTGTAATTACGGACACGAAATCCATCCATTGAATTGTACTCCCCCAGAACAAACCGGAAAGTATAATCGGAATTTGACGTAATAATCTAATGCTCTTTTCTTTTTTATATTCCGCCATGTCTTTTACAAATATCTCTTTATCATCAATACTTGTTCTTTTCATTACAATGTATAAAAAGATAAACAGCCCTATATAGAGTACTATCCCAATACCTATCCCTACCAACAAAGGAATCCCTATTGATGACCTTATATATTCTACAACCAATACGCTAAACACAAGGAACAAAAATCCTAGAACAATAACTCTTACCAAGTATTCAATACCTTTATCTCTAGGAGATTTTCTTCGTTTGATTTTCCACTGTTTTGTTTCATTAATATTATGAAAAAAATAAGTACCTAAAGTACCTATTATCGCAATTGCTATAGGTACCACTATATTATAAATATCTTCTCTATTCACATCTATTAACTCTCCTATAAAATTGTATTTTCCCTATCTTAAAAATCTTCCCTTTCTCTTCTCTTTTTTCTGCTCCCGCTCCTCATACAGATTGGAAAGTTTTGCCAAAAATTCTTCCCGTTCCTGATCCTCATATCCCCGAAATACAATCTCTTCCACATCTACATGGTTAAACCCATATAAAAACTCGTCTCCAAGATATCCTTCCGGATAGAGAACACCTAAGTAGTCACATTCCTTCTTGCGAAGTCCTGCCATTGTCTGCATAACACCAACAATCATCAAATATTTTTCTCCGTCTACTAATCGTACGACTGAGCCTGTTGGTAATAATTCTTTAATGTTTTCCATTTTTATTTCCTCCCTAAATATATAAATAATTATCAAATCTCTGTATCTATTTCTATTGTGCAAATGCAGCAATTGCATTTCCCACAGAATTTATGATATCCTCGCCTGTATCAAGTATCATGTCCGATGCCCATTCAGTAGCTGTTTTACCGGTTAATGCTTTCACTCCTGTATTTAAACCAGCAACAATTGCACCACTTGTAGCCACTACAATTACACCCGGAGCAGCTACCGGTCCCAATGCAGCTGTTACTGCTGCACCTATAATAATCTCCGAACCATATCCCATCACTGTACCAATAGCAGTCTCTGTTATAGTTTCAGCTGCAACTCTTTCATCTGACATTGTACCATTAGAAAGTGCCTGTTCTTCTTTATTACTATACCAGTTTGCAACTCCATCAATGAGAACACCTCCCCAAAAAGCACCCATAGCCCCCTTTCCGTTTATACCTTTTGCATCTTCAACTATCCCTTTCCATTGTGTATGAAACGGAGATGTTTGATTCGTCAGATTATTTTTAAAACGCGTCGTCCATGTTTTTGCAGAAGATGCACGTCCAAGTGGTCGTAATCCTGTAATCTTTTTAATCCACCATGCTCTTGCCTGTTTCGCACCTACAATATTTCCAATTTTTTTATAGTTTTTATATGTTTGTGCTGCACTGGAACAAAACTGATAAATATCTACGCCCGACTGGACAAAATCCATCCATGTTTTTCCTTCTCTGATATCCTTAATGAAATCATAAATAGTGCCTGCATATCCTGCACCCGAAAGAATTCCTTCCCATCCATATTCATTCCAAAAGAATTCCCAGTATTTTTCCTTTGATTGTACTTTTAAACTCTCCGCGTTTTTTGTACTATCAATTTGATAAGCAAACCTTTCAGCTTCTAATGCAAAATAATGATCATATGCATAATCTAGCCCTTGTTGCAATTGTTTTAAGGCTTCTATATGTTTTTCTAGCGCTCTAGAAATCTGCACCATAGCAACACTGATCTCTGTTTTACGCATCAATTCTTCATCGCATTCTCCAATGATTCTTTGATAATCTGACTTCAATCCACTCATTTTGGAAATAGCCGTGGAAACTCTATCATTAATGTATTTCATTCCCGTAAAATCAACATAAATCCATGGCATACTTTCTCCCCTTTCACAACATCTCAGTACCATTTATCGGTTACGGATTTTCCTGTTGAATTTTTCGTGCTTGTTCTCGCATTATAGATGTTAAATCATCCATCTGAATCACTGTCTTATTCATTATTTCGTACAGTTCATGCATTTTTCCCGCAAAGGCATCTGCTGCTACTCCCTGCCACACACTATGGCACTCTTCTTCAATTTGAGTCAGTGATTTTATTTGATTTGAAAGTTGGATTTTACATTCAGATATCTCATTCGTCTGAGAAATAACTTTTGAATAATCGAATTGTCCTTCCATTTCCTCATACCTCCCCTCTATATGTATATCAATCAATATATTAGAATATCGATTTCTCTTTAGGTATAGCAGTTATTCCAGAATATGTCAATTATTTTCTATCCTATTCTGTCCTTTCCTCTTCTAGTTACAACTTGATCTTCATGGTACTAAATGCAACAATTACGAGACCGACACACGCTATCGTAATATTGACTCCATATGGAACCCCGACTAAAACAGAAACTACATTATATAGGAAAAACGCCAATGCAAAATAACCAAAACGCTTCATATGGACTAATGCGAATTTCTTTCTTCTTTCACTTCCTGCTTCCTTTGCCTCTTCATAGCTGATTCCATTATACCAGTATACGGATTCTGTCAGATAAACTATGAATGTCAATGTGAAACACCCGATCACCATTATATTATCCACAAGTGCGATCACAATCTGTACATTTTTCTCCGGTATAAAGCAGACTCCAATCTCTGCTATACAGAATAAAAGCATCCACGCCCAAAAACCAACATAGCTTTTCTTATATTCTTTCATTGTATTCTCACCTTTTCATATGTAACTGATACCTTAAACAAAATTTCTCTTTTTTATTCCAAATCTAACTGATAAAGAAGTGAATCTCTGTCCGGATAAGTGTATTCTCTGGCAACAAAAAATTTTTTCATAATCGCACAATGGTTCCGCTTCATCATAAGTCCTAATGTGCCAATGACTTTAGTATCTGCTTTTGCATACTGCATAAGCCTTCGCAGATTTTTATCCTTTCTCTTCACATAGCGTTTTAATGTATCCTGAAATACCTGCATTTCAATATTACTTCGATTCCGGATCACATCACAGACCGTCCGTTCCATATCATATACCGGAACTTCATTGCCAAAGGTGGTCTCCATCGTAGTTTTTCCTTTCATGCTAATATTGTAGTATAGATTAGCACAAAAGTAAGGTTTTATTATTCAATGTACAAATAAAAGAAGCCGACTCCCTGCCGACTTCTACTTTTTCTTAAATATCACTTCATTATCATATACCAGACCCAGTCTGCTCTTTGCCATATCTTCAATGAACTTCTGTGTCTTGGTGTATTCCTCGTAATCTTTTATCTCCTGCGAACGGTTTTTTTCATCTTCTAACTGTGTTTTTAAAGAGGACTCTTTTGCCATATAAGTCTCTTTCTTATTGTACAAACCTACGATCTGCACTGACATCACGATCAAAAGTGTTGCCACAATAATGGAAATCCATATCTTTCCATTTCCGTTCTGCTTTCTTTTTTTTCTCCGTCTGCCCGCCATACTATCTTCTCCCAACTTAAAGTTTCTTAAGATTCTTTAAAGTCTGTATAATACAATTTTAACTGCCTGCACTATTTTTTTCAATCCCTTTTTTAAAATAACCATAATTTTCCCAAAAAACAGGGAGAGATATTTTACAAAAAAAGGACTGACAAAATGATTGTAAAACAACATTCCCAAAAGAATCCCGCCAATGGAAAATCCCCGCACCAGTCCATCGTTGGTACGAAATACCATGCCAAAGACCAACAGGGCGCAGACCACCCAATAGCAGACATCTTCTATGGCTGTCCAAATGACTCCGTGTGGGATGACCTGTCGGAATATCCGAAAGATATCATAGAGTATGATCAGTCCTTCGCCTAAGGCAACCGAGATCAGTAAAAAAATCAGTTCCTGATGGATTCCTTCACTGACCGCGATCATCGGAACAGTTTTCCTAAGAAGTTTTCTGCTTTTTTACCATAGTTCTCTACCTCAGAATAGACCATGCTGGTCACGATCCCCTGAACATCCACCTCGCCCTTGTCAAGTGTCAGGCGGCTGACGTGGAGGTCCTCGCCTTTGATCTGAAGCATTCCCATTTCTGTCTCTAAAAGAATTTCCTTTGGGTCAAAAGAAATCACATCCCGTACTCCGGTAAAATTTCCGGTCCTGCGATTGCCAAGAATGATTTTATGTGATTTTGCAGCACTGCGTTCTTCCATCATATTTCCTCCTAATCTGAGAACGGATGTCCTCTTTACATTATATTAGGAAGAACCGTGTTTATTCCTTTTTTACAGATAACGGAACATATCTTTTGCGTCTTCTTTTTTCGTACTTTCTGCAAGGCTTACTACTTCTACCTTGACGGTTTTTTGTCCAAACCGGATCTCTATGATGTCCCCCGGCTTTACATTGACCGATGCTTTCGCTGTCTTGCCGTTTACCGATACTCTTCCTGCATCACATGCCTCATTTGCAACGGTTCTTCGTTTTATCAGACGGGAAACTTTTAAAAATTTGTCTAATCTCATCTTTTCCTCCAAAAAAAGCTCAAAACCGAAACCGGTTTTGAGCCATTTTATATCAATCAGTAAAATTCCGATGATTAAGCATTGATCATGTCTTTTAATGCTTTACCAGCTTTGAATTTTGGTGCTTTAGAAGCAGGAATTACCATCTCTTTTCCGGTCTGAGGATTTCTTCCTGTTCTCTCTGCTCTCTCAGATACTTCAAATGTACCAAAGCCAACTAACTGGATCTTCTCACCTTTCTTTAATTCTTCTGCAACTACATCTGTGAATGCTTTTAAAGCTGCCTCTGCATCTTTTTTAGATAATTCTGTTTTGTCAGCCATTGCTGCAACTAATTCTGTCTTGTTCATTTTAATATGTCCTCCTCTAAATTCTATCTTCGAGATCTTTTCCCAAATTACCTACAAATATATTTATACTTGTTTTTGTGCAGGTTGTCAAGAAAATTTACCCATTTTATAGGGAATTAGAGCATTTTTTCTATCATTGCAAGGACTTCTTTTCCAAGACTTTCTGATTTCGCATCTGCCTCCTCTAAAGAGGTTCCTTTGATTCCGTAGTAGAACTTTACTTTTGGCTCTGTTCCAGAAGGACGAACGCATACCCATGCATCATCTTCTAACTCATAATAGAGTACATTGGATGCCGGCAGACCGGTCGAAGTCACCTTACCGTCTGCTAAATCCGTAATGGTATCTTTTTTATAATCTCTGACTTTTAATACCTTGTAACCACCGATTTCCTTTGGTGCATCTGCACGAAGTGTCTCTAAAATGGTCTGGATCTTTTCAAGTCCTTCGATACCTTTTAACGTAATGGCTTTTACATCGTCTTTGTAGTAGCCGTATTTCTCATACATATCGATCATGGCATCCCATAAGGTCTTACCCTGTGTCTTATAGTACGCTGCTGCCTCACACAGAGTCATGGAAGCTACTACTGCATCTTTATCTCTTGCATAAGTTCCGGTCAGGCAGCCGTAGCTTTCTTCCATACCGAATAAATAGGTTCCGGTGCCTTTTGTTTCAAATTCTAACATCTTCTGTCCGATGAATTTGAATCCTGTTAAAACTTCTACAAGCTGTATACCGTAATATTTTGCGATTGCATCTGCCATGTTAGTAGATACAATAGATTTGATAAATGCTCCGTCCTTTGGCAGTCCCTCTCTCTCTTTTCTCTGACCGATCACATAATCTCCGATCAGACATCCGGACATATTTCCTGTCAGTGAGTGGTATTCTCCGGTCTTAGAATCCTTTACATATACACCAAGACGGTCTGCATCCGGGTCTGTTGCAAGCACTAAGTCCGCATCTAACTTCTTTGCCATGGCAAGTCCTAATACAAACGCTTCTTCTGCCTCCGGATTCGGATAGCTTACGGTTGGGAATTCGCCATCCGGTTTTTCCTGCTCCGGTACTACATAGACATTCTGGAAGCCAAGCTCTTTTAAGACTCTTCTGACCGGGATATTACCGGTTCCGTGAAGCGGTGTGTATACAATCTTAAGTGTATCTTTTACCTGATCGATCGCATCCTGATGTACGACCAGTTTTTTCAGCTCTGCAATATACGCATCATCAATGGCTGCTCCGATCACTTCATAGAGTCCTGCTTTTTTTGCCTCCTCTTTTTCCATGGTCTTTACTGTTGCAAAATCGGTCACTGCCTTTACCTCATCCATGATCCCTTTATCATGTGGCGGGGTAATCTGTGCGCCATCTTCCCAATATACTTTATATCCGTTATACTCCGGCGGATTGTGGCTTGCCGTAATATTGATTCCTGCGGTACATCCGAGTTTTCTGACTGCATACGAAAGCTCCGGGGTCGGTCTTAAGGATTCAAATACATATGCCTTGATTCCATTTGCCGCAAGGCAAAGTGCTGCTTCGTCTGCAAACTCCGGTGACATTCTTCTTGAATCAAAAGCAATGGCAACGCCCTGTGCTTCTTTTCCGACTTTTTTAATGTAGTTTGCAAGTCCCTGCGTTGCTTTACGGACCGTATAAATGTTCATACGGTTCATTCCTGCTCCGATCACGCCTCTTAAACCTGCGGTACCAAACTCCAGCTCTGTATAGAACCGGTCTTCAATCTCTTTGTCATCTCCCGCAATACTCTTTAGTTCTGCTTTCGTATCCTCGTCAAAATAAGGATTGTCAAGCCAGCTTTGATACATTTCTTTATAACCCATGTTCATTCCTCCTGTGCATTTTTTATTTTAATCCAGTATTGTGGATATAAAATCGCTGATCTGTTTTAAACTGTTATTATCCGTAGATGTACTCGAAGTACCTGCTGTGCCTGTACTCTTTTTTGTCGTACTTCCGCTGTTTTCAGAAGTACTCTTCTTTGTCGAACTTCCGGTGCTTCCCGTACTGTTCTTCTTCGTGGAATTCGTTCCTGTGGACGAGGAATTGGTTGTTGTCGATGATTTCTTCTCCTCTGCCTCTTTCTCCTTCTTCGCTTCCGTACCCATATTAATGGTGATCTCGGATTCTGCGGAACCGACTACCAGCTTTCTGGTAAGTGTTCCATATTTCTCTGAAGTTACCGTCAGCTTGTGCGTTCCATACTTCAACTCTACCGGCTGTGAAACATCTGCTGCTTTTCCATCGATGGACAACTGCGTTCCTTCCGGCTGAAGGATAAATTTGACCTTACCCATCTTCGGGCCTTCACCCTTATATTCATCCAAATTCAGAACCGTTGTCTCATTCCTTTTGACGGTTACCTCTTTTGTATCTCCATATCCGTCATTTGCGGCGGTTACCTGATAGGTTCCCTCCGGGATCTCCACATTCATATCTTTTTCTATCTTATAGATGTGCTTCCCGCCAATGCTGATACTTCCGCCTTCAAATAGATCCGTATGTGTCAGCACAATGAAACCGTGACCACTGGTGACATTGACCGAGATGATCTTTTTATCCATTCCGGCAACCCGCAGCTTATCATTTCCGGTGATCGTGTCTAAAGATATCTGCTCACCATCTAAAAAAACCAACAGTGAATCATCATAATAATATTTGGTTTTTCCGATCACGATCATGTTCTTCTCTTCATCTATCGAGAATTTCCCGACGTTATCCTGCTCCCACACCTGATCTGACTGCTGTATATAGGAAAGTTTGCCTTCCTGATTGGCTGTTCCGATCTGGACCGGACTGCCTTCTGTAATATTTCCTTCACTGGTAAACTCTCCGTATTTGTCTCTGTATGCAGTCGCATCCGAAATCCCATACTCGGAAAATTTTCCGTTTTTTACTTTCTGAAGGCGTATGGTCTGTGTCTCATCATCTATCCGATAGACGATATAGACGTCTTTCTTTTCTTCTGTTTTTTCTTCTGATTCTTGTTTTTTATCCGATCCTTTTGTTTTTTTCTTGGATGTTTCTGTCGATGTATCCAGTTGTGGAACTTTATTTCCGACTGTGACATTGCTCTCTTTTGCCTTGCCGCAGCCTGCCGTCAGAAGCATTCCGATAAGAATCGTCACGAAAATGATTCCGTGTTTTCTCCTGTATTTCATAGGTCACCTCATCTAAATTTTATTATACATGATTCCCTAGGAAATGCCAATATTGTTTGTTGCGGAATACACTTTTAGGAATAGGCAAAATGCTTCATATACGCCAAAAACTGTTCCCTGTTTTCTTCTTCCGCTTTGATCTTTTCTAACTTCTCTAAATAACGCCCAAATCCCCACGCTTTATTTGCATTATAGTAATGATTCGCGATCTTCCAGAACTTTTCCGGATAGGCAAGCCGCAAATAAAGCTGTTTTGTCTCATATGGAGACATTGCTTTTTTGTCGCTGTATGCCCGTATCATTTCCATACCCAGTCCCATGTTCCAGTTGTTTTTTTCTAAGATCTTACGCATAAATCTCGCGAGATCCCCAATCTGCACATCATAGCAGATATTGTCAAAACTGATCACGGCTGCATATTCTGACCGGAACAAGATATTGTGCTGGTTAAAGTCCCCATGGCAGATTCCCATGCCCTCTTTTTTCCCTTCCTGTTCTCTCAGACTTTCTAATATTTCAGATGCCTGCTCCTCAAATTTCGGGTAAAGTCCTAAGAACTCTTTTTCAAATTCGCTCTTGTTTTTCCGCCCTCTGGTATAATTTCTGACCGTCCGAAGCTCTCTGGTATGTTTCTCATAGGTACGCAACAGTCGTCCGGCATCCGTATCCAGCACCTCTGTTAACGAATGTTCCATTTGGTTCATCGCTCCATGAAGGGAGGCTAAAATATCTGCCGAACGTAAGATTTCATCCCAGCTTGCCGTATTACATTCCCTTCCTTCACACCATTTCCGCAACAGGTAGGACACTCCGTCCGGGTCTTTTGCAAGACATTCCCCTTCCGTAGTCCGCACGACCGTTTCCGTATGGATTCCCTGTTCATTCACGCACTCTAATAACTTTGCTAAAAACTCCGCTTTTACTGCGGAACCGGAATACTCTTTGAGATAAACTCTCCCGATATCTGTCATTGCAAAAACAGCTCCACGCCCTTTATATGTATCTGTCAGTTCCAGCGGGTACTGTTCAAACAATGTTTCTTCTTTATAATACACAAAAACCCCTCCACATGACAATTCACAGCAATTCTGTGTCTCTCTATCATATGAAAAAGGGGTTATTGATATGTCTGTTTTACCCGTTCGAGTAAATATTCTTTTTTGTTTTTATCCGGTTCTTCTAAGACTTCTTCTAATAGTTTCTGTAAGATCTGACCGATTTTTTTTCCCGGTTTGATCCCTAACTCCATCAGATCCCTGCCGTTGACAGCAAGTTTCTTTAAACTCAGACAATCCTTTTGCTCTATGATCTCTTCATAGAGCTTCTGATAACTCTGAATATATGCTAACTTTTCTTCTCTGCGGTAGCCGCTCTGTGATAATACATCCGCACGTTTTAATGCGAACAGATCCGGATATCGTTCTTCACCTACACGGTATATGGCTTTTCGTATCCCTGCCGGTGTCAGGTTCGGATTGTCGTCATGCCATTCCACCAGTCCGCAGACTTTTTGCATCGTGTCCACATCAAATTTTAACCTTCGGAAAATGCGATGTGCCATCTTTGCACCTTCTTTCGGATGTCCGTAAAAATGATCCACGCCTTTTTCGTCCGTCGTCTTGCAGGCAGGCTTTGCAATGTCATGCAGCAGCATCGTAAGCCTTAACACCTTATCCGCCGGCACTGCTTCGATCGCCTTTAGCGTATGCTCTCCCACACTGTAGCAGTGATGCGGATTGTTCTGCGGTGTCTCCATCATCATGTCAAACTCCGGCAGAAAAACAGCCGTAAGCCCCGTGCGATACGCCACTTTCAGCTCTCCCGGATTCGGCGAAGTCAAAAGCTTTACCAGTTCGACCTGAATCCGTTCCGCACTGACCTTTTTTATATTGCCCGCCAGTCCGGCAATGGCTTCCTGTGTCTCCCGTTCAATCGAAAAGCCAAGCTGCGCTGCAAAACGAACCGCCCGGAGCATGCGAAGGGCGTCCTCCGAAAAGCGCTCCATGGCATTTCCCACGCAACGGATCACGCCTCTCTCCAGATCGCCGATTCCGTCAAAGGCATCCACCAGTCCGGTCACTTCATTGTAGGCCATCGCATTGATCGTAAAATCGCGGCGTTTCAGATCCTCCAGAAGATTCGCGGTAAACGCTACTTCCTTTGGATGCCTCGCATCCTCGTATTCTCCGTCAATCCGGTAGGTTGTGACCTCGAATCCCTCATGATCCAGCATAACCGTCACCGTTCCATGCTGGATCCCGGTATCAATCGTGTGCCGGAAAAGAGCCTTGACCTGCTCCGGTCTCGCCGAGGTCGTAATGTCCCAGTCCTGCGGCGTTCTCCCGAGCAGGGAATCGCGCACGCAGCCTCCGACCGCATACGCTTCATATCCGTGCTCGCCTAAAGTATTCAGAATCCTCGCAACCTTCGCAGGCAGGCTGATCTTTGCATTTTTATCCACGCACTTCTCCTTAATATGCCTTGCCCCAGTATACCAGCTTGTGCGCCGGTCTGCCGCAGCATACGCAGGTTCCGGAAATCTGTTCCTGATCATGGAACGGGATACAGCGGGATGTCACGGCAAGCTCCTCTTTGATCTTGTCCTCGCACGCCTGATCCTCGCACCACATACCACGGATAAATCCCGGTTTGTTTGCCGCGATGTCCTTTAATTCTTCATAATTGTGGGCATCCCAGATATGCGCGTCGCGGTGTGCCTTTGCACGCTCGAACATCTCTTTCTGGATAGTCTCTAAAATCTCCGGAATCTTCTGCTCCAGATCCTCCAGTGCGACCTCGATCTTCTCTCTGGTATCTCTGCGCACTACCACGCACTTGCCTGCCTCGATGTCCTTCGGTCCAAGTTCGATACGAACCGGAATTCCGCGCATCTCCTGCTCGGAGAACTTCCAGCCCGGGCTCTTGTCCGAGTCATCCAGCTTCGCGCGGCATACTTTTCCAAGGCGCTCGCAGACGCTCTTTGCAGCATCCATGACGCCGTCTTTGTACTGCTGGATCGGAATCACCATCGCCTGTACCGGTGCAATTCTCGGCGGCAGAACCAGACCCGAATCATCGCCGTGTACCATGATGATCGCACCGATGAGACGTGTGGTCATACCCCAGGAAGTCTGATGTACATACTGAAGCTTATTATCTTTATCGGTATACTGGACACCGAACGCCTTTGCGAATCCGTCGCCGAAGTTATGGCTGGTACCGGACTGCAGTGCCTTTCCGTCATGCATCAGCGCCTCAAT
>OLRQ01000792.1_pt1 | contig 30027 bp, 25 predicted proteins | sample 1671971 | NCBI WGS metagenome assembly OLRQ01 (sample SAMEA3136631, study PRJEB25190) | human gut metagenome | biome: human gut; feature: human-associated habitat; material: faeces | place: Austria | collected 2013
GCCGGCGCGAAGCGGTTCGATCCCTCCGCAGCTAGCGCGAGCGACGCTTCCGCTGCCGCAAAGCGCGCCGAGGCCTTCGCTGGCGATTGCGGTTCCGATAGCGAGCCGCATACCAAGGCGTAAAACCGCCCGCGCTTGTGCGGCGACCTATGTGGCGTCCCGCACTGGGGTACAGGACGATTCGCGCCAGGGCAGTTCGCATCTGTGCTTCGCATACGCAATATGCTTCAATGGAAAAGGCACCTTCGGGTGCCTTTTCCATTGTTTCGACCATGGATCGCGGTGTACGGAATATGCGCGCCATGCTCGAAAGACGCCTTCGGGCGCTCTGCTTTCTTGAAATCTATGCTATCTCGCCCGTGATGGCGGGAAATCCATGCTGCTTCGTCCATGATGGTAGGAAATCCATGGTATTTCGCACATGAGCCCTGGTAATCCACGCTGCTTCGCGCACAGACCCCGGCAATCCATACTATTTCGTACGTTTGTGCAAGGAAAATGCACGCATCGACGAAACAGTATGGACGGCGCGCCTCCTCTTCTTCGGGAGAATCGAGAGCAAGCTTCTGACCTGGCGTTTTGCAAACATCATCGCCGATGGGGGTCGAATGCCCCGAGTGAATCCATGCTATTTCGTCGCAACGTGTATTCGGGCTGGCAAAAGCGAACGAAATAGTATAGATGGACGGTCTCGCTCGCACAATCGGCCCCGCCTGACCGGCGAGAGCGCCACGTAGACAAGGCCGCATGCGTAGGTGGGAGCGCCACATAGGCGAGACCGCATGCGTGGGCAAGACTGCATGCGTAGGTGCGCGCCATGCGGAAAGGAGCCTTTCTGGCGCTGACGGGGTCGCTCATGGAGGGGTTTTTGTTGCGCCGGCAGGGTCTGCTGCTTCCTCATGATGCTGACGAAGCCCCATGGGAGCTTCTTGCCACGCGGGGGTAGTCGCTGCGTGTTGTGCAATCGGGCTATATTTCGCATGCGCCCCTGTCTGCCAGATTATCAGCGAAAATGACATTTAGGTAACATGCCGAATTAATTATGAGATAAGTTGACAACGATAGACTTAGATTTTATATTGGCAATCGTACCGAAAGGGTTAAGCCCCGAAGGTGCAGGCCCAACGTCGAGCTCGTCATTGTACGGCGGAATCCGGACGGGTCACTCAAATGAGGTAATAACAGTCGGCGGGAAACCGCCACGCGGAGCCGCTTGAAGCGGGCGCCGGACAGTCGGCAAGGCGAACGCCTGAAGCCGAAAGAAGATCCAGCGCAGCGCCAGGCGGTTTCGCACCAAAGGAAGGACTGATACATATGGGTAAGATTCTTGGTATCGACCTTGGCACCACCAACTCCGCCATGGCTGTCATGGAGGGCAACGAGCCCACCATCCTGGTCAATGCCGAGGGCGATCGCACCACTCCCTCCGTCGAGGGCTTCCGCAAAGACGGCGAGCGTGTGGTGGGCAAGGCTGCGAAGAACCAGGCAGTCACCAACCCGCAGAACACCGTTTCTTCCGTCAAGCGCTTCATCGGCCGCAATTTCGCCGAAACCACCGAAGAGCAGAAGACCGTCGCGTACAAGGTCGTTTCCGGCAAGGACGGCCGCGCTGTCGTAGACATTGACGGCAAGGATTACACCCCCGAAGAGATTTCCGCCATGGTTCTGCAGAAACTGAAGGCTGACGCGGAAAAGCAGGTTGGCGCGCCCATCACCGAGGCCGTCATCACCGTTCCCGCATACTTCAACGATGCTCAGCGCCAGGCAACCAAGGACGCAGGCAAGATCGCCGGTCTTGACGTCAAGCGCATCATCAACGAACCCACCGCAGCCGCTTTGGCATACGGCATGGACAAGGTTGACAAGGACCAGAAGATTCTCGTCTTCGACCTGGGCGGCGGCACCTTCGACGTGTCCGTGCTCGAGCTGGGCGACGGCGTGTTCGAGGTTCTGTCCACCGCGGGCGATAACCACCTCGGCGGCGACGACTGGGACCAGCGCGTCATCGATTGGATGGCTGACAAGTTCAAGGCAGACAACGGCGGCATCGACCTCAAGGCCGATCCCATGGCTCTGCAGCGCCTGAAGGAAGCAGCCGAAAAGGCCAAGATGGAGCTGTCCAGCACCACTCAGGCCAACATCAACCTGCCCTTCATCACCGCTGACGCAACCGGTCCGAAGCACCTCGACTACACCCTGACCCGCGCAGAGTTCGAGCGCATCACCAAAGATCTGCTCGATCGCTGCAAGCAGCCTGTCGAGCGCGCCCTCAAGGACGCCGGCCTTTCCACCGGCCAGATCGACGAGGTCATCCTGGTCGGCGGCTCCACCCGTATGCCCGCCGTGCAGGAGCTTGCCAAGACCATGACCGGCAAGGCCCCCAACATGTCCGTGAACCCGGACGAGGTTGTTGCCATCGGCGCGGCTGTCCAGGGCGGCGTTCTTTCCGGCGACGTCGAGGGCATCCTGCTTCTGGACGTCACCCCGCTTTCCCTGGGTGTTGAAACCATGGGCGGCGTCATGACCAAGATGATCGAGCGCAACACCACCATCCCCACTCGCAAGACCGAGGTGTACTCCACGGCGGCTGACAACCAGACGTCCGTCGAGATTCACGTCCTGCAGGGCGAGCGTCAGATGGCCAATGACAACAAGACTCTGGGTCGCTTCCAGCTCACCGGCATCCCCGCAGCTCGCCGCGGCGTGCCCCAGATCGAGGTTACGTTCGACATCGACGCCAACGGCATCGTGAACGTTTCCGCTAAGGACCTGGGCACTGGCAAGCAGCAGCAGATCACCATCTCCGGCTCTACCGCTTTGTCCGATGACGAAGTCGATCGCATGGTGAAAGACGCCGAGGCTCATGCCGACGAAGACGCCAAGCGCAAGGAAGAGGCCGAGGCTCGCAACAACACCGACTCCTTGGTGAACGCCACCGAGCAGACGCTTTCCGAGCTGGGCGACAAGGTTCCTGCCGACACGAAGTCTGCCGCCGAGTCCGCCATCGCCGAGGCCCGCACTGCGCTTGAAGGCACCGACATCGAGGCCATCAAGGCCGCAGGCGAGAAGCTTCAGCAGGCAGGCTACAAGCTGGCTGAGGTCGTTTATAGCTCCCAGCAGGCAGAAGGTGCCGCGGGCGCCGGCGCTGCAAACCCCGCGGACGATGGTCCGATCGAGGCTGACTACGAGGTTGTCGACGACAAGAACGAAGGTAAGTAATCATGGCTGCCGACGAGAAGAACACCCCCGAGCACGACGCTCGAGAGATTCCCATCGAAGGCGCTGAAGAGAAGGAGTGCGGAGGCGCCGAGTGCGCTTCCGCCGCTCCCGAAGCGCCCGAAGAGGCCGTGCAGGCCGAAGACGCGGCTGCGGAAGATGAGACCTCCGAAGAGGCTGAAGACATTGCCGCAGAGGCCGAAGCCGTTGTGGCAGATGCCGAGCGCGTTGCTGCTGCGGAAGCTGAAGCCGCTGCCATGAAGGATCGATACCTGCGCCTTCAGGCCGAATGGGACAACTACCGCAAGCGCACGGCCGAGGAAGCGGCTGACATGAAAATCCGCGCAGCGGAAAAACTCATGGAAGACGTGCTTCCCGTGCTCGACGATTTCGAGCGTGCGATTGCCCACGCCGAGCAAAACGGCGAAGAGGGCCTGCTTGATGGCGTGAAAGCCATCAGCTCCAAGGTCACGCAGGTGTTTGCAAAGCATGGCCTGCAGGCGATCGATCCCGCCGGCGAAGCTTTCGATGCGCTTGAGCATCAGGCTGTAGCCACGGTTGAAGATGCAAGCGTGCCGGACGAAACGGTGGCTCAGGTTTACCAGAAGGGCTATCGCTTGGGCAAGAAGGTCCTTCGTCCCGCCATGGTGACCATCTCCTCCGGCGGCCCGAAGCGCGAGGCGGAAGAAGAATAATACGAGTTTCGAAGGCGGGCGCACAGTCCGCCTTCGTTGTAGAAAGCGCCTGGTAACGATGCAATAACGAAATCGTTACAGGCGCATGAACGAATAAGAAAGGAAGGTGGCCGGTCGTGGCAGCAACACCGGATTATTACAAGATTCTCGGCGTGTCCAAAACCGCCACCGCCGATGAGATAAAGAAGGCGTACCGCAAGCTTGCTCGTACGCACCATCCCGATGCCGGCGGCGACGAGGCCAAGTTCAAAGAAATCAACGAGGCCTACGAAGTGCTGGGTGACGAAAAGAAGCGCAAGCTCTACGACCAGTATGGAACGGCGGACGAAAACCGCATTCCGTACGGATGGGGCGGCGCGGGCGCTGGCCAGAATCCGTTTGCGGGCGCCGGCAGCTGGGCAGATATCCTCGAGAGCATTCGTCGCGGCGAAGGCGCGTTCGGCAGCAGCTGGGATATCAATGATATCTTCGGCGGCGGTTTCGGAGGGTCTGGCTTCGGGCAGCAGCGTACACAGCGCCCGCAACAGGGTCGCGACATGAACGTCACGCTGAACGTGAGCTTTGACGAAGCGTTCAGGGGCTGCACGAAAAAAGTGAGCGTGAAGGTTCCTGGCTCTTCTGCCGCCGAAACGCTTGATGTGAAAGTTCCTGCTGGTGCCGTGAGCGGTGGCCGCGTTCGCTTCCGCGGCAAGGGCGCCGCTGGCGCAAATGGCGGCGCGAACGGAGACTTGCTGGTCACCACGAAGATCAGCGATCATCCAATCTATTCGCGCGATGGGGCGGACGTCCTCATGACGGTGCCTGTCACCGTGTCGGAGGCGGTGCTTGGCGCAAATATCGTGGTGCCCGCGCCCGACGGAACCAAGATTCGCATTAAAGTTCCTGCCGGTTCGCAGGAGGGCACCCAGCTGCGTGTGGGGGGCAAGGGCGCTCCCGACGTGAAGGGCGGCCCGCAGGGTTCGCTGCGCATTACGCTGCATGTGGAAATGCCCAAAGACCTTTCGCCCGAGCAGAAAAAGGCCATGGAAGATTTCCAGGCTGCGTGCGAGGCGAAGGGCGTCGATGTTCGTGCGGGATTGACGGCGTAAAGGAGGCAACGAGCCATGGAAGACCGTAACAGGCCGTTGTACATGATCGGCGTTGCCGCCGAGCTTGCGGGGGTTCATCCGCAAACGCTGAGGATTTACGAGCAGAAAGGCCTTGTGTCGCCTCAGCGTACGCGCGGAAACACGCGTATGTATTCGCAGGCGGACATCGAACGTCTTGAGCTCATCAACGAGCTCACGAGCGAAGGCATCAACCTTGCCGGCGTTATCCGCATTCTTGACCTCAAAGGCAGGCTTGAAGAGCGCGACGAGGAAATAGACGATCTGCACAAAAAGGTTCGTCGTCTGGCGGACCGCGTGCACGAGCTTGAGACCAGGGCGAATGTGACGGCGCTCATGCTGCCTGAGCCCCAGGTTGTAAGCATTCGTCGCATGAACGATTAGGAACCATTGGAACTCCAACGAAGGAGACAGCCATGAGATTGGACAAATTGGCAGTGACTGCCCAGGAGGCATTTCAGAGTGCCATGGGCGTTGCGGGCGATGCCGAAACGGCGTCGGTGGATACCATTCACCTGCTGAAGGCGTTGCTCGATTCGGGGGAGAACAACCTCTCCGCTATCATCAAGCGTGTCGGCGCCGATCCTGCCGCGCTGAAAGCAAACGTGGAAGACGCCATCGCGAACGGACCGAAGGTCACGGGCGGCGTCATGGGCATGCCCCTTCCCACCCAGAACCTGATTTCCGTTATCGATAACTCGGTGAAGATCGCCGAGAAGATGGGCGATAGCTATGCGACGAGCGAGCATCTGCTCATTGCCCTGACCGAAGACAAGGGTCAGGCGGGCAAGATTCTCACCGGCGCAGGCGTAACGCGCAAGAACATCGAGGAAGCATACGACAGCCTTCGCGGCGATACGCGCATCACCGACCAGCAGAGCAAGCCTGAGCTTGACGCTCTCAACACGTACGGCCAGAACCTTACGCAGCAGGCGCGCGAGGGCAAGCTCGATCCCGTGATCGGTCGTTCTGACGAGATTCGCCGTACCATCCAGGTGCTTTCTCGCCGCACCAAGAACAACCCCGTGCTCATTGGCGAGCCCGGCGTCGGCAAGACGGCTATCGTGGAAGGCTTGGCGCAGCGCATTGTGGCGGGAGACGTTCCCTCCAGCTTGCGCGACCGCGACATCGTAGCGCTTGATTTGGGCGCTATGGTTGCCGGCGCGAAATATCGCGGCGAATTCGAGGACCGCTTGAAGGCCGTGTTGCGCGAAGTGAAGCAGAGCGATGGGCAGATCATCTTGTTCATCGACGAGCTGCACACTATCGTGGGCGCGGGCTCGACGGGCGATAGTTCCATGGACGCGGGCAACATGCTCAAGCCGGCATTGGCTCGCGGCGAGCTGCATGCCATCGGCGCCACTACGCTTGACGAGTACCGCAAGTACATCGAGAAAGATGCTGCGCTCGAGCGCCGCTTCCAGACGGTGCTGGTGGGCGAGCCTACGGTGGAAGACACCATCGCCATCCTGCGTGGCCTGAAGGAGAAGTACGAAATCCACCACGGCGTTCGCATCACTGACTCGGCCATTGTGTCTGCCGCGGAGCTTTCCAACCGCTACATCTCCGACCGTTTCCTGCCCGACAAGGCGATCGACCTCATGGACGAAGCCGCCAGCCGCCTTCGCATAGAGATCGATTCCATGCCGCAAGAAATCGACGAGGCACAGCGTAGGTATACGCAGATGCAAATCGAAGAGCAGGCGCTTATGAAGGAAAGCGACCCCGCGAGCGCAGAGCGTCTTGAGGATTTGCGCCGCCAGATGGCAACCTCCAAAGAGTGGCTGGATGCTCGCAAGGCCGAATGGCGCAACGAGAAAGACGTCATCGAAAGCGTGCAGCGCCTGAAGGCCGATATCGATGCCGCGCACGTAGAAGAGGAGCAGGCAACCCGCGAGGGCGACCTGTCCAGGGCTTCCGAGATTCGTTACGCGCGCATTCCTGAGCTGCAGCGTCAGCTTGCTGCCGCAGAAGAAGCTGTAAGCGCCAAGCAGGGCGATGGCGCCATTCTGAAAGAGGAGGTTTCCGAGGAGGAAATCGCCGAGGTGGTAAGCGCATGGACGGGCATTCCTGTGTCCAAGATGATGCAGGGCGAGATGTCTAAGCTCATGGACTTGGAAGTCAAGCTGCACGAGCGCGTCGTGGGCCAGGACGAGGCGGTATCCGCTGTGGCAAGCGCCATCCGCCGCAGCCGCGCGGGCCTGTCCGACCCCGACCGCCCCATCGGCAGCTTCCTTTTCCTCGGTCCCACGGGCGTGGGTAAGACGGAGCTTGCGAAGGCGTTGGCCGAATACCTCTTCGACGACGAGCGCGCCATGGTGCGTATCGACATGTCCGAGTACATGGAGAAATTCAGCGTGCAGCGTTTGATCGGCGCTCCTCCGGGATACGTGGGCTATGACGAAGGCGGCCAGCTGACCGAGGCCGTGCGTCGCAGGCCGTACAGCGTCATCCTGCTCGACGAGATGGAGAAGGCCCACCAGGACGTCTTCAACATTTTGCTGCAGGTACTTGATGACGGCCGCCTGACCGATGGCCAGGGTCGTGTAGTCAGCTTCAAGAACACGATCATCATCATGACGAGCAATGTCGGTTCTCAGGCTATTCGCGAGTTCAGCCGCCAGAACGAGAGCATGGGCTCCATGGTTGAGGATATGATGCAGGGTGACATGGCTGCTATGGCGAAGAAGATCGCCGAGCTGCAGACCCAGGTTGACGAGGCGTTGCGCAACACGTTCCGCCCCGAATTCCTCAACCGCATCGACGACGTGATCACGTTCAATGCGCTGACGTCTGCCGAAATCGAGCCGATTGTGAACCTGCAGCTCGTCAAGGTGCGCGAGCGCCTTGCTGAGCGTCGCATCGACCTCGAGGTCAAGCCCGCCGCTGTCGAACAGCTTGCCATCGACGGCTACGATCCCGTATATGGCGCACGTCCGCTGAAGCGCCTGGTCCAGCGCGAGGTTGTCGATCGCGTTGCCAACGAGATGATTGCGGGCCATGTGTTGGAAGGCTCCAAGGTCGTCATCGATATGAACATCATGGATGGCTACACTTGCACGGTGGAGGCGCCGCAGGTTGTGGAAAGCGTGCATGAGGATGCCGCCGACGGCTCCTACGAGGTGCCTGAGGCATAAGACGCGCGAATGGCGAGCAGTTGTCCTGAGCAAAGGCCGCTTAAGGCGCCGCATGCGTAATCGCAATAAGGCAGTATGTCGCGAAGTCCTTGAGCAGGGGGCGTTTCCGAAAGGAGCGCCCCCTGTTTGCGTTTGCGCCTGCAGCGGGCCTTTCGTGATTCTCTCTATTTTGGAAAGCGCTTCGAGGCCCCGATTTCTCGGCGCTTGTTCAATATACCCTCAAGGGGTATACTCCTCCAAAAGATACATACCCCAGAGGGGCATAGGAGGACGCTATGGAGGCACACGAGCAGGATTTGTGCTGTATGGGCAAGCAGAATGCGGCAGCATCGGGTAAGACCCAGCAATGCGGCGCATGCAGGCACAAGGACACCGAACGAGCGGCAGAGCTTCAGTCGGACATCCAGAAGCGTCTCAATCGCGCGATCGGCCAGCTCAACGGCGTGAAGGCCATGATTGAGGATAATCGCTACTGCGGAGACGTGCTCATGCAGCTCTCTGCTTCGGAGGCGGCAATCCGGCGCATTTCGGAAATCATTCTGCAGGATCATCTCGAAACATGCGTGGTCGAACAGATTCGCAATGGCAACGTCGAAGTGGTCGACGAAGTCATGCAGCTCATCAAAAGGTTTGGCTAGGCCATGAAGCAAACGTTCGACATTACGGGAATGACCTGCGCGGCGTGCTCGGCACGCGTCGAGAAAGCGACGCGTGCTGTGGAGGGCGTACAGGATGTTGCCGTCAATCTGCTCAAAAACAGCATGGAGGTTTCGTATGCGGACGAAACGCCTGCGGCAATGAGGCGCGTAGATGATGCCGTGTGCGCGGCGGTGAGCCATGCGGGCTACGGCGCCGAGGTTCGTGGAAGCGGCCTTGCGGCCGCGGGCTTGTCGTCAAGTGGGGCTTCGTCTCGTTCGATGCAACGAACCGGCCCGCAGCAGCGCGCCGAAGCGGAACGCAAGCAGATGCGCACGCGCCTCATCGTGTCCTTTGTATTTACTATTCCTTTGTTCTACCTTTCCATGGGTCACATGTTCGGTTGGCCCATGCCGCCGTTTTTCTCGGGCGCGGAAACCGTCTTGCCGCTTGCGCTGACGGAATTTCTGCTTTTGCTGCCTGTTGTCTTCGTCAACTTCAAGTTCTTCAAGGTCGGCTTTGCCAGCTTGGCACATGGCGCTCCCAATATGGACTCGCTCATAGCGCTGGGCTCTACCGCCTCCACGCTGTATGGCGCTTATGCGCTGTATCGCATGGGCTATGCGCTTGGCGCGGGGCAGGTCGAGGCGGCGCACGCTTTCGCCATGGACTTGTATTTCGAATCCGCCGCTATGATTCTCACGCTCATCACGTTGGGTAAGTATTTCGAAGCGCGCGCGAAGGGAAAGACGACCGATGCGGTGACGTCTCTTATGGACCTTTCCCCTAAGACGGCGGTGCTGCGCGTGGACGGGGAAGAGCGAGAGGTCCCCATCGAGGATGTGCAGGTGGGTGACGAGCTGGTTGTGCGCACGGGCGCGAGCGTGCCCGTGGACGGCGTGGTAATCGAGGGTTCTGCTGCCGTGGACGAATCGGCCATCACGGGCGAGAGCGTTCCGGTCGAGAAGAACGTGGGCGACCGCGCCATCGGTGCGACGGTCAGCCGTTCGGGCTGGATGGTTCTTCGTGCGGAGCACGTAGGAGAAGATACGGCGCTGGCGGGCATCATCCGCATGGTGGATGAGGCAACAAGCTCGAAAGCGCCCATCGAAAAGATTGCCGACAAAGTGAGCGGCGTGTTTGTACCTGTGGTCATGGTCGTTGCTCTCGTGGCGTTTTGCGTATGGATTGCAATGGGGGCCGGGCTTGAGACGGCGCTTGCACGCGCCATCTCGGTGCTGGTCATTTCGTGTCCGTGCGCGCTTGGCCTGGCAACGCCGACGGCCATCATGGTTGGCACGGGTCGTGGGGCGCGCTCGGGCATTCTGGTGAAATCCGCCGAGGCCCTGCAGACAGCTCATGACGTGAAGACCGTCGTGCTCGACAAGACGGGGACCATTACGCAGGGACACCCTAGCGTTGTTTCTTTCACGTGCGCTGAAGGCGCAGACGAGCGCGAGCTTGTAGCGTCTGCGGCGGCGGTCGAGCGCTATTCCGAGCATCCGTTGGCGAAGGCTCTCGTCGATTATGCGGGTAAGCAAGAGGTGGCTATTCCTGAAGCGAAGGAGTTTTCCCAGTTCGAAGGGGGCGGCGTAAGCGCTGTTGTCGGGTCGTCCCGCTACATGGTGGGCAATGCGCGTCTTATGGAAAGTTGCGCTATCGCTTTGGGCGGGTTTGCTCTTGCGGGAGAGCGCGCGGCAGACGAAGGCGCTACGCCCCTGTTCGTGGCGAAGGATGGCTCCGTCGTTGGCATGGCGGCCGTGGCGGACGCGGTGAAGCCTACGAGTGCTCAGGCCGCGAAGGCGCTTTCCGCCATGGGCATTGCTACGGTCATGATGACGGGCGATGGCGAAAGGACCGCCCTTGCCGTTCAGAGGGCATGTCCCGTCGATCGCGTGATAGCCGGCGTATTGCCTGCGGATAAGGAGCGCGAAGTTGCGCGCCTTGCCGAAGAGGAGCCTGGCGCCGTTGCCATGGTGGGCGACGGCATCAATGACGCGCCCGCGCTCGCCCGCGCCGATGTGGGCATAGCGATTGGCGCCGGCACGGATATTGCCATGGATGCCGCCGATATGGTGCTGATGCGCAGCGACTTGCTGGACGTGGCCTGCGCCATCCAGCTTTCGCGCGCAACCATGCGTATCATCAAACAGAACCTGTTCTGGGCGCTGATATACAATGCCGCCTGCATTCCCATTGCTGCCGGCGCGTTGGCCTGGGCGGGAGTGACGCTCAACCCCATGATAGCCGCCGCGGCCATGAGCTTAAGTTCGGTGTGCGTGGTAAGCAACGCCCTTCGTCTACGCAGGTGGAAGCCGACGGAATACTCGGCGCATTATGAGGTTGAATCCGGCAGCGCACTAGGCCGCCGTCGAGACGATGAGTGCAGTAAATACGACGAGAAGGAGAAACCCATGGAAAAGACGTTGCATGTCGAAGGAATGATGTGTCCCCGTTGCGTGGCTCACGTGAAAAAGGCGCTCGAAGAAGTGCCTGGCGTCGAGCGTGCCGATGTCGATCTGGATGCGAAGCGCGCCGTGGTGACGCTCTCCGAAGACGTTGCCGACGAAACGCTCGTCGAAGCCGTGGTGAAGGAAGACTACGAAGCCTCGATGGAGGCGTAACCCACCCGCAGCTTTCTCTGAAATTCATAAGCTTGCATTGGGCAATGCGCTCAGAAGCACAAAGGGTATCGATACATTACGATGCCGTTTTAGAGTATGCTCGAAAGAACGAATGGCGCAATGAGCGCAAAAGACGAGCGTCGTTGACGTTGCGCCACAGGCAGAACCTGACGAGACGCGGGGAGGACTCATGGAAAACGATTCCGAACGCATGATGATGCAGATGATGGCGAACATGATGACAGGCAAGCGGGACGAAGAGCCCGAGAGCTGCTCTTCATGCAGGATTGACTTCTTCGAACGCGAGAACGCTGTGGACAATCAGGCGGAAGGCGTGTTTTCGCGCATGATTTTCAAAGGCTGCTTCGCCATTGACGGGTATGTGATTCAGAACGCCGAAGGCGAGCCTGTGGAGTCCGGGCTTGGCGCCGATTTCGACGAGGCGAACGGCCCTACTGCGGCGTGGGTGTGGTTTTGCCGTCCCGCCAACGACGCGGTGAAGGAGAAGTTCCAGGAATTCTTCGGCGGTTCTTTCGACGAAAGCGGGCAGCGTATGGATATCTCTGCCGATAGATTTGTTGCATTTTCCGATTCTAAGTCGTGGGGCTCCTACGAAGAAGCGTTCGGCGGTTCTTTCGACGAAGACGAAAACGACGCGCTTTGGTAGTCCGGGTCGATAGGGCCGTTATTTTGCAGGCTTCCTGCGGAAGAGCGTGATCATCACAATTACGAGGGCTACGGCCGCAACGGCGGCAGGTCCCACTACAAACGGCAAAGCGGCCATCAGGTCGCTTTGTTGCCCTTGGCCTTCCTCCGGGCCTTCGAGGATTTCGAAGGTTGCATGCTGCTGTCCGGTGCAATTGCCTATTCCTGCCACGATGAGCATGGCCGTTCCTTCTTCCACGTTGTCTTCGTAGGAGACCGTGTAGTCGACGTCTTCGACAAGGATTTTCCCTTCGAGTTCAACGGTGGGCGCGGGGCAGAGGGGCTCTCCTGTTTCGGTCTGGTCGGCAATGACGTCGACGGTGGCGTAGGCAAGGTCTCCGGGGAGAATGGTGAATCCGGTCTCTATGGTTCCGCCGTAGGCCCCCTTGCCGGTGATGGTTACGGAGACGGTGCCGGGGTTTATGTTGTCGCCCTCGAAGGCCACGTCGAAGTCTTTTCCTTCGCGCAGCGCCTTGTTTTCGAGTTTTAGCGTGATGGTGGGTTCGACGGGGCTTCCGTCGTACATGACGTCTTGCAATCCCTGGACGCGCGCATTGCTGATGTCGATGCTGCCTGTGACGCCGCGTTTCTTCTGAAGATTTTCATAGGTGAGCAGCATGGGGCTGAGTTCGTTGCGAAGCGCCTCGGCCGCTCCGTCAATGCCCGAACGGCCTTGCGTATCGGCCGCGAAGGCGGAATGGGGAACCCCCGCGAACAATGCGGCTGCGACAGCGAGTGCTACCAGCGCATGTCCTTTTTGCATGGGTTCTCCTTTTTTGCAGAATACTGGGTGGTTGCAACGGCGTTTTCGTCACGCGATGTGTTCGGTCATTCACGGGTTCGTTGCCCGGGAAATTTCGCTATGCACACAATTCACGCTCACTTGCCGGCTCTCGCAGTTCTTGCGAGCATGCCCGATTATAATCCAGGCATGTCGAGATTGAACTCTACACAGCAGAAGTCCATGGCCGCCGCAATCGTTTTGGTGGTTGGTGTGCTGCTGTCATACGCCAGCGGAAAGGCCTTCATTCCTTCCGAGGTGTTGACCGATCAGGTGCTTTCCAACATTCACCATGCCGAACGGCAGGCGGCGACGCTCGCTCCGGGCGATGAGGTGGCTTCGCTCGGGTTACGCCATACGGTGCCTACGGCGCTTGAGGAAGCGGTGCTTGTTGATGTCGTCGACGGCGACTCCATAGACGTGCTGGTTGGCGGCAAAGAAAAGACTGTCAGAATGATTGGCATCAACACCCCTGAGGCAGGTGGCGACGGCCAGGAGAAAGGCACGGCTGAAGGCGCCCAGGCTGCAAATCACCTTCGTATGATTCTTCATGTGGGCGATGTGGTGTATTTGCAGAAGGACACCACTGACAGCACGAAGAGCGGCCAGCTGCTTCGCTTCGTCTGGATTGCGAAGCCGACAAGCTTCACGGACGTCAACGAGGTTCGCGCTAAAATGCTCAATGCGAAAATGTTGGTAGAGGGCTATGGCGTCGCTCACAAGGATAAGCCGAACGATGCGTATTTCACCATTTTCAAGGCGTCGCAGCTCGAGGCGTACCACGCCGATAAGGGTCTTTGGGCGGAGGGCGCTGACTGGTCCTACGCAATTTAGGGGCGCATTCGCTTCGCGTGCGGCATGGCGCTGCGTGGGCGATCAGCCGCCATTTCTTTGAAAGATGGCACAAAGCAAACAGGAGGAACTATGTATTCGTATAAGACGCGTGGAACATGCTCCCGCTCCATTCAGTTCGATGTCGTTGACGGCGTTGTGCACGATGTTCGTTTTGAGGGCGGTTGCAATGGGAACTTGAAAGGTATCGGCAGGCTCGTTGAGGGCATGCCGGCACAGCGCGTTGTCGAGCTGCTCGAGGGAACGTCATGCGGACCGCGCTCTACGAGCTGCCCCGATCAGCTCGCCCAAGCCTTGAAACTTGCGTTGGAGAATCAAAGATAGTTTGCAGAGAAGTGGGCTGTTTCGGCCGAATTATCCTTGATGCGGGGCATTTACTGTGTATCATTCACGGTAAAGCGCGCATTACGTAAACAGGCCGTTCGTAAAACGAACGGTGACCTGGGCGCTGATGCTTTTTTTGGCGAACCGGTGTGCTGCGTGTCTTGTTATCGGAGGCAAACAAGGAGGTTCGGTATGAGGCAGGAGAACAGAAGGGGCAAAGCTCTTTCCGTTGTGATGTCAGCAACGCTTGCGGCAACGTTCGGCGTGCCGGCGTTGGCCGTGGCGGACGAAGCGGCGCCTACGCCTGCGGTTATTGAGCAGTCTGCGGCGCATAGTGGCGTCCAGCAGAGCGCTCCCGCGGCTGCTCCGACGGAGCAGAAGATTTCACAGGCTCAGGCGGAAGGCGCCATCAAGATTGGAGAAACGTCTTATCCAACTTTGCAAGAGGCCGTTGACGCCGTGTCTGCCGGAACGGCGTCTGGTACGGTTGTCGCTCTGACGGGTGATGTTTCTGGCAACGGAGTGGTGGTCAAGAGCGGAACGGATCTTACGCTTGACCTTGGAGGAAATACCTATACGGTGGATGGAAGCACCGTCGGATCGACGGGAACCGAGACGAACGGATTCCAGCTTCTTCAGAACAGCAACATTACGTTCAAGAACGGAACTATCAAGTCCGATAAGGCTGCAATTTTGATTCAGAATTACAGCAACTTGACCCTCGACGGTGTGTCTCTCGAGGGCGGTGAGCATACTCAGTACACGCTGTCAAACAATAACGGCAATACAGTGATCGGTGCGGGCACGAATGTGAAAGCCGGCCAAGCCGCTCCCAAGGTCGCATTCGATGTGTGCGGATTTTCGTCCTACAAGCAAGTTAGCGTGACGGTTTCTCCCGATGCCGGCGCTATTGTGGGCGCGATCGAGCTTTCTTCCGGAAACGATGCGGATCTTTCTCTCTCGATTAACGGCGGAGACCTTTCTGCGGCCAGCTTGAGCGTTGCGTCCGGCGGCGATAAGGTGAAGGTCGAAAAGAGCGAGAACGTGGCGCTTCCCGCCCCCGGCGGACATCAGTGGGTGGACGGCAGCCTGGTTGCAGTCGGCAACAACGTTGCTGCGATTAAAAATGCAGACGGCTCCGTTGTAGGGTACGAAAGCGTTTCCGAGGCGATCGAGAAGGCATCGGACGGCACGGTTGTGTTCCTGCTCGCCGATGTCGAAGAAGACGTGGTTATTCCTGAGGGCAAAACCGTCTCCATCGACCTTTCGGGTAAAAAGATTGCCAACCTGACGGGCAACACCATTACGGTTGGCGCGGACGCTAACTTCTCCGTTGTCGATTCCGTTGGCGGCGGCGTTGTAGACAATGTAACGCATGGCAAGGCGGCTCTTTCCATCGAGGAGGGCGCAAAGGTCGTGCTGAATGGCGGAACGTTTGAGCGCTCCAAAGAGGCTGGAACCGCTTCGGGCGCAAACGGCAACTCCTACTACACGATCCTTAATAAAGGCGATCTTGAAATCAACGGCGGTACTACGGTGAAGCTGCTGCTGGCAGACGGCTCTCCCGCCGGCTTCTCGAGCGTCATTGCCAACGGCTGGTATTCGGGCTCGCCGAGCACGCCCGGCTATACGGCGCAGCTCACGATGAACGGCGGCGTAGTCGAGGGCGGAAAATACCTTAAGAACGACTCCTATGGAACGATGACCATCAACGGCGGAGAGGTTAAGAACGGAGCCGAAGCTTCTATTCTCAACTGGAACGAGCTGACCATCACCGGCGGAACGTTCGATCCTGCCGACGCCGCGAATGGCGTTGTGTTCAACGTAAAGGCCGGAGACCCCGAGCAGGGCAAGACCGTTGTTCTTGGCGGAACCTTTGTGACCACGGGCGATCAAGAGGTCATCTTCACGAGCGATGACGCCAATAAGTCGGAAAATGCTGAGGTTTCTGGAGGCGTATTTGAAGGCAATCCTCCTGCAGATGAATACATCGCCCCTGGCTTTGGATTCGAAAAGCAAGAGGACGGCTCTTTCGGCATCGTTGCTGCTAAGCTTTTGGCGAAGGATTCCGTCATCGACGGCGTGTATTCCTACGACGTAAAGGGTGGCAAGGCTGCCGCGCTTACCGAGAGCGATTTGCTTGCTCTTGTCGAGATGAGTGTCGAGCAAGGCTACACGGTGAAGGTGGACACGAAGAATCTTGCAGAGCTGAACAAGGCTATCGCCGCTGCCGATACGAGCAAAACGTTCGACTTCGTTTTCACTGCGGTTAAAGACGGAGCGGTCGAAGGCGACGAGAGCGGGGTCGACCCCCTGACTGTTACGGTGAAGCTTTCTGACTCCGCTGCCGGTTCTGGCTCCGAGGGGGGTTCGGCTGCTGGCAACGCGGGCGGCAATTCCTCTGGCAATACGAACCAGGCCGCGAAGGCCGACGACTCGAAGGGCTCCGCAACGTTCGCTAAGACGAATGACGCATCCAATGCCGCGGTTGCCGCAGTTGCGCTGACTGGCGTTGTGGCCGCAGGTGCCGCCGCCGCTGCGACGCGCAAGCGTCGCGAAGAGTAACGGCTTCGCTGAAAAGGCGAGGTCGTTGGAATCGAGGGATTGCTACTGCCCTCGGGAAGACGACATGGCATTTCGCTCTAACGTTTCCACGGATGGGCGCACACAAAAAGGCTCCGACGAATCGGAGCCTTTTTTCTTGCCTGTTTTCGGAGTCTTTCGAAGATGGTGCAACAATTTCTAAATAAATTCGCACCTAAGGGGGCTCTTCGTCGTTAAAGAGGATAGGAGGTGAGAAACGTTTGAAGACAGGAAGCACATCGTTTGACGAGAAAGCGATGCGTCTCATGGTTGAGCGGCACTATGAAGATGTGTTGGCGTACTGCAGGCGCCACGCCCCCGTGTCTGCGGCGGAAGATTTGACGCAGGAGACGTTTCTTCGGTTCGTTCGTCGTGCCGAAGCGTATGACGAACGGGGCAAGCCCCTTGCGTTGCTTTTAACCATAGCGCGCAACGCGTGTATCGATGCGGCGCGCTCGGCCGGTCGAGCACCGAGTTTTGTCGAACTTGACGAAGGCCTTGAGCCGTCGCAGAGCGATTCGTATGCCGTAGAGCTGGAATCGGCTTTAGCTTCGTTGCCGCCTGACGAGCGTGAGGCTTTAGAGCTGCGTTTCGATCAGGGTCTTGGCGTGGCGGAAGCGGCTTCTGTCATGGGGATGTCGCGTTTTGCGATGAATAGGCTCCTCAAACGTGCGCTCGCGCACGCGCGCAGCGCTCTTGCCCCGGAACCGAAAGGGAGGTTGAAGTGAGGACTCTCGAAGACGATTTGAAGGCGTATTACCGCTCCCGCCGCGTTTCCGCAGACCCGGCGGTAAAAGCGGCCGTGGCGGACAGAGTCGCCCATGAATGTGCCGATATTCGCGCAGAGCGGGATGTTGCGTTTGATGGGATGCCCTTATCCGTCGCCGAAAAGATTCGATGCGGACAAGTGGCCGATTATGCTGCGTTCGTTGCGGGGCAGGCGCGTTTCATGGGCGTCCGTTCATGGCTGCTTCAAGCGGCTGTTGTGGCGCTTGTGGTTTTCGTTGCCTGGGCTGACCCGTCTGGGACGATGGGACTTTTTGCCTGCCTTGCAGGTGCGGCTATTGCCGTGTGCGGCTTGCCCGACATATTCGCATCGCGCATGTGCGGCCTTATAGAGCTCGAACGATCGTGCAAGTTCAATGCGCGGTCCGTTGCGTCCGCGCGCATGACGGTGCTGGCATGTGCAAACGCCGTGGCGCTTTTCGTTTCGTCGTGCCTCATCGCCGCAGAAGGCGAGATTGCCTTGGTCGTCGCGCAGGTCTTCGCACCGTACTTTCTTACGGTGGGCGGATGCCTTGCGGCGGCACGTCGCATGGGCGCATCGGGCGCGTTTGTTGCTTCGGCGGCCTGGGCCTCGATTGTGGTGGCGGTTGCCTATGGTTTGGCGATTAAGTGCTCCTGGGTCTACGAGATGGCTTCCTGGTGGATATGGGGGATAGTCGTTGTTGCTGCGGCGGCATGGATGCTTTTCGAGGCGCGCCGTTGGCTTTCCGACATGCGGTTCTCTCCCAGAGTTCTCGCTTTCGATTCCTCGTATGTAAATCGATGAGCTTAGCGGGTTTGGAGAAGTCTTAGATGGTAAAGGAGGAAACCGTGGAGCTTTCTCTCGAAAATGTGACAAGGCGCTTTGGGCAGAAGGATGCGGTAGCAGGGGTTTCCGCTGTGTTGAAGCCGGGAGTCTATGGCCTGCTTGGGGCGAACGGCGCTGGCAAAACGACGCTCATGCGCATGGTGTGCGATGTTTTGCGACCGACGAGCGGGCGCATTGCGTACAACGGTGTCGACGTGGCCTCGATGGGTGAGGAATACCGTGCGCTGCTAGGGTATTTGCCGCAAGATTTCGGCTATTACCCAGATTTCACGGCGATGGATTTCATGCTTTATATGGCGGCGCTGAAGGGCGTGCCACGTCGCAAGGCGCGTTCCCTCTGTGCGGACTTGCTGGATGAAGTTGGGCTGGCAGACCACGCCAAGGCCAAAATCCGCACGTTTTCGGGCGGTATGAAGCAGCGTTTGGGAATTGCCCAGGCCGTGCTGAACAATCCGGAAGTTTTGGTGCTCGACGAACCGACGGCGGGTCTCGATCCCAAAGAGCGCGTGCGTTTTCGCAACCTGATAGCAGGGTTCTCGCAGGATAAGATCGTGCTGCTCTCCACGCATATCGTGTCGGATGTCGAATACATCGCCGACGAGGTTCTTCTTATGAAGAGCGGGGCGCTCATTATGCGCGGTGCTCCCGAATCGGTTGTTGCCTCCGTTGCGGGGAAGGTGTGGGAGTGTCGCGCGTCGGCGCAGAAGGCGGCCCGCATGGCAGAAGAACTGTGCGCAAGCAACGTGCATTACGCGTCGGATGGGGCGGCCGTTGTTCGTGTTGTGTCGGACGAGGCGCCCACCGAAGAGGCTCGTTCCGTAGAGCCGACGCTGGAAGACCTGTATCTCTACACGTTCAAGGAAGGTAGGTAGTCATGTTCGACCTGGTGAAATTCGAGCTGAAGAAAATCATCGCGCGTCCGTCTACGCGCTATACCTGCCTGGCTGTCGTTCTGGCGCTCTGCGCCATCATGACCCTTAATGTGCTTCAGGCCAAGACGACGAGCAATACCGAAGAAATCCTGAGCGGCTTCGACGCTATCCATCAAAGGCAGGCGGCCGCCGAGGAACATGCGGGTGTGCTGAGCGGCGATCGCGTTGCCGAGGAAGTGGCGGCCTATTATGACTCGGCATTTTCCGAGCTTGACCCCTCGGAAATCGCGTCGATGAGCAACGCGGCTGCATACGATGCGGTCTCTTTGGCATACGACGAAGAGACGCGGAGCGAACTGTATGGCGCAGGATATTATCCCTGGCTTTTTTCGGCATGGAATTCGGGCGGCAAAGAGCCCATCCAGGTATCGGCGCTTTTGGGCCCTGACCCCGAGGTTCCTTTTTACGACGCGATCGAAGAAAGGGTTCAGGCGACCCTTGATGACGGGCAGGAAGGGTCGTGGGTCTACTCCGATGCCGAGCGTGCGTTTTGGACGAACAAGCAGCAGCAGGTGACCGAGCCCCTTTCGTACGGCTACGCAGGCGGATGGGAAAACATCATGGACTGCATAGCGTTCGCTGCGTTCGCGATGATTGCCGTATGCGTGGGCTTGGCTCCTATGTTCGCGGGAGAATATCGCGAACGCACTGATAGCGTGCTGCTTGCATCGCGCTATGGCAGGACGAAGCTCATCGGCGCGAAGCTTGCGGCCTCGTTCGTGTTTGCAACGGCGGTGTTCGCGGTATGCGTGGGCATCATCTGCGGTGTTTCTCTCGGGGCATACGGGGCGGGCGGTGGCAGTCTGCCTGTCCAGGTGATGGCGCTTTCGTCGCCGTATGCGCTCACGATGGCGCAGTGCGCTGGAATCATGGTGGGTCTTGCGTACCTGATAACGCTGGGTTTCGCGGCCTTGACGCTTCTGCTGTCGTCGGTGCTTCGTTCGGTGTTGTCTATCTTCGCAATAGACGTGGCGCTGGTGCTGTTGACGGGCATGGTTCCTACGGGAGGGCTGGGAATTCTCACGCATCTGGTGGTCCTCTTTCCGACATCGGGGCTGGTGGCGTCTACCATGTTCTGGCGCTATATGTCGTACCCCCTGGGAGGGCTTGTGCTGGACCAGCCCGCTATGATGGCGCTTGTCTACGGTATCATGGTGCTTGCGTGCGTACCGCTTTCTGCGTGGGCGTTTCGTCGGCATGAGGTGGCGTAGGCGTGCCGTCTCCAGGCATCACGCCTGGCTCGAGGCTTCCTTCTCGAGGCGTTTCTCTTCGGAAAAGCGCCGCCGATGTAACGTAGTGGCACAAGTCTCGTCTTCTGCGCGCGCAGTTACCTTTAATGCGGCACAATGGAGGGCAGTGGCCAAAAGGTATTCGACCGAACGAAAGGGAGACCGTCATGAGCTTGTGGGACGATCTTGAGAAATTGAAGCGCTGCCGATGGGTTGATCTGACTCATCCACTGACCAACGAAAGCCCGTATTGGGGCGGCATTCCTGACGGATCGGTCGAGCTGTGCAAAACCGTGTTCGACTATGACGAGGAAATGCTTTCGTGCCGTATTCATACGTACAAATTCCCCGGCCAGTTTGGCACGCATGTAGACTTTCCCATGCATTTCGTACCGGGACGCCCTACCGCCGAGGAGTACGGCGTAGAGCAGGCCGCTTACCCTCTGTGCGTCATTGACATCTCGGGCAAAGTTGCAGAGAACCCCGATTACGCTGTGACGGTCGATGATGTTTTGGCGTATGAGGAAGAGCATGGCCGCATTCCCGAAGGGGCTTTCGTTGCCCTGCGCACCGATTGGTATAAGCGCTGGCCTAACTACGATGCGCTATGCAACTTTGACGAAGAAGGTGGCGAGCATTGTCCTGGATGGTCCATCGATACGTTGAAGTTCTTGTTTGAGGAGCGCGGCGTTGCAATGAACGGCCATGAGACTTTCGATACCGATGCGTCGTATCTGGCCGTTGAGGCCGACGACTTGGCGGTTGAGCGCTACGTGCTGGATACGTGCCATCTCCAGGTTGAGGTTATGGCCAACTTGGACAAGGTTCCTCCTGCGGGCGCAATCGTTTTTGTAGCGTGGCCGCGTATCGAAGGGGCAACCGGGTTGCCTGCTCGCGTATGGGCCGTATGCGAGGAATAGTCTGGCGCTTGATGAGACCTCCAGCGATGGGGGTGCCTTGCGGCGATTGAGAGCGCTTGCAACATGGGGGCGGCAACGCCTGTAGTGATTAAAAATGCCCGCAACGATGCTTTCGTTGCGGGCATTCGTGTGCTTGGGCGGTTCTTTCGATCTTATTTTGCAAAGAACTTCGGCCCGTTCGTGCCCGCAGTGCGGCTATCAGCAAAGCGGCGCAAATCGCCTCTTCTCGAATTCGTTATTTCGTCTCTCCGTCAACTCCTAGCATGTCGAAGAGCTCCTGCCTCGTATGGATGCCGAGTTTTTGATAGATGTGGCGGACGTGGGCTTTTGCGGTGCCATTCGCAATAAAAAGCTCGCGCTCAATGCTGCCGACGGTCTTGCGCTGCGCAAGCAGAAGAAGGACTTCTTCTTCACGGGCGGACAACTTGTGTTTGCGCGAAACGTCGGCAACACGAGAGGAGAGTTCATGCTTGCGTGCGGTGAGCGATGTTTCGCTGGGGTTTGTTTTATCCACCGTGACGCCCCAGCTGCTTGAGAGTTCGCGCTCCGACATGATGATCAAAGTTGCCGCCATTACCGCAACGACGGTCAATGCGGCCAAGAACACTTCTCCGTTGCTTCCGAGAAGGTGCGCTCGGTCGTTCACTGCACGCCCTGCAATCATGGAAATTTGCCGCACGCCGCGCTCGATGCCGAAAAGCAGAATGGCGGATGCTCCGTAGCGATAGCACAGGTTTGCGATGATGACCATGATGAGGATGGACTGTGCGGTGTAGCCTGCTGAAACGCAGAAGCTGCTGACGGGCTCGCTTAGGATGCTGAAAGCCGGAATGAGCAACAGGGCGGCAACGGTAAGGGGAAGTGCCAACCTATAAATCATGCCGAAGTCGAAATGCTTGCCCCGCGCGGCAACGGCGAAGAATACAACCGCTCCGGCGGCAAGCGTGCCTGGCGCCGAATGGGGGCCGAAGTATCCTGAGTACGTGGTACATTCCAGAAGTCCGTAAGCAAAGGCATAGATGGACATCAAGACGATTACTTTCCAGGGAATGGAAAGGCGGGTCTTTGTGTTTTGCGGCCGTTCCTCCGAAGGTAGCTGGCGGAAGCTTTCGTGTACGCAAAGGATGGAGACAAGCGGCAGCAAAGCGGTCATCACGAAAAGCCAGGGAAACATGAATCCGTGCCATATGTATACGATAATCGCTCCCACGACAATGGAGAGCGAATAATACGTTGCAACGCGCAGCGGGTTGAGGCACCCGTACAGCTCGCTCCAAAGCAGGATGAGAAAGGCTATTCCTGTGCCGCCCGCTACAGCGGCAAACGACCCTAGGAATAAGGAAGATTCGGGGAAGAATCGTGTTGAGAAAACAAGCACGGTGGATAGAACCAGGAGCAAAGAGCTTGCGACGTAAATCGGTTTCTTGTCGAAAAACGGACCGATTCGTTTTGCGAAAAGCGCACAGGCGAGAGAGACTGCCACCATGCTTCCATCGAAAAGGTCGCGCACACCAAGGCTTCCCCCGAAGACGCTTTGTGCATGCGCTGGCAAGCCCGTAAACGACCCAACGAAGGCGATTTCTATCCAGGCGCGGTAAATTCCAAGACCCAGAAAGGCCAGGGGGACTAGGGGAATGAATCCAAGGACGAGTGTCGGTCGTCCGGTGTTTTCTTGGATGGTTTCTTGCGAATCAGAAGGTTGCATAAGGGTCTCCGAGGGCGGAATTTCTTTCTGGACGAATCTTGCGGGGTTTTCTACAGGGGTATTGTAGCGAAAGCGGGCTTTTGTCGGAAACTGCAATTCTTGTGAAACTCCTGGTAAACAGGGGGTTATAGAAAGGGGTTATAAGAAATAGACCGTCATTTATGCACGTGGGTCGATGAAATCTTTCGAGTTGCCGAGTAAGGTTCGTCTCAGTTCGGCGCAGCTAAAGCTTTTGGCTAAAGCGCCGAAATCACAGGAGGGAAAAAGAAAAGAGGAATCATGGAACTTACTCGTCGTGATTTGTTCAAGTTCGGCGGTGTTGCCGCAATGGGCGCTGCGGGCGCCGGTATGCTTGCGGGTTGCGCCCCTTCTTCGGCGGGCAAAAGCGGATCGGCTGAGGGTGATGCGTCGAGCGATGGCCTTCCGAGTTTCTTCCAGCAGCCCGAGGCCATTACCGATATTGCTGAAACTAAGGAATTCGATATCGTGGTCGTGGGCGCCGGTGCTGCGGGCGTTCCGTGTGCTCTTGCCGCGGCCGAAAGCGGAGCCAAGGTCGCTCTTGTTCAGAAGGAAAGCAAGGCTATCTCCCAGGGCAACACCTGCGACTCTTTGCTTGCAGACCAGACTGACGAAGCTGGCCGTGCTGCCGTTGTCTCGTGGGTGACCGAGCAGTGCGCTTGGCGTTCCCATCGCGATCAGGTCAATCTATGGGCGAATAATTCTGGCGAGGCTTTGAAGTGGCTGTGGGACAAGTCCACTGAAGCGGGATGCCAGATCGTCGATACGACGGCGAAGTGGACTTCTTCCATCAGCACGATTGACGGCCAGCCCATCACTTATTTCGCATTCGACTACGGCCCGAAGCCGTATAACACGGGCACGGGCATGCAGGATCTGTGCGATTATTTCGGTGGCAAAGACGGCTTGGAGATTTTCTACTCCTCTCGTGCCGAGCAGCTTGTTAAAGATGACTCCGGCAAGGTTATTGGTGTGATTTGCGACACCGATAATGGCTACGTTCAGTTCAATGGCTCCAAGGGCGTCGTAATTGCAACGGGCGACTACACCAATGACGACGAAATGATGGCCTACTACAATCCCGACATGGCTAATATTGCTCGCAAGCAGAACAACAAGACGGGCGACGGCCAGAAGATGATGGTATGGGCAGGTGCTCGTATGGAGCCGGTGTGCGGCTCCAAGGTTCAGCATGACTTCGACGCAGGCCCGGGCTCCATGGCCGACATGCCGTTCCTCTGCGTGAAAAACGACGGTACGCGCTTCTGCAACGAATCTCGTTCTGCAATGGCCTACATGGGCAATTTCCTCACTGGTCCGCAAGACGAAGGCTATTACACGCAAGTCTTCGACAGCAACTATATGACCGACTGCGCTGACTGGCCCGGTAAGCTCTACGACCCCGAAGCTCTGAAGGCTTACATGCCTGAAGAAGAGGGCGAGAAGGCGGGCGTGTACGAAGATCTCATTGCGACGTTTAAGGCGGACACCATAGAGGAACTTGGCGAAAAGCTTGGCCTTACTGACGTGGCCGCTTTCGCCGAGACGGTGAAGCGCTACAACGAGCTTGTCGATGCCGGCGTAGATTCCGACATGGGCAAAGAGGCGAAATGGCTCAAGCCTATCAAGCAGGCACCCTTCTACGGCATTCATCGTCACATTCGTCTTTCTGCAATCGTGCATGGCGTGAACGTGAACGAGGAAATGAACGTTCTCGATGCCGAGGGCAATCCGATCGAAGGCCTTTACGCCATCGGCAACTGCGCGGGCAACTTCTTCGGAAGCCCCGACTACCCGATGGATCTTCCCGGTCTTTCGCTTGGACGCTGCCATACGTAGGGCTACGTGGTTGGCCGCGCTCTGGCTGCGAAATAGCCGACGATGACGTTGCGGGCGCCTTTGTGCGGCAATGTGATGAAGCAATCGTCCATGGCGGTATATGGCACCTTAGCGCAGTAAGGCATTCCGGCGCTTCTATTCTTTGAAGCGCCGCTCCTCCTTGCCGACTTTTCACGATATATTGTCGCGCGGTCCCTCCCCTTCGCGTGCGGCAAACTCTTGGCCCCGAGTCGTTTGTCTTTTGCTTCGAGAGAAGTAAGGCGGACGGCTCGGGGCTTTTGCATGTCGAGAGAAAGGTGCTACGCTTTCAGCTCGAACGAGTCCAGATACGCATCCGCAATGCGCCTGATTTCCGCTTCGTCGCTTGCCGACGCTGCTTCGTACACGGCAATGGTTGGAAAACCCGCATTTTGAGCTGTTTCTATGGCATGGAGGGAGTCTTCCATGACGAAGGTCGTTTCGCGCGGCGTTTCTAGGTGGGCCAGAGAAATGTCAAAAATGAGCGGCTCGGTTTTACTTGCCCCTACCTCGCTGCAGGTGAACAGCGCAGAAAAGTAATGCATGATGTCGCAGCGTTCAAGTGCCGCTTGGGCGCAATGATATTCTGTGGCCGTGGCAACGCACATGCGTACCCCCTCCCGAGCGAATGCCTCGAGCATCTCGACAACTCCGGGCTTCAAGGGGATGGAGCTGCGATAGGCATGTTCGATTCCGTCTAGGATTCCGGCAGAAATTTCCGCGATGGACTCTTCGAGGTCGTACTCTTCTTTCATATAGCGAGCAGAGCCTTCAAGCGTGAGTCGCTTGAAGTGGTGGCGTATGTCGTGCGCGGGCGTTTTCCCGCGAGAGATCAGGTAGTTTTCTCCAAGGTTTTCCCACCAAGGCATAGAGTCAAGAAGCGTGCCGTCAAGGTCGAAGATGACGCCTTCGACCATGTCGGGAGCGCCGGGGCGGATGTCCGCATGAGCGAATGAGGCGAGCGGGAACCCGTTACGCTCTCGACTCCTAACAGCGGCGGCGTGCTCCTCCTTGTTGCTTTCTGGGTCAAAAGCGCATCGTTCTCCGTAGCTTTCGATGTAATCGTTCATAACGGTCCCTTATCTTTGCTCGATTATTTCTCCTTGTGGGTGGTTTGCCATGACAGTGTATAGGTTGCAGCGGCATGCACCCGGAGGAAAAGCCCGGTAGCAAGGAGCCGCATTGCGCCATGTGGGCGATTTTACGCCGCAGGCGGCTTTTCAGGCGAAAACATGTGAAGAGTCCGTCTTGTCCGATCAACCGATCGGCAAAACAAACGAAAGCGGCGGCATCGTCAAGAGGGCTCTGCCTATACTGCCCTGAGTTTGCTGACGAAGTCGACAATGCGTCGATGCAGTCGTTGCTCGCGACGATGGCTATTGGCGGGTGTGACGGGTGGTGCTCGCGTTGGGCCTGCCCGCTGCGTGTTCCGCTGGTTTTCTTGTCGGCTGTTGCGGTTTATCAAGATGGAAAGAGGCGAAAATGGAGCAGCATGACGGGTCTCTGGTGCTTGTTGTCTACGCGGCGGCCTCGTTTTATCTGGTGGTTTCAGCTCTGGCAAGCGCGCTGATAGGATGCATTTTCGGCGAGCAGGCAGGGATGCTTGCCATGGGCGTAGCAGGTGCGTTTCTGCTTGCTCTTTTCGTTGCGGGGCTGTGCATTCGTAGGAGTCATTCCGGGTAATGCGATACATCCTGGCAACGGCGGGGCTGCTTAGGGTTCGGGCGCGGTATCATGGGGATGCGATAGCTTCAATCAAAGGGGGTCCTCATGAAGGCATTGCTTATCAACGGAAGCCCGCATCGTCGCGGCTGCACGTACACGGCGCTTGGCGCGGTCGAGGCTGGTTTGCAGGAGCAGGGCATCGACGCCGATATCATGTGGATTGGCACGGGTGCTATCTCAGGGTGCCTCGGTTGCGGGAAATGCCTCAAGTCGGGCCGTTGTTTCATTGATGACGCGGTGAATCAATTTCTCGATGACGCTTCGCGCTACGACGCGTTCGTTTTCGGATCGCCGGTGCATTTCGCCAGCGCATCGGGCGCACTCACGTCGTTTATGGATCGCGCGTTCTATGGCAGGGGTAACCTGTTTGCCGGCAAGCCGGCTGCCGCTATTGCCAGCTGCCGTCGCGGGGGTGCAACGGCAACGTTCGACCAGCTGAATAAGTACTTCACCATTTCGAATATGGTAGTTGTTGGTTCTCAATACTGGAACCAGGTCCATGGAAACACGCCCGAGGAAGTCATGCGCGACGAAGAGGGCATGCAAACCATGCGCACGCTTGGTCGCAATATGGCGTGGATTATGAAGTGCATCGAAGCGGGAAAGAATGCCGGAATCGAAATGCCGCCGCGCGAGCCCATTGTTCGCACGAATTTCATTCGATAGCCACTTCCGAATGCGAAAGGGATTTTCACCTTTCGCCCGGTGAAGGTTTGTCTTCTCGGCTGGTAAAACAGTGAGTTTTTCGCATGGCGCCCACAGACTTCGCGGGCGCCATGCTTTTGTGGGCACTTAGCCGAAAAACGCCTGCGCGCCTATGACTATAAAGCAGGTTAGAAGCCCCGATACGGCAATGGCAACGCCGCTCATGGCTCCTTCGAGCTCTCCCATTTCGAGCGCTTTCGTCGTTCCTATGGCGTGGCTGCAGGTGCCGATGGCCACGCCTTGCGCAATTTTGCTGCGGATGCGGAACAGCTTTGCTAGCGTGGGCGAAAGAATTGCGCCGAGCACGCCTGTGGTGATGACGGCCGCCATGGTGATGGATGCGGTGCCGCCGAGCTCGCCCGTAATGGAGAGCGCTATGGGGGCAGTGGTCGACTTCGGCAAGGTGGAAAGGGCCACTTGGTCGCCCAGTCCCAGCAGCTGGCACAGCGCGTAGGCGCTGACCATGGACGTGACCGATCCGGCAAGGCATCCGAGCAGTACGGGCAGGAAGTGGCTTTTCAGCACGCGTCGTTGCTGGTAGATAGAGTAGGCAAGCACGGCGGTCGCGGGGCCGAGCATGGCGGAAATGGCCTCCGCTCCTTGCTCGTAGGTCTCAAGGGGAATCTGCAGTAGGACCAATACGGAGATGATGACCGCCACCGATACGAGCAGCGGGTTGAGGAGGGAGGACTTCACTTTCTTGTTCAGCCATACAGACCCGGCAAAAGCCCCTATAGAAAGAGCGAGGCTCAGGATCGTTACCAAAACGCTGTGTGCGTCCATTAGTTCGCTCCTTCGTTCGAAAGCGGTACGGAAGTGTCGAATTCAAGCCCTTTTTTCTCGGCGATTTTGGCCTGTATCTTGATGACCGCCGTTACGGTGAGCGAGGTGACGAGAAACACAAGAATGGTGGTGAGAAGGACGACGAGTGCGAATTGGGGCAGATGGTCGGCGATCATGGGGAAGCATCCCATGACGCTTACGCCTGCGGGGATGAAAAAGACGGGCATGTATTTCAGCAAGAAGCTGGAGACAAGGTCAATCTTTGTAGCCTGCAGCATTCCCGTTATAAGCAGTCCGAGCAGCAGCGCCATGCTTACGATGTTGCCGGGTATGCCAAGGGGAATGGCTGCTGCTATGGCATTGCCGATGTAGCAGACGCCAATGAGGAAGGCGAGCTGGATAACGAACTTTCCTGCGGTTTCTGCGGCGTGGCGGGCGTGGTTTCTGCGGGGTCCTGCAGTGTGGCGGGTACGCTTTTCGCTCGATTCCGCGGCCGCGTTCGTCGTTTCTTTTTCGTTCGTCGTTTCTTTTTCTTCGTTTGAAAGCTCATCGACCTTTGCTGCTTCGACGGAGCATTGAGTATTCGACATGGCTGTTTTCCGTGCGACTTCCTCTTGTTTGCGACATATCCCGCTTCCGTTGAAACGACTCGTTGCGAAGGCCCGGAATGCGGCACGTGCGAAGCGGCGTTATGCGGAAGCGGCAGGTGCCTCATAGTACACCCGCCGCTTCCGAAGCGTTGAATTATGGATAAGTCTTCATGTTTCTCTTTACGGACGGCGCATGTTTTTACAAGCGAGTAATACGTGCGCTGTGCGGAGTCTGCTCGGATTCGCTTAGAAGGCCCAATTGCCGTTGCGGAAAACAGGCACGCGCTGTCCGTCTGCTTTGATGCCGTCGATATTCAGGTCTTCGGTGCCGATCATGAAATCGACGTGCGTGGCGCTTTTGTTGACGCCTCCCTCAAGCAGCTCCTCGGCGCTCATCTGCAGGCCTCCTTCGTAGCAGTCGGGGAAACCCTGGCCGAGCGCAAGATGGCAGCTGGCGTTTTCGTCGAAGAGCGTGCTGTAGAAAAGCACGCCGGAATTGCGAATGGGGCTGTCGAAGGGGACGAGAGCTACTTCGCCCAGGCGGCAGGAGTTCTCGTCGGTCTCCACGATGGAGCGCAGAACGTCTTCGCCTGTTTCTGCATGCAGGTCAACCACGCGGCCGTCTTTGAATGTGAGGCTGAAGTTGTCGATCAGGCTGCCGTTGTGGGCAAGCGGCATGGCGGAGACCACGGTGCCTTCTGCACGCATGCGGTCGGGGGTGGAGAAAATTTCTTCGGTGGGCATGTTCGGGAAGAACTGCACGCCGTCCACGGTGGTATCGCCTCCTCCGTTGAACAAGTGCTTTTTCGTCAGACCAACGGTGAGGTCGGTGCCGTGAGCGTTGGTGTAGTGCAATGCGTCGAAGCGCTGGCTGTTCAGCCAGGCGCAGCGTTCGGCGAAGCTGTCGCGGTGTGCGCGCCAGGCCGCGACAGCCTCATCGGCATTGGCGCTTTTCAGGCGGACGGTGGTGAAGATGGCTTCCCACAGGCGCTCGACCGCTTCGTCTTCGGGCAGGTCGGGGAACACCTTGCGGGCCCATGCGGGGGATGCGCCGCCGACGATGCACCACACGCAGCGGCCGAAATCGAGCGCGTCGTAAAACTCCTTGCACGCCTTGTGGCTTGCCTGGGCGCGGGCGATCAGCTTGCGCGGGTCGATGCCGGACATGGCTTCGGGATCGTCGGAATCGATGGTGAGCACGGCGGCTCCGTTGCGAGCCATGCTGTTGTTGAGCTCTGCAAGCCAGTCTGGGACATTCTCGAAGACGTCCATGGGGCAGTTGTCGAAGTGCATGCGCTCAATTGCTTCGT
>OLRQ01000815.1_pt1 | contig 29377 bp, 26 predicted proteins | sample 1671971 | NCBI WGS metagenome assembly OLRQ01 (sample SAMEA3136631, study PRJEB25190) | human gut metagenome | biome: human gut; feature: human-associated habitat; material: faeces | place: Austria | collected 2013
CTCGTAAAGCGGCATATTGTCGCAGTCGGGCAGCTTCTCATACAGCGCCTCCATCTCAGCCTCAAGGCCGTTCAGCTCCTTGATGTCCGCCAGAAGGGTGTCCTTCTCCGCTTCGGTCAGGGCATTGGTGCTGCGGATAAATGTTGCCTCATCAAAGTTTGTGAAGTCGTAGTCCTCGGGCAGGGCATTGTAGATTTCGTCCAGCTTTTCCCACAGCGCTGTGTTTCTCTGGAAGATGGCGTCGCGCTTCTCCTCCACCACCTCGATCTGCTTCCAGATGGCGTCCTCGTTCTCCGTTGTGATGGCGGTTGTCGGTTCTGCCGTGTCAGGCGCTGCCGCAAAGGCTGCGGTGGATGCGCCAATGGCCGATACCATCAATGCCAGTGCCAGCGCAAATCTCCAAACTGTTTTCTTTTTCATGGCATGTTGCTCTCCTTTTTTATTGTTTGGTTGTGTATCAACCTTGTCTGTAGCATACCAGATGCGGCACTGAAATTCCCCCGTGAAAATGCGGGGAAAGTGTCACAAAAGTGTCACAGCGCCTGTGTTATACAACGAACAACTGGAAATCTGAACGAAAAAAGAGCTTATCCGCAGGAAAAAATACTGTGGATAGGCTCTTTTCTCATATCTTCCATTGCAACCTGCCTCAAAACCCACTACAATTCGTGGAGGAAGAACAGCACGGGGAACACCGCGCCGCTTATGGAAAATATTTGCTGCAAAATCTTTCAGAATATTTAACTCCTCGCTTTGGCAAGGGGTTTTCTGTGACCAATCTAAAACAAATGCGGCACTTTTATCTGACCTACGCAAATAATCAAATTGGTCAGATAGCGTCTGACCAATTCAAAACACTTCCTGGAACTCGGTACCGGCTTTGCGTTCATGGGCCGCCAAGTCCGCTTCACGTTTGACGAGGAGCATTTCATCGTGGACCTGGTGTTTTACAACCGGCTCCTGCGCTGCTTCGTCCTCTTTGACCTGAAAATCGGCGAACTCAAGCACCAGGACATCGGACAGATGCAGATGTACGTCCACTACTACGACCGCAAGGTCAAGCTGCCAGAAGAAAACCCCACCATCGGCATTATCCTCTGCAAGGACAAAAACAACGCCGTCGTTGAAATGACCCTGCCAGAGGACAACACCCAGATCTTCGCCAGCAAGTACGAAACGGTTTTGCCCAGCAAAGAAGAACTGCAAAAGCTGCTGGAAGAACAGCTTGCCGAATAACATCCTCCAATTTGACCAAATTTTACACCCGTATCCTCTCGCATAACCAGCCCGTAACCAGCCATTCTAAGCCCAGAACGACACAAGCTCGTTCCGGGCCGGTGCCAGGCACGATGCCGGTGACACCGCCGCCCGTTCTTGTTTCGGTCAACCCGCAGCTGCGTTTGACCGACCAAAATTCAAAAACAAGGAGTGTATGGTTATGGCTACCAAACAGTCTTCCAGCAGCAAGATCATGGTCCCCCAGGCTCGCGCCGCGATGAACAAGTTCAAGATGGAGGCCGCCAACGAAGTCGGCGTCGATCTCAAGAAGGGCTACAACGGCTCCATGACCACCCGCGAGGCCGGCTCCATCGGCGGCCAGATGGTCAAGAAGATGAGTACCATACGAACTGCGAACTATACCCGCATTGACCGCACTGCAATTGGTCACACGATAGAAGTAATATACATAGCAGGGATTTCCTTCTAAGATCACGGATTCAAAATTGTCCTTCTTTCTCGCTTTCTATCAAGATGTGTGTAATAATGCAAGCAAGAATAAGGGAGGTTTGATTGTATGAACTATCTGATGAAGAAGAGCGTTAATCTCAACGGCCAGGACATGGTGTTGGCGCCTTTGGATATCGACTTCGCCCATCGCACGATTTCTCTTACCGGTGAAATCGATGAAAATGTAGCCACAGTAATGAACTCCGCCCTCAGGTGTCTTGCCAGAGACTCGGAGGATGATCTCACAATCTACATTCAGAGTTCGGGAGGGTCGGTCTCCGCCGGCTTCAGCATCTACGATACCGTGAAGGCATTGAAATGCGATGTTGTTACTGTCGCTTGCGGCATGGCGGCGAGTATGGGAGCCTTTCTTCTGGCTGCTGCCGGAACAAAGGGTAAGCGCTGGTGCCAGCCGAATGCTGAAGTCCTTATCCATCAGCCGCTTGGCGGAACAAGCGGTCAAGCCACAGACATTCGCATTCATGCCGAACATATCCTCAAAACGAGAGCGAAACTCAACAAGATTTTCTCTGATTGTACCGGACAGTCTTCCGAGAAGATTGAGAATGATACCGAGCGCGACAACATCATGAGCGCAGAAGAAGCTCTCAAATATGGCCTTGTGGACAAGGTTGGCGATCCTATTTCCGAATGGTGAATGGAGGCATGATATGAAACACTATGACATCACTAAGCCCATTGGGCTTGCCACCCCCTGTAAAGAGATCGAGAGTACGTGCAGCAATGCACATATGTATAAGAGATGTGGTCTTCGCCCGAAGCACTATATCATTCCTCTCGACTCCGGTTCCGGTAGGACGACTCTTGTCGAATACATGACCGACAAGTACAAGGAAGCAGGCGTCCTAAGCTTCATCAGCGGTCTCGATGACTATATTGAAATCGCCTTTGATGGCTCACTTCAGCAGCTCAAGCAGGCATTCGCCGCAATCGACTCCGCCGCTGTGTATACCAACGAATACTGCAATATTATCGGCATGGATATCAGCGGTATCTCCGCTCACCTCGGTGAAACTCAGCTTTCCGAGTTCATGAAGAACTGCAAGAGGGTGTGCGAGCACGCATGCGTTATCTTCTTTGTCCATACGACTCCCAACAGGAACGAAGAAAAGCTCCTGGAAAAGCTGTGCGAAACCGTTGATAACATCAAGCGTCTCGAAGTCGAACCTTATACCAAGGAAGATATCTGCGCTTTGATTATCAAGACGGTTGAGGAGCATGGCATTGAAATCAAGCATGAAAATGTATTCCGCGCCGTGCTTGCAGATATGGTTTCGGAGTTCTGTATTGCAAGCGTTAAGGACGCAATTACCACTGCCGATGCGCTTGTCCATTTCGCCGACTTCTCGGGTTTCACCCCTACTGTTGACGAAGGCAGCCTGAAATCTATGATTACCAGTTGGCACAATGATGCAGAGAGGAGCGAAGTGAAATGAGCAGAAGTGAGCGTTGGAATACCGTAAACGAAATCAAACGCAGGTTTCACGAAACCACGGACCCAGGGAACGGCGCCGGCCCGGTGGTGTATGTCGAAAACGGCAGAAAGTATTCTGATGACAGTCAGTCGCACATTGCAGTGATTGGGCGTACCGGAAAGGGCAAAAGCCAGTGCTGCAGCCTTCCGTATATGCGAGAGATTCTCAAAAGGGGGGAAAGCCTCATCATGCTCGACCCCAAAGGCGAGGGCTATAAAAAGAACGCCTGCTACATTCCTGAACACTATCAGGTCTTTTGCGTTGACTTCCGCAACCCTCGCAAGAGCCCTACCAAGTGGAACCCGCTGAGCACTCCGTATCGTCTCTTTTGCTCCAAAGATCCCGATGATAACGACATCGCAAGCTCTATGCTCAGTGAGCTTTGGAATGGTGTTTATCCCTATGACGGTCATTCCGACAAGTTCTGGACGGACTCCTCCGTGAATTACGCAAAAGGATTGACTTATGGGTTGTTTGAGACCGCCGGGAAGGAAACCATCAATCTTGACAGCGTTGCGGTTATGATGGAACAATCTGAGATTCGCTTTGGAGGTCCCAGTAACACCATCTTGAAGGAGTTTTACGAGCAGCTCCCCCTTGATTCTCTGGCCAAACGCAACCTCGCAACCTATGTTACCGCTCCTAATGAGACGAGGGCTTCCATTCACAGTGTGGCCGCCTCCGGTCTCGAAGTCTTCAGCCGCAGCAAAGGTCTCATGGAAATGCTCAGCGACGATACGCTGAACATTATGGACATCGATGTAAACCGTCCTTTCATTCTGACGGTCATTACCCCCGATGAAACCGATGTGTATGATGCTCTTTCAGGTCTGCTCGTCTCCCAAGTTTCACAACACCTTATCCGTGTTGCACAGGAGAAAGGCGGTCGGCTTCCGATCAGGGTGAACATCATCCTGGAGGAACTTGGCTCGGTTGGTAAGAGCATCCCCTCTCTGCCCAATCTGATGGTGGCTAGCCGTAGCCGGAATATGAGGCTGATGCTGGTTCTTCAGAGTAACGCTCAGCTCGTTGATGTCTACGGTAAGAGCAAGGCTGAAACGATCAACTCCTGCATCGGTATTACAATCGGCTTTTCCACTAACAGCTGGGAAACCCTCACCGAGTGGGCTCAGCGTTGTGGTGAGAAACAGATTGTGAGCAGCGGTCATATTATCAAGGAACAGTTGATTACGGCGTCGCAGTTGGCCGCAATGCCCACCGGCACCGCGCTGGTCATGGTGGACAGCCAGTACAAGTTTATTGCGTATCTTCCTTTCTACGATGAGATGTACGATAACTCCAAGTGGAAAGCCCCTCAGTATAAGCCCACCGCAAGCGGGAGACCGTTCAAATCGCTTGATTTCGAAGCTATGGTCAAGGAAATCAAGAAGAAGCAAATGGAGTCCACTCTTTCGGGTTTTTCCGCTGAACGGAAAACTCCTGCGGTTCCCACAGGTTTCCCTTTTCTTTGAAGAAGCGCAGCCTAATGGTTCCATTGATATCGACAGCTTGGTTTCAAGGATTGACGCGAAAATAGCTGAACTCGAAGCTAAGGAAGAGGCAGCGCGGAAGAGGCATCATGTGATTATCACAGATGGTCAGAGCAATCGAGCAAGAATTGCACGAGTAATCGCTGCCGCAACAGGAGAAAGCCTCGAAAAGGCAGCGAAAAGGCTGGCTCAGTTCCCGTCAGTTCCCGGTCGATATCGCTTTTAGTACCAAAAGCGAAGCCGTGAAATTTGCCAAGGATGTTACTAACGCCGGTGGAAAGGCAACAATTAAAACATCGTAATGAGGTAATCCGCGATGTATCTGTTTCTTAAAGAGGGCATATCTATCGGAACCTTCCAATACGAAGGTTCCGATACCACCCATTATTACATTGAAAATACTGACGGAGAATAAGGAGAAGCTACACACTATGAAATTCACCGCCGCATATGGTTCTAACTTAAACCTGGAAGAAATAAAGCATCGCTGTCCCACAGCTCATCCCGTGGGTAGCGGAGTACTCCAAGGATATCGGTTGCCGTTTTCTACATATGCTACCATGGCTCTCCTGGAAACCGGGGATTAAAACAGCGGAACAGGACAACTCCACCTATAGCCTTCACAGCAAAGCTATTTGATAAAGTTGTTCCGTGTTCCGCTAAAAATACGCAATTTTGCTTTTACATTTTAAATTGATAAAGTAAAAAGTAATTTGAAGCCAAAAATATCTCGCGTGCGTATAGGATTTGAGAATTTTCTCCCAAAAACCTATCGGAACGCAGAACGCGGAACATCCTTCTCAAATCCTCAAGGAGGGGGGATGTGCTGGACCGCTGACAAGTCAGCAACCCTTCCCCTCTCCTTGAAAACCTCCCTCTTCTAAGAATCCTCATACTTCCAGCGTGCGTTAGGGGTTTGGGGGTATGATCACAAAGGAGTTCGTAGATCGGTACATCGACAAAATCTTCGCAACACCGGAAGACAACCACACATTACGCCTGGAAATCAAAATTTTTACAGGGGAACGGACAGAAAAGTTTCTTCACAATCTCAAGCGTCGTACGGGTCATACGTTCAAAATCGTTTACCGTGTTTGCTGCGGGATGGATGTCCACAAATCCTTTGTCGTTGCCTGTATCGCTTCCACCAATGCGCAGGGTGTGACAAGCTACGAAAGTAAGCGGTTTTCCTCTTTCACTGGGGATCTGCGCCGGTGTGCAGTTTGGCTTTCTGAAAACAACTGTCTAGACAATGCGGTGATATAAAATTTCTTTGGCTTACTCAAAAGTGAATTGTTATATTTGCAAGAATTTCAATCCATGGAGCACTTCAAGCAGGAACTCGTTGAATATCTGGATTACTACAACAACCACAGGATCAAGGCAAAACTGAAGGGCTTGCCGCCTGCAATTCACAGACAACAAGCCCTTTTGGCTGCTTGAGCAATTTCGCTATAAATATTTGTCTAACTTTTTGGGGTCACTTCATCTCAGCAGGACTATTTTGCGGAATTTATTCAGCGCCACCCAGACTGGGTTTTCGCCGGAATGTACACGGATGACGGCGTTTCCGGCTTATCCATCCGTAGAAGGGACGGTTTTAATCGCATGGTAGCCGATGCGCTGGACGGAAAGATCGACCTGATCGTGACCAAATCTCTGTCCCGATTCACCCAGAACACCGTGGATGCCCTTACTACCATTCGCAACCTGAAAGCTGCCGGGGTAGTGGTATACTTCCAGAAGGAAAACATCAACACCATGGATATACCGGGGAGTTTCTCATCACCCTGATGAGTTCTTTTGCCGAAGAGGAGAGCCGATCCATTTCCGAGAATGTGACCTGGGCCGTCCGACACCGATACGCTCAGGGGATCTATTATTTGCCTGGACAACTATTGGGATATACGCACGACCGGAGCGGCAAGGTTAATGTCGATGATGCCGAGGCAAGAGTTGTGCGATTCATTTATCTGTTGGCGCTGTCCGGAAAAAGCAGCACGGATATTTGCCGGTTTCTGATGAAATATGGCATACCCACGCCGGGACTGCGTCAGCGGTGGGAGCCGGCTACTGTTCGCAGCATCCTCAAAAAACTTAGGACTACGGATTTCATACGATGTACACTACAGCAACCCTCCAGACCGCTTGCTACAAGGGCTTTTGCGGTTAGGGGTTGCATTTTTGCTTTATGAGGGGAATCGTATGGTAGGCTGGGAGATCCGGAGGGGCTGGTACGCTGGACACTATAACACTTTAGCGGGACGGATTCTAAAGTGTTAGAATGTCCATGATACAAATAGCGCAGATTCATCTGCGACGCCACAAGGTAGACTTTCAAGCTTATAAAATCGCATCCCGATGCGATATTTTGCTTGGCAAATGACGGCTTGAGTAGTATAATATTTATATCTTGGGTTTTTGGACGCTTTTGATATATCGGAGCAGATGACAAGCTACTGCCTTACAGGTTACTTGCAGATGGAGGTGTTCCACAAATAATGCGTGTTAGATCATACAAGGATTTGTGTAGGCAAAGCATATACGGGCAAGAACAACATTGGTATTATGCCATATTACTCATTCTTAAGGATCTGTCTCCTGCTGGAAAAGTTTTAATCGAGAGTTTGAACTATTTTGATTTAGATTCAGGGGAAAAAGTGGTTTACTTTATCCCAGGCTTTCTAAATGATCCCTATGGCGGCGGCTTGATGTCAGGTATATTACGATATTTTAAATTCTCTGACATTATCCATATAAGGCAATACGGTGATGTTCAGTTTTACACTAAAGATTTCGTTGATTGTCTTCACAAACTTGAGATGCACAACCAAATTCAATGGCGATACAGTGGAGAATGTGAATCATTACTGTTTAATTTGGATGCAAATAAAAAGATAATTCCTGGAGATTTTTATTCTTATAATCTGGATGACATTATTCGAAATGGAAGAAATATTTCATCTTTCATTCGAGAAACAATTAATATCGTAGAGATACAATTGATAAAAGAACAGCGAAACGAAGACTTGATGAAATCTATGCTGAGATAATCATGCCTACTACAAACAATAGTGTGGATAACAGGCATTGCAGTGGATTTGATTCTTTAAGGAGGATACGATTTGTTGAAAAACAAGTATTTTTTATTAGCTATAGCTCCAAGGATTATAGATTTGTAAATCGCATTAGAGAATCGATTGAAAGAGCAGGGATACAGTGCTGGATGGCTCCAAGAGATATTCCGTATGGCACTAACTATGCGCATATAATCGAATTATCAATAAGAAATGCAGAACGTTTTATTTTGATGCTCTCAGAATCTTCTATCTGGTCAGTGTGGGTGGAGAAAGAATTACAGAGAGCGATTCACTATTTCCAACACACCGCAGCAGATAAGATAATGGCAGTCTGGATAGATAATCCAACTGTATTAGATAACACACCAATGGGTTACACGCTTGAAGGTGTACAGATAGCTGGAAAGCTATCAAATATATCAAAATATACTATACTGTTGCCCGAAAAAACACGAGACAGGTTATCTCTCATAGAGAAGATTGAAAAGTCTGCTGACTATTATGAAAAAAACATGGTAACTGTTTCCTGGATTAAAGAACGTTTTACAAAACTACTGGGTATATCATATAGCGTAATACAACATGCAGAGAATATTGACAATGATATGATCTATAGCGTTCGTGCTAAGTTGATTGAAGGCTGATTTACAGAAAATGAAGGAGGTGGAGTCACCAAGTACAGAAACGTTTATTTCAACATTTAGAGATGCTGAAAGAACATGCAGGTGTATTAAAGCAACAGTTTCGGAACTTATACACATAATGAAGCAAATGCTCTAAGTCTTTTCTGCGTTTATTATTGATGGAGGGAGCTAAATTGGCATCTCTTATAATAAATTAATGAAACGAGACCAAGAAGTTACAGTCCAAGTGCTGGAGCGAATATGTGATGTGCTTGATGCAGATTTTGGAGATATCATAGAATACATACCGGATGAGGGAACTGAAGATGTGTACTCCCCTAAAATATACAATCAGGAATCTGCGCTATAAGATAATCGGATGTGACGGGCTCGAGACAATGATTTCTCCCCCCCTATAACCCAAGGGAGCGGTAGGGTCTATAATCACTGTCAAAGCACGAGCTCCTAAAACAAATTGGATGGAGGCTTAATAATGAGCGCAGTCAAAGGAACAGTAACACGGAGAATGGACTCCGTACTAGATGGTTTGCAAAGCGAGTTCAGGTCACTATGCAATAAAGCAGACTTTGAGGGAAAAATCGAAGCTTTAAAGAAAGCCGGTGATAAGTCTGACAGATCAAGCAAACTGAGAAAGCTGTTTGATATGTTCGATATGTGCGGGATTGAGTATGAGCGAGGAAAGGATAATGTATATTATGAAGAATTGGTGAGGAATGCAGACCTCCCCTCGTTTTCGGAGATTGAGGATAGAATGCTGCTCACTCTTTTTTCCATATATGAGGATTACCCATCCCCGGAAGACTATATGAAGCGAATCGTTGACCGCCTGTGCTATGAAGAGGATGAATGGGAAAACGATACTTTACGTCTTCGAATTCTAAAACAGTTTATCAAATACGGTAATTATCTCGCCGATGCCGGCTATAGTGGGCGGAGAACCATTTGTGATTATATAAAAGAAAAGGCTGGACAGAAAATCACCGACGAAATTGTGCTGGCTGAATTGGATGACGGCATATTCGATGGACTTGAAATTGCAACAAAGGCTCAGAAAAAGCCAGATGGAAAATTTGGCCTTTTGAAAATGGCTGATGATCTTGCATCCGGCAAGTTCCGTGCAGAAGGCGCTACAAAGAAAAGCCTTTATCTGTTCGCTATGGTTTATGGGATGACTTATTATTCGGGAAATGAGGATACCGCTGAGATTATAGATTTTACGACTGATATTGAAACGAACTTATTTAGAGATTACTATGCCAACAATCTGATGCGGTTTATTTCGGATGTGTATAGGGGGAGATTGTGTGAGTTTGAAATTGACCCTTCCGGACAGGGTATAAACTATAAGAATTTCGCTGAAATGATCTATCTGTACTACATTTCAAAGGATTGCAGTCCGCAGGATAAAATCAGATTATCCAGTGAAATGATAAAGCGTGTCCAGGATAGCCAGCTTAAACAAGGAAAAAGGGACACTGATGCAATCGGAGGCACAGTGTTTTACAGAGATCTATTTAGCGAGGACATACTTAGCAAACCTGAATCTGAGTTTGAGGAGTTCATCTGCGAGAATTATGATTGTGATACATATGCTGGCAGTTATGAAAGCAAGGATGGAACGAAGGATCAAAAAATCGGCCCCATTCAAATGGAAACAGAGCAAAACTCGGCTTTCGCGGAATATCAGACCATATTGAATGCATTGGTAAAGCGTGGTGTAGCTTTAGAAAACTGTAATTACGGACTATGGTTCACGGACGTGGCTGCTTTCAGGAAAAAGGGATACGAAAATCTCTGTGATCGGATCGCAGAGATTGATCGTGAGAAATTCAACGAATTCATGGAGTTGCTTCTGGGAATTAATAATTTTATTGGATACACAGTTGATGAAACGGTTAGTTCTCAAAACTCAGAGCAGGAGTGGAATGAAGCGTCCAAAATGAAGACCAAAGCACTGTATGTCGAAAATCCTGCTGCAGTAACAAGGACGTCTATGATCGTAGCCTATTACTATTATTATAACGCTGTGCATGAAAATGACGCTGATGATAGATGGAAGAACTTTGAAGAAGTATTCAACAACTTTAAGAGGGATATCGATCCAAAGCTCGAAGCGGCGTATTATCAACCGTTGAGTGGAAAGAACATTTTTGATGTCTTGGTGTCATTTTCTTCTTATGCTTATTTGAACGTATAGTGCGTGGGGGATGAAAAAGGGAGGAATACAATAACGGTGATTAAAGAGTTAAGCCAGATGGGAATACACCATGCTCTGGCTAATGGCGAAAACCAGGATGCGCTTTGCCATGGCAAAAGCAAAGACCTGTGCGTAATATCGCTTGCAGATGGAGTTTCAACCTGCAAGGAAGCCAGACGTGGCGCTTCCATTGCAAGTCAAGCCATTACGAATCTATTCCTAAAGAAGGGAAATTATTTCCTGGAATTTGATGACGAGCAAATCGCAGATTTTGCGGTTTCCCACATCCTTTGTGAGTTGAAACAGGAGGCGTTAAATGCTTCATTGCCTGTAATAGATTATTCGAGCACGGTTGCAAGCGTCTTGGTGGATAAAAAGAAAAAAAGGATTCTATGCTTTAACCTGGGAGATAGTATTATTCTGGCTTCTGGAAACGGTAGATGTAAGGTACTCTGTATGCCATCAGATAGCTCATCCAGCTGTTGCGTTACTACTACCAAGCGGGCGGAGAAAAGGGTTTCCATAAAGATGTGTGATATTGGCTCGATGGAGTCTGTTGTAATATGCTCAGATGGAGCGTGGCGAGAAATGTTTTTAAAAAATAGACTCAAGCCAGAGGTTGCGAGGATGCTGTCAAACAATGAGTATGATGGACTCAAGGAATTCCTTATCGGCCAGAATTGTTTCGATGATTTTAGCTTTATCTCTTTAGACATGCGACATGAAAGCAGGAGGAAATGTGCATGAAAGAGCGTCGGTATTTAAAAAAGACGATTCTTCTTTGCGGAGAAAGTGATGGAACTGTTTTCAAGAGATCTTTCCATATTGTGAAGAAAATTAGCGAAGGAGCTTCCTCCATTTGTTATGAAGCTTATCACGGGAATAGTGGTCGGGGTATCCTCAAAGAGTTTTATCCGCAGGATGCTTATGGCTTGGAAAGAAACGAGGATGGTCAATTAATCCACTCGTCGGAGTTCCAGGATGCATATGATCGCTTTGTGAAAGCCGAGAAGGATTACATTGAGCCTTATGAGATGCTTCTTGAGGCGAAGCAAGGTGGATCGGATATAGATTTGGCTACTTTTATCCCTGCGTTCGAAATCTACCATGGATGCGATGCAGAGGGAAACGTAATCGGGACTACATATATTTGGACGTCAGAGCCGAAACTGGAAACCTTTGATACCATATGTGAAGACATCCACAAGCATCCGAGTAAGAATCCTGAGCACAAACTCGTTACGGTATTAACTGCTATTGAATCGCTTGCCAAGTGTATTTGCGCTCTTCACAGTGCGGATATGATTCATAGAGACATTAAACCTTCTAACTTCGGCTTTCTTAAGCGCGGAAATGAAACCCTAACTCAGACATTATCTATGTTTGACATTAATTCCGTGTGTTCAGTCTATGGAGATATTGATGGCGCAGTTGGAACCGAAGGGTATATGGAACCTGAAGCGGGATATGAGATTGCAAGTAATCAAACGGACATTTACTCAATAGGTGCTACTCTGTTTAATGCCGTGATTGTGACTGATGAAGCCAAGTCGGGTGGTTATCTGTATCATACTGCGTATTATGCCAGACTCCGCGATATGGTAGGTCAATCAAAGCTGATCCAGGCATCAGAGGCAAACTCGCATCCCAGGCTCCGGAATGCTCTGGTAACAATTCTGCAAAAATGCCTTTGTGAAAGAACTTACAGGTACGCGAATTGCGAAGAGCTTCTTGTTGATATAGAGACTGCTCTTTACTACGCTCTTCCGTCTGAGATTGCGAAAAAGGCTCGCTCAGGCGAAAGATGGGTTTTGGCAGATGTGGAGAAATCTCTTGATGTCAACACCGAAAAGAACTCTGTTCTTGCCATTCAGTATCATCTTTATGTACACCCTCTCTATCAGTGTGTTCAGAGTGTTGAGGAAACAATCAATGTCCTTGTCATCGGTTTTGGAAACTATGGTCAGAAGTTTCTGGATGTTTGCCTTCAGAGCGGTCAGATTCACAATAAAAGATTGTGTGTTACCGTAGTTTCTGACGATTTGCTCGATAAAGAATTATACATGTCAGAAAGACCTGAACTGGCGAATTTCTTCAATATTGATAGTTCAATTACAGACGGAAGCAATATATACGGCGAGATTACATTCGAAATCAGCAGACTGGATCGTGACAACCAATCTGTTATTTCAGAAGTGTTGCAGAACATAATGCGTGAGCATTATGACAGCAAGCGCCCGCATTATGTTTTTGTTGCACTCGGTGATGATCAAGTTAATATGGCTGCCGCAAATGCATGTAAAACTGCGTCTGAGGTTTTAGAAGCAGATTGTGTTGTGAGCTTTATCTGTGAAAAGCAGCAGAGTGCAGAGGTGTTGACCTCACTGCTTTGCCCACTCTATGTCAATGCGGATATAAAAGCCTCTCCCCTTTATGCTGAAATTGAGAGGATGGCTTTTAATACGCATTTGATCTGGGAGAAAAACCTCAATGTAGATTATAGTCTTGTAAGGTCTGAGTTTAAGAAGCCTTATAATCACGACTCCTGTGTTTCAAGCGTTCTCGCACTGAAGTACAAACTATTTAGCATGGGGATTGACCTGGAGACTACCAGTTTTAAGGAAGCAGCGCGTCTGTTCAGAGAAGCAATGGCTGACAAAGCTAATCGCGGTCTTAAAAATGAGCTTGTTTGGATTGAACACCGCAGATGGGTTACGGAAAAGATATGCCTTGGCTGGCGTGGAATCGATAATCTTGAGGAATGCGCTGGAGGAATAACGAAGGACGAAAAAAACAAAAAACATGTGTGCATAGTCAGGAGCCGTCCGGATCAGAAGCTTGCTGTAGAGTATAGATCCAATACCAATTATGAAAAGTGGGATAAAGCTCCTACTAAAGATTTGGATCAACTCGATGAGCTGGATCGAATGTCCGTAGAATTGCATCGTATGTTCGCAAGGAAAGCGAAAGTGTCCAGAAAGCAGAACCTGCTCAGTGGCAACAGCATCGCAGGCATTAGGGCATTGATTGAAGGGAATAAGAAAGCGACTGTTGCATTCCAGGAATGGTACACCTGCCTGAAAGACATTTGGAATGGCGAAATTGGGAAGGTGCGCCTTTACAAGGGGCTGAAGAATGCCTTCCTGGGAGCGTCCGAAACCCTTCCATCCGATAGGAAAAAGTCCTTCCGTGAGCAGGTGAAAGCTTTTGAAGCAGTTTTTTACCCGGTTCTTGCAAGTATGGAGTATCGTGATTGGAAACAGGATGACGTTGCCTTCATTGATAATATTCCTTTTGTTCTTACATATACTGAAAATGCTTATTTGGCCATTCCATTTGCAACCGGGGACAATTCTGATGTGTTCGAGAATGTTTCTGCTTCGACGGTTGTGAGTCCGATTCGGATTCTTTATTTGTATTCCGTAGAACGCAAACAGGATGTTCGTGATTTGCTGGAGTCTATTCCGTATGTAATCGAATACATGCAGAAGAAGCATTTCAAGTCTGCCGTAGAATTTATAATTTTAGTTCCTGATGCTTTGCGGAGTATTATAAGCGAAGATGTAACGAAGGAAATCATTCATACTGGAGGCGGCAGGATCAGGCAGGTGAAGTTGCTCGTTCTCGATGGAACAGCAACAGTTTCACAGGCGTTAGAACTGTATCTAAAACATCGATCAACTGACAAGCGATTCTTTGCTGTAGAAAAGAATTCTACAAGGCTTTCCTATCTGTTACAGGGTGCGGGTTTTTATAATTCCTTTGCAAATTTCGAGTTCGATTCTGCGACCATGAAGTTTAATTCTATGTCTGCTTGCGAAATGCTGGGATATATTAAGAAGACTCCTTATATTACTGTAACAGACATGGTGGCTTTTCGTCTTTCATCTAGCGAAAGCAGCAATCAGCCGGAGTTCTTCGAGGAATACAAAGATCTCTGGAAAAAGTACACAGAAAGAAGTAGCCTGTGGAAGGCTCTCTGCGATCTGTTAGGAGAGTATGCTGAAAAGAACGATACGCTCGTATCCTTTAAAAAGAAAGCACCGAGGGACAAGAACCAGAATTCTGATGAGTATCCCTACATTGTTCCCTTCGTGTGCAGCAAAAGCGTGGCAAAGATTATCCGCTTTCTAAAAGAGCAGGAAATATTAGAACAGGGCAGCCGTGTAAACGGATATACTACAGACTCATGTGAAGTCATTATTGTTGATCGTTGTGGATACAGGACTTTGTATGATAAGCTTTTCGCAAATGTGTATGCGCTTATGCTTCCTGACGCGCTCTCTCTTCACCTGAATACAAAAAGCCATGAAGTTAATGTCGTTTTTGACAATCTGCTAGTCGAAGGAGTTCAGATTCCTACAAGCAGAGTAGCTGACTTCAGTGCCTTAATGAGTTATTTCAAAGAGAAGGGATTTGTTATCAACCTTGCCATTAATCAAGACGGCAAGATGAGCTTCACATATGCTACCAGACAGATTAAGGGTTTACTGAGCACAGCGGGGAAGATGCTCGAAGTATATACATACCACAAGATCAAGGAACTCGGAAGGTTTGACGATGTTGTCAGCAGTTTTGAGATTGACTGGGAAGGTACAGATGTAAAAAGCGAATTCGATTGCATCCTCACTAAAGGATTCCGGACATTGTTTGTTGAATGCAAGGCTCGTACTGACATTGAACAGGAGTTCTACTTCAAACTTGCAAGTTTGGCAGACCAGTTTGGAATCAATGCGACAGCTGTATTGATTGCGGATACCCAGGAGAAGAGTTTTTACGACAATGCCCCCGTCAATGCGATACAGCGGAGACGTGGTAGTATGATGGATGTAGTGACCATTTGGAAATCTGATGAGATCAACAACATTGGTCATACACTGTTGAGGGTGATTAATGGTAATTATGCAAACGAGACATGCTAATCAAAAGAAAATGCCTTCACTTGTACCATATAGCGAGTTGGCAGAGAGCGAAAAGGACTATGATAGAAATACTGCAATTGAAACTCTGAAATTAATTGTAAAGCTTGGATATACTTTGGAGCGAGTCTCGGGTTAGTATCAATTATTCTGCTTTTTGTACGATTGAATAGAGAAGGCCTGTTTCTAAAGAGGTGTAAAATGCATGGGAAATAAAACCATTGATTTCTCATACAGGGTTCGGGGGGATTTTTCTCCGAATGGCCTGCAGAAAGTTTTCTTCTCCTTCTATCCGAAAGATACTGCTCAGATGGAGAAGATTGCAAATGACATATTGGATATATCAGACTGCGCAATCTGGTTTCATACAGATTCGTTGACGGAAGATGATATCGACCTAGATGACTTGGGAATGAAACTTTTAGAGATGAAACTGTTTGTAGTTATCATATCAACGAATTATCTGGCAAATGACAGTTTGTCGAAGAACTGGGAGTACGGATTTGCTGTGGAGCACCACATCCCTGTCCTTCCGATCGCTGTGGAATCCGGTCTGGAAGAATACTTTGCTGTTGAGATGAACCGTATCCATGATGGGTATGGAGATATACAGCTTCTTCGATCTGCGGTGACAGATCGCACGGAAATATCCTATTATCAGAAACTGGCTCGGGATCTTGGTACGATACTTTTGGGGAATGGGGATGTTGAACGGATAAAACAGGCTTTCAGCGGGAAAGTATTCTTGAGTTATCGAAAAAAGGACAGAAAATATGCCAATGAGTTGATGCATACGATTCACAGTATTCCATCTCTCAGAAATATTTCCATCTGGTTTGATGAGTTTATGTCCTCAGGAGAAAAATGGGGAGATCAGATAGAAGATGCTTTGACACAAAGTGATGTGTTTCTTCTGATGGTTTCTCCATCCATTACAGAGCCGGATAATTATGTGATTCGGGAAGAGTATCCTGCTGCCAGAAAGCATGATAAAACGATTATATCAGTTAAAAAAATGAAGACAAGTCAGGAACGCCAGATATTGAGGAATTAAGGCGTATATTTCCAGGACTTAGAGTATTTGTGGACGGCGATGATGTAGATGAACTGGAGAATGTGCTTCGGGAGATATCGGTTGAGGCAGGATCAACACCGGAGACAAATTATCTAATCGGACTGGCTTATTTCAACGGTATCGGAATGGAGCATGACACAGAAAAGGCTGTAACGCTAATCGTTGCTTCCGCACGTCAGAATCTACCAGAAGCTGTTAAAAAGGTGGCTGACATGTACTGGAAAGGTGACGGAATCGCAATAAACTATGAAAACTCAATACTCTGGAGAAAAAGACTGGTCGACCTCTACGAACAGAGGTTTGATGAGATAAAAGAGTCCAAAGAATTACTGGAGTACCTCAAAGCGCTTGAGAGTCTTTCTACATGTCTTTATGAGCTTTGTTCCTTTAGGGAAGCGTTGCTGTATTCAAAACGAATGGAGAAGCTGACAAGACAAATTGTATCCTTTTCAGACAATTCGGATTCCCAGTATTATCATGCTCAGGCATATGATCTTTGCGGCAAAAATTGCGTGAGGCTTGGACTGTATGATGATGCGATTGCTTATGCGAATAAGCACCGCAGGCTGGCTGAAAGAATATATGAACAGAAGCCTTCAAACGATAACCTGCATAATATTTCTGTTAGTTGCGAACGAGTTGGAGATGCCTATTATGCCATTGGTGATTTTGAACAAACTGAATACTGGTATCTCCGGGCGTTGGAAATAGATCGCAGAATCGATGAATTGCAGAACTCTGTTGAGTCAGCGTTTTCTCTGTCCGCCAGTATGCTTGTGCTTGGCGATGTCTTTATCCGACACGGCGAGTATGCGAAAGCCGATCAGATATATGCAGAAGCTATTCAAATGAGAACGAGAATCCTTGCAGCTGAAGATACAGATGAGCATCAAAGACAGTATGGGGAGGCTGTACTTGCTAGAGGAACAGCTCTAATGCTGATTGGAGAAGCTGGCGAAGCAGGCAAATGTTTTTCTGAAGCAAGAGAGATTTTCAGAAGCCTGGCGGAATCGTATGGAACGATAGAGGCTCAGTATGCGTATTCTGTAGCCTTGAACCGTTGCGGAAAAATATGCGAAGAAAACCGTGATTATTCTCAAGCTTGTGAATGCTATACAGAAAGCTTGGGGATCCGAAGAAAAATCCTGATGAAAAACAGAAGCATGGAAGCTGTTTATGAATATACATTGGCTCTATTCTTTAAAGCAGAAACAACCCAGCGTGTCTTTGACATCAGCAGTGCAAAAGCTGATTATGAAGAAATAGTAGAAAAGCTATTGCCAGTTCTGGTTAAGGATCATAAAGGAGATTGGCACCGCATATTTGCAGAGGCGGCTTTTGAGCGGTTTAAGTTAGATACCTATTCTGGGAAAAAATATCTGCAATATGCAATCGATGGATGGAGATGGTTGCTTGATCAGAGTCCATTAAACAATGGTTATCAGATAAAATACAACCTTTGTAGGAAGATATATCAGAGGTGCTATCCAAATTAAGTGTTGCGGAGGAGAAGAAAAAATGGCAGAGACATGTATGCTACCTGTTTCTAAAATGGATGTCCTGATGGAGGACTTTTCCAATATTCAGGCTCTAATAAACAATATCGCTTCTGACAGGGAGCAACTGCTTAAGATGAGAAACAGCTGGGAAGTGTTTTTTATGGGCTACGATGATGATCCTCGTGAACTCCCGGACATTCCAGAAGTGGTCAATTGGATTGAGCAGTCTGTTGAAGCTGGTATCCCGTGGTTTTATTTTATGAGGGCGGCGCACGATTCTTTGGGGCTGATCACATTTATGACCTGCTACGGTTCAGAGCATGATCCAGATCATCCGAGACGGTATCTTTTTAAAAAAGACAGAACGCTTGCATTTGTCAAAAAGAATCTGGATAATATGGCAAGCTTTGTAGAGGAAGAGAATATTCCGGAAGAGGTGGGATGCGCAGCCACGGATAATATCATGGGCATTGTTCAGAGCATATTACAGGGATCTATGGATCAGGAAAAACCGTCAAAGACAATGGATAGAGACAAACTGATCAAGGAGGCTTTGGAACGCCTTACCACTCTGGAGAGTGTTTTTGAGATAAATCCAAAAATCAAACAATATTTTAGTGAAGAGAAGCTATACTACTCCTATATCACAGGGGGCTTTCTGGGCAGTATTGATACAATCAATTATGATAAGCGCTATGCAAAGGTTGTTAAGGAATTCGAAGAACAGACCTCCTATCTGGTTTATCATGTAATCGAGCGCAAGAATACTATTGCATTACTGTTTGTCAGTGATGACTATAACCACTGGATGGAAGAAAGGCCAACGGCATCTGGCATCATGGCACAGGTCGTAAACATGGATACCTATGAGAGCGAACTTGGTTACATTCGTGTGGATACAAATCAGGGTGCGTTATACAGAAGTAATGATGTTTTATATTCCTCCTTGTCTGGCCGCAGTGATAATGTAAATACACTTTCTGCTATTGATTCAGAGGTTGTTGAGCGTTTGGAGATTTTGAAGAATGCTGGTCTCATGTCTGATCTCGATATCACCAAAATCTATATTCGTGAAGGTGAAATCTGTTGTAGCCTATTGCGGTCAGTCCTTGGCACACCGGTTGGCGTGGTTAATCGTATATCATCTAGCCCTTATAATATGCGGTTGCTAGAGATGTTGCAAGAGCGAGTGTCACTGAAGCTCTATTTTCTGATGGACTCCACCGAAAACAAGTTGGCATTCCTGTCCGTATCCGAAGATGAGAGCGACTGGGAATATGAGAAGTTGACATTAGAGAAAGGAAAACCATTTGCAGTAGTTGTTGACTTGGATGAAATGACAGCGGAAGTTAAGCAGATAGATTATAAGATGGTAAATGGTGGACCGATTTTTGTGGATTGAAGCGATAATAGTGATGACTTAATAAAAGCAAGAGTGTATATGATTATCTTGTTTCTAAAGCCCGGATTATCTAAGAATCTAACCGCAAACGAAGTACGGAGGCTCAAACATGAACAGTTGCCCTTTCTGTGGATCAGAAGATATATATTTCAGCAAGAAAAGAAAACTGTTTGTTTGTGAGGACTGCGACAAAACATTTTCTGAACAACAGCTTTCCGAAGAATTGAAGTCAGCATCTTCAGATGGTGGCCTTGAGTTCTTCTTCAGTTATGGTCATGACAGGAATCGACTTCTTGTTGAACGTATAAAAAGGGATTTAGAGAAGCGAGGACATCATGTCTGGATTGACACCAGTGAGATAAAAGCAGGTGATAATTGGCGCGATGGCATTCTCAATGGGGTTCTTAATGCTTCTAGTGTAATAGCATTTCTGTCTGAGTACTCAACAAGAAATCCCGGAGTCTGCCTTGATGAGCTTAAAATTGCTGTTTGTGTAAAAGGGGCAGATATCAAAACAGTTCTCTTAGAGCCTGAGAATCGGATTAGGCCACCAGCAACGATATCTGATATTCAATGGCTGGATATGAGCGACTGGTATGAGATAAAAAAGTCTTCGGATTCAGACTTTGAGCAGTGGTATAAAGAAAAGTTTTCTGAGTTATGCCGTGTTATTGAATCGAGTGAATCAGTAGAACTTAGTGGGGATATTCATATCCTTAAAACAAAACTGTCCCCATATCTCAATTCCGAAAAAGAATATAGCCTTTTATCAAAGGAGTTCTATGGAAGAAGATGGCTGACTGACTACATCGAGGAATGGCAAGATAAGCGCAATACAAAAGCGTTAGTTTTATACGGGAGACCTGGAAGTGGAAAAAGCGCCTTCAGCGTCAACTATTCTCATTTTAATTCTGATGTATACGGTTGCTTTCTCTGCGAATGGAACCGGGAATACACAACGAATCCTAATCGCCTTATTAGGACTATGGCCTTCCGGCTTGCATCAAAACTTCCGGATTACAGGAGCATTCTGTTGCACCAATTAGATACAGATTTGCAACTCGATGAAATGAATCCGGAAGCTCTGTTCGACTTTCTCTTGGCCTATCCCCTTTCTCATCTTGTGGACGGGAATCGTGAAACAGGGATTATAGTTGTAGATGGACTGGATGAAGCAGAAGCAAATGGAGATAATCCCTTGGCAGCGGTTTTTTCAAAATGCATGGATCGCATGCCAAGATGGATTAGATTTGTGTTCACCAGTCGTCCTGAGAGAAATGTAAACAAGTATTTCCAGTCATGCGAGTCTCTCGACATAATCAGTGATATGCCTATGGGATATAACGATATTATGGCATATTTGGTAAAGACTCTCACTGTAGAATTACAGTTGGTATCTAACAAGCTGGAGATTCTTAAGAAAATCTGTGAATTAAGCGATGGAATCTTTCTATATGCGGAATTGCTTGTTGCCGATCTGAAATCTGGAATCATTAAAATGAATGAAATTAGCAGCTTTCCCAAGGGACTTAATTCATTTTACAGGATTTCTATGGAGAGGAAATTCCCGGACCAAACATCTTTCATTCAGGTGCGGGAGATGTTGGAGTTACTATCAATAGCGGATACATTACCTGAAGAGTTGCTTCTTTGCGTAAGTGAATACAAGCAGTATACGTATCTAACCTGCTTGGATAAATTGGGTTCCTATGTAAATCGAGTTGAAGAAAACGGCTTAATCGTACTCGGCTTTTCACATAAGTCATTTAGAGACTGGTTCATCAACAGAACGCAAAGTGGTGAATTCTATATCGATTATGAATCAGGGGCATTAAGAGCAGCACGTTTTTGTAGAGACAGTATTGACAACTTCTTTCATAATGAGAGTATTTCTCCTGCGCTGCAAGAGTATATGATTACTCACGTAGGATATTATTATGTCTCCGCTAAACAATTTGCGGAGCTTGAAGATTTCTTACTTTCTTACAAGCAAAGGTTAGATCCGTTCTGGAGAATATGGAGGCAGTTCCCTGAAACGTGGAATAACTCACGGTTGCTGGATGCTTTTTGGACATCGGATGATAGAGATTCGTTTTTGAAAAAGCTACAAAGAGAAGGCAACGTCAACTTTTTGAGTTGGATTTTTGATATCGCAACGCTGAAATACGGCATAAAGGATTTTAGCAAGGAACTTGTAACGGTCTACATGGATATTGTTCATATGTCGGGCCAGTATTCCAGAGCTGTGAGTATTGCAGATCAATATCTGAGTGGGCAATCATTTGATGTTTCCGATGATGAATTCCTGGCGTTGCTGAGTGTCCGACGCATTCATCATGCGATGTTTTACAAACCTGTTGGACATCTTCTGGATGAGGCGATGTCTTTACTTGCGCAGATTGGTAGTAAATTTCCCAAAGTGTATAATGAACTGCTATTCCTAATCGGAGGGAATCTTGGCGTTCTTCAGGGAGATTGGGATTTTTGCAAAGAATGGCTGGAGAAATCCGAGAGCTTTGCAACAAGCTATGGATTGGCAGATATTTCTAAGAGAAATGCCAGAAAGATGGCTGATTGTTACTGCCATGCTGGTGAATTTGATAAAGCGGAATCGCTAATAGAAAAAAACATCTCTATTCGCAGCGAGATAACAGGAAGATATGAAGCGTATCTGGTAGGGGCTTTGGCGAATCTCTATACATGCATGAGTAATGATGACGAAGCACTAGAATGCTATGAACAGCTTTTAAAGTATACCTCCACAAATGGTATTGCGGGATGGGCGGCGCACGCATACTTGGGAATTGCCAATACCAACTTTAGGTTAGGTAACACAAAGGAAGTTGTGGATTTTGCGAAAAGAGCGAGGAGTATCTACAGCAGGATACAGCAAGAATGGGGGCTCATAATGACTGAAGCTTTACTGGCCGCTTGTGAGAGTCGGGTAGGGATAGCACCAATTCATGTGGCATGTGATAAGGCGATCAGGCATGCCCAAAGGATGCAATATGGCTCCTGCGTTTCGTCAATTGAAGATTTATGTAACGGAAAGAATAATTTCCTTGAACTCTATTTCCTGTAGGCGGAGGTCTTCGTTATGGGTAAGATAATCAAGATTAATAATGCGGATATAGTTGAAGCACTAAAAAACACAACACGGCAGTATTTTGTCGGGAATCTATCCAGGCCGCAAGAGATCATGTTCATTAAGGATGATAGACTTGAAATCGGAATTTCAAGCTACCCATCCTTTCAGTCTGAGCCTACGCACAAGCACATAATTGCAATAGAGTATCAATATATGATAAGTGGCTGGACTGAATACATGGATGTGGATTCTGGCGAGGTGTTTGAATTCAAGAGCGGTGATTTTTACGCCATAGAGCCGGATACAGCATATTCCCAGAGAGTAAAAGCAGGCACAAACATCCTCTTTGTCAAGGTTCCCTCTATTAATGATAAGCAGCTTGTTGAAATCAGTGATGAACAATTGAAATGGCTGCAAGAGAAGATGCGTACTGTAAGAACAGATTATTATTACAGAGATGATGCTCCAGCGGCAAACTCTATCAAGCCAGCAGCTGCGGTTGCCATTCTAAACTCAAAGAGAGAACTGCTCATGCTTCACCGCAAGGATAACAAAAAATGGACCATGCCTGGTGGTACATTGGAGTTTGGCGAAAGCATGACCGAATGTGCATTGAGAGAAGTAAAGGAAGAAAGCGGTCTTGATGTTAAAATCAAGGATATTATTGGGACATACACAGATCCTAACATACGAGTGGTATACTCTGATGGGGAGGTACGACAGGAGTTTACAATTGTATATTACGGAGAAGCCCTGAATTATGACGTAAGCCTTGATGATGAATCCAGCCAGTTTCAGTGGGTTCCGCTGGATGAGGTTATCGGATTGCCCTTGGCGGATTCACAAAAACGGAGAATTGAGGATGTGCTGAATTATTTAAAATCAGGTTCAAGGCGGATGATATAATTGTGGCTTGAGGACGAACAAATAAAAAATCTGCGATAAGGTAGACAACCATGGAAGATACCCAATCGGAGAGTGAGGATCAAATATGGTTTTTATAAGCTACAGCAGCAAAGACTATAGAACAGCGGGTATTATTAAGGGTGTACTGGAAAACAACAGAATCATTTGTTGGATAGCACCTGAATCAGTGGGCTACCAGTCAGACAATCGATCTTGATGAAGTTGAGAACTTCTGGGCGGAGGAAATCCGCCAGTTCTTTAATAATCAGCCGTTTATGCTTTCGGCAGACACATCCAAGACTATCCGTGCAAACCTGGATGAGATGTTCGACCAGGCGAAGAAGCGTGAGCAGCAGAATAGGGGTACCCGATACCTTGGCGTCATGCTTCAGTATTTGGTGGCAGCAAAGCTCCAGGTGGTTCTGGATGAGGGCTCTTTTGCTATTCATGGTGCTTCTGTTGCGGATTCCCCTACAGATCGATCCGGGGATTTTGTGATCAACAACACCATCATCCACTGCACTACAATGCCTGGTGACCTTCTCATGGAGAAATGCAAGCGCAATCTAGTCTCCGGTGGGAAACCGATCATCATCACGATTTATGATCGCGTCCACACAGCCATGACAATGGTCGAGGATGCCGGTCTGACTGGACGTGTTGAGGTGTGGGATATCCAACAGTTCTTGTCCTCTAATGTTCTGGAACACAGCCTGTTCAAGGATGATGGCAGGAATGCCACACTCGCAGATATCATCCAGCGGTATAACAAGATTATCGAGGAAGTTGAAACCGATCCGAGTCTGCGGATTGAATTCGGCGTGAAGTAAGTCCTGCCCAGCCTGTAACTGTTCAACTGACGAGATTCGTCAGCGGAATATTCACAGGCTGGGCATCTTTTTCTGTTATATTAGTCTCAATTTTGATTCTGGGACTCTGCTTCTTTCTCCCTTTCCTCCTTTATCCTTCGGTAGTAGGTTTGTTTCGTTAGTCCCAACCATTCAACGATCTCCTCGGCTGTGTGGGTTTCCCTGTAGGCCATGATTTCCTCATAACGCTGGTTGGCATCTTTTTTCTTCCGACTGGCCTTGCGCGTAGTAACCGAGGCGAACTTCTCCTCAGCTACGTCAATGGTGAGAGTGTGGTCATCTACGGTGATTTCCACGCCGACCGCGCTGAACAGTCCGTTGAGATCCTGCAATGTGGCTTCCAGGGTATCAGCATTTTTGATGCAATATGAAGCATCAAGAGGACGATGATGGATTCTGTGATGCTCTGGCAGAGCCTCGTTCTTTTTCTCGTCTCCCATCGTCGTGATCGCTCCGTCAGTCTCGTTTTTAATATTGAAACAAGTATAGCATGGAACAAGTGGATTGTAAAGAATCCTCGCATACTTTTGGACGGTGTCAATTGATGAATGTGATACCTAAAAGCAGACTCCCCATCACTTTGTCTGTGACGGAGAGTCTACTTTCGCGCTTTTCCTATGTACCACCTCCCAAGATAATCAAAGTGGCTTTTACAGAACCACAGCCATCACAGCCAGAGCGATGGATAACTGGATTGCGTAGTTCACGAAGCCATACTTGAGATACTGGCCAACACCCCAAGAAACTTTTTTACCTCCTTCCTCCTCGATTTCAGCGGAGTTGACCTTTCCAGAAAGAATGAAACCAGCCGTGGCAGACCACATGAAGAGACTGCTGCCTGCGCAGATTGCGGCGGCGTATGCTACAACAATCCAGTCCGACTGCGCTCCGAGCGGACCCTTGCAGATTTCCACGATGACGGGCATCATTGCGGCTGCAGCAGGACCGGCACTGAATACACCAGCGACAATAGAGGTGATAATCATGATTGCCATTACCAGAAGCTTTGTGTTGTGAATGTTGCTCCGGAGATAAGCTGTTACAAGATTCAGAAGACCTGTTTGGCTGATTACCTGGGCAAAGAACAGGAAAGAGGCAATCGTAAGAACGGACTTCAGATCCATCAACTGACCGACTTTGATCTTCTTAATGGAGCAGATTACCATGGCTATGACGTAGCCCAGAATTGCAGTGACCTCTGGAGGGATGACATCCTGGGGAACAAAGCTCCACGCAAGGAACATTCCGACGAAAACAACTGCCAGTAACCTCAGAACGTCAAACCTGATTTCAATGTTTTTATACTGGCTTTTCAGGTTACTCACGGCAAGACTGCGGACGGCTCCATCATCCTGCTCTCTCTTTACTCGCACTCCCCATACCGTGGTCAGCACGATAGAAGTAAGTGCGAACAGAGGGAATGCATGCGTAAGGTAGCTGATGAAGCTTGTGATTCCAGATGTCATAATCACAATAGCCGGGAAGTCGCCAACTGGGGACGCGGCACCTCCGGTATTTGAGAGTGCGAGAATTGTAGCAAAAAAGACGCATACATACTTGCGGTCAACTTCAAGGGTCTTCAGCAGAACAAAGACAACGGGGAGGATCATCATCACTGCCGTGATGTTATTTAGGCAGGAAGAGATGAGGAACATCATCCCGCCAAACATCATCAGGCACAACCGCTTCTGGCCTTTTGACAGCTCTGCAATCTTGATGGCGAGGAGCTGCATAATACCTGTTTCTGCAATGAGGTTAGTAAAGAGTTCCATGACGATAAGGATCACCAGAACGTCATAAGAGTAGCTCCCCATAACGCTTTTAACAGGAATATCAAAGCAGAGAGACAAAACGCTGCCAGCGATGAACATGACAGCAACCAAGATCAAAGAAGCACTGCTGCTGAGCTTGACAAGGAGATCGAACTTTTTGCTTTCCGGTTTAGTACTCAGAACTACGTTGGTTTTAATGGCAATCGCGTTGCTCATGTTTCGCTCCTCCATTTTGTACTCAATCTTTGCTGACTGACTTCCAGCCAAGCATCGTAACGGGCAGCGGTTTCGAGTTCCTTGTAAGGGATAAACACCTTTTTCCCGAGGAAGCCGCTGTAATGCTCTACCATCCGATATGTATCAGGAAGAACCATTGGCCTTCCGCCTGCGGAGTATCCGCACACTACCATTAGGCCATTCCCAGGAAAGAACGACTGAGGGAAATAAGGCTCTTCCAGGATGGTTACCTCAATGCCGCGAGGAAGGTTGTTCCGAACACGTTCTTTTGCTTCTCCCTCAAGGTCACAGGGAATTGCGATAATGACTTCTTCCTGGCTTGAAAGTTTGGCCATCTCCTCAATCAAGGCAATCTCCGGGGTCAGAAACATGTACTTGCTCTTGCCAAAGCCATGAAGCCATGCGGCAATCTGCGGTATCCGGTCAGCGATATCCCCATCAGGAAGGGGCATTGAAGCCCCCACCTTCTGGATGACGTCGGTACTGTTACAGACCTTGGACAGGTTAATACCCGTTTCAAACAGGCCGATTTCCCTTGCGGTTTTCTGCATATCCATCTTTCTACGCCCCCTTTCTCTCCGTCAGATAAGCAATCAGCCTGGAGATTACGGCAATCTCGTCAGGGGAAGTGTTAAGGATATCGACGAACCTCTCACCAGCCTCTCCGTAGAGCTTGGAATAAAGAGCCTGAGTATCATTGCCCAGAACAGGCGCGGGGAATCTCGCAAAGTTCATGTTCATGTTAAGCAACCTCCTTAATGACATTGATAAGCTGGACAGCAAGGATCTGGATTTCCGGCGGGGCCTCACGGATGATAGCCGCAGCCGCGGCAGCGGTGTCCTCATCCCCGAAGATATCCCTCATAAGACTCCAATCCTGCTCGTCGTATTCTACACGCACCATTGCTTTTCGCTTATGAGGCGGGATGTGGTGGGCGGAGCCTCTGTGTTCATGCATCATGTGAAGTCCCCCTTCTTTCTCTCTGCTTCCGTTGGCGAGTATTTTCATGGTTGTTTCCTCCTCTGTTGGATTATGTAAAGATTATACATGTATAGAAGCTCGTCCCTTGAAGGGGGGCATCCCCCTCCTTAAGCAGCTTCGCGCTCTTCGGTGTCTTCGCGGAGCTTGTTCCTGAGTGTGATTACCCTGTCGCATCTATCAACAACCCCCTGGTCATGAGAGATGTATACAATGCCAGCACCGATTTTCTTGGCGTGAGCTTCGATGTTCGTGAGAACATAACTCGTAGCACGAGAGTCCAGATTCGCCGTGATCTCATCAAACACATACAGTTTCGGATGACGCAGGAACGCACGGGCCAGCGAAAGACGCTGCTTCATACCTCCGGAGAGTTCCTCTGCCTTTTCACCGATGACGAACTGAAGTGCCTCCATGGGATCTTTACGGATTACAGTAGCACTATGGCCGTCACCGACCAGACGTACACAGCTAAGGGCATAAATCAGCTCTTCATCACTTACTGTTCTGTCAAGTCCGTAGAGAAGATTCTCCCGGACTGTGCCGGCAATGAAGAAGGAAACCTGCGGAGAGTAGTAGAGCAGGTCTGTAAGCTCTTTTTGGGAGTAGCTTTCCTGATCTCGACCGAACAGATAAACCTTCCCTTGCGTGTGTGGATAGTATCTGTTCAAACAACGGATCAAGCTGGTTTTCCCACAGCCGTTAGCTCCCTGCAAAGCGACTACCCTATTGGCCGGGATAGTGATGCTGTCATACCAGGCAAGCGGCGTGTCCTTCTCAGGATTTGTTACGACCACATCTTCAACATGAATCTCGCTGTTGCTGGTATCCTCGCCAGAAGTCTGGATGTCGAACACCTCATCGGAAGGACTGGCTGCGACTTCGATTAAGGCTTTGGCTTTAATAACCGAGGACGCGGTTTCGTCCATGAAACGATAGACTTCATCAATCGGTTTAATCAACTGCTGAAACAGAAGGCATACAGTAATAACCGAGCCTGTGGACATCTTCCCGTTTGCGATGAGTACGATAGAGACAACGAGAAGAATCACCTGGAATGAGATCTTGCAGAGCTGCTTAAGGCAGTCGAAGGCTCCCATGTAGCGATGGTGTCTTTTCTCGGTACGACTAATGTTCAGAATGCCAGGGACAAGACGCTTTCTCTCGTAACCTTCCGCATGCATGCCTCTGATCAGCTCCAGATTGGAAATCGACTGACAGATTTGCCCATCCAGCGCATTCTTCTGACTCACAATGTTCTCTCTGATTCCATTCTGCGAACGGATTTGGAAAGCGGAAATCGTAACTGTGAGAGCCAGGTAAAGAAGCATGATTCCAACCATAATGCCCGGTGCATTGAGAAAGACTTGGACAAGCGTACACACTGCGGTAAGCACAGTGGCAAAGACATCGTTGCACATGATTTTGATGAGCTGGCTGAAGCCCGCCACACCCTGATTCAGCTGTGCTGTCTTTTCACCGCTCAGGCACCCGGAATAATAGGAAACGGGCATTTTCAGGAGCTTCTCGATGCTGTACTCCCTCACCTCCGACTCGTGCGTGGCAATGATACAATCAAGGAGAACCCTGCGGGCGATGGTAATGCATTCAGAAGCGAGGTAAATCAAGCCGAACGTCAAAATGGCTACCGACCCCTGAGCAATCGTCCGGATGGTTCCGTTGGAGATGCTCGTATACAGCGCACCCAGTCTGACCGGCCATACGGAAGCAAGGAGGGAGCTGATAAACGCCATTGCGATGACGCCGATACACTTGAGCTTCGTCTGCTTGCTCATGATGGAAAGATACTTTTTCATGATGATTCCTCCTCATTTGAATCTGTTAGGTTGTTGTGGACGACATTACTCTATCACTCATTCTGTTCACGGTTTGGAGGGGGGATGATAAGGTAAGATAAGTTGCGCAAAAAGGAGGAAAGATAAAAGGAGACATAGTTTGCAGACTCTGGTAGAATGAAGTCACGACACACCATTCT
>OLRQ01000830.1_pt1 | contig 28860 bp, 22 predicted proteins | sample 1671971 | NCBI WGS metagenome assembly OLRQ01 (sample SAMEA3136631, study PRJEB25190) | human gut metagenome | biome: human gut; feature: human-associated habitat; material: faeces | place: Austria | collected 2013
GCGCCTGCATGACTTAATGCAACACTATTGCGTTTTGAAATTCAATTCACCCTCGTCCTTTCGCGTCTCGTCTCCCGCCTTTTCCATCGGCCAGAATGTAAAGTATTTTCGCCTTTGAACCCCCGCGCTCCCTTGCCCCGTCTGCTTTGCCGCCCAGCATCGCGCGGCCTGAGATTTTGCCTTCTTCGTATCCGACGACAACCTCGCCGACGAACAGTCCATTGTCTTGCTCCTGTCGACCTTCGAGAAAGCCGCTCAGCATTTCTGCACCGAGAGAGGTATTTCCGTTATAATGCATGGACATGCCTGATGCCCGTTCGTGCATCGGCACCTTCTCGCCCCCGTGGCTCAATGGATAGAGCACCGGACTTCTAATCCGATGGTTGTGGGTTCGAATCCCGCCGGGGGCGCCATGAAACCAAAAGCCGCCAGGGTTTACCGGCGGCTTTTTCCATTATCCGGGAAGTCAGGATGCAAGCCTCCTAAAACGCAACGCTCCCAACCCTCACTGAACCGCACCCTTATCTGGAAGACGGACGCGTTTTGAAGCGGGGGCATTAAAACGGCTTGAGACCCCATTCAAATAATAGGCAAGAGCAGGCTGGAGAGAACGCGACTTCAAGACGGACAGGACAGCGATCTCCCAGGCTTCATTTCGCCATGGCCTTCAATTCCTCCACAAAAAGAGACGCAGTCTCATCCTCCAGGAAGTCGTCGCGATAGAGCACATAGAATTCCGTCGAGATTCTCAAGTCTTCAAGCTCGAATGCGCGACATTCTGCTCGACGGTCTATTCCGAACCGTGGAATAAGCGTTGCAGGGACCACTCCGAAAGACTCCGAAAAATCACCTGCGAAATACTCGAAATGGTCTCCGAAGGAAAGAGGCCGCATGGTAATAACCGCGCCACGCTCGCGAAAACGCTCCGCAACGCCATCTCGTATGTAGCTACGATAAATATCGGGAGGAAGCACGATATCCGCTCCGTCCAAGTCTACCGTCTGCAGGTTTTTCTTGGCAAAAAGAGGATTTCCTTCGGTCATGAGCAACATTATGGGTTCGCTCTGCAGCCTAAATCCTGAAATCCCGTCTGGAAATGGAGCCTTCGACGAATCCTTCCTCCAACTTTTAAAGCCCGACACCACAATATCGTTACTCCCGTCCAACAACGCATCGACAGTGCTAGACGGACCGGCAACCGACACTATTTCAACAATCTTTTTCGGCGAGCGCTCTCGCAACGCGCGGCACGCTTTATACGCGTAGCTTTCAAGCCATGGCAAATTGGTGGACGCAATACGCACCGAAAGAAAATTATCGGGAAGGGAGCGGTACTCTTCCACGATGCATTCCACCCGATCAAGCAGCAACGAAGCCGTTCGAACAAACCTTCTGCCAATGGGCGTCAAAGACAGTTTTCCTTCGCATTTCGAAAAGAGCACACACCCTATTTCCCCTTCAAGCTCGGCAATATGCTCCACAAGCGTAGGACGCGCTATGAACGCCTCTTGAGCCGCTGTTGTGTAGTTCAACGTTTTCGAGAGAATGAGAAATTCCTCGACATGACGCGTATCCATCTCCCCCGCCTTAGCCGCAAGCGTCGCCTCCAACGAATCGCTCGCATATACGCCTCGATCACCCTCGTTGCCATCTAGCATACCCACCGCACAGACGAAGATGCAAGCAATCAAATAATCTACCGTCTCCGCAAATTATTCTTCACCGAAGAAAAATACCCTACAGCCTGCACCTTTCACGAAATCATACGATGAAGCCACGGCAAGCATCTTTGTTCGCCGCGCCATGCGTCACGAGTACAAGGAGGGATGACCATGGAACTCAATCGTAGGGACTTTCTGAAAGGGGCCGTCGTAGCGAGCGGTGCGGGAGCCATTGCGGGGCTGGTCGGCTGCGCGCCGAAATCAGAACAGCCGACAACGCCCGGAACGGACGGAAGCGCAGCAGCGTTTGAAGAGGCAACGGCCCCTATTGAGCCCGCAACCGTGCCCGACTCCTGGGACGAAGAGCACGAAATCATTGTAGTGGGGTCCGGCGCAGGCGGCATGAACGCCTCCATAAGGCTCGCGCAGGCGGGCTACGAGGTGATTATGCTCGAACGCAATCCCGAAACCGGCGGCAATTCGAAGCATTCGTCCGTTTTCTCCAACTTCGGCGGCCATAAGCAGGCCGAAGCAGCTCAGTGGGCATATCCAAGCTACCCGTACGATGTCGACAGCATCGTTGAATTTGTCATGAGCTGCCAGCAGATGACCGGCGACCCGGAGCTTTTGCGCGCCATGGCCGAAGAGGGACCCAAATGCATCGACTGGATGAACGACAAGGCAGGCGCAAAATGGGTTCCCATGAACCCTTCCCCTTCGGGTTGCGGCCTGCTTGAATGGGAAGGCATGTCGACCCCCACCAACGGCATCAACGTCAACCTCATCCCGTTCCAGGAGCTTGAAAGCACCGCGCGTGGAAACGGCGTCGAGATCCGCGTCAATTGCCCCATCACCACCCTGGTGGCCGACAACGGTGCAGTGGTGGGCGTCAAGGCCCTCGACGGCGAAACCGAGAAATTCATCCATGCAACGCGTGCCGTGGTTTTGACCGCAGGAGGCATGGAGGTCAATCGCGCCATGATGGCCAAATACTCCGCAACCGTTCTGCAGGGCATTGCCAATATCGCCACCCCGCCCAACGGTACCGGCGAATGCATCCGCATGGGCCAGGGAGTCGGCGCAGACCTTTCGGGCTACGATTCCACAGGCGCTTTCGACGGCGGAGTATGGTGGCGCGAATACGACGAATACGACACCGAAATGGACTGCCACATCAACAAAGACGGCAACCAGGCGCTGCGCCAGCCTTGGCTACGCATCAACCGTGACGGCCAGCGCGTGCCATACATCTCCACCTCCGGGCGCAGCTACCCTTACGTCAACGACGCCGCGCCGTCGTCCGAAGGCCTGTGCGAAACCGCCGCAATTGAGATGAGCCAACCAGGCGGTATAACATTCTGCTGCTTTGATTCCAAATTCGACCAGCTAGTTCAAGACAACTTCTTCGGCCAGGTCATTTGCCGCAAAGCGAAGATCGTCGCCGAAGATGACCCGTACATCGACCGCGTTCCCGAATGGCTGCGCGATTGGCATACCGGGTTCCAGATGATGGTAGACGAAGGCGCCATCAAGAAATGCGACACGATCGAAGAGCTGGAGCAGCAGCTCGGACTCGAAGCCGGCATGCTGACCTCGAACGTAGAAAAATGGAATGCAGCGTGCGACGCCGGCGAAGACTACGCAACCTGCTACAAATACCCGAAAGAATGGCTGATCAGAATAGACGAGCCGCCCTTCTACGGCGCCAAGCTCGGCGGCCATGTCTTCGGATCGAAAACCGGCCTGCGCGTCACGCCGCACATGCAGGTCGTAGACGTCAAAGGCAAGCCGATCGAAGGACTGTACGCGGGTTGGCATACCGCAGGCGGTTCCGCAGGCGATGGAAACCCCGCGGGCAAGCCTCTCACCGGCATGTATGCCGACCTGGGGCTTTCGTTCGTAGGCGGCTACATGGCAGCTGGCGGCATCATGGCCCAGGACGGCAAAACCGAAGCATAACCATATACGCCCCTCCCAAGAAGAAGGCCGGCTACGATTCCGGCCTTCTTCTTGCGCCGGCATGCGGCTCCGTATCCCAATCGATTTAAAAAACGTACTACAGTTTCACTTTTCACCCGCAGATACGCGACCCGCCTGGAAAGACGAAGCCGCCTAACTATGCGCGGACGCAAAAAACGGGCGCCGGTCGAAGCCGACGCCCGAAGCCGAACGCGCATTCCTCAATATGCGACTTATCCTCTATGCCCGATACGCCGCAATGAGGCGCTCGACAAACGCACAGGCATCTTGGGATGCTTGGTCGCGATTGAGCTCATAGGTGCCGAAGCCGTCATGAGCGGCGGTATCGGTCACACCTCGCACGGATATGAACGCAACGCCGTTGGCGAAGCATACCTGTGCCATGGAAGAGCTCTCCATATCCACGGAAATGGGGCTGTACTTTGCCACGATGCCATCACGATTGGTATCGTCCACGAACTGTTCGCCCGACGCCATGGCGCCGAAATGAACCGGTCGCTCAAAAGAACCGGCCACCGAGCGCGCTGCAGCCAACAGTTTCTCGTCCGCAGCGAAAACACCGCTGGGATAGAACGGATACGAATCGACGAGCATCATCTGAGCATCCACGTCGTGATGCGCGAAAGATGTGCCCACCGCAATGTCGAACACATCGAGGACGGGGTCCATACCGCCCGCCGTGCCGGCGTTAATAACGCAGGAAACGCCGTAGGAGTCGATCATAGACTGTACCGCCATGGCGGCGTTGGTCTTGCAGATGCCACAGCAGGTCGCCACGACATCGCAGCCACCGAATGTTCCGCGATACATCTCGACCATCGCCTTCTTATCGGTCGAAACAACATCCATTGCCTCAAGAAACGGTGCTATTTCGCTTCGGGTAGCGCATACGATGCCGATAGGGGCGGACATTCTCTACTCCTCCTCAGACGCGGTCTCGTTCTCCGAAACAAACGGAATCGTCGGCGCATCGTTCCAGATCTCCTCGAGACGATAGTAGTCGCGCCCTTCCGGTTGGAAAACATGCACGACGAAATCGCCGTAGTCCTGCAGCGCCCAAAAACCCTCCTGAGCGCCTTCGACGCTGAAAGGCTTCACGCCTGCTTCTTTGATCTCGGCCTCTTCGATAGCATCGAGCACGGCCGAAATCTGACGATTGTTCTGGGCGGTGACGATCACGAAGAAGTCGGTGATGCCGACAAGCTCTCGCACGTCTTGGATAAGGATGTCGGTCGCCTTCTTGGAGTCGGCGGCGCGAGCAGCAATCATCACCTTGTCAAGAGAGCTAAGACCTTTGTCTTGTGCCATGTATTCATATTCCTTTCTTCGAGAATGCCTCGGCATTCTTTGTTCGACGGTACGTAGGCCGCATCAAGCACACCAGGCCTGCGCGGCGGATGCCTATTCGATAACGATGACGCGCGGCTTGCACGCCTCCATGCGTAGAGCACGCTGCGAAACGATATCATTCCACACCTCGAGCGAATCGGGATGGATGGACATATCGGCATCGAGCAAGTATATCAGCGTAGATTTATACGTCATGTAGAACAACTCGTCAAGATCGACCTGTCCGACCGCAGCGCGCAAAGGCGCCACATCAACGAAGGTTCTCCCAGGCTCGATGATGTCTGCTACGAAGACAATCATATCCAGGTCACTCATGTCCGCAGCGCCGCAGGTATGACGCTCGATTGCTTGAAGCACCTCGTCGGAAAGCTCGGGGAATTCCTTGCGAAGGGAACGAGGGGCGGTAAGCGCGTGCAAAACCCCCGGCATGTTCTTGCGCACAGTCTTCGGGGCAAGGTGATGCTTTTTCGCGATACGCTTCAATTCGGATGCCGGCAGCGCCTTGTCCCAATCATGCAGAAGACCCGCAACGGCCGCATCGTTTTCGTTCGCGCCGTAGATGCGGGCAAGCTGTTCCGCCGTTTGAGAAACGCCCAGAGAATGCATGTAGCGCGAAGGCTTTACGCGCTCTTTCAAACGGGCTCTCATATATTCGAATCTGTCTGGATCTATCATTTCCGTTCCCTTTCCCATGCAGCATGCGCGGCAAAGCCAGTCGGCGACGCGTGAAGCGAGCAGCTCACGAAACTTCCGTATAAAGCCCGTGATGCCGTATGAATTCCGCCACAGGCTGAGGAACAAGATAACGAATGGAACGTCCCTCTTTCACCTTCTCCCTCAAATCAGTGGAAGAAATGGACAGGGCGGTCACTTCGATAGAGGACATATGGAGAATGGAAGCATGCGTGCGCATATAACGCCTACGCGCGTCGTTGAGGACATACCCGGGACGCGTGACCACGACAAGGCGCGCAAGCTTGCCTATTTCGTCGGAATCGCGCCACTTCAGAATGTTGAAGACAGCATCGGCCCCCGAGATGAAATACAGCTCCACGTTCTCGGGATAATGGGCGCGCAGCACGCGCAGCGTGTCGACCGTGTACGTCTCCCCCGCCCGGTCGATTTCCAGACGGCTCGCGTCGAAATAGGGATTGTCGGCCACGGCGAGGCGAACCATGTCGTAGCGCAGCTCCGCATCCGTGACGCTCTTGCCCTTCTTCATCCAAGGATTGCCCGCAGGCATGAACACGACCCCGTCGAGCCCGAAGGCGTCGCGCACCTGCTCTGCGCACGCAAGATGCCCGATATGAACAGGGTCGAACGTGCCTCCCATGATTCCAAGGCGAAATGTCCGGTCGGCGTCCTCGCGACCCATATCGTCAAAACGCCCGCATACCACCGGGCTGGCCTGACCTTCCCCCCGCTGCGATTGCTGCATTCCGCACACGTCAGCCGCGCACCTGCCCCTCGCCGCGCACAACGTACTTGTACGAAGTAAGGGCCTCGAGCGCAAAGGGGCCGCGCACATGCAATTTCTGAGTGGAGATACCTATTTCGGCACCGAGCCCGAAGCATGCTCCGTCGGTGAAGCGCGTGGAAACGTTCACGTATACAGCAGCAGCATCGACGCCCGCCGCAAAGGCGTCCGCGGCGTTTTTCCCGTCTTCGGAAGACGTGCTTGCAATGATGCACTCGGAATGGCCCGTGCCGTAACGATTGATGTGCTCGATCGCCTCTTCGACGCCGCCCACCGTCTTCACGCTGATTTCAAGGGCGAGGTATTCCGTGCCCCAGTCCGCTTCCACGGCGTCGACGAAATGCTCGAGCACGTTCGCCGATCCGCCTTCTTCGGCAAGAGCGGCGCACTCGCGAGCAAGAGAATCTCCATGGACGACGGCACCGGCATCCGCCAGTTCAGAAAGCATCCGAGGAAGAAACGCCTTCGCCGCCGCTTCATCCACCAGAAGCGATTCGCATGCGTTGCACACGCCCGTACGCTGGGTTTTGGCGTTCATGACAATGGCGCGGGCAATGTCGAAATCAGCGGATTCATGCACGTAGACATGGCAATTGCCCGTGCCGGTTTCTATGACGGGAACCTTGGAGTGTTCGACGCAATGGCGGATAAGCCCCGCTCCGCCCCGCGGAATCAAAACGTCCACCAGGCCGTGCAGACCCATAAGGACATCCGTTGCCGCACGGTCGGCGGTTTCTATGGAGCAGATGCTGTCGGCGGGAAGGCCAGCCGCGCGCACCGCATCGCGCAAGACATTCGTCAGCGCGATGTTCGAATGCAGCGCCTGAGAGCCACCGCGCAGCACGCAGGCGTTTCCCGCCTTGAGGCAGATTCCCGCCGCATCGGCGGTCACGTTCGGACGCGCTTCGTAGACCATAGCCACCACGCCGAGCGGGACGCTTATGCGCTGCAGCAGCATGCCTCCCTCAATCGTGCGCTCCTCGAGCACGCGGCCGACAGGGTCGGGAAGCGACGCCAGGTCTTCAAGCGCACGCGCCATGCTTTCGACACGCTGTTCATTGAGCTCGAGGCGGTCGAGCAAGCCTTCGCTCATACCCGCAGACCTGCCCGCCTTCATATCTTCGGCATTCGCCTTAACAATGGCGGCAGAATGCTCGCGCAGCGCCCGAGCCATCGCAAACAACGCCGCATTGCGCTGGTCGGTCGTCGTGCGTGCGAGCGCGGCCGAAGCCTTGCGCGCGGCAAGCGCTATAGCGCGAACCGAAGTTTCCAAATCCGCCATGTCGAACCTTCCTTTCCAAACAATGCCCCTGCGCCCCGATGCGAACATGCAAGCCAGAGCGAACAAGAAACGGGCGGGGCCGCCCCTTGAAAACGATTGGGACGCTTCGCTTTCAAGCCCCTACTCGAAGACGATCATCTCATCGCGGTGGATGGCGACGCCGTCTTTCTCCCTCATCATGCCCGCATCATAGCGCACGAGGCCGCGTGCTATGACATAGCCCGACTCGTCGAGCACATCCACGACGTCGTTGGCCGAAAAATCGCCGTCTACGCGGCGAATTCCCACGGTAAGCAGCGACGATCCGTGCTCCGAAAGCGCGCAAGCGGCGCCTGAATCAACCACCACATGCCCCTTCACCGAATCGCCCAAAGCGATCCAGAGCTTGCGCGGGGTAATTTCATGGCGGCGCTCCTTCGCCGTGAACAGCGTGCCGATGGGGTTTTCGGCAAGAGACCTGATAACCGCATCCTCGGCTCGTCCATGGCAGATGACGAGAGGGATGCCCGCCGCACCGAGCACGCGGGCAGATGTGAGCTTGGTGATCATGCCGCCGCTTCCCACGGCACTTCCAGCCCCCGTGGCGCCCTCCATGATCTCGGGCGTGATGCGGTCGACGCGCGCGATGAGCTTCGCCGTGCGGTCGATCTGGGGATTAGCCGTGTACAAACCGTCGATATCGCTCAGAATGACGACGCGGTCGGCATCGGCGAGGCATGCGACCAGCGCGGCCAAGGTGTCGTTGTCGCCGAATTTGATCTGCTCGACCGAAACGGTGTCGTTCTCGTTGACGATAGGCACCGCCCCCAGTTCGAGCAGGCGCTTAAATGTATCGCGCGCATGCAGATACGCGTTGCGATCGGCCGTATCGCGCCTGGTGAGCAGTACGAGCGATGTCAACATGCCGTAAGGCGAAAAGACTTGATCGTATGCGGCAATAAGGGCTCGCTGGCCTACGCTCGAAGCCGCCTGCACCGTTGGCATGTCTTTCGGACGCTTCAGGGGAAGGCCCAGCGATTCCAACCCGCAGGGAATGGATCCCGAGCTGACGATGATGACGTTCCAACCCGCCTTGCGGGCGCGATTGACCTGATGGGCCAAATCGGCCAGATAGGCGCGATCAACCTTGCCCTCGGCATCGGTCAGCGTCGAGGAGCCTATCTTGATAACGGCGGTACGCGGCTTCTGCGGTGCGTTCATTAGAAATCAAGCTCCTTGTAAATATCCACGCGATCGTCTGCGCTTTCAAACTCAAACGCGCGCCCGACGATGCGAATCTCGTCCCCATTGACGGCGCCCGCCTTGATGAGCTCCTTCTCGAGCCCCATGCGGTTGAACCTGTGCTGCAGAAACGCCAGGGCTTCTTCGTTTTCCCAGTCGGTCTGCACGACCATGCGCTCGATCAGCGCGCCTTCGACGCGGAAGATGCCGTCCGAGAGTTTACGAACCGTGTACGAACGGTCCTTCTGCTCCCTCTTGTGCTCCCAGATGCGGTCGTACTGCACTTCGGCCTGCTGCTTTTCGCGCGCCTCCTCGCGAAGCTCGTGAACCTTGTTCGCCGTTGCGTGAATCAGCGAATCGACGCCCTTGCCGGTCAGCGCGCTGATTTTGAAGACGCGCGAAGCTTCCTCCACGCCGTCCGCGAACTCGTTGCCGCCCGCTGCGGCGATAGCATCCTTGCGCACCTCCTCCTCGAGACGGCGAATGTTGTCCTCCACCCCGGGAACGTCGCATTTGTTCGCGACCACGATGCGGGGGCGGCAGGCGAGTTCGTCGGCATAAAGGGCCAACTCACGATTGATGATGCGGTAATCCTCCACAGGATCGCGACCCTCGTAGCCGCCCGTCATGTCCACGACATGGAGAATGAGGGCCGTGCGCTCGATATGGCGAAGGAACTCATGACCCAGGCCGCGACCCTCATGGGCGCCTTCGATCAGGCCGGGGACGTCCGCCACGACGAAGTTGTATTCGTCGCCTTTGACCACGCCCAGGTTGGGGACCAGCGTGGTGAAGGGGTAATCCGCAATCTTGGGACGAGCGGCACTCATACGCGCGATAAGGGAGCTCTTGCCCGCAGAGGGCACGCCGACCAAAGCCGCATCCGCCATGAGCTTCATTTCAAGCTCGACCCAGCCATCCTGTGCAGGCTCGCCAAGCTCGGCGAAAGCGGGGGCACGACGCGTCGAGGTGACGAAGTGGATGTTGCCGCGACCTCCGACGCCGCCGTTGGCCACGGTGACGCGCTCGCCATCGTGCGTCAGGTCGGCGATGATGTCTCCCGTTTCCTTCGTATCTTCGAAATACTCGCGCACGACCGTTCCCACGGGCACCTTGAGGACAAGGTCCTCGCCGCGGGCGCCGTGCATGCGGCTGCCTTTGCCGTGCGTACCGCGCGTTGCCTTGAAGTGATGCTTGTAGCGATAGTCGATCAGCGAAGACACCGAGGCGTCCGCCTCGAGCACGACGTCTCCGCCATGCCCGCCGTCGCCGCCGTCCGGCCCGCCTTTGGGAACATGGGCTTCACGACGGAAACTCATGCAGCCGGCACCGCCGTCGCCGCCTTTTACGTAAATATGAACTTTATCAGTGAACATATCAATCCATTCTCGTTCGGTGATTCCGAGCAATTATACGAGATGGGCAGGCCCGAGCGCAGCAACGATATCGAAACGATGCAATTTCACGCAAAACTTCGCCAGCCAACCCGTCATACTTGACCATCGACGCATACCCGCAATCGCGACAAGACAAGAGGTGTCATGGAAGTAAACCAGGAACAGCGCGTTCGCAAAGACATCCGCAAAGCCCTCTCCTATAAAAAGCAGGTTTCCGCCAAGGAGAGCAAGCGCCGCGGAAAAGCCCTGAGAGAGCTCGTCCCCCACGCCTGTCACGAAGCTTGGCAGGTTCGGGAGCGTCGAAGCGACGCGATCGACCTTCTGGACAAGCAGGACGAAGGACGCGCGCATGAGCTCGTGCCCATACGCAAAGAACGCATGGCCGCATCCCCCTTCGCATTCTTCAGAGGCGCGGCGGTCATTATGGCGAACGATTTGGCGCGCACGCCGTCTACGGGAATACGGGTGCAGGCCTGCGGAGACGCGCACGTGGCGAATTTCGGACTGTTCCACTCCCCCGAACGCAAGCTCATCTTCGATATAACGGACTTCGACGAAACGGAAATCGCTCCTTGGGAATGGGACATTAAGCGTCTTGGGGCAAGCCTTGAAATATGCGGTCGCGAACGAGGATTCGATTCGAAAGCACGACGAGCCATCGTGAGGACGGCGGTCGAAGCGTACCGAGAGGCCATGAGGGAGTTCGCCCGCATGGGGACGTTAGATGTCTGGTACGCCCATATGGACGCCGACGAACTTTACGAACGCATGGCGTATAAGGCCTCGAAATCAGAGCGGAAGGAGGCCGAGGAGCTGCTCGATAAGGCGCGGTCGAAAAACAGCGCACGCGCCGTCAAGAAGCTGACTGAAATCGTCGATGGCGAATTGCGCATCGTCAACGAGCCGCCGCTCGTCGTCCCTTTGCGAGAAATCGTACGCCAGTACAGCGGGATGAACGTGCCCGATCCCGACATGCACGAACGCGAGCGCATCACGGCGCGACTTCTTTCCCACTATCGCAAAAACCTCCCCGACGACAGGCGCAGGCTCATCGAGCAGTACCGCGGCGTCGACATTGCCCGCAAGGTCGTTGGCGTGGGCAGCGTAGGGCTGCAGGCATGGATCGTGGTGATGGAAGGAGCGGCCGAAGAAGACCACCTTGTGCTGCAGATCAAAGAGGCCCGAGATTCGGTTCTTGCGCCCTTAGTGGGCAAGAGCTCCGAAGACACCCCGGGACAGCGCGTGGTAAAAGGCCAGAAGGCCATGCAAATCGCAAGCGATGTGCTGCTCGGATGGACGGAACTCCCCGGCAAGGACGGCGCGCCGCGCAGCTATTACGTGCGCCAGCTTTGGGACGGCAAAGGCTCGGCCGACCTTGACGAGATCGAAGAAGACGCCCTCGAAGCTCTCGCCGGCGCCTGCGGATGGACCCTTGCCCACGCTCACGCGCGCACCGGCGACCGCTTCGCCATTGCCGGATACCTAGGCAAAGGCGACGGCTTCGATCGCGCACTCGTGCGCTTCGCGAAATCCTACGCCGACCAGAACGAATGCGACTACCGAGCGTTCCTCGAATCTCTTCGCTAACCCGACCCATGACGCCGGCCTGCAACACAACGCAGCAGACCGGCGTCATCGCAGCATACGAACAAGGCGCGGCGCATGCACGCCGCGCCTCTTTTATTCGTCCAGGTCGAACAGGCTTTTCATGTCCGTTTCCTTCATGGGCGCGCCCGACGAAGGAAGGCTTGCAACCTGGAACTTGTCAAGCGACGCCTCTCCGCCCAGAAACTCCTCGGCCTTGCCGACCATGGTCACCGTGCGACCTTCTTTGGCGACGAACGCCCGCACGCCCTGGGTGTTGTTGGTGGTCTTGGTCCTCAGAAGCGACGTGTTGAAATTCATCAAGCGATAGTCGCTCGACACCAGCGCAAGCTCCCGCTCCTCCTTCAGCACGGTCGCGTACAAAAGCCTGCTGCCGCCGTAAATCGCGTTCTTCAGACGCTTGCGGTTGGTCTTGGTGGCATAGCCCGAAAGCGCGACGCGCGCGACACGGCCGTTTTCGAAGACGAACAGCACGTCGGCCTTGTAGTCTTCGGGATCGACGATCCACGTCACGGTTTCATCGGGATCCATCTCCAGTTCGGTAGGCAGATACGACCCCAGCTGAGCCGATTTGGTGTCCTCGAATGCAGCGACCTTGCACTTGTACACCTGGCATTGGTTGGTGAACACCAGCAGTTCATGCGTGTTCGAAGACGGAAACTCGATGAACGGCTCGTCACCGTCTTTGTATTTCAGCGAAGAGGCTGCGCGTAGAACGCGGTCAGTCATCTTCTTCAGGTAGCCATCGCGGGACAGCATCATGGTCACGGGATACTCCTCGACCTCAGGCTCGAGGTTCACCTCGACGACCTCGGACGGCGATACAAGACCGGTCTTGCGCGGCATGACGTATTTCTTGTTCACTGCGGCAAGCTCGTCGCGGATGACGTTCTTGATTTTCTTTTCGCTGGCAAGAATCGCATTCAGCTCGGCGATATCGCCCTCGAGCTTCTCGATATCCTTCGTTCTGTTGATGATGTATTCCTCGTTGATGTTGCGCAGCTTGATCTCTGCCACGAATTCCGCCTGGACCTGGTCTATGCCGAAACCTTTCATGAGGTTGGGAACAACATCGCACTCAAGCTTCGTGCCGCGAATGATCGCGATCGCCTTGTCTATATCGAGCAGAATGGCCTCAAGGCCGTGCAGCAGATGCAGGCGATCAGTCTTTTTGTCCAAGTCGAAGTTCATGCGGCGACGGGTGGACTCCACGCGCCAGGCAACCCATTCTTTTAGAATCTCGCGCACCCCCATGACACGGGGATATCCGTCCACCAACACGTTGAAATTGCATGAGAACGAATCCTGCAGCGTGGTAGAACGAAACAGCTTCGCCATAAGCTGCTCAGGGTCCGTTCCCCTTTTCAAATCGATGGCGATGCGCAGGCCGGAAAGGTCGGTCTCGTCGCGGATATCGGCAATTTCGCGCACCTTGCCCTCTTTGGAAAGCTTCACGATACGCTCGATGATGACATCGGTCTTGGTTGTGTAGGGAATCTCGTACACCTCGATGATTCGCTCTTCAGGCAGATAACGCCAGCGCGAGCGGATCTGAAAACCACCGGTGCCCGTGCTGAAGATTCGCTCCATTTCCTCGCGGCGATAGATTATCTCTCCGCCGGTGGAGAAATCGGGCGCAGGCATGTATTCCAACAGGTCGCACTCGGGGTCTTCGAGAAAATGCATAGTTGCCGCGCATACCTCGTTAAGGTTGAATCCGCAGATATCCGAAGCCATCGCAACGCCGATGCCCTTGTTAGCAGAAACCAGGATATTGGGAAACGTGGTGGGCAGCAGGCGCGGCTCCTTCATAGCGCCATCGTAGCTGTCTACGAAATCGACCGGATCTTTATCGATATCCTTGAAGATTTCAGCGCAGATCGGAGAAAGCTTGGCCTCGGTGTAGCGCGATGCAGCATAGCTCAAATCGCCCGAATAGTACTTGCCGAAGTTGCCCTTGGACTCCACGAACGGCGCCAGAAGCGCCTCATTGCCCGTGGCCAGACGCACCATGGTTTCGTAGATCGCGCTATCGCCGTGCGGATTGAGCTTCATGGTCTGGCCGACGATGTTCGCGCTCTTCTGGCGCGCGCCGTTCAGCAGACCCATCTTGTACATGGTGTAGAGCAGCTTTCGATGAGAAGGCTTGAAACCATCGATCTCAGGAAACGCGCGCGACACATTGGTGCTCATGGCGTAGGGCATGTAGTTCGACTCGAGCGTCTGCGTGATGGGCTGTTCCGTCACTTCGGAATGCAGGCCGATCACGTTGGGATTGTCCACATGTTTTTTCTTCGGTGCGGTTTTGGTCTTCTTTGCCACGATTTCCCCTTGGTGCGTTTGATGAGCTCATCGTTCGAGCCGTATGGCGGCTCGAACGTTCCTGTACGTCGTTATTGCAAGTCGAGTTGGTCGAGATACTCCTTGCCATGCTCAGCGATATGCCTCTTGCGGCCTTCGTCGTCGTTGCCGAGCAGCAGGTTGAACATGTTCTCCATGGTTGCCACATCCTCCGGCTCCACCTTGATCAGGCGGCGCGTCTCGGGATTCATGGTGGTGAGCCACATCATATCGGGATCGTTTTCGCCAAGACCTTTCGAACGGTTGATCGAACACTTCTGATCGCCGATTTCCTTCAGGATGTTGTTTTTCTCAAGCTCCGTATAGGCGAAGTAGGTTTTCTCCTTGCAGTTAATCTCATACAGCGGAGACTCCGCGATATAGACGAAGCCTTCGTCTATAAGCGTGGGCACGAGCCTATAGAGCATAGTGAGGATGAGCGTGCGAATATGGTAGCCGTCTACGTCTGCGTCGGTGCAGATAATGACCTTGCTCCAATTCAGGTTGTCTAAATCGAAGGTGCCCAGATTCTTCATGCGCCTGTCTTTGACTTCCACGCCGCAGCCTAGAACCCGCAGCAAGTCCATGATAATGTCGGATTTGAAAATGCGCGGATAATCTTCCTTGAGACAGTTGAGAATCTTGCCTCGAACAGGCATGACACCTTGGAACTCGGCATCGCGAGACGTGCGGATGGCGCCCGCCGCCGAGTCGCCCTCTACAATATAGACCTCTCGGCGGCTTTTATCCTTCGAGCGGCAATCGATGAACTTCTGCACGCGGTTGGCCATATCGGTCTTCTGCTGCAGGTTGGTCTTGATGCTCTGGCGGGTTTTCTCTGCGTTCTCGCGCGAGCGCTTATTAATGAGCACCTGCTCGACGATCTTGCCTGCGGCTTCCTTGTTCTCGATCAGGTAGGTCGTAAGACGCTCTTTGAAAAACGCCGTCATGGCCTGTTGGATGAAACGGTTGTTGATGGCCTTCTTGGTCTGGTTCTCGTAGGAGGTCTGCGTGGAGAAGCAGTTGGTCACCAGAACCAGGCAGTCTTGCACGTCTTGCCATTTGATCGCGCTCTCGTTTTTGGTGTATTTATCCTGCGACTTGATATAGGCATCAAGAGCGCTGGTAAGCGCACTGCGAGCGGCTTTCTCGGGAGAGCCGCCGTTTTCGAGCCAGGAAGAGTTGTGATAGTACTCCTGCATCTGAAACGTGCGCGAGAAGCACAGGCATGCGGTGATCTTGACGTTGTAATCGGGCAAGTCTTCTCGATCGCGGCCGCGACGGTCGGCCTGGATGAAGAATGGCTCGGTCAGGTACTCCGACCCGACCTTCTCTAGAACATAGTCCTCGATGCCCTTGGGGTAGCAGAAATCCTCTTCGGTGAATCCATCGGGGCCTTCCAGGCGCAAGCGAAAGGTGACGTTAGCGTTGACAACGGCCTGGCGACGCATGGTTTCGCGATACCAATCGGCAGGAATATCGATGGAGGTAAAGACTTCCAGGTCGGGGCGCCACTTGATGGTGGTGCCGGTTCGGTTTTCGTCGGCGGGCTCGATCTGCAGCGCCTTTTTCTTGGCGCCGACGACCTTGCCCTTCTTAAAGTGGAGCGAGTACTTGTTGCCGTCGCGCCAGACGGTGACGTCCATGTATTCGGACGCGTACTGCGTGGCGCAGGAGCCGAGGCCGTTGGTTCCCAACGAAAAGTCGTAATCGCCGCCCTGGTTGTTGTTGTATTTCCCGCCTGCGTACAGTTCGCAGAAAACAAGCTCCCAGTTGAAGCGTTTTTCAGTGGGGTTCCAATCCAGAGGGCAGCCGCGACCGTTGTCTTCCACCTGGATGGAGCCGTCGGCGAAGGCGGTAAGGGTGATAAGGTTGCCGTGCCCCTGGCGGGCTTCGTCGACGGAATTGGACAGAATCTCGAAGGCGGCGTGCGCGCAGCCATCCAAGCCGTCGGAACCGAAGATGACCGCAGGGCGCAGACGAACGCGCTCTTCATCCTTCAGCTGACGAATGCTGTCGTTGCCATAATTGGCCGTGGTGTTTGCCATGTTCGTTCTTTCGATGATAGTGTCTTGTACGCGGCTTACGCCCTTACGGGCAGCGCTGCCCTTCCCGCTCTGGCTCTTTCGCGCCGCAAAACGCTGCATTGTCATCGGGAAAAGCCAGGCCGGCATCCGCCGGCGATGATGTCCAGCAATTGACTTTACCACATACCGTTCGTGTGCCGAAAGGATGACACAGCAAAAACATCGGACATACGTTCGTATGTTGCCACATACGGTTCTGGTATGCATAAAAAATGGCTCGCCGTATGGCGAGCCATTTACCCCTCCGAATGTGAGGCTGTTATTCGGCCTCGAGCGGACGCACATGAACCTTGCGGCGCGCGCCCTTCGTGAACTCGACGGTGCCTTCGCACAGAGCGAACAGCGTGTCGTCCTTGCCGCGGCCGACATTCTGGCCGGGATGGAAGTGAGTACCACGCTGACGAACGATGATGTTGCCAGCGATAACATGCTCGCCACCGTAGCGCTTCACGCCAAGGCGCTGTGCGCGGGAGTCGCGACCATTACGAGTAGAACCTAAACCTTTTTTATGAGCCATTTTCTATACCTGCCTTCTTGACTATTTGGCCGGCTTCTCAGCGGCCGTCTCGCCACCGATGCTCTCGATCTGGATGCGAGTGAGGTTCTGGCGATGGCCGCGCAGCTTCTTGTAGTTCTTGCGCTTCTTGAACTTGAAGACAAGTTTCTTCTCGCCTTTGTACTGGTCCAGCACGACAGCGACGACCTTGGTCTTGCCAGCGTCAGCCAGCTCCACCTTACCGCCGTCGACGACGCAGATGGCCTCGAGCTCTACCTTCTCGCCGACTTCAGCATCAAGCTTCTCGACGGAAAGATACTCGCCAGCAGCCACCTTATACTGCTTACCACCGGTTTTCACGATTGCGTACATGTAATTCTCCTTGAATGTGTTAAAACGCAAGGCAGTATTGTATATGCGCCTTGCACACTCGTCAATACACTTGGGGGGCTAAGTCCCAATATTTAGAGGAAAACACGCCATCAGAGGCAAGCGGAAACTTTAGCATATACAGCCCCGTTCGCCTAGGCGTGTTTTCGATATTTTCACAATGGTTTCGTTAAGTGGCCCTTGAGGCCCATCTGCAACTATCGCCCCGCAAGTGCACGCAAGGATTCCATGAATTCGGAAGAGCAGCGGAGGTCGACGGGGAAATCGAGCGCGGGAATGGAAAGGGTGACGACGTCGGAGGATTCGTACGTTTCAATGGTGCACACATGAAGCTGCTGCACGTCGGATGCATCCTGTCCCGCCTTAATCGTTTCGTCTTGATAAAATTCGAAACGATACTCCACCGTCCCATCGGGATGCGAGGAGACCAGCTGAATCGAGCTCAGGTGGCTTGCAACAGTCGCAACAGCCCGCGCGTCCTCTACCGTGGCAACATGTTCGCCGCGGGCGTCATATACCTCGACGCGCGAACCCTTCCCGAGAGCTTCTCCGAAAAGGGCCTCGGCATCTTGCACGGTTTCAAACGCTCCATTGAGAGTATCGGTCATCTCCTGCATGTCTTCGCCGACGCCCTCGATGCCACGATTCAGCTCGTCAACCGTCTGGGCAACGGAATCCGAAGCCTCCTGAGCCGCATCGTCGACAACGGCGCAGCCCGACAGACTAAGAAGAAGGAGAAAAGCCGCGCAGGCGAGAGCAACCGCCGCAACGCTCCTGCGAATATCGTTTTTCAAGGTCGGACACATGCATGAGGCACCTCTTTTCCGCAGATTGTTTCAAAAGCCGGGGCTACCTGCCCTTTCGGCGATTCTACCTTAGCGAAGGCCGCCGAAAGGGCAAAAGGCCCGCATGTCGGAAAAACGAAGAGAGCCCGTGGCCAAACCGTTGACTAGTGCGCCTGCGCCCAGTTCATGCCGCTTTGCACGTCCACCAGAAGGGGCACCTTCAGCTCGACCACGCCGCTCATGACCTCTTCCACCATGGAAGAAAGCGCTTCGAGCTCTTCGCGCGGCACGCTGAAGTCCAATTCGTCGTGCACCTGCAGCATGAGCTGCGCCGAAAAGCCGTCTGCCGCCAAGCGGCGCGCCACCTCGTTCATGGCAAGCTTGATGATGTCGGCCGCGCTTCCCTGCATGGGATGGTTCATGGCCGTGCGCTCGCCGAATCCGCGCTGCATAGCGTTGCTGGCGCGCAGCTCAGGGATATGGCGCTTACGGCCGAACATCGTGACGGCATAGCCCGTCTCCTTGGCATTCGCCACTGTTTCGTCCAGATACTCGCGCACGCGCGGATGCACCTCGAAGTAGCGATCGATCATCTCCTGGGCCTCCTTGTAGCCTATCCCCAAAGAGTTTGCCAGGCCGAACGCCTGCTGCCCGTAGACGATGCCGAAGTTGACCGCCTTCGCCCGGCTTCTCAGCTCAGGCGTCACTTCCTCGACGGGAATGCCGAAAACGCGTGCTGCCGTAGCGGCGTGGAAATCGGCCCCGCCGCAAAACGAGTCGATCAGGCTCTCGTCTTCCGAAAGATGTGCAAGCAGACGCAGTTCGATCTGCGAATAGTCCGCAGAGACGAAAACGTCGCCCTCGCGCAAAGGAACGAAGCATTCACGAATGCGTCGTCCGAATTCGGTACGAACGGGAATGTTTTGCAGGTTCGGGTTGCTTGAGGAAAGACGCCCCGTCGTGGTAACGGTCTGGTTGAAGCTCGTATGCACGCGTCCGTCGCCGGCGCGCATGTTCGGCAATGCGTCGATATAGGTCGACTGCATCTTCGCAAGCTCGCGATAGCGCAGAACCTTCGATGCGATGGGATGCTTGTCCTCGAGGCCTTTCAAGGTCTTCGCATCGGTCGAGTATCCGCGCTGGTTCTTCTTGCCGACAGGCAGCCCCAGAACCTCGAACAGGATATGGCCCAGCTGTTTGGGAGAATCCAGATTGAACTCCTCCCCCGCCAAGGAGATAACCTCGGCCTTGACGTCGGCTATCTCGGCGCTGGTTTCGGCTCCCATGGAGGCAAGCGCGCCCGTATCGAGCATTGCGCCCACGCGCTCCATGCCGACAAGCGTGCCCACCAACGGCAGGTCGATCTTGGTATAGCAGGATATGCTTTCGTCTTTTTCGAGCGCGGCGCGCAGCGATTCGCTCAGGCGACGCCCAATGAACGCGTGCGCAGCAGCGCGCGCCTCCTCGCTTTGAGGCTCGGGAAGGACGGCCCCCAGATATACGTCGCACAACGGCTCGTATTCGTACTTGCTCACGTTGGAGTTGAGGAGATACGCAGCAAGACCTATGTCGAAGAAACGGGCTTTCGCCACATCGGAGAGCCCCACGAATGCTTTATCGGCGTTATCGGCGGGATACACATGCTGAAGCGCCTTTTTCGCGTCGATTGCGCAGAACGACCCTTCGCGCACGATGCGGGCGAAAGCACGCAGGCCCTCGTCTCCTTCGAAAACCAGAACGTCTTTATCGGTGCCGACGAAAAGGCTGGCCGAAGGCTCGAAGAGACTTTCCTGGGCGGGCACGTAGAACTCCACGCCGACCATCACGCCATCCTCAATCGCCTTCTCAAGCGCGCATGCGGCTTCCTCCCCGCGCAACGGATCGAAATCAGGAAGGTCGAGCTTCGAAGGGGCGGCCAGTTCGGAGTCCGCTCCTGCAAGCGCGAGAACCTTGGCGAGATGCGCGTTGAACCGAAGCGCATGAAACGCCTCGATGACGCTCTCCTCGTCAAAAGAGGGAAACGCGGCCCCTTCGATATCGAGCTCGAAATCAAGGTCGCGCACGATCGTCGCCACGCGGCGGCTCGTGAACGCGGCCTCCTTGTTTTCGGAGATGTTCTGGAGCTGCTTTCCCTTGAGCTTGTCGAGGTTCTCATAGATTCCGTCTATGCTGCCGAAGTTCTGCAGCAGCTTCGCCGCGCCTTTATCGCCGATGCCGGGAACGCCGGGGATATTGTCGGAAGAATCGCCCTTCAAACCCAAAAAATCAGGGAACTGGGCGGGCGTCACCCCGTAGCGCTCCTCGACCTCGGCAGGACCGTACACCACCACGTCCGAGATGCCCTTCTTCGTGGTGACCACCTTGGTCAGGTCGCTCACCAGCTGGTAAGCGTCTTTATCGCCGGTCACGAGATAGGTTTCATAGCCCAGGGCCTCATCACGGGCGGCAACCGTGCCGAGCACGTCGTCGCCTTCCCACCCCTTCACGCGCACCACGGGGACATTCATGGATTCAAGCAGATTTTCCACAAGAGGAAACTGCACCTTGAGCTCTTCGTCCATAGACGGGCGCGTCGCCTTGTACTGCTCGAGCGCCTCCATGCGAAACGCCGGCCTGCCGGCATCGAACGCGCAGACGATGGCGTCGGGAGCCATCGTCTCGTAGAGCTTTATGAACATGGACATGAAGCCGAACGCCGCGTTGGTGGGCGTTCCGTCGGGAGCGTTCATCGTGGGAGGCACGGCGTGGTATGCCCTGTGCATAAGAGAATTTCCGTCTATCACAACTATTTTCTTTGGCATAATACTCCCTTTATCCTCAAGCCCGCACCGCCATGCAGGCATGCTGCAGCAATCACGCACTACGGCAGACGCACGCCGCGGCGGTCGGTTCAGTATAGCAAGGACGGTTTTCATGTTTTCGATTCAAGCATCTTTGCCGCTGGTCGTTTTCAGCGCGGCGCTTCTTTGCTGCCTCGTCTTCTCCATCATACGGCGCAAGGCTCTCTCCGCCCGCCTCGAAAAGAAGCTTTCCCACGCGAAACCCATAGCGGCCGCCCTCTGCATACCCGCGGGCTTCCTTCTCATGGAAATTCCCTACAACCCGTCTTTGGGCAGTATGGGGGCGAAGTTCGTCCTCCTTGGCCTCTGCGTCACAGGGGCCCTCTTCGCCATCGTGTATTTCCTCGGGCAGCGCAGCAAAACGGCCATGATTGCGTTTCTTCTCGCATGCTTCGCCTCCGGCGTGGCGAACTACTTCGTATCTTCTTTCAAGGGGCAGCCTATATTGCCCTCCGACATCATGGCGCTCAAGACGGCGGCGGCAGTCAGCGGCGGTTACACGTATGCGATCGGGAATTCCGTGCTAGCGGCCTTCTGCCTGCTTGTCGCGATGGTCGCATTCATCGTGATCTTGCCCAAGAGCAAACGCACGCCGCGCACCGTGGCTGCACATGCAGCGTTGGGGCTTGCTGCGCTTGCCGCGTTCTGCGTCTGGTTCAACGCCGCCGATATAGAAAAGGATTACGGATGCACCGTAGACGTGTGGAGCAGCCTGGATTCCTATCAGCAGCACGGGTCTCTTCTGTGCTTCCTCGAACGAAGCCAGCTCCTCACTCCCCATGCGCCCGAAGGGTACACGCCCGAAGAAGCGGCCCGCATACGTTCGGAGAAAGCAGCGGCAGCGCTTGCCGCCGAGACCATCGACGAAGGGCAAGCAACCGCGCCCGATATCAAGCCCGCCATCGTGGTAATCATGAACGAGACGTTCTCCGACCTCTCGCGCTACCCCAATGTTGCGCAATCCTATGCAGGCCCCTCTTACTTCAACTCCATCGACAACGCAATCGCCAAAGGCGACTGCTATGTTTCTGCCATGGGCGGCGGAACGTGCAACAGCGAGTTCGAATATCTCACCGGCTCGAGCATGGGGCTTTTGGGCGCAGGCGTGTACCCTTACATGCTCTACGACCTCAAAGGCGCAGACAATATGGCTCGCTACCTGTCCTCCCTCGGCTACAAAACAAGCGCCATCCACCCCGCCGAAAGCGAGAACTGGCGCCGCGACCGCGTGTACAAGCAGCTTGGGTTCGACGAATTCCACAGCATCGAAAGCTTCACGGACGCCGAGATGTTTCGCGGCATGGTCTCGGATGCGTCCACCTACGACCTCGTCTTGGAACTCCTCGCGCAAGACGAAGGCCCCCAGTTCATCTTCGACGTGACCATCGCAAGCCACGGCGGATACGATACGGGCACCGTGCCCGAGGAAGAGATGGCACACGTGCCCCTTGATGGCGAAGAGAGCGTCGAACTCAACGAATACATCAGCTGCATCGAGCGTTCAGACGCCGAGCTCAAAGACTTCATGGACGAGCTGCGCCTGCTCGACCGCCCCGTCGTGCTGTGCTTTTTCGGGGACCATCAGCCCGGTTTCGTGGAGTGGCTTTCGGGCGAGGCTTTTGAAGAAGACCAGATGCCCGAAATCGAGCTGGTTCAGAACCGCTACGTGACGCCTTACATGGTCTGGACGAACGACGCACAGCTGCGCGGAAAGGCCGGCGCACCCACTGCGGAGCCGACAAGCCTCAACTACCTCGGGGCAGCCACGCTCAAGGCTGCCGGACTGCCGCTTGACGAGTATTTCGCCTTCCTCTCGGCCACGAAAAGCGAAGTACCCCTAATCAACCTCAACGGCTACCAGGACGCATCGGGCGAATGGCACTATCATGGAGCCGACAGCGAATCGAGCGCGGCCTACGCCCAGCTTGCCATGGTCGAGCACAACAACCTCTTTGAGAAAGACAGCTAAGCCGTTTGGTTTTGATGGATTTCGCTTCGTTTCTTGCATATGGCGCACTTTACGATACAATAGTCAGGCTTCGGCATCTTGTCCGAAACGGGCCTGTAGCTCAACGGTGGAGCAGGGGACTCATAATCCTTTGGTTCTCGGTTCGAATCCGGGCGGGCCCACCACCGAAACACCAGGTCATCGCTCCCGCTTGGCGCGATGGCCTTTTCTTTTTTTTCGATATCCACTTCCCCAAGATGCCTGACCGCCAGATAGCCCGTTTCCATTCCTTCCGACCATATTCGTCCATTCCGATGCGCACAAGAATATCCTTTCCTGTACGCCAAAGCTGAATGCGGCATAAAGACAGAATCGCATCTTGGGACAGGCGCTTGGTACGAACCGATGCTCTGTTTCCTGCATAATTGCACCCCCCCAATCTCCCCTACACGAAATCAGGCCCGCCTCTTTTGAGCACGGGCCTGATTTGATATGCAGGATTGTGGCACCCCAAGCGGGAGATGCGCTGCAGCGCCGAAACGCTAGTCTTCCAGGTAATCCTTCAGCTTGGAAGAACGGCTGGGATGGCGCAGCTTGGCAAGGGTTTTGCTTTCGATCTGACGAATGCGCTCGCGCGTAACGCCGAACTGTCGGCCGACTTCCTCAAGCGTATGAGGATGGCCGTCCTCGAGTCCGAAGCGCAGGCTGATGACCTTGCGCTCTCGTTCCGCAAGTCCGTCGAGCACCTTGCTCAACTGCTCCTGAAGCATGGAGAAGCTTGCAGCGTCGGGCGGCACGATGGCGGCATCGTCCTCGATGAAGTCGCCGAGCTGGCTGTCTTCCTCTTCGCCGATCGGGGTTTCCAAAGAAACGGGCTCCTGGCTGATTTTTTGGATTTCACGCACACGCTCTGCGGTGAGCCCCATCTTCTCGCCGATTTCCTCCGGAGAAGGATCGCGACCAAGCTCCTGAAGCAGCTGACGCTGAATGCGGACGAGCTTGTTGATCGTTTCGACCATATGCACCGGAATACGAATCGTACGAGCCTGGTCGGCGATAGCGCGCGTGATGGCCTGGCGAATCCACCACGTTGCGTAGGTGGAGAACTTGAAGCCCTTGGTGTAATCGAACTTCTCGACCGCGCGAATCAGGCCGAGATTGCCCTCTTGGATAAGGTCCAAAAACAGCATGCCGCGGCCGACATAGCGCTTCGCGATGGAGACGACCAGACGCAGGTTGGCCTCGATGAGCTGCTGCTTCGCATCGATGCCGACCTGCTCGACGCGGGTCAGACGACGACGCTCACGACGCTCGAGCTCGATGCCTTCCTCTTCCGCCTTTTCGAGCTCTGCCGTCGCAGCGACGCCAGCCTCGATCTTCATGGCGAGGTCGATTTCTTCGGCGGCGGTCAGCAACGGCACTTTGCCGATTTCCTTGAGATACATGCGCACAGGGTCGCCTGTCAGCATGGTGACGGAGGTATCTGCAGAGCGACGACGGACCTTCGAAGAACGCGTGGTCACCTTGGGAAGGTTCACCTCCGCGTCTTCGGCGGCCTTGAGCTCTTCCTCGGGAATGCCCTCGAGCAGGTCTTCGTCGGAAAGAGAGGCGTCTATCTTTTCATCCTCGAGGGACATATCAGCGCCCGCAAGAGAGGCCTCATCCACCGTGGTTTTATTCTTTTTGGAATCTTCAGTTGTTTTAGCTTTGGCAGCAGACACAGATGCTATCCTTTCGCCGCAGAAAATGGGCATAGTAGCCCTAAAGATACAGCTTATTAATATAGCACACTTTCGCATGCTATCGTTACTCTATTTCGCACGAAGACACAGGGCGGCCGAAGCCACGGACGTAGGGCCGCAGGCTGCCGAAGCCGGGCGCAGACCGACCGAAATCCCGGTGCGGACCGGCAAAGCACCGACGCACATCCGCAACGGAGCAGACGCCCTATTCAACCCCGAGGGGGCGATGCGCGCTACGCAGCGCGACCAGTTCCTTCTGCAACGCAACCACCGCCTCGTAGGCCATGGCGTATTCTTCCTCCGTCATATCCCCAGGATGCTTCAGCTGGACGTTGAGCGCCACGACCGAATCTTCCATATCGCGCAGGGCAAGCTCTTCGGCCAAAAATTGAGCAAGGCGCACCGGGTCGACCTCGTCGTACAGAGACGCCGAAGTCAGAACGGAGGCGGACCCCGGAAGCATCGACTCCACCCCGCGCACGACCTCGCTCGCATCCGCGCATGCCGGATGTTCGGCATAAAACGCAAGCAGCGCCTGCGCTATGACCCCGTAAGACTCCTGATGCCAGGCGGTTTGCGCGAGTATCTCGGCATAGCCCAGTCCCACTGCGACATTTTGGGCGCACAGCACCAGAAACTCCCGCTCTATCCGCAAACGCTCCCGCTCGCGCGGCGGAAGGTCCAGCATTGCCTGGCGATGCGCGGCAGCGGGGCTCGCGGAGCCTCCTTGCGACTCGGCAGAAGGTTCGTAGACCCGCGGCGAGCGAATACCCGCCAGCTTCTCCGTTACCATGGAAAGCTCGAAATGCAGACAATCGGCAATGTAACCCGCGTATTCCTGGGCCAGAACCGAATGCTTGATCGGCGCCAAAAGCTCCAAAGCATCGGATAGCGCGCGGCTTTTCTGGCCGAAATCGTCCAGGTTGTAGCGCTGGAACTTTCGGTCGATGGCGTAGCGCATAAGCGGCACCGCCTGCCCGAGAAGTTGCTCCAGCGCTTCACCCCCGTATTTCTGAACGAAATCCGCAGGGTCCAGGTTGTCGGGCAGCGTCACAGCGCACAGGTCGATCTTCGAGCGGCCGGCCTCGGGAAGCATGCTTTCGTCGACGAAACGGGCGGCGCGATCTGCCGCGCGCTGACCCGCTTCGTCACCGTCGAACAGATATACGATACGATGCTTTGCATGACGCGATATGGTACGGATATGCTGCACGGTAAGCGCCGTTCCAAGCGTTGCGACCGCGTTTTTCACACCCGCCCCATGAAGCACGATCACATCCGTGTAGCCCTCCACGATAATCGCCACGCCCGTGCTCGCCATGGCGGCCTTCGCCTTGTCCAGTCCGAAAAGCACCTCAGACTTGTGAAAAACGGGGGTTTCCTGAGAATTGAGATACTTCGGCTCGCCCTTGCCGATCACGCGCCCGCCGAACGCGATCGTATTGCCTTCGACGTCGCGAATGGGAAACATGATGCGATTGAAAAAGCGATCCTGCAGACGACCATCCCGCTTCGAGGGCATGGCGACATTTGCCTCCACCATGTCTTTAGGCTTGAAGCCCTTCGAGGAAAGATGGCGGACAAGCGCCTGGTTGCCAGGAGCGAAGCCGAGATTCCATTCGTTGGGCACCGGCCCGCCTAAATCGCGGGAGGAAAGATAGGCACGCGCCGCATCCGCCTGAGAGCCGCGGGCGCGCATAAGCTGCGTGTGGTAGAACGAGGCGGCCTCTTCGCAAACCTCCTTGAGCCGAGCTTTTTGCCCGCGCGCCACAGCCGCACCCGGTTCCTCGGTAAGTTGGACTCCGGCTTGCTTGGCCAACTCTCGCACAGCGTCCACAAAGCCCAAATCGTCCATCTTCATGACGAAGCTGAACACGTCTCCACCCTCACCGCAACCGAAACAATGCCACAGCTGCGTAGCGGGATCAATCTTGAACGAGGGCGATTTCTCGTTGTGAAACGGGCAGCAGCCCCAGAAATCGCGACCGCGTTGGCGAAGAACAACCCGCTGCCCCGCCACGGAAACAAGATCGCTCGCCTCGCGTACGCGCCTTATGTCGTCTTCCGACAAACCCGGCATGGAGCCGCCATCCTTTCATATGTCGTAATTCCGAACGCCGAAGCGCATCGCGCCCGCATGCGACGTTTTTCAATCCGATGTCTCACAGCGAGAGCGCACCTAATACCTAGCACGTCTCCTCGCGCAGATTCTCGCGAACCCAGGAGATATTGTCCATTACCGTCGCGATCAGCGCATCGAGCGAATCGAATTTCATCATAGGGCGAAGAAAATGCACCGGTTCGACCTCGATGACGTCACCGTAGATCTCTCCCGAAAAATCGAGAATATGAACCTCGCATGTAGCCGTAGCGTCGGCGAACATGGGAGCAACCCCCATGCTCATGGCCGCTTTGTAACGCACCCCATCGACCGTGGCCCAAGCAGCGTACACGCCTTCTCCGAGCGTCTGCATCATGCCGGGAAGCTCGATGTTCGCCGTGGAAAAGCCCATGTCGGTGCCTTCGCCGCGGCCCTTTGTGACCGTACCCTCAAAAGAGTATGGATGCCCCAGCAAGGCAAGCGCCTCCTCGCATTTCCCGTCGGCAAGAAGAAGACGGATGCGCGTCGCGGTGATGGGCCTTTCGTCAGCACTCTTCAGGTCGTGAGCGCAAATCTTCGCACCGCGTTTTCCGGCCCATGCGCGCAGATCGTCGACGCCACCCGCCGCACGGGCGCCGAAATGGAAATCGCACCCCACGTGAAGCGCATACGGAACCGAATCGGCGAACGTCGTCTTAAGAAAATCCTTCGGGGATTGCGCGGAAAACTCGGGAGTGAACGGCAACACCACCACGGCGTCGATGCCGGTCTGGGAAAGCGCGGCTATACGACGCTCGTTGGTCATGAGCTTCTTCAGGCGATCGGCGTGAAAGCGCTCGTCGGGATCGATATCGAACGTAAGCGCGACCGAAATACCGTCGTTTTCAGCCGCGGTCTGCTTCGCTTGGTCGATAAGGAAACGATGCCCCCTGTGCACGCCGTCGAATACGCCGAAAGCGCAGGATGCGCCCGCCAACACGCCATAGTCAAACGAGGAATCTACGTTAAAAACCTTTGCCACGGGTTACTCCTTGGGAAAATACACAGCAGGGTTTGATAACGCCCCGCTTCGCCTGGGCGGTATAGAGAGCGACAAGCTCGTTTTCGTGGACGAGGCTCACCACCTCCCCTTCCGCGAGGGGGTCTGCGCAGCGATGGGCGCCGCGCAAGGGGCCGCAGTCGGAGTCGTCGAAACGACGCGGCGCCTCGAAAAGAACGATATCGCGTGCGCGCAGGGTCTTGCCGTTGCGCACATCCGCCGCCTGTTCGTCGGTGAGAAACGCCATGCGGTACCCCAGCAAGAACACGGGGTCGACGGCGGCGTCGAGACCTCGCTTCTCCAGGGCGTCCAAAGAGAGGCAGTCCTGCACATCGAGAGCGCCCGATCGAAGGCGGCGAAGAGCCTCTACATGGGCGGCACTGCCCAGAGAGGAACCTATATCGCGAGCGATGGAGCGGATATAGGTTCCTTTCGAGACGGAAAGGCGCACGTCCCAATAGATGCACGGAGCGTCGTGGTCGGTCTCGAGGCCAAGAAGGGTCGCCTCGTAGATTTCGATATCACGAGGTTCGAGTTGCACGACATTGCCGGCACGCGCCGCCTCGTACGCTTTGACGCCGCCGCGCTTGATGGCGGAATACGCAGGCGGAAGCTGCTTGTGCTTGCCGACGAGCCCGGCAACGTGCTCCTGTGCAAACGCGCGGTCGCAGACGCGCTCGGGAACCGGGGCGGTACGAATAGGCTCGCCCTCGGCATCGTCGGTGTCGGTCGCCACGCCGAATGCTATGCGCACGTCGTAGGTTTTATCATGATTGGTCATGTACGCATCCAGGCGGGTCGCAGGGCCCACGCAGATGCAAAGCGCCCCTGTAGCCAGAGGGTCGAGCGTGCCGGTATGCCCCACGCGACGCTCTCCGAAAATGCGGCGGCATGCGTTGACCACGTCGTGAGAGCTCATTCCCCGGGGCTTGTCCACGCCCACGAGGCACGAAATCCCGCTCTGCCCGCGCTTCATCGCAAGCCCGCTTTCTCCACGAGCGCATCAAGATACCCGGGCAGGCTGGCAAGCAGCTCTTCGACGGGTCCTTCGAAGGTGAAGCCCGCCGCCGCGCGATGTCCGCCGCCGCCGATATGGCGGGCGAGCACCGAAACGTCCAC
>OLRQ01000833.1_pt1 | contig 28824 bp, 19 predicted proteins | sample 1671971 | NCBI WGS metagenome assembly OLRQ01 (sample SAMEA3136631, study PRJEB25190) | human gut metagenome | biome: human gut; feature: human-associated habitat; material: faeces | place: Austria | collected 2013
TTACAAACGGTCAACGGGCTGAGGTAAAGCGGGCCTGCACCGCGAAGGAATATCCCTACTTTCCGCGTCCGATTCGCTATAAAGAAGTCTTTTTCTTTACAAGCGTATCACCCCAACAACTACAAATTTTAATCTTCATCATCTGTCTGTACAGAATAGGTCTGTCTCTTTCTTGCCATCTCATCGCTTTCAAGATATTCATCGTAAGTCGTGATCTTATCAATAAGTTTACCACCCGGAACGATTTCCATAATGCGGTTTGCGGTCGTCTGTACGATCTGATGGTCACGGGATGTGAAGAGCAGGACTCCAGGGAACTTGATCAGTCCGTTATTGAGTGCAGTGATGGATTCCATGTCCAGGTGGTTGGTCGGCTCATCGAGGAGCAGGACATTTGCACCTGAGATCATCATTTTGGAGAGGAGGCAGCGAACTTTTTCGCCACCGGAAAGGACAGCAACCTTTTTCACTCCATCTTCCCCTGAGAAAAGCATTCTTCCGAGGAAACCACGGACATAAGTAACATCTTTCTCTTCAGAATACTGAGTCAGCCATTCTGTGATATTATAATCATTATCAAATTCTCCACCGAAATCTTTCGGGAAATAAGCCTGAGAGGTTGTAACGCCCCATTTGTAAGTCCCTTCATCCGGTTCCATTTCACCGATCAGGATCTTAAAGAGGATCGACTTTGCAAATTCATTGCCTCCGACAAAAGCAACTTTATCTTCACGTCCAAGAGTAAAGCTGATATTATCAAGGATTTTTTCTCCGTCGATGGTCTTGGAAAGTCCTTCTACGGTCAGGACTTCATTTCCAATTTCACGGTTCGGACGGAAGTCGATGTATGGATATTTACGGCTGGATGGCTTGATCTCATCAAGCTGGATCTTTTCAAGAGCACGTTTCCTGGATGTTGCCTGCTTGGATTTGGAAGCATTGGCACTGAACCGGGAAATAAAGTCCTGAAGTTCTTTGATCTTTTCTTCTTTTTTCTTATTAGCTTCTTTCATCTGACGGATGAGGAGCTGGCTGGATTCATACCAGAAATCATAGTTTCCGGCATAGAGCTGGATCTTACCGTAATCAATATCTGCAATCTGTGTACATACTTTATTCAGAAAATAACGGTCATGAGATACGACGATGACGGTATTATCAAAATTGATAAGAAATTCTTCCAGCCATGCAATGGCATCGAGATCCAGGTGGTTCGTTGGCTCGTCAAGAAGCAGGATGTCGGGATTTCCAAATAATGCCTGGGCAAGCAGAACCTTTACCTTTTCAGATCCGGTCAGTTCTTTCAGGTATTTGTAGTGAAGTTCGGTATCAATTCCGAGTCCGTTCAGAAGGTTGGCAGCATCCGATTCAGCCTCCCAGCCGTTCATGGTAGCAAACTCAGCTTCCAGTTCACTGGCTTTGATTCCGTCTTCATCAGTGAAATCTTCTTTTGCATAGATTTCTTCTTTTTCTTTCATAATCTCGTACAGGCGGGCATTTCCCATGATAACGGTATCAAGAACCGGAAATTCATCATATTTGAAATGATCCTGCTGCAGGAAAGAAAGACGCTCTCCCGGAGTGATCACGACATCTCCCTGAGTCGGCTCAAGCTGACCGGAAAGAATCTTAAGGAAAGTAGATTTTCCTGCACCATTGGCACCGATCATACCATAGCAGTTCCCTTCTGTAAATTTGATATTAACGTCTTCAAACAGCGCCTTTTTCCCGACGCGGAGGGTTATGTTATTTGCACTAATCATAATGATCTCCTTATCAGTCATACATTAAAATAAACATCAACGCTTATATTAACATGGGTGAAAGTAAAAAGGCAAGTATTTACACAAGTATTTACGGGAGAAAAGGAATCTTGATTGATAAAAAAGCAAGCTGCATTTCCGTAAGAAAACCGTTGTTCTTTCGGAATGAAAAAGATATAATAAACTATGGAAGACAAAAAGACATAGATTCAGGAAAAGAGGAAAATTATGGCGATAAAAAAAGCTACAATCGTACTTGAAGGCGGGGCGACAAGAGGAATCTTTACCTCAGGTGTGCTGGATTGCCTTATGGAGAAAGAAATTTATATGTCAGATGTGATCGGGGTATCGGCAGGAGCGTGCAATGCACTGGATTATGTATCCAGGCAGCCGGGGAGGACAAGAGACTGTATGATTCCCGATGAGCAGTATGGAAAATATATTTATGGGATCAGGGATACGATCCGTACAAAGAGCATGATGAATATGGATTTGATCTTTGACCGGTTTCCGAATGAACTGATCCCGTTTGATTTTGATACATATTTCAGTTCACCGATGAATTGTGAACTGGTTACGACAAACTGCCTGACCGGAAAGGCAGAATATATGTCAGAAGAGGAAGATCGGGACAGACTGATGAAAATCTGTCGGGCGTCGAGCAGTATGCCGCTTCTGACTCCGATCGTAAATATTGAGGATGTTCCGTATTTAGACGGAGGACTGGCTGATTCAGTACCGATCCGCAGGGCAAAGGAAATCGGGAATGAGAAGATTGTAGTTGTGCTGACAAAAAATGCCGGTTACAGGAAAAAAGTACTTTCTCCTGCAATGCAGAAGCTTTACAGAAAGGCTTACAGTTCTTATCCAAATGTGGTGCGGACGATTTTACGGAGAAGTTTTATGTATAATAAGACGATGAATTATCTGGATGTGCTGGAGCGGAAGGGAGAGATCTTTGTGATCCGTCCCCATGTGAAGCCGGTATCAAGGCTGGAACGGAACCGAGAGGCTCTTTACGCATTTTATGAGCATGGTTATCATTATATGGAAAGACAGTTGGAAGCGTTGGAGGAATATCTTGAAAAATAAGATGTCGGGGTCACAAGGTCGTTCTACCACTAGTGTGCGAGCACACGTGGTGTCAGACCTTTTGACCCTGGTATCAAAATAATCGTATATCAGGACACATATATGGAAAAGGGGAATGAATATGAGCAAAAAGGAAATACCGGATTTTACGCAGAATCGGGAGTTATCGTGGCTTCGGTTTAATCAGAGAGTGCTGGAAGAAGCGAGAGATGAAAGTGTACCTCTGATGGAGCGGATGAAGTTTGTTGCAATCTTTACCAGCAATCTGGATGAGTTTTTTATGATCCGTGTAGGAAGTCTGTACGATCTGGCAGCAACAGATGATAAAAAGATCGATCAGCGTTCAGGTATGACAGCAAAGCAACAGCTTGATGCGATTTATCGTGCGGTTTCTCCGCTTTATAAGGAACGGGATAAGACTTATGCGGAGATTAAAAAGCAGCTTCATCCCTATGGTGTGTGTGGGCTGGATTTCAAAGAACTGGAGCAGCAGGAAAAGAAATTTGTAAAAAAGTATTTTAAAGAAGAGGTTCTGCCGGTGCTTTCACCTCAGATCGTAGACGCAAATCACCCGTTTCCGCATCTTCTGAGTAAAGAGATTTATGTGGTGGCAAATTTAAAGCAGGGAGATAAAGCAATGCTGGGAATTATTCCTGTTCCTCAGTATATTTCCAATATTCTGTATCTTCCAGGATATGATATCCGTTATATCAGAATGGAAAAGATCATTCTGGAATTTGCAGAACTGGTATTTAACCAGTATCAGGTTTCAGATAAGAATTATATCTGTGTGACGCGGAATGCAGATGTATCACCGGATGATGAGGCTTATGCAGACCATGGGGATTTCAGGCATATTATGAAAGAGACGCTTCATAAGCGGAAAAAAATGGCGGTTGTGCGTCTGGAGGCAGCTAATCCACTGAGCAAAGAGCTGGAAAAGTATTTCTGTGAAAAATTTAAGATCGGGCCGGAATGTATTTTCAGGACAAAGATGCCGATGAAGCTGGATTTTATCTTCGCGATTGCAGATAAACTGCCTGAGTCAATGAAGCGGACACTTGTGGATGAGCCATTTTCCCCACAGCCGGCGGCAATGCTCCATGAAGGCAGTGTGATGGAACAGGTAAAAAAGAAAGATGTACTTTTAAGCTATCCTTATGAGAGCATGGAGCCGTTCCTGCAGATGATCCGGGAGGCAGCGTCAGATCCGGATGTGCTGACGATCAAGATCACGATCTACCGTCTGGCAAAGAAGGCACGGCTGGTAGAATATCTTTGTGCCGCAGCGGAGAACGGAAAAGAGGTAACGGTACTGATCGAGTTGCGTGCGAGATTTGATGAACAGAATAATATCGAGTGGTCAGAACGTTTAGAAGAGGCAGGATGCCGGGTGTTATATGGATTTGAAGGCTATAAGGTACATTCCAAGATCTGCCTGATCACTTATAGAAGTAAGAGTGAGCCGAACAATAAAAATGAAATCCGTTACATTACCCAGATCGGAACAGGGAACTACAACGAAAAGACTGCAAAGATGTATACGGATTATTCCCTGATGACGGCGAATCAGGAGATTGGTACGGATGCGGCAGAATTTTTCAAAAATATGTCCATTGGAAATCTTCATGGTGCATACAGACACCTGATCGTTTCACCGGTCAGTTTAAAAGCAAGAGTTCTTGCCACGATGGATGAAGAGATTGAAAAGGGATCTGCAGGCAGGATCATCATGAAAATGAATTCCGTAACGGATGTAGATTTTATCAGAAAAGTGGAAGAGGCATCCTGTGCGGGTGTTAAAGTAGATCTGATCGTGCGGGGAATCTGCTGTATCTTACCGCAGGTACCGGGACATACGGAGAATGTCAGGGTGACAAGTATTGTCGGACGGTATTTAGAGCATCCGAGAGTATTTGTGTTTGGAAAAGGTGAAAAGACGAAGATCTACATTGGTTCGGCTGATATGATGACCAGAAATACAGAAAAGAGAGTTGAGGTAGCATGCCCGGTTTATGATGAGGCAGTCAAAAAACGTCTGCTCCATCAGTTAAAAGTGATGCTTGCAGATAATGTGAAAGCAAGAGAAATGGCAGAAGATGGCACTTACCATAAGAAAGCAGAAAGCGGAAGAAAGATCAATGCACAGGAGACATTTATGCAGGAGGCACTTCATGCAAGAAAGGAAGAAACCAGGGAGATGCGTGAACAGAAAAATACAGGCGTAATAAAAAGAGTGTTAGGATTTTTCAGACGAAGAAAATAGGAGAAGAGAGAATAAAATGGAAAAACTTCAGATTCAGAAATTCGGGATAACGAAAGACGGCAGTAAACCTTATCTTTATAAAATGAAAAATGACGCAGGGATGGAAGTGCAGGTCTCTGACTTTGGAGCGACCCTTGTGAATGTGACCGTTTTGGATCAAGATAAAAATCCGGTAGAAGTGGTACTTGGGTATGAGGATGCAGCCGGTTATGAAAATGGAACGGCAGCGATCGGTGCAATTGTCGGAAGAAATGCAAACCGGATCGGTGGTGCGTGTGTGACGATTAACGGGATTGATTATAAGCTGGCAGAGAATGACGGGAAAAATAATCTGCACAGCGGACCGGATGTCTATCAGAAACGGATGTGGAGGGTCGTCGAAAACGGGGATGACCATGTAACCTTTCTTCTGCACAGCCCGGATGGAGATCAGGGATATCCGGGAGCGTTGGACATGAAAGTTACCTATACGCTGGACGAGGAAAATGGGCTGACGATTCATTATGAAGCTGTACCTGATCAGGATACGGTAATTAATATGACAAACCACAGTTATTTCAATCTGAACGGTCATAAAAGCGGCTCTGTATTACATCATAGAATGCAGCTTTTATCTGATGCTTTTACCCCGGCTGATGCTCAGTCCATACCGACAGGAGAAGTCTGTTCTGTAGATGGAACACCGATGGATTTCAGAAGTACAAAAGAACTGGGAGCGGAGATTGATGCAGCGTATGAACCACTGATACTTGGAAATGGTTACGACCATAACTGGGTATTGAAAAACGAGGGCAGATTTGATAAAGTAGCAGAAGTGACTGGAGATGAAAGCGGTATCGTCATGGAAGTATGGACAGACCGTCCGGGAGTTCAGGTTTATACAGCCAATTTCCTGGAAAATGAAGCAGGAAGGAATGGGGCAGTCTATCAGAAGCGGGATGCAGTGTGCCTGGAGACACAGAATTATCCGGATGCGGTCCATCAGAAAAATTTTCCTGAAGCAATCTGCAAAAAAGGGGAAACTTACGATACAAAGACCGCTTATCGTTTCCATATTGAATAGAAAGAGAAAAGACTGGCATATTTATGGGAAAATCAATCTACATAGCGGAAAAACCAAGTGTTGCAAGAGAGTTTGCAAAAGCTTTGAAATTAAATGCAAAGAACCGGGACGGATACATGGAGTCGGAGAATGCGATTGTTACGTGGTGTGTAGGACATCTTGTGACAATGAGTTATCCTGAGGAGTATGATCCGGCACTGAAAAAATGGAGTCTGGATACACTGCCGTTTATTCCGGATGATTTTAAATATGAGGTGATCCCGCAGGTTGCAAAGCAGTTTCAGATTGTCAGCGGGCTTTTGACGAGAGAGGATGTAGACCGGATTTATGTCTGTACCGACTCAGGACGTGAGGGAGAATACATTTACCGGCTGGTTGAACAGGAGGCTCATGTAAAGGGAAAGGAACGGCGAAGAGTCTGGATCGATTCGCAGACGGAAGAAGAAATCCTGCGTGGGATCCGTGAAGCAAAAGATCTTTCCGAATATGACAACCTGGCAGCTTCAGCTTATCTGAGAGCGAAAGAAGATTATCTGATGGGAATCAACTTTTCGAGGCTGCTGACATTAAAATATGGAAATAGCATTTCCAACTATCTCCATACGAAGTATTCGGTGATCTCAGTCGGTCGGGTTATGACATGTGTGCTGGGAATGGTGGTCAGGAGAGAAAGAGAAATCCGGGATTTTGTAAAGACTCCATTTTACAGAGTCGTCAGTACGATTGATGCACAGGGGCATCAGTTTGAGGGAGAATGGAAAGCAGTCAAAGGCTCACGATACTTTGAGTCATATGATCTCTATAAGGAAAATGGATTTAAGGAAAGAGAAAAAGCAGAAGAACTGATCCGGTTTTTGCTGGAAGGTGTGGATCAGAAAGAGGGTCCGGTCTGTCGGATCGAATCGATTGAGAAGAAAAAGGAAAAGAAAAATCCACCGCTTTTATATAATCTGGCAGAATTGCAGAATGACTGTTCCAAAAGATTTAAGATCAGTCCGGATGAGACGTTGCGGATTGTGCAGGAACTGTATGAAAAGAAGCTTGTAACCTATCCGAGAACAGATGCAAGGGTGCTTTCCACAGCAGTGGCAAAAGAGATATCCCGCAATCTGAACGGTCTGTCAAAATATCCGATGGCGGCACCTTATCTGAAAGATATCCAGGCATTTGGAAATTATAAGGAGCTTGCAAAGACCAGATATGTAAATGATAAGCAGATCACGGATCATTATGCTATCATTCCGACGGGGCAGGGACTGAATGCTTTAAGTTCTGTTGCACCGACAGCACACCGGGTCTATGATCTGATCGTACGGCGTTTTTTAAGTATTTTTTATCCGCCTGCCGTATATCAGAAAGTTGCAATCGTATCCTCCATCAAAGAAGAACGCTTTTTCTCCAACTTTAAAGTACTGGCAGAAGAGGGGTATCTGAAAGTGGCAGGAGTTCCGAAAGGCAGGAATACTTCCGCAAAAGGAAAACCGGAAGGCAGCATGAAAGAAGAGGAAGAAAAAGAAAGCGGAGCAGATGGAGCAGAGGAAGAACAGGGACTGGATACTGCATTGTTTGAGGTGATCAAATCACTGAAGAAGGGGGCAGTGCTTCCGGTCAGGGCATTGAATATCAAAGAGGGAGAAACGTCTCCACCGAAAAGATATAATTCCGGTTCGATCATTCTTGCGATGGAGAATGCAGGACAGTTGATTGAAGACGAGGAATTGCGGGCTCAGATCAAGGGCAGTGGAATCGGAACGAGTGCGACTCGTGCAGAAATCCTGAAAAAGCTGATCAATATTAAATATCTTTCTCTGAATAAGAAGACGCAGGTGATCACGCCGACGCTTCAGGGAGAGATGGTTTATGATGTGGTTGATCATTCAATCAAATCACTTTTGAATCCGGAGCTGACAGCAAGCTGGGAAAAAGGACTGAACTACGTGGCAGAAGGAACGATCACTTCCGAGGAATATATGCAGAAGCTGGATCATTTTGTAACGGTCAGGACTGTGGGCGTGAAAGGATTGAATAATCAGTATCAGCTACGTGCGTGTTATGACCATGCAGCTGCATTTTATAAAAGAGGTAGAAAATGAAAAAAATACTTGTAACCATTCCGGTACGGGAAAAAGACCGGAAGTTTCTGGAAGAAAAGGGGAAGGAATTTCAGTTCTGCTACAGGACAAAAGAGGAAATAACCGTCTCAGATGTGGTGGATGCGGAGATCATTCTGGGAAATATCCCTGTAGAGCTGGTCCCTAAGGCTAAAAAGTTAAAGTTTCTCCAGCTTGACAGTGCCGGATCGACAGAATATACGGCATCAGGAGTCCTCATGCCGGATACAAAGCTGGCAAATGCCACAGGAGCTTACGGGCTGGCAATTTCAGAATATATGCTGGCTGGAGTATTGATGCTGCGGAAAAAGCTGCATCTGTATCAGAAAAATATGGAGCAGCATCTGTGGAAGGACGAGGGAGAAGTGCTGTCAATCCGTGATTCGGTGACGCTTGTTGTGGGACTTGGTGATATTGGAAGTCAGTTTGCGGAAAAAATGCATGCACTGGGCAGTGAAGTGATCGGTGTGAGAAAGCATAAAGCAGCCAGACCGGATTATATAAAAGAAGTCTGTCAGCAGGAAGATTTAGACCGTCTGCTTCCGAAAGCGGATATCGTTGCGTGCTGTATGCCGGGAACAGGGGAGACAGCAGGGATGTTTGACCTGGAGCGGATGAAGAAAATGAAACCGGGAGCAATCCTCATCAATGTAGGGCGTGGAAGCCTGATCCCGGGAGAAGCATTGAAAAAAATGCTTGTTGAAGGTCATTTAGGAGGTGCAATTCTGGATGTGACGGAGGAGGAACCGCTTCCGGCAGATTCTCCTTTGTGGGATCTTCCCAATCTTCTGATCACACCACATGTATCGGGCAATTACCATATGAGGCAGATCCTTGATACAGTTGTAAAGATCGCGGGAGAGAATCTGGAGGCATTCCTTGATGGAAAAGAACTTGTCAATGAGGTAGATCTTTGTACCGGGTACAGAAAATTCAAAGCGTAGAAAGGGAAAAAAGATGACAGAAGCATTAACAGTAAAAAAACTTTATACATTGGATCAGACAATAGCAAAGGATATTTTTGAAGGAGTGACTTATCCATGGGAAGTACTTCCGAAGATCAGCAGCTTTATCCTGGAGCTGGGAAAGACGCTGAGCGAAGATGACTATGAGAAGCGTGGAGAAAATGTATGGATCGCAAAGAGTGCAAAAGTAGCACCGACTGCATTTATCAATGGACCGGCGATCATTGGGAAGGATGCAGAAATCCGTCATTGTGCATTTATCCGTGGAAATGCGATTGTAGGAGAGGGTGCTGTTGTAGGCAATTCGACCGAGTTGAAAAATGTGATCTTGTTTAACAAAGTACAGGTACCACATTATAATTATGTAGGAGATTCTGTATTGGGATATAAATCTCATATGGGAGCAGGCTCGATCACATCCAATGTGAAATCAGACAAGAAACTGGTTGTTGTAAAAGCAGACGGAGAGAAGATCGAGACAGGCATGAAAAAGTTTGGTGCGATGCTGGGGGATGAAGTGGAAGTCGGATGCGGAAGTGTCCTGAATCCAGGAACTGTTGTTGGAAGTCACAGTAATATTTATCCACTTTCTTCTGTACGTGGATTTGTACCTGCCTACAGTATTTATAAAAAGCAGGGAGAAGTAGCCGAAAAGCAGGGGGAATAAAGCGTGAAAAAGATTAGTTTTATTGGCGTAGGCATCATGGGAAAATCCATGGTAAGAAATCTTATGAAAGCAGGATTTGAACTTCATATCTATGCCCGGACAAAAGCAAAGGTTGAAGATGTTATCAGTGAAGGTGCAATCTTTCATGAATCGATCAGAGAGTGCGTCAGTGAATGTGATGCAGTGATTACGATCGTAGGATTCCCACAGGATGTGGAAGAAGTTTATTTTGATGAGGGGAATATCCTTGACTGTGCATCGAAGGGGGCTTATCTGATTGACATGACAACAACCAGTCCTCAGATTGCAGAAAAGATTTATGCAGAGGGAACGAAGCGGGGATTTCACGTGCTGGATGCACCGGTGACCGGAGGAGATACAGGAGCGAAAGCAGGAACGTTATCCATTCTTGTGGGTGGAGATAAGGAAGATTTTGAAGTATGTATGCCGCTTTTTGAGGCGATGGGAACGAACATCAATTACCAGGGAGAAGCCGGAAAAGGTCAGCACTGTAAGCTGGCAAACCAGATCATGATCGCCGGAACACTTTCCGGTGTATGTGAGGCTCTTACTTATGCCAAAGAGCAGGGGCTGGATCTGGATGTAGTGATGCGATCTGTTTCTACAGGGGCAGCAGGAAGTAAGCAGTTAGATACATTTGGACCAAAGATCATTGCAGGAGATTATGCACCGGGATTTTTCATGAAGCATTTTATTAAAGATATGAAGCTTGCCCTGATCGAGGCAAACCGGAAAGGGTTATCACTGGATGTCTTAAGTATGGTTCTTGCGAATTATGAAGAACTGGAGGCAGAAGGATATGGAGAACTGGGGACGCAGGCATTGATCAGATTTTATGATGAAGAACATCGATATATGGAAGATGAGGAAGAACCGGAACAGGCAGAAGAATAGAAACATCATCGAATCTTCAGAAAAGAATTGACACGGGTGATTGTCCCGTGTTATTCTATACAAAATCACTTTAATACTTTAAAGCGTAACGGTTTAAAGCGAAGAACAAAACGAAGGATAAAAAGGAAGAGGAAGAGAGGAAAAAGAAAAGAGATGGGGATTAAATTATTTTTGCTGATCATATTTTTTGCAGTGATGGTTGGCGTTGGATTTTATTCCAGGAGACATGTGAAAAGTGTAGACGGGTTCGTACTTGGCGGGCGTTCGGTAGGTCCGTGGCTGACTGCATTTGCATATGGAACCTCCTATTTTTCCGCAGTTGTATTTGTAGGATATGCGGGACAGTTTGGATGGAAATACGGAATTGCAAGTACCTGGATCGGAATCGGAAATGCATTGATCGGAAGTCTGCTGGCATGGGTTGTTCTTGGAAGAAGAACGAAGGTCATGACACAGCATCTGAGAGCAAAGACGATGCCGGATTTCTTCGGACAGAGATATGGCAGTAAAGCACTGAAGATCGTAGCATCGGTGATTGTGTTTGTATTTCTGATCCCGTATACAGCATCCGTCTATAATGGGTTGTCCAGGCTTTTTGGAATGGCATTTAATATTCCTTATACGTGGTGTGTGATCGCAATGGCAGTGTTTACGGCAATTTATGTGATTCTGGGCGGATATATGGCAACAGCGATCAATGACTTTATTCAGGGGATTATTATGCTGTTCGGAATTGTTGCGGTGATTGCTTCTGTATTGAACGGTCAGGGCGGCTTTATGGAAGCTGTCTCTAAGATGGCACAGATCCCAAGTGATGTCCCTGCAACGATGGGACAGCCCGGAGCATTTACATCGTTTTTCGGACCGGATCCGCTGAATCTGCTGGGCGTGGTGATCCTGACTTCACTCGGAACATGGGGACTTCCGCAGATGATCGGGAAATTTTATGCGATCAAAGATGAAAAGTCTATTAATACGGGAACAGTGATCTCTACACTTTTTGCTATTGTGATTTCAGGAGGATGTTATTTCCTGGGTGGATTTGGAAGATTATTTGACAGTGCAGAAATTTATAATGCAGAAACCGGAGCGGTCGTTTACGACAGTATTATTCCTTCCATGCTTTCAAAACTGCCGGATATTCTGATCGGAATTGTAGTTGTTCTGGTGCTTTCCGCATCAATGTCAACACTTTCCTCACTGGTACTGACATCCAGCTCAACGATGACACTGGATCTGCTGAAAGATAACATTATGAAAGAGATGAGCGAAAAAAAGCAGATCATTACAATGCAGATCCTGATTGTATTTTTTATCGTTGTATCGGTGGTGATCGCACTGGATCCGCCGACCTTTATTGCTCAGCTTATGGGAATTTCATGGGGAGCTCTTGCAGGAGCATTTCTTGCACCGTTTCTGTATGGTCTGTACTGGAAAGGTGTGACAAGAGCAGGAGTCTGGGCAGGATTTATTGCCGGAGTCGGTATTACGGTTTCTAATATGTTCATAGGCTATATCGCATCACCGATCAATGCCGGTGCTGCTGCAATGGTAGCAGGTCTGGTGATTGTTCCGCTGGTAAGCCTTGTGACACCGAAATTGAAGAAAGAAGATGTAGATGAGATCTTTACGTGCTATGAAGAAAAAGTAGTGAGTACGAAGAAGAGGAATTTGTAAATTTGTAGTTGTTGGGGGATATGCTTGTAAATCAGAAAGCTTCTTTGCGGCGAAGCGGACGCAGAAAGCAGGATATTCCTTCGCAGTGCAGAGCCCGCTTTACCTCAGCCCGTTGACCGTTTGTAACTCGAAAGTGGAAATCTTCGTGCAATGGCACTCGATTTACTTTCTCTAACAAACGCTGCAAAGTGTCTTCGGAACGCTCTACGCTAATGCACCTGCTCAGGAACACCCTGCTTTCCGCTGGCAGTCGCAATAAGAAGTTTCTTCCGACTCCGCAGCGTAGGCACTCAACAATACAAATTTCAAAAGGATAAAAAAGCCGGAAGGTTATCGACTAGGATATTCGATAGTAAATATTAGATGGTAGATACTGTATTTACTATTTGACAAATCCTTAATCTTAGTCGATAGCCTTCCGGCTTTCCACTTCTTACTTAAATTTCGTGTTTGTTGGGAGAAAATGTCCCGGCACGAGGAAAACTTTCTGACTTGAAAAGCCAAATATCCGCACTTGCTGCTGCGTGAGCAGTGCATTGACAGGGAGCGTTCCGAAGACACTTTGCCCAACTTGTTAAGGAACGTAAACAGGAGTGCCACTGCACGACTGTTTCCACGTTTCTGTTACAAGTTGTCAACGGGCTGAGGTAAAGCGGGTCCTGCACTGCGATGCAACAACAAGTGTGGATATGAACGCTCCTCTATCAGAAACACTTCCTGCTGCAGGGATATATGCTCTTCAACAACTACAAATTTAAACCAATCCCTTTTTATGCTTCTCCAGTAATGCATGGATTTTATCTGTCGGATTCATAACGGAACCAATGGTTACATCATGGTTGAGAGAGTCAATAATGAGTGCAAGGAATTTACTCATATCTGCCTTTACGAAATATGGTTTTTCATAAAGTACCGGTGGCAGATAGGTCAGGTTGGTTGTGACCACTTTATTGATATATCCTTTTTCATAGTATTCATCAAACTTATCAAATCCATCTGTGAAAAGTCCGAAAGTCGTGCATACAAAGACGCGTCCGGCATTCCGTTCTTTTAACTGCTTGGCAACATCCAGCATACTTTCACCGGAGGAAATCATATCATCTACGATGATGACATCTTTTCCGGTCACATCATCTCCAAGAAATTCATGTGCAACGATCGGATTCTTTCCATTTACAACAGTTGAATAATCACGGCGTTTGTAGAACATACCCATGTCAACACCAAGTACGTTAGAAAAGTAAACCGCACGATGCATTGCTCCTTCATCAGGGCTGACGATCATCAGATGCTCTTTATCAGGCCTGATATCAGGAACCTCACGGAAAAGTGCCTTCAGGAACTGATATGGTGGGTCAAAGCTGTCAAAGCCACTTAACGGGATCGCATTCTGTACACGTGGGTCATGGGCATCGAAAGTAATGATATTGGTAACACCCATTGCATTCAGTTCTTCAAGGGCAAGTGCACAGTCGAGAGATTCTCTTCTGGTACGTTTATGCTGTCTGCTCTCATAAAGGAAAGGCATGATAACATTGATACGACGTGCCTTTCCGGTTGCAGCAGCAATGATTCTTTTAAGATCCTGATAATGGTCATCCGGGGACATATGGTTTACATGACCATTTACAGTGTAGGTAAGGCTATAATTGCATACATCGGTCATAATGAACAGATCTGTTCCACGGATCGTCTCTTTTAATACACCTTTTGCTTCACCGGATCCAAATCGCGGACAACTGCAGTCAACCAGATAATTGTTGGACTTATAATTGATATATAAGGGGGATTCGGTTACTTCGTTGATGGTGTTCTCCCTGAAAGATACAATATAATCATTGACCTTCTGTCCCAGAGCCTGACAGCTTTCCATTGCGATCAGCTTCAGTGGGGCAACCGGGAGAGTTTTTTCTAACATTTCGATATTTGTCATTTTTTTTCTCCTGTGCTGAATATTTATCTGAAATAGATTTGATATTTTACATATATGGTTATAACATTTTTAATATCGAAATTCAAGCATAAAGGCTGTAGTTTCAGGTCAGTGTAACAAAACCAGGAAAGAAAATCGGAACAGCCGTTGAAAAAGGCATAGAACAAAGTCTTTTAAGCATGGAAAAATCATGTTATAATAATAAAATGCACTAAGAGTACAAGGAGTTTTTAGATTATAGATGAAAAAGCATGAACATATCGTGAAAAAGGTTCAGTCCGGAAGTATCGCAGAGGAGCTGGGGATTGAACCGGGAGATCGATTGCTGGAGATCGACGGGAATGTGATCGAGGACATTTTTGACTATCAGTTTTATGTAGAGGCAGAAGAACTGGTTGTTCTGGTTGAAAAACCGGATGGCGAACAGTGGGAGATGGAGATCGAGAAAGAGGCCGATGAGGGACTTGGGATCGAATTTGAAGAGGGACTGATGGATGAGTATCATTCCTGCCATAATAAGTGTATTTTCTGCTTTATTGATCAGATGCCGCCGGGAATGCGTGAGACACTGTATTTCAAGGATGACGATTCCCGACTTTCCTTTTTACAGGGAAATTATATCACACTGACGAATATGAGTGATAAGGATGTTGAGAGGATCGTAAGGTACAGACTGGAACCGATCAATATTTCTTTTCAGACGACGAACCCGGAGCTTCGCTGCAAAATGCTCCATAATCGTTTTGCAGGGGAAGCACTGAAAAAGGTGGACATCCTGTATCAGGGCGGAATCGAGATGAATGGGCAGATCGTACTTTGCAAAGGGGTTAATGATGGGGAGGAACTGGAACGGAGCATCCGGGATCTGACGGGATATCTGCCGATGCTGAAAAGTGTGTCCGTTGTGCCGGTAGGTCTGACGAAGTACCGGGAAGGACTTTATCCGATGACCCCTTTTACAAAAGAGGATGCGAGAGAAGTGATCCGGGTGATCCATAAGTGGCAGGAGAAAGTTTATAAAGAGTATGGAACGCATTTTATCCATGCCGGTGATGAATGGTATCTGCTGGCAGAGATGGAAGTTCCGCAGGAAGAAAGTTATGATGGTTATCTGCAGTTGGAGAATGGAGTTGGAATGCTGAGGCTTTTGTTCGATGAGTTTGAAGAGGCATTTGGAAAGCTGACGGGGGATGACCGGGTGGAAGAACTTTCCGTTGCAACGGCAAAGCTGGCGTATCCGTATGTAGACAGGATGGCACGGCGGATGCAGGAGAAGTATCCGGGGCTGAAGATCCATACGTATTGTATTAGAAATGATTTCTTTGGTGAGAGGATTACGGTATCCGGGCTGATCACGGGGCAGGATCTGATGGCACAGTTAAAAGATCAGGAACTTGGGGAAAGACTTCTGATTCCGTGCAATATGCTGAAGATGGATGAAGATATTTTTCTGGATGATTTTACATTGGATGAGGTGGCGGATACTTTACAAGTTCCCATCGATATTGTAAAATCAAGCGGGCAGGATTTCGTGAATGCCATTTTAGGAATTGATACAAGAAGAAATAGAGACAAGCAGAATGTAAAAGACCGCAGGATCGAGTCGGTCTGAATTAAAAAAGAGAAAGGTAAGATAAGATGAGTAAACCGGTAGTTGCCATTGTAGGGCGTCCGAATGTAGGCAAATCCACACTTTTTAATGTGTTGGCAGGGGAGATGATCTCCATTGTAAAGGATACGCCCGGTGTGACAAGAGACAGAATTTATGCAGATGTGGACTGGCTTGACAGAGAATTTACTCTGATCGATACAGGGGGAATTGAGCCGGACAGCAGAGATATCATTCTCTCACAGATGCGGGAGCAGGCCCAGATCGCGATTGATACGGCAGATGTCATTATATTTATTACAGATGTAAAGCAGGGGCTTGTGGACTCGGATTCCAAGGTCGCAGATATGCTGAGAAGATCGGGAAAGCCGGTCATCCTTGTTGTAAATAAGGTTGACAATTTTGACAAGTATATGGCAGATGTGTATGAATTTTATAATCTGGGAATCGGAGATCCGATCCCGATCTCTGCTGCTTCAAGGTTGGGACTGGGAGATATGCTGGATGCAGTGATCGCCCATTTTCCGGAAAGTGACGGAACAGAAGAAGATGATGACCGTCCGAGAGTGGCGATCGTAGGAAAGCCAAATGTAGGAAAATCCTCTATTGTAAACCGTCTGCTGGGAGAGAACAGAGTGATCGTATCAGACATTGCAGGAACGACAAGGGATGCGATTGATACAGAGATCGTTCACAATGGAAAAGAGTATGTATTTATTGATACGGCAGGTCTGAGAAGAAAAAATAAGATCAAAGAGGAGCTGGAACGCTACAGTATCATCCGTACCGTCAGTGCTGTAGAGCGTGCGGATGTAGTGCTGATGGTCATTGATGCTGCAGAGGGTGTGACAGAGCAGGATGCAAAGATCGCGGGAATTGCCCACGAAAGAGGCAAGGGAGTTATCATTGTCGTAAATAAGTGGGATGCGATCGAGAAGAATGATAAGACCATGAGAGAGTATGAGGCGAAGATCCGTCAGGTACTTTCTTATATGCCATATGCGGAGATCATGTATGTATCTGCAATGACCGGTCAGAGACTCCCGAAGCTGTATGATATGATTGATATGGTGATAGAAAACCAGACACTCCGTATTGCAACCGGAGTTCTGAATGAGATCATGACGGAGGCAGTTGCGATGCAGCAGCCACCATCGGATAAAGGAAAGCGACTGAAGCTTTATTATATTACGCAGGTAGCGGTGAAACCGCCGACCTTCGTCATTTTTGTAAATGATAAGGAACTGATGCACTTCTCATATACGAGATATCTGGAAAATAAGATCAGAGAGGCATTTGGATTCCAGGGAACTTCTTTGAAGTTCTTTATCAGAGAAAGAAAGGAAAAGGATCAGTAGAGTTATGGAACGGATCATTTGTCTGGCAATCGGATATGTCTGTGGACTTTTGCAGAGCGGTTATCTGGTTGGAAAATTACATCATATAGATATCAGAAAGTCCGGTAGTGGAAATGCAGGATCAACGAATGCACTTCGTGTGATGGGGTGGAAAGCAGGACTTATGACTTTTGCAGGGGATGTGCTGAAGTGTTTTGCAGCAGTGCTGATTGTAAGAGGGTTGTATCATGGAAGTAATTGTCTGGCACTTCTGATGATGTATGCCGGAGCAGGAGTGACGCTGGGACATAATTTCCCGTTTTACATGAAGTTTAAAGGTGGAAAGGGAATTGCGGTCATGGCAGCACTGACGGTAAGCAACTGCTTCTGGCATCTGCCGTACAGTGTACTGATGTTCTTTATTACGCTGGCATTCTTTGCTGTTCCTGTAGCAGTGACAAGGTATATTTCACTTGGATCACTGCTGGCGTATGCCGCATTCTTTATAGAAATGGTCGTATTTGGGCAGTTAGGATGGTTTGGAATGGAACAGGCATACCTGTACGAGCTGTACATACTGGTATTCCTTCTGACGGCACTTGCATGGTGGCGTCACCGTGCGAATATCAGAAGACTTCTGAACGGAACAGAGAATAAGTTCGGGTCAGGAAAAAGTAAAAGTAAGGAGGGCTGATGATGGCAAATGTAGGAGTACTTGGTGCCGGGAGCTGGGGTACGGCACTGTCCGTTCTTCTTCATGACAACGGACACGAAGTAACGATCTGGTCGATTGATCAGAAAGAAGTTGAAATGCTCAATACCAAAAGAGAGCATGAGTCAAAGCTTCCGGGAGTGAAGCTGGCAAAAGAGATTGTGATCACGAATGAATTGAATAATGCGATCAATGGAAAGGATTTCCTTGTTCTTGCAGTTCCTTCAATATTTACAAGAGCAACAGCAAGGAAAATGAGTCCTTTTGTAGCAGAGGGACAGATGATTGTAGATGTTGCAAAAGGAATTGAAGAAGCCACCTTGATGACACTTTCGGAGCAGATCCATCAGGAAATCCCACAGGCAGATGTTGCCGTCCTTTCAGGACCAAGCCATGCGGAAGAGGTTGGACAGAAGCTGCCGACAACGTGTGTGATCGGAGCGAAGACGAAAAAGACAGCAGAGTATCTGCAGTCGATGTTCAACAGTCGTGTCTTTCGTGTTTATACGAGTCCTGATATCCTTGGAATTGAGCTGGGAGGAGCATTGAAGAATGTCATTGCACTTGCAGCCGGAATCGCAGACGGATTAGGCTATGGGGACAATACAAAGGCCGCGTTAATCACCCGGGGCATTGCCGAGATAGCAAGACTGGGGATGAAGATGGGGGGAAAGCTTGAGACTTTTACAGGGCTGACCGGAATCGGTGATCTGATTGTCACCTGTGCCAGTGTCCACAGCAGAAACCGGAAAGCAGGTTATCTGATGGGACAGGGAAAGTCCATGCAGGAGGCAATGGATGAGGTGAATATGGTCGTAGAAGGCGTCTATTCAGCTAAGGCGGCTGCAAGCCTTGCAAAGAAATATGAAGTTCCGATGCCGATCGTAGAAGAGATCAACCGGATCCTTTTTGAAGGTAAAGATCCGAAGAAGGCAGTGGATGATCTTATGCAGAGGGAATCGAAGATCGAGAACAGCTCTCTTTTATGGGAAAAAGAATAAAAGTAAAATGCATACCTCCCGGCAGTGCGGCATACACTTGTATCAGCACAGCAAGGGGGTATTTTTATGGATTCATTTCAGGTATACAGAGATATAAAAGCACGGACAGACGGAGAGATTTATCTTGGCGTAGTAGGACCGGTACGGACAGGCAAATCAACATTTATTAAAAGATTTGCAGATCTTCTGATCCTGCCTAATCTGACGGATGTACATAAAAAAGAACGAACGAAAGATGAACTTCCACAGTCTGCATCAGGTACTACGATCATGACCACAGAACCTAAATTTGTCCCGAAGGAAGCGGTCAGTGTCCGGCTGGCGGAAGATGTGGAGGTGAAGATCCGGCTGGTGGATTGTGTAGGCTATATGGTAGAGGGGGCATCCGGCCACACTGAAAATGGTGCAGAACGGCAGGTGAAGACACCGTGGTTTGAGTATGAGATTCCATTTACAAAGGCTGCGGCAATCGGAACGCAAAAGGTGATCCATGACCATGCAACGATCGGACTGGTAGTGACCACGGATGGAAGTGTGACAGAACTGGCAAGAGAAAATTATATCCCGGCAGAAGAAAAGACGGTTCGGGAATTGCAGGAAATCGGAAAACCGTTTCTGATTATATTGAACTGTCAGAAACCTTATGCAGAAGAGGCAAAATCTCTGAAGGAAGAGCTGCAGGAGAAGTATCAGGCTCCGGTGATCGCAATGAATTGTGAACAGATGAAAGCAGATGATCTACATGAGATGATGCAGCAGATATTATATGAATTTCCAGTTACAGAAGTGGAATTTTATCTTCCAAAATGGGTGGAAATGCTGTCGAGAGACCATCGGATCAAGCAAAATCTTCTTGAGAATGTAAAAACTGTTCTGGATGCATTAGGTGATATACGGAGTGCGGTGAACTTGAAAATTCAGCCTCAGGGAGAATATATTGACCGGATGCAGGTCGAAAAAGTGGAAATGGACAGCGGAAAAGTCTGTGTCAGAATTGGCTTTGACCAGAAGTATTATTACGAAATACTCAGTGAACTGACGGGAACAACGATCAGTGGAGAGTATGAACTGATCGCAACGATGAAAGAACTTGCAACGATGAAAGAGGAATTTTCGCAGATCCGGGATGCATTTACCGAAGTAAAAATGAAAGGTTACGGGGTTGTATGTCCGAGAAAAGAGGAGGTTACGCTGGATGAACCGGTCATTATCAAGCAGGGAAGTAAATTTGGTGTGAAGATACGTTCGGAAGCTCCGTCAATCCATATGATACGTGCGAATATAGAGACTGAGATCGCTCCGATCGTCGGAAATGAACAGCAGGCGGAAGACCTTGTGGAGTATATAAAAAAAGAGAGCGAGACACCACAAGGAGTCTGGGGAACCAATATTTTCGGAAAGTCGATCGAAGAACTGGTGATGGACGGAATGAAAAATAAGATCACTCTGATCGGGGATGAAAGCAGATCCAAGCTGCAGGATTCCATGCAGAAGATAGTAAATGATACAAATGGAGGTCTGATCTGTATTATTATCTGATCTGACCGGAGTGGACAGAACAGGCTGAGTCCGCTATAATAAAGAGCAGAAGTTTCTTGTGGGATTTCAAGGAGGAAGCGATGAGTATACAGTATGAAAAGCTGGAAAGATGCTATGAATATTATAGAAGTATTACAGAGTTCCATCCTAGAGTCGGTCTGATCCTCGGATCGGGGCTGGGAGGATATGCAAAGAATATGCACGTGGAGCAAGAAATTCCATACCGGGAGATCCCTGATTTCCCGGTTTCCACTGTACAGGGGCATGATGGAAGATTCTTATTGGGATGGATCGGGAAAGTGCCGGTTGTTGTCATGAAAGGCAGAGTGCATTATTATGAAGGCTATTCGATGGAAGAGGTAGTTCTTCCGGTCAGACTGATGAAAAGGATGGGAATAGAAATTCTGTTTCTGACTAATGCATCCGGTGGAATCAATCCAGAGTTTGCGGCGGGCGATTTTATGATGCTCCGGGATCAGATCGCAAGTTTTGTGCCATCTCCGCTGATCGGACAGAATATAGAGAAACTGGGAACCAGATTTCCTGATATGACTCATATTTATGATGAGGAACTTCAACAACTGATCAGAGAAACTGCAGAGGAAGAAAAAGTACCACTTCGGGAAGGAGTCTATCTACAGACTACAGGACCGAATTTTGAAAGCCCGGCAGAGGTTAAAATGTATGGACTTCTGGGGGCAGATGCTGTAGGGATGAGTACAGCCTGCGAGGCGATTGCGGCAAGACATGCGGGAATCCGTGTATGTGGGATTTCCTGTGTGTCAAATATGGCAAGCGGGATTTCAGGAAAAGAACTGAGCCATCAGGAGGTACAGGCTGTTGCAGAGCAGAGAAGTGCAGAATTTGAGCGGCTGGTTACAAAAATTATAGAAAAAATGTAAGGAAGTCAAGAACGGTATGATAAAAGTGACATATTTAGACCACAGCGGTTTTTTGGTAGAATTAGAAGATGCCTATTTTTTATTTGATTATTATAAAGGCAGATTACCGCAGATCGATCTGGAGAAAAAGATGGTTGTGTTGGTAAGTCATGCACACCATGATCATTATAGAAAGGATATTTTTAATCTGAGAAAGCATTTCAGGGAGATCCGGTATGTTCTGTCATCTGATATTGAGATAAAAGCAGAAAAAGATATTGTTCAGATGCAGCCAAATGAGAAGAAGGAAGTGATGGGAGCAGAGATCAGAACACTTCGATCCACGGATGAGGGAGTAGCCTTTGTTGTTCATTATGCAGGCAAGACGATCTACCATGCTGGGGATCTGAACTGGTGGCACTGGGAAGGGGAACCGGATGAAAAAAATACAGAGATGCGTCGAGCTTATCAGGCAGAAATCAACCGTCTGATGGATGAGAAGATCGATATAGCTTTTGTCCCGGTAGACCCAAGACTGGGAGAACAGTATTGCTGGGGACTTGACTGTTTTATGAAGAGGACAGAAACAAAAGTAGTATTCCCAATGCATTTTTGGGGAAACTACAGTATTTTTAACCGGCTGGCACTGGAAAAATGTGCGAAAGATTATGAAGACCGTATTGTCAGGATTGAAAAGCCGGGGCAGGTATTTCTGTTGGATGAGATGGATGAAAATGACAGGATCCGAGTGAGGTACAGCAGCATTTTACAGCAATAGATAAAAGAAGGAGGAGCGGATAAATGCTTGTAAAAGTTTATACAGATGGTGCAGCAAGGGGAAATCCGGACGGACCGGGAGGTTATGGAGCTGTACTGGAGTATGTGGACGGAAAAGGACAGTTGCATACAAAAGAACTGTCGCAGGGCTATACGAAGACAACGAATAACCGGATGGAACTGATGGCTGTAATCGCAGGACTGGAAGCATTGAACCTGCCATGTACGGTTGAGGTTTATTCGGATTCACAGTATGTGGTGAATGCATTTAACCAGCACTGGGTTGACGGATGGATCAAAAAAGGCTGGAAACGTGGAAAGAATGAACCGGTGAAAAATGTGGATCTTTGGAAAAGGCTTTTGGAAGTGAAAAGCCGACATCAGGTTACTTTCCATTGGGTAAAAGGACATGACGGACATCCTCAGAATGAAAGGTGTGACCAGCTTGCAACAACTGCGGCAGACGGGAATGAACTGATCGTGGATGAAGGATTGAAATAAAAAGATAGAAAAAGGGCGTGTGAAACAAACGAAAGTTTTTCACACGCCCTTTCTGACGGGATCTAAAAGATCTTACTGTTCTTTTTTCTTTTTCAGAATCACGACAGCACTTCCAGATGCAAGCATCAGGAGCATATAAGGAAGAGCAGTGGATGCATCTCCGGTCTTTGCAGCTTTTGATGCAGTATCTTTCTTATCAGCTTTTCCATTTGTGGATGAAGAATTAGCGTTCGTTCCATCCTCTTTTTTGCTGTCATCTTTTTTATTGTCGTCTTTTTTATTGTCGTCTTTCTTATCGTCGTCTTTCTTGTCATCATCTTTCTTGCCATCATCCGATGTGTCTTTTACGAGTCTGGCAAGATCAAAAGCGGCGATTGCTTCGCTTACCTGTGCCGGAGTAGCATCTGTGTCAGCAAGTACTTCGTTGAGTCTTGCAAGGGCAGCTTTGTAAGCGGCTACAGAATCAGCAGTGTATCCGTCAAAATCAGTTACAGCCTGATTAATCTTCTCCTCAAGCTTAGATTTGTCAGTTACAAGAACTGCATTTCTGAGAGCAGCGAGAGCGTCATCAATTTCTGCCTGGGTTGCATCTTCATTATCAAGAACAGCTTTTGCAGTATTGACTGCGGCTTTATAGGCTTCAACAGAATCAGCAGTGTAACCGGTGAAATCAGTTACAGCCTGATCCACGAGTTCCTGAAGAGCCGTCTTATCAGCTTCCGGCTGATCCGGATTCTGAGCAGTATTGGCAATGTCGAATTCAGAAACGGCTACCCATCCGTCACTGGAAGCTTTAGCAACGAATTTTACATACTGAACTTCCTGTGCATCAAAAGTGAATGTCTTCTGAGTTGCATCTGCTGCAAAGGTCTGATCCTGTGCGACAAGTGTCCATTCATCAGAATCGTTTGCTTTAATGTAAAGGTCTGCTTTTGTGACATATCCACTGGCTGTATCTGTTCTAGGAGTAAATGAAAACTGGTTGATCGTGTATTTCTGACCAAAGTTGATCTCTGCATAGAACGAATTGCTGCCTGTCAGTTTATCGGTAGCACCTTTCCAGTTAGAATGCCATCTGGAGGTATAATCGTTGTCGAACGCATAGCGAAGAAGTCCCTCTACATTGTTATAGGTTGTCTCGGAGTTTGTTGTTCCGGTCCACTTGGACTTATTATACATATCTGCTGCGGTTACATTTACATTATCAATGGTTGCCTGAACCGCATTGGTTTCAGAACCGATACGCTGAAGCGGCAGAGCAAATGTGGCATTTGTAATACCGGATTTCTTGGTTGTACCATTATGGTTAAATTCTCCGGTCGCGTTAGATACGAACTGGCCGTTGACATACAGCTTTGTTACCTGCTGCTGGGTCACAATCTTGATATTTACTTTTTCTCCGACCGGTAATGTATAATCGAAGTAATAATCATACAATTCGCGTGTAAATCCGAGTTTTCCGTTGCTCATGATACGGATATCATGAGTTCCGTATGCTGCGTCAGATTCAAACAGAATGTCACCGGCTTCTGGTTCAGAAGAAAGTGCGATATCAAAGGAAAGTGCATTTCCATTACCAAGCTGTTCGATCGGTGTTTCTACATAACTCTTATCTCCGGAGAGAACCAGAGCTTTATTCTGTACTTTTGCAGTACTGTCAGAGGCAAGTGTGAGATCTCTGTCATTTTCAGATGTATCATCCAGTCCTTTACCACTGTTGAAATCATAAGATTCATAAAAATTATCTACAGAAGACTCCTGATAATATGGGTTGGTGTTCGGACCTGTCCCCATAGATGTGGCAAGGGTACTGAGAGCATCTGCAGAGCCTTTTTCCTGTCCGGTAGCAGCCCATGTCTTTTCCGCGTAAAATGGAAGTGCATCGAAAAATCTCCAGTACAGATCAGATTCAGAAAGTCCGGAAGCACGTTTATCGATATTATCATTCCACAATGCAAAAGCAGCTCCAAGCATCTGATCATCACCGGAAGGTACAGCAACGTAACCGCTGGAGGATCTCAGTTTATTTGGTTCAAAAGAACTGAAAATACGGCTTGTATTTAACAGATCTCCATAAGAATTTGCACGGGTTTTACTTCCATCAGGAACCATATAACCATAATCATCAATGGTATTGATCAGATCATACCCCATATTATACATTTCGATTCCATCAGCCCAGTCTTTCGACCAGAGATTTATTTCCACACCGTCGATGGCATCAGCATTGATCTGAGTAACCGGATTGTCTTTGATCCAGGTAAGACCACCCCACATGCGGACTGTATTGGTCTGCTTTACATACGGGACGATCGTATTGATAAAGTTACGGTAAGCAGAATAATTGTCAAGAAATTCATCTGCACCGATATGAACGGTTGTCTCACTGTCAAAAGTAGCATCACTTCCGTGAGTATAGTCATCGAAAATTTCCTCGATCTTCTGAACGGTTTCCGTTTTGGAAATATCCAGATGGTCGATGAGAGGCCGGTTGGCACTGGTGGAAGAAGTCTTATTGGTTACTTTCAGTTCCGGCCATACCTTTGTAAAGGAATTTGCATGGGCAGGGACATCAATTTCAGGAACGATATTTACACCAACAGCACGTTCAGTCTGAATAAATTCTTTAAACTCCTTTTTAGAGAAAGAATAATCTTCCGCTGTCGGAGATTCACCGGCATCATTTGTGAGACCGGATTCCAGACGGAATGCATCATATGCATCGAATGCCTGATTTTCCTGATCCAGTTTACCATAATCTTCCAGCCAGATGTAGTTGTCAGATAAATGCACATGGAAGTCATTCATCTTATAGTAACGCATGGTTCTTGAGATTTCTTTGAGCATGTCCATGGAGACTGGTTTACGTGCAGCGTCCAGAACAAATCCTCTTGTTGAAAATCTTGGATAGTCCCGCATTGTTCCAATAGAAAATGCATCTGGATTGGATTTATACATTTGCAGGATTGACTGCATACCATACATATTTCCGACTGTGCTTTCAGAAGCTACATTGATACGGTCAGAAAGAATATTCATAGTATATCCCTCATCACCGAGCAGTTCGTCAGGAGCGGCAAGAGAAAAGTTGAATGCATTTGCTTTTGCATTTCCTTTTACTTTCTGTAATTCAATGCCACTGAAATCTTTGTAATCAGCAATAAATTCATCAACAACATCTTCCAGTGCATTATTATCATAAGTAACAGCAGTGATACTGTCTGTTGCAACGGAATCAGTGCTGTCAGAATACCATTCTGCAATTTCAGGAATAATGGATGGCTTTGTATTTTTTGCAGCATTTGTGGTATGCTGTCCGGCAATCGTGTAGGTGAAATCATCTGTCACCAGTTCTTCACCGGTTTCCTCTTTGGTAATCACGTAGGATACCTTTACGGTCTTATCTGTCAGTGGGTGAACAATCTTTCCATCCCTGGAAATAATCTGCTCAAAATCTGCTCCGTTGATTCTGATGTTAAATCCTTCAGGTACTGTCGGCATTGGAAAATCTGCCACATCGGCAGCAATGGTTGTACCACCGGTGATCATACCGGCTACATCACTGAGAGAATAATCGTTGTTAATAGAACCGTAGATTTCGATTTCATTGATTCCGACATTGACCCAGTTGATCGTTCCTGCATCGGCAGAAAGAATGGTAACTTTCACGTCCGTAGCACTGACCGGAGATGTCAGTTTGATGACTTCTTTTTGCTTTGCTTTTTCCTCTTTCCTGTAAATTTCGGTATAAGTATCGTTGCCGTTGGCAATTTCAACTTTATAACCTAAAATGTTCTGAGCGTCATCGGTTCGCTCAAAGTTAATGTTGATCTGCTGGATCTGTTTGGAAGAACCAAGATTTACATTGATCCATTCATTCGCAGCCAGATTCTGAGCTGTTCCCCAGCGTGTGGTGAGGTCACCATCTACCGCTTTTGAAGGAGAAGTCTTTTCAGGATTATTCGTTGGCTGTTCATAAGAACTTGCAGTAACAGTCTGATTCAATGCAAGGTTTTCCGGTGCTGCAGCAGCAACGGGAATGGCAGGAATCTGAACCATACTGCAGGCAAGAACTGCTGCGAGCAGAGGCTTTTTCATGTCCTTCTTCTTTTTCATAAAACCCTTCCTTCCTTTCTTTTGAATGTACGATATGAAATGAGCAAAATGAGAGAGTTATATATTTACTCATAACAACACATACTTAATTTTATTATATAGGAAATTGGGAGAATGGTCTTGTTGATTTGTCTGTATCAGGCAGGAAAAATTGTATAATTCGGAACAAAATTGCAAGTGGTGAAAAAGTTATAGACTTTTTAATGCTTTCTTAGTATAATTATTTGATGTGCTGAGTAAGACAGACAATCGCGGAGGCAAATGCCGAAAGGCTGCAGACGAGGAAAGTCCGGGCTTCAAAGGGCAGGATGCCGGATAACGTCCGGTGGAGGTGACTCCAAGGCCAGTGCAACAGAAATAAACCGCCACAGTAAAGGTCACTTTTCTGTGGTAAGGGTGGAAAGGCAGTGTAAGAGACTACCGCCTCTCTGGTAACAGCGAGGGCATATGTAAACCCCATCCGAAGCAAGACCGGATAGAAACTATGTGGCTGCCCGTCACGTTTCAGGTAGGTCGCTTGAGCATTGCGGTAACGTGATGCCTAGACAGATGATTGTCCAACGACATAACCCGGCTTATCGTTTTGCTCGGCACGTAAGGAGTTTCAGCTTTGAAACTCCTTTTCTTACATAAGCGGCGATCAGTGGATGATCCTGTCAGAAAAGCAGGATACTGATGAACGCACAAAATCCAGGAATGTGCTTTCTTGGCACTTCTGATCATCAGATAAAATACAACAGGAGGACGATACAATGGGAATGAAGATCAATACGGAACTGCCTTTACCGGCATATCTGAAGGCAAAATATCCGCTGCCGGAAGAACTGGTGAAACTGAAAGCAGAAAGAGATGAGGAGATCAGGTCGATATTTGAAGGAAAATCAGACAAATTTGTTGTGATTGTCGGACCATGCTCAGCAGACAGGGAAGATTCTGTATGCGAATATGTAGACCGACTTGCAAAAGTCAATGAGAAAGTCAGTGATCGTTTGATGATTATTCCACGTATTTATACGAATAAGCCACGAACGACAGGAGAGGGCTATAAGGGAATGCTTCACCAGCCGGATCCTGATCAGGCTCCTAATTTATTAGAAGGAATCATTGCAATCAGAAAGATGCATATCCGTGCCATGAAAGAAAGCGGACTGACGGCAGCAGATGAGATGCTGTATCCAGAGAACAGAAGTTACCTGGATGATATTCTTTCATACGAAGCAATCGGTGCCAGGTCAGTTGAAAATCAGCAGCATCGTCTGACAGCCAGTGGAATGGACATCCCGGTAGGAATGAAAAATCCGACCAGTGGAGATTTTTCAGTCATGTTAAATTCAGTGATTGCGGCACAGAGTTCCCATAATTTTATTTACAGAGGAATGGATGTGTCAACGGATGGAAATGATCTGGCACATGTGATCCTGCGTGGAGGAGTAGACAAGTACGGAACGTGTATCCCGAACTACCATTATGAAGATCTTGTCCGACTTGTGGAAGTATATGGACAGAAAAATCTGAAGAATCCGGCTGCCATTATTGATGCAAATCATTCTAACTCAAATAAGCAGTTTAAAGAGCAGATCCGTATTGTAAGCGAGGTTCTCCACAGCAGAAGATATAATGAAGATGTAAAGAAGATGGTGAAAGGTGTGATGATCGAGAGCTACCTTGAAGAAGGAAATCAGAAAATCTCAGATCATATGACATATGGCAAGTCTATCACAGATCCATGCCTTGGATGGGAAGATACAGAGCAGTTGATCTATAAGATTGCGGAGGAGTGTTAAATTTGTATTTGTTGGAATGAAAATATCTCGGCAGTAGAAAGTATCTGATGAAAAAACGTTCATATCCGCCCTTGTTGTTGCATCGCAGTGCAGGACCCGCTTTACCTCAGCCCGT
>OLRQ01000836.1_pt1 | contig 28750 bp, 30 predicted proteins | sample 1671971 | NCBI WGS metagenome assembly OLRQ01 (sample SAMEA3136631, study PRJEB25190) | human gut metagenome | biome: human gut; feature: human-associated habitat; material: faeces | place: Austria | collected 2013
ATTTTCTTATTTTCGTACAACGGAACAAAACAGACTCGGCTTTGTGCAAGTTGCCCATCAAAAAACTTGAAACCGCCTTTTGACACCCTAATCCTATAAGCAAAAAAGAGATAAGCTGCACTTATCTCTTTTAATATCTTCATATTCCAGCCATTTTATACCATAACGGACGATTCTTATCTGATTTTAAGATCACTCCTGATCGCGAATAATCTGTTTCACTACTTTTGCCTGTTTTTCCACATGTACTTTCATGACTTCGATGACTTTTTCTTTTTCGTGTTTTTCTAATAACTCCAGTATCTTTCGATGCTCCTGTATCAGTGTCGGATATGCATGTTCATCTTTTAGATATTCCACTCGATACCGGTAGATCTGCTCACGCATATTATCTAACATCGTTACTAACTTTGCATTGCCTGCCGCATGGTAAATCGTATCATGGAATGCCACGTCGGCTTCTGCGATTTTTTTGATGTCCCCCTGCTTCGTGCTGTTTTCAAACTGCAGCATCTGCTTTTCTAACTCTTTGATCTCCTCTTTCGTGATATTATCACAGGCGAGACGGACCGCTAATTCATCTAATACCTCACGGATCTGCAAAACATCTTTCATGTCTTTTTCGGTCATCCGTGCTACTTCCGCACCCCTGCGCGGGATCGTCACTGCTAACCCTTCCTGCTCTAACATTCGGATTGCTTCACGGATCGGTGTTCTCGACACTCCTAATTTGGATGCAAGCTGCAATTCCATCAAACGCTCCCCCGGTTTTAACTCTCCTTTCAGGATCGCCTCCCGCAGTGTATGAAATACTACATCACGCAGTGGCAGATATGCATCCACATTTAATTTTAAATTGTCTGTCATAAATCCCTCTACTTTCTGTTGTTATAAATCGTTGTCAGATAGAGCTGCTTTGCCAGCCCGCTCTCTTTTACTGCACGATACGCTCTCTTTGCTGTTTTTTCATCTTCAAACAGTCCAAATACCGTCGGACCGCTGCCGCTCATCAGTGCGTTGAGTGCTCCATGTTCTTTCATAATTCCCTTTAAACTTGCAATCTCAGGATAATGTGCAACGGTTACCGTCTCTAAGATATTTCCCATATCCTGTGCGGTACTCTGTAAATCTTTCTTACGGATATCTTCTAATAAACGGTCAATATCAGGATGTGGCGGATCATTCTCTAAGTGCAGATTCTCATATACAAATTTTGTAGAAACCGCAACCGATGGCTTCGCTACTAAAACCGGACATTTTGGCATCGGCGGAAGTGCTGTTAACTTCTCTCCGATTCCCTCTGCTAAAGCGGTCCCACGCATCAGACAATATGGCACGTCTGCTCCGATCTTTACACCACGTTCCTTCAACAGCTCCATATTAAGTCCTAAATCAAACATCTGGTTCATTCCATATAATGCTGCTGCAGCATCGGTACTGCCGCCTGCCATGCCTGCCGCAACCGGAATATGCTTCTCTAAACGGAACTCTACACCCTCTTTGATCGAAAACTCATCCATCAAAAGAGCTGCCGCCTTATGAATTAAATTGTTCTCATTGACCGGAAGGTAATACAGATTCGAAGAAATCTGAATCCCCGGCTCTTTTGTCTTTTTGATATGAATACGGTCAAATAAGTGGATCGTCTGCATGATCATGCGAACCTCGTGATATCCGTCCTCACGCTTTCTCAATACGTCAAGTCCAATATTAATTTTTGCCAATGCTTTTAAATTTAACTCATCCATGTTTTTCTCCTGCACTTTGTATACAATATACTCTAACGTGAGTTTTTAAAAATGTCAAGTGACATTTCCTGCCGAGATCCGGGTGTCAAAAGGCGACTCACAACTTAGTAGTTTGCAACTTGCACAAAACAGACTCGGCTTTGTGCAATTGTCAATACAAAAACCTGAAACCGCCTTTTGACACCCTAATCTGTAGAGTAAAAAAAGCGGAGAACCCCTTCGCCTTTTCCGTAAGAGATTACTCCGCTTTCCTGTCATCCGACCTCCCTGTTAGAATGTCTTTGATGATAAATTTTGATCATTATTCTTCTGTTTCTGTCTTAGCTGTCTCTGTACCGTTTTTCCATGCATCGAATTTTTTCATAACAGCATCATAGGTTCTGCCGGAGATATCCGGTAAGGATTTGCCCCATGCTTTGGTTGCCTGATCAAAACCTTTTTTGAATGCTGCGATCATTTCGTCTGCTTTTTCTGAATCACCGCCGGATAATGCTTTTGCAAATTCCACGATACGGTCAGATGTCTGCTCTACGCCCCAGTAACCATCGTCTGCAATATCTTTTTGTGCCTGGGCTCTTACCTCAGGAGATACATTATATTTACCGCTTGCTAAGAATGACCAGATATCGTCTGCCTGTCCGATCTTCTTGCCCTGCTTCGTCATCATCTGCTCTACCATGCTGCGAAGCTGGTTGGTTCTGTTTGCTATATCTGCTTTCATCTTTTCGATCAGTGCAGTATTTGTCTTTCCGCTTGTCTTTTTATAAGTTCCTGCATTTTCTACGGTCTTTGAACTTTTCTCATAGACTACTCCTACATCTTTGCCATAGGATTTTTCTGTCGTTGCCTCTGTATTCTCTTTTTTTGCAGCTGCTTTGCTCTCATAAGCTGTTGTTGTATACGCCGCTGCTGTTACACTGTTAATTGTACTCATATCCATCCCTCCGTGGTTTTGCTGCGTTTTGATTGTTCCTGCTAAGCCGGCTCCGCCCACTTATGCTGCTTTCTTATATTATATATCGTACATTTCTTTCAATAGTTTAGTGTTTCTGCACTGTTTTAGACTTTTCTTTCAGATTTCTATTGCAGACTGTTATTTCAGACCTTCCCGCCAGGATTTTACTATTGCAATCTCTGCCGCATAGCCCTCATCGTCATTCGGTGTCTCTAAGATGAACGGAAGTCCCTGCAGCTTTTCATGACATACGATCCTCTGCAATGCTTCTGGTCCGATCTGCCCTTCTCCTAATCTTGCATGACGGTCCTTATGGCTTCCTAACGGATTCATACTGTCATTTAAATGTATGGCTTTTAATCTCTCTAATCCGATGATACGGTCAAATTCCTTTAACACTTCATCGAGATGTTCCACGATATCGTAACCGGCATCCCAGACATGGCAGGTATCGAGACAGACTCCGATCTTTTCCTTTAAATCCACCCGTTCTATAATTGCCTGTAATTCCTCAAAGTTTCTTCCGACTTCACTTCCTTTGCCTGCCATGGTCTCTAATAAGACGGTCGTCGTCTGCTCCGGATGTAACACCTGATTGAGCAGTTCTGCGATCAATGTGATCCCTGTCTCCGTTCCCTGTCCGACATGGGAACCCGGATGAAAATTGTAATAGTTTCCCGGTGTATACTCCATGCGCTTTAAATCATCGATAAACATCGTATGTGCCAGTTCCCGAATGTCTTCTTTGGCTGCACAGGCATTCATCGTATAGGGTGCGTGTGCCACGATCTTTCCAAAGTGCTGCTCTTTGGCAATTTCTAAAAATTTTTCCACATCCTCAGGCTTAATCTCTTTTGCCTTTCCACCTCTTGGATTTCTGGTAAAAAAAGCAAAGGTTTCACCGCCTAATCGGACTGCCTGCTTTCCCATTGCCTCATAACCTTTTGCCGAGGACAAATGATTTCCTATATACATAAAGAATCTTCCTTCCTGTTTTTTTTCAAGCATACCACATTCTGTTCCCGACATACAACGCCCTGCATATGATATAAAAAACTTTTAAGGATTTTCATATGTATTTATATATTGGTATGATTCTTCTGCTCTGTGTGCTGCTTTTTGTCCTGAGTTTGCTTTTCAGAAAGGCAAAGGCTGAAAAAATCTGTAAGATGAGCTATCCGCAAAAACTGCAGATCATAGAAAACCTTGTGTTTCCTTTTGGGTATACCTATATTCCAAAAAGCGATTTCTTTTCTTCTTCCTTAGAAGCATGGCAGAGACGCTTTGGATACGCTGCCCTCTATGATAAGAGTGCTTCACATTTTCATATGGTCTTTAATGCTCTCCCGGTCTATTTTGACTATGACGGCCGCACCTGGCTCATCGAGTTCTGGAAAGGTCAGTACGGACTTCACACCGGCTGCGAGATCGGCGTCTATTGTTCTGACCGCATTTTAAGACCGGCAGAGCGTTCCGCGGAACTGTTCCATGCCGTATCGGATGAGGAGCTTCTTCCGATGTCCTTTGTCTTAAAACAAAACGATACGACCGTGGCTGCACTTTCCGGTATCCACTGGTGGCTGACTGCTTTTTGTCCGGGTGTCTTTTCTGATCCGGAGGATTTGACGATGGAGACCTCCATTACTTTTCCGGATCTTTGTATGGCATATGCTTTCCGGGATGCCCTTGAAAAAGAAGGTTATGATGTCTGTATCTGTGGTCTGAAGATCTGCTTTACGTTTTCAGACTGCAAAAACTGTTCTTTTTCCTGCCTGCAAAAATGCTACCGCAGATGGATCCAGTGGCAGAACCGCCTCTTATGCCGTCTGTTTCTGTGGTATACCAGACCATTTGACACTGCCTTAGACCGCATATTGTTTCTCTGTGAAAGTCTTCCTTTTGCTTTTCATAAGACACTTCAACTTCATAAAAGTAATCGTAAGATCCGGAGGCAGCTATGAGTTATCTATCCCGTATTGACCATGCCTTTTCCGATGCCCCTGTTCTCCCACTTTCGGAGAACGGGCGGTATGTCCTCTTTAGTGACTGCCACCGCGGCATCGGTACTTCTAATGACAATTTTTTAAAAAACCAGCATCTCTATTTTGCTGCTTTAAATTACTATTATCAACATTCTTTTTGTTATATTGAACTGGGGGATGGGGATGAGTTGTGGGAAAACAGAAGTTTTTCCGCTATTCAGAATATCCACAGCAATGTCTTCTGGCTGCTTTCTCTCTTTTATGAAGAACACCGCCTGTTCATGCTGTTTGGAAATCACGATATTGCCAAGAAGGATTTTCATCCGTTTTCGGACTGTTGCTTTCACGAGGGTCTTCGTTTGAAAGACTGTGTCACCGGACAGGAACTGTATCTGACACACGGACACCAGGCGGATTTTTTTAATTCCACGCTCTGGCGGCTCTCCTGTTTTCTGGTGCGTTATCTCTGGAAACCGTTAGAACAATTCGGCGTACTCGACCCGACAAGTGCTGCTAAAAATTATAAGGTGAAAAACAAAACCGAACGAAGACTGCAGGAATGGACCAAACTCTACAAAAAAATCCTGATCACCGGGCATACCCACCGTCCCGTATTAGGTTCTAAAGACAGCCTGTACTTTAATACCGGAAGCTGTGTACATCCCCGCTGCATTACCTGTATCGAATTGGTTCATCGGGAATTGTCTTTAGTGAAATGGACACTCTCCACCAAACCGGACCGTACTCTCTTTGTCGCAAGAGAAGTGCTTGCAGGCCCGGTAGGACTTGATGATTTATTAAAATACTCTTAAGAGCTTACTTCCATTTTATCTCGTAGGTTTCGCCTGTTGCCTCTCCCATCCGGTTGACATAATCCGTGATCAGGTTCTTAGCTCTCTCTTCTGCCTGTGAAAGCAGCTCGTTATCTTCGTTGGCTGCTTTTTTCAGGTTCTCCTGTGCCGTCCTGATCGTCTTGGTCTGTATGTCTGCCGTGATCTTTCCGGCTCCTAACCCATGTTTTTCTACGACATAGGAATCCTCGGTCAGAGAATCTTTATCGACCTTGCAGCTTAAGATCTCCGCCTTTGGAAGGGATATGGTAAGTGTATTTCCATCCACTTTCATATCGATTTTATCTATATCAACGCCTGCTTTTACGATTCCTGTATACTCTATCCAGAGCCGCCTGTCCGTATTCCACCACAACACCTTTTTCATAGTATCTGATTTTGCGACATTGTGATAATAACATTCTAATACCGCAAATTCTCCAATGGATTTGATCTGCTGTAATTCGATCTCCGGTTTCTTTTCGCTCTGCTCAGAAGTGCATCCTGCAAAGGAAAATGCCAGCATCATGACACATATGTAAATACTGATCCGCTTCTTCATCTGTCCTTCTCCTTATTTTACTTCTAACGTATATGCTTCTTCCTGCTGTGCTAACAGTGTTCCTAAAACTCCTTTGACAACATTTTTTGCATTCTCTTTTGCCAGATCTTTGATCTCCTCATTGTCCTTGCATTCTTTGGTCACATCCGCAATGGCTGCCTGATATGCATCTTTGGACACACTTTCTGTCTGACTTCGTTTGCTCTCAAACATATAATCTAACGTTCCCATGTCCACATCGATGTCCTGGATCTGAACCTCCGGCAGGGTAACGGTTACTTTTTTTGCTTCTTTCTCTATTTTGATCTTGATCTTATCGGTATCAATGCCTGCTTTTACCGTCGCATCATATGCCACATGGTATAGCACGCGCTCATCATTTTTCGGATCATACACATGTGCGATCCCATGATAAACTGCCTTACCTGTCGATAACTCACTGATATCCAATACTTTTTCTAAGGTTGTCTTACTGATGACCGTAGTCGTCTCTTTTCGTCCCTCTTTGATATGAAAAGCCGTCCATACTCCTGCTACGGCTATGACTGCAAGGAGCAGGATCAGAATAATGTATTTCACCGGCTTTTTCTTTTGTTGCTTTTTCACGTTTTTTCCTCCTAAATGAACCTGTCTAATACTTTCCGGATCGGCCGATATAAGATCAGCATCAGTACAAAATTAGAAATCCCATGCAAGATATCATAGGGGATTCCGGCAATCCACCATGCAAATGCCGTCTTTATTCCACCAAATCCCAAATATACCAGACTGCACAATCCGCCAAACATCAGACCATAGATGCCGGAAAAAACTGCCCAGAACCATGCTGATCTTTGTTTTTTAAAAATAGTGTCAATACGCAAAGCAAGGGCCAGATGTATAAATACATGATGACCCATATTCCCATTCCCCGGATCAGACATTCCACACCGACAAAGGCAAAGGCTGCATAGAGCACTTTTTTGCCAAATGCTAAGGTATAGAGTATCAAAAGAAACGTAACCAGTTCCACATTCGGAATAAATGACAGGGACAGCTTTGCCGCTTCTAAAGTTGCGATCATCATTCCGATATAAGCGACATCGCGTACTGTCAACGACCAGGAAGATTTATTCTGCAGCATTTTTTTCATAAGACAGTGTGATCTCGTCTTTATTCCGGACTGGCTGTGTATCAATACCGTTCTGTGCATACTCGCCATTCATATACAATGCCCAGTAAGCACCGTCCTTGTTGTAATCTGCTTCTAATCCGTTTACTTTTTCAATATAGAGCCCGTAATCGGATTCACTGCCTTCTAAGGTAAAATCTTCCGTCTTTTCTAACTCTTCCAATGCGCCTCTGACATACTCCGCATCGGTATGGCCTTCATAGACTTTTTTATCCCCTTTATCATCCTGTACGGTCAGTGTATAACTCTTTGCGCCCTGTGTGGTCTTTGCTCCGAATACTTTCCAGCATCCGAATAAGACTGCTATCACAACTGCAAACAATACGACGCCTAACACTATTTTTTTCGTGTTTTTCGTATTCTTTGTATTCTCTTCCATTGATTAAATCCTATACTCCTGTTTATTTATTTTTCACCGCATGATCTTTCACTAGCAGGCAATGATCACGCCGCCGTCATTGGCATACAGGGAGCTGACTCCTGCTGTATCCAGTACAAAAATATCTTTGAAGTTTGCCGCTTTTTCTAACTTTTCTTTTACCAGTGCTGCTCTCTGCGGGCAGTTGCAGTGGGCAATTGCAAGGATTTTTTCTTCACAGTTCTTTGTCTTTGCCACAACCTCCTGCACCATTTTTTCTAATGCTTTATTCATTCCACGGGCCTGGGAAAGCTGACAGATCGCCCCTTCCGGTGTCGAGCCCATGACCGGCTTGATGTTCAATGCTCCTGCCACAAGTGCTTTCAGATTGCTCAGACGTCCGTTTTTACGAAGTGTATCTAAAGTCTCTAACACAAAAAACGTATGCTGTGTCTCGATATACTGATCCACCTCTTTGACTACTTCCTGAAACTCCATGCCTGCTTCCTCACATTCCTGGATCTTCATAGCGATCAGTGTCTCTCCGATCGAGGCCGATTTTGAATCAAACACATGGATATTCTTATTCTCATTTTCTTCTAAATAAAGCTTCTTACCAAGCTCGGCACTGTTATAGGAGCCGCTTAACCGGGAAGAAAGCGTGACTGCATAGACGTTCTGTGCCTCTCCTTCAAACGCTGTCATATAGCGCTCCGGGGACGGGCAGGTAGACTTCGGGCAGTTCGGACTCTCCTTCACTCTTCTTAAAAATTCCTTCTGATCAAAGCTCTCATCATCCACTACATGATAATCGTCCACATCCAGCTCTAAGGACGCTGATGCAAAATGAATGTCACTTTTCTGCTCCGGCTTTAATTCTCCACAACTATCTACTACAATTTTATAGCTCATAAAAACATCCTCATTTCTCTTTTTCTATTGCTCTCATTTGTTATTAAAAAATATATTATCTTTTTTCTTTTTCTATAACATGTAGTTTTTAATACTACATTATATTAGCACAAACCTATCCGTTTGAAAAGAGTTATTTCTATATTTTAAAAATTTTTAAAAAGATATACTTAGAATTTTCTGTTCCTTATTCTCGATATAGTACATTGCAGTGATTCCGTCGCAGTAATTTGAAATTTTTTCATCGTGGATAAAAAACTGTACTGCCTGCTCATAAAGCTCCGGTGTCGCAAACTTCACTGACACCTTCTTTTGCCCGTTCTCCCATGCCGCAGCATATTTTTCTCCGATCGCATCTGGGTCCCATTGCCCAAAATAAAGTCCCTCATGTACATAATAATTGTCTGCTGTCGCCGTACATTCCGGCAGCGTATAGATGGTATCCACTTGATGGGAAATGCTGATCTCCTCACTCGTGATCCCTAAATAATTGTAATTGACATATTTTTCTGCCGAACGGTCTTTTCCATAATAACGGGAATTGCCCCAGGTGGTATCTAAATAATAATAATCTCCGTCCATCCGCACAAGATTCCATGCATGGGCATCTCCATCGGCTTTTCCTGTCACGATCGCACATTGGATATTCAACAGACGTAACAGATACTGCGTTGCACAGGCATATCCCTGGCAGACCGTTTCCCCATTTAAAAATACGCTGATGATATTCTGATTATTCTCTGCATCCGGATTGTAATCCACCTGTTCGATCAGCGTTTCAAACACATACTTTACTTTTTTATAATCGGAAGCCTCCGTTGGAATACCGGTAAGCAGCTCCTCCACGCGGCTGTCGATCTGCGCCTGGATCTCTTCCCGCTTACTCTGCTCCATCGTGTAGCTTGGTGAAAAATCCATGCCTATGATATTATCCCCTCTGCTATGCTGGGTATACATATATCCGGACACCCAGAACAGTCCGCCGTAGTCTGCATTTACCGCATTATAGGCGTTGTCTAGCACTTCCCGCTCGGTTGTCGATACTGCCACACTTTCTTTATTTTTTAAGATTGCATCCAGTACCTCATCATAGACTTTTTTCGTCTGTTCATCCAGTGTCTGATATGCATAGGCTTCCGTCGAAATACTCTCTACTTCTTCCGGCTTTTTGATCTCTTTGGATGCCTGCTCTGTGATGGTATCCGCTGCTGTTTTCCAGTCAACCGGACTGCATCCCGTTATCAGACAGAGCATTGCTAAAAACAGAATACCTATCCTGCATTTTTTCCACAGCTCCACGCTTTACCTCCTGTATTCTCAGATTGAAAAATAACTACCTACAAAACGGCTCAAAGCTGCCATATCATCTGCTCCCATCAACTCCCTTGCAGAATGCATTGCAAGGATTGGAACTCCGATATCTACGGTCTGTACCGGCATCAGGCTTCCTGCAATGGCTCCAAGCGTACTTCCTCCTGCAATATCGGAACGATTTGCATATTTCTGATAAGCAATCCCTTCTTTTTTACAGATCTGTTCTACAATGGCAACCACTTCACAATCTGTCGCATAGGACTGGTTACCGGATTCTTTGATACAAAATCCCCGGTTCAATACCGGCTGATTCGTCACATCTGCTTTCTGGTTCTGGTTTGGATGCATGGCATGTGCCACATCCACGGACAGCAGCATACTCTGGTAAAGTGCTTCTTTTACCTGGCATGCATCTCTGCCAAGTGAAATCTGTATTTTTTCTACGACATCTCGAAGCAGCATCGAGCCTGCGCCCTGTTTCGTTCTGCTTCCGATCTCTTCATGGTCAAATAATGCGATCAGATTGATGCCGTCCTCACGCTCACCCGTTATGATCCCATCTAACAATGCCTGTACGGAAGTCAGGTTATCCAGTCTTGGAGCTGAGATCAGTTCTTTTCCCATGCCAACGGTTTCCGGCATTTCCGTATTATACAGATACAGGTCAAAATCCAAGATCTCCTCTTTTGATAACTGTAATTCTTTCGCTAAATATTCATAGAAGAAATCTTTTTTCTGCATCTCTTCTCCGGCAATACCGATGATCGGTATCATATCCTTTTGTTTATTCAGTTCTACGCCTTTATTTAATGCCGGGTTCATATGGATCGCAATATTCGGTATGACCGCAACCGGGCATTCCGAGGAAAAATGCACAATCCGCGGTGCAAATACCTCGTCACTTGCAAGTGCCACTTTTCCTGCAATTCCAAGCGGACGGTCTAACCAGGTATTTAAGATCGCTCCACCGTATACCTCGACATTCAACTGCTGATAGCCGGACATCTCCATTTCCGGATTTGGCTTGATTCGCAGACACGGAAAATCCGTATGTGCCGCTGCCATACGAAAACTTTCTCTGTAATACAGCGTTTTTGGAATCGTAAATGCGATCAGCGTTGTGCCATGGTGGATCATATAATAACTTTTTCCACCGGTTAAGCCCCATGCCGTGTGAAACTCTAATTTTTCAAATCCTGCTTCTTTCAGTCTTTTTTCTGCCTCTTCCACAACCTGATACGGCGAGACTCCTTTCTCTATTAAATGGAACAGTTGCTCTGCTGTTGTGTTCATTTCTATGACCTCCCATCATTTGCTTCACATTGTACTATATTCTCTTTCTTTTTTCTACCGATCTATCCGGTATTTTATCTTTATTTTATATTTTGATCAGGGTGTCAAAAGGCGGCTCACAACTTAGTGGCTGGCAAGTTGCCCAAAACCGGGACTGCTTTTGTGACTTTGGGAGAAAATTAGTAAATCTTAGTCTGACTGTTCATATTTATAAAAAAAGTTCTTTTTTTCGTCATATCGTTGCGTTATAATAATATGCATAATGCGTTTTAGCGTACATAACACAGGAGGATTTTTACATGATTGCAGTGCAGATTGCAGATATCGGCAGTTTTATGACTAAATTTTTGCGTTCGGAAATATTTGATCCCTTTGAATTTATGGAGGGAACTTTGCAGACACGCATTACCTATGACTTCGATGGCCACATTCTGAATGACTCTTATTCCGAAGATGAACTGAGGGAAGAAGGACTGTTCGGACATACTTATCTGCCTTTTTCGATGCAGCGTCCGGTACTGTTTGATCTGATCAAAGGGAAAAAAACTCCTGTCTTTTTTAAATTTACTCTGTTTTTATCTCCTTCGGATTTTTATAAAAGGACACAGCTTCCACCGGACCCTTCGGATGCGATCAGTGGCTTTTTATTAAATCTGAGATTTATGCATGGGGAACTGACTGCTTCTACCGGTGTCTCCTATCGTACTTTTTCCACCGATAAATCCTTAGAATTTGAGTGGGATTCCTATATCCGGCAGTTTTTTAAGGAACATTCCCTTTACTTTTCGGAGGACCTATGATATGGTTAGTTTAGTGTTGCAGAGTGCACACTGATATTATTTATTTGGAGGTACTTTCAATGAACAAAGGTACAGTAAAATGGTTTAACAACCAAAAAGGTTACGGATTCATCTCCGATGAGCAGGGAAATGATGTATTCGTACATTTCTCCGGTCTGAACATGGAGGGATTCAAATCCTTAGAGGAAGGCGCATCTGTAGAGTTTGATATTACAGAAGGTGCTAAAGGTCCTCAGGCAGTCAACGTAACCGTTTTAAATTAGTCTTTTCAACGTACCTTTTTCTATTTTCGATAATAAACAGATAGAATCAGATTTTTTATTTTTTATTATGATAAAAGTTAGGTATTGGGTAATGGCTATGAAGTAAAAAGAAGCTGAACACCGGGTAATCTGAGATCAGATCATCCGGGTGACAGCTTCTTTTTGTTTTATTGTTCTTTATCTTACTACTGTTCATCCTTATGAAGTCTTGAAGTAATAAATAGTATCACTGCTCCAACAAGGACATAGATATCCGACAGGTTAAAAACCAGTTTGTTCAGGCGTTTATCAGAGGTCTTCAAACGTATGTAATCGACCACATAACCTCTCCGGTAGCGGTCAAGAAGATTATTGAGTCCTCCTGCTAATAACAGTCCCGTGCCTGCTTTCATCCCTGCATGATCGCGATGTTTGTTCAGACAGGTCAGATAGCCTGCTGCGCTAAACCATGCTCCGGCATGCAGCTTTTTCATAAGTTCCGGTCTTTTTTCCAGGGCATTGAGTGCTGCCCCTTTATTGTGATATTTTTCAATCTGAACTTTTCCACGAAAGAGTTCTTTTTGCTTCTTTTCATCATATGTTTTTTCTACTTTTTCCTTTGCAGCATAATCACATAAAAATGCTGCTGTACTTCCTAATAAATAGTTCATGTCGTTCTCCTCATATTTGTAAATGCCTTGTATACATTCAGCCGTCCGTAGCCTTCTTCCGGGTTCGGATAGACCCTTCCCGGCGTTTTATCCGTTCCGACCAAAAGATAATTTTTGATCAATGCATTATTCATGTCACTGGAATTCCCACGCACGACTCCCCATTCTAACAACTGTGCCGCTGCCCCTGCCGTAACGGCGGCTGCCGCACTCGTACCGGTACGCCTTGTAAAATTCCCGGTCAGGTCAGGACCAAAGACTTCTACCGCCGGTGCTAAAAAATCCGGTTTGACCTGATTATCAATATTATATCCTCTGCCGGAATCTAAGTAAAGACTATCGTCTGATGCATTAAACCCGCCCACACTGATTGGCGCATAGGCACTTGCCGGTCCGGTAATGGTAGTTTCGGGATTTGACCTTAAGAAAAAGATGTCCCCCTGTACAAATTCCGTGACCGGAAGCCAGATATGGTATCTGCTTGTCACATAATTTTCCGGGTATACCCGCAGTCTCCAGATTCCCTTGCTCGGATTCGTAAACCGCAAAAAAATCAGTTCCCTTTCTCTGGTAAACTCTCCCAGACTATAGCTGATACTGACTGTTGTTCCCTCTAACAAAAAACGGTATTCCTCACTACTTCCCTGCCTTGCCGGGATCAGTGGTTGACTTTCTCCGGTCGGTGACTGCACGGCTACCGATACAACTTCCGGTGAATTTGTTAAAAGCTCGGCGGTAAATCCTCCGATATTGTCTCCTACACTAATCTCCACATCCTCGTATTCCTGCAACGGTGCTAAGTTTCCCAGATAGTGCCGCCTTGCATTTGCCTCATTTCCTGCTGCAACGACCACTGCCCGCATCCGTTTTGCCGCCACATAAGAGAGCAGCATCGACAATGCCGAAGTCCCCCCATGCCCGCCACTGTTCGTTCCAAGTCCCAGACAGAGCACCAGTGGTTTACTCAGTGTATATGCCAGATTGTGCAAATAGGCGATTCCTGCCATAATGTCATTTTCCTGATATGCCACGGCACCCTCTTTGATGTGGTAAAAATCTCTTAAATACTGCTTTGCTTCTTTTAATTTGACTACCGCAATATCTGCAAGGGGTGCTGCTCCGATAAAATCCCGCTCTAAGACTTCCGAGCCTGCCGCAACTCCTGCTAAAAAAGTTCCATGTCCGTTTGTGTCACGGCTTGGCACGATCGAATAAGAATCTTCGGAACGGATCGCATAATTGATATCCTCTGCCGTATACTCACTTCCATAGAGAAATCCTTCCGGCTGTGTCCCGGTCCGCACAGTCTGATCCCAGATCCTTAAGATCCTGGTAGTTCCGTTTTCCGATTGAAATACCGGATTTTGATAGTCAATCCCGGTATCGATAAATCCCATCAGCACTCCGTTCCCTTTTAATGGAAGGGTCGGAAAATTCTGCATGGTAAGTATTCCGGTTCCTTCAAGCGCAGAGGTATCCATCAGTGCATAGCATTTTGGCACTCCGATATAAGTCAGTCTTGCAATATTAAAATCCCCATTCTCTACAACTTCCCTGGGATAAAAAAGGACTTCAAAACCATTGTCAAGTGGCTGGGAACACAAGATTTCATCTCCGTTTCGCATGTTCACTTCCCTTGACAATGTATTTATGAAGTCAAAATAATCTTCCGAGTAAACGGCCTCTGTACAATCCATTTTTCACCTGATGCTTCTATTTATTGCATTTTATGCCGAAAATAGAAAGTTATGCCACTAGATCACACTCTTTTCTTCCAATTCCGGGCATCCACGCATCATAATGACAGGTCCGCCTGTTTTCTCGATATATTCTTTTGTGATAATTACTTTTCCAATGTTGTCATCCTTTGGAATCTCATACATGATGTCTAGCATGAATTCTTCAATGATGGCACGAAGCGCTCTCGCTCCGACTTTCTTCTCCTTTGCTTTTTTTGCAATCGCATGGAGTGCCTCATCTTCAAATTCTAACTTGACCTCATCCATCTCTAACAGCTTCTGATACTGTTTTAAAATGGCGTTGCGCGGCTCTTTTAAAATCCGCACTAACATATCTTCTGTCAATGCCTCTAAAGAAAAAAGGATTGGCAGACGACCAATGAATTCCGGTATCATTCCAAAAGTACGGATATCCTCTACCGTTACCTTCTGTAAAATGTTCTCATCTTCATCGTACCGGTCTTTTAATGCCGCTTTAAATCCCATGGAGGATTCCTGGTTCAGACGTTCTTTGATGATGCTGTCTAAATCCGGAAATGCTCCACCACAGATAAACAGGATATTTCTGGTGTTGACAGTTACCATCGGCACCATGGCATTTTTACTGCTGGCTCCCACCGGAACCTCTACATCAGCACCCTCTAACAGCTTTAACATTCCCTGCTGGACGCTCTCGCCGCTGACATCTCTCTGATTGGTGTTCCGCTTTTTGGCAATCTTATCGATCTCATCGATAAAGATGATCCCACGCTCTGCCTTTTCAATGTCATTATCGGCTGCCGCTAAAAGTTTGGAAACTACACTTTCAATATCATCACCGATATAACCGGCTTCTGTCAGGGAAGTTGCATCCGTAATTGCCAACGGCACATCTAACAGCTTTGCTAACGTTCTGACCATATAGGTCTTACCGGAACCGGTCGGACCTACCATCAGCATATTGGATTTTTCAATTTCAATATCATCATTTGCATCGGATGCCACTCTCTTGTAGTGATTGTATACGGCAACGGACATGACTTTTTTTGCATAGTCCTGTCCTACAATGTATTCATCCAGACTTGCCTTGATCTTATGAGGTGCCGGGATCGCATGGATATCAAGTGCCGGCTTTTCTTTCTTTTCTTTTGGTTTTTTCTTCTTAATCTGCTGGCTTTTTGGAAGCATCCCCTGTAAATCAGAAAGATTGATCATGCTGATATTTGGCATATTCCCAAATCCCATGTTTGCCGGATTGAAATCTCCAAGATTAAACCCGGAACCGCTCATGCTGTCAAAGGTCTTTTGCATACAATCCCGACAAATACAGATATTGTTTGGGATTTTTATCATTTTGCCCGCTTTACTCTCCGGCCGGCGACAGATATAGCAGATATCTTCGTAGCCATCCTTCTCATCTTTGTTCGTATCCGGGGCATCGTCTGTCTGTTCTTTTTCTATAATTTCCTGTTCTAAATCTTTATCCTGATCTGACATGTTATTCTCCTATCATCTATCTTATCTATAACTGCCCCCATTATAAGATATTCCATTTGCAATCTCAATTGATAATTTGGAGAAAATGCCGAATTTATAAAATTTCTTTCAATATCTTATTGACCATTCCAGGATCTGCTTTGCCCTTCATGGCTTTCATCGTCTGACCGACTAAGAATCCGATGGCTTTTTCCTTTCCGTTATGGTAATCTTCTACGGATTTCGGATTGTCTGCAACGATCTGCTCGATCGTCTCTCGCAATGCACCTTCGTCGTTTACGGTCTTTAAGCCTTTTTCTTCCACATATTTTTCCGGATCAATATTTTCAGCAAAAATCTGCTCAAATACTTCTTTTGCCACATTACCATTGATGACTCCGCCATCGACAAGCTCAATTAATTTTGCTAAGTTTTCAGCAGAAAAAGCGATGTCCTCCGGCTCTTTTTCATGTTCTTTTAACAGACGGAGTGTTTCGCCCATCAACCAGTTTGAGACTTTTTTCGGCTTCTTACAGATGGCTGTGGTCTCTTCAAAAATATCTGCCATATGTTTTGAACCGGTAATGATCTGTGCATCATAATCCGGCAGCTCATATTCTTTTTTGTAACGCTCTAATTTTGCGGTACGAAGTTCCGGCTCTTTTGCCTTGATCTCCGCTAACCACTCGTCACTGATGACGATCGGCACTAAATCCGGCTCCGGGAAATAACGGTAATCCTGTGCATCCTCTTTGCTTCTCATCGCATAGGAATACTCTTTGTTGTCATCCCAGCGTCTGGTCTCCTGAATAACTTGTTTGCCTTCTTCTAACAGTTCGATCTGTCTTGCACACTCGCCTTCGATGGCACGGGCAATTGCTTTGAATGAGTTCAGGTTTTTCATCTCGGTACGCGTTCCAAATTCTGTTGCTCCCACCTCTCTGACTGACAGGTTGACATCGGCACGCATCGAACCTTCATTTAATTTGCAGTCTGAAGCACCCAGATACTGGATGATCAGTCTTAACTTCTCTAAGTATGCAATGACTTCTTCTGCAGAACGCATATCCGGTTCTGATACGATCTCGATCAGCGGCACACCGGAACGGTTATAATCTACGATTGAGCAGTCTTCCCACTCGTCATGTACCAGTTTTCCGGCATCTTCTTCCATGTGGATCTCATGGATGCCGATACTTTTCTTTCCGCCTGCGGTCTCGATCTCTACGCTTCCATTCCTGCAGATTGGCAGATAGAGCTGGGAAATCTGGTAGTTCTGTGGATTGTCCGGATAAAAATAATTCTTTCTGTCAAATTTGCAATACTGGGTAATCGTACAATTGGTTGCAAGTCCGACTGCCACGGCATACTCTACGACCTGTTTGTTTAAAACCGGTAAAGATCCCGGCATTCCGGTGCAGACCGGGCAGGTATGTGTATTCGGTGCTCCTCCAAACGCTGTGGAGCAGGAGCAGAAAATTTTTGTCTTGGTCGCAAGTTCCACATGAACTTCCAATCCGATCACGGTTTCATATTGTTTGCTCATTTTCTCCTCCTCCTATTCTGCTAACGGGCTTTTGTGATATGCTCTGGTCTGTTCAAAACTATATGCTGCACGAATGATATTTTTTTCTTTAAAACAATCTCCGATCAACTGCAATCCGATCGGCAGTCCCTTCGAATCGATCCCGCATGGAAGTGTCATTCCCGGAAGTCCTGCTAAGTTGACGGATATCGTATAAATATCTCCTAAATACATTTTGATCGGGTCTTCTAAGGAAGAACCTAACTTCGGTGCTGTTGTCGGTGCTGCCGGTCCTAAGATCACGTCGTATTTTTCAAAGGCTTTATCAAATGCCTGCTTGATCAGTGCTTTTGTCCGGAGTGCCTTTAAATAATATGCATCATAATAGCCGGAACTTAATACGAAAGAGCCTAACATGATACGGCGTTTTGCTTCTGCTCCAAATCCTTCGGAACGTGTCTTTTTGTACATATTATGAAGTCCTTCATATTCTTTTGTACGGTAGCCGTATTTTACACCGTCAAAACGGGCTAAGTTCGAACTTGCCTCGGCACTGGCTATGACATAATAAGCAGGGATCGCATACTCTACAAGGCTTAGATCAAATTCCTCGACAACGGCTCCTTTTTCCTCTAATGTCTTTGCTGCTGCTAAAACTGCTGTTTTCACTTCTTCATTCAAGCCCTCGCCAAAATAATCTTTTGGGATTCCGATCTTCATTCCTTTTACATCATCCACTAATGCAGATGTAAAATCTGTATCTTTTCGCTCTATCGATGTGGAATCCTTCTTATCATAGGAAGTAATTGCTTCTAAAATGGTGGCACAGTCGGTCACGTCTTTTGCCACCGGTCCGATCTGATCTAAGGAAGAACCATAGGCGATCAGTCCGTAACGGGATACCGTTCCATAGGTTGGTTTTAAGCCGGTCACTCCGCAAAATGAACTTGGCTGGCGGATGGAACCACCGGTATCGGAACCTAACGCATAACTGCACTCTTCTGCTGCCACGGCTGCACAGGAACCGCCGGAGGAACCGCCCGGTACATGTTCTAAATTCCATGGGTTTTTCGTAACTCCATAAGCGGATGTCTCTGTCGTGCTTCCCATTGCAAACTCATCCATATTGGTCTTGCCTATGATGACCGCGCCTGCTTTTTGCAGATTTTCTACTGCCTGTGCGGTATAGGTTGGTACAAAGTTATATAATATCTTGGAACTGCAGGTTGTCAGAACTCCTTTGGTACAAAGGTTGTCTTTCAATGCCACCGGTACGCCCGCAAGCGGTCCGGTCAACTCTCCTGCATCTATTTTTTTCTGAATCTCCCCGGCATCTTTCAATGCCTGCTCTTTGGTCAGGGTGACAAAGCTATGCACATCGCCCTCTACTTTTTCTATCTGTGCAAAGGCTGCTTCTACGGCTTCTTTTACCGTTACTTCCCCTGCTTTTATCTTTTTTCCCAGCTCTACGGCTGTCAGACTCATCAGACTCATTGTATTCCTCCTTTAACCGATCGTCTTTGGCACCTTAAATCCATCATCTTTAGCACAAGGTGCGTTTGCAAGTGTATCATCATGTCCGTCTCCATTGGTTACAACATCCTCGCGGAATACGTTATTGACCGGGAATACATGGGACATCGGCTCTACGCCGGAGGTGTCTAATTCATTTAATTTATCAATATAATCGAGCATTTTTCCCATATCGGCTTTTGCCTGCTCTTTTTCTTCTTCGGAAAGCTCTAATTTTGCAAGAATACCAACGTATTCAATGGTTTCATCTGAAATTATATTTGCCATTTTTCTTCTCCTTGTTTTCCTAAGGTTCTAATCTGCTTAAATCTCTTGGGAACAGTGTGGTCTCTCTGACATTGTCCTCGCCGATCAACTGCATTGTCAGTCTCTCTAATCCGATTCCAAGACCTCCATGCGGCGGCATTCCGTATTTGAATGCACTCAGGTAGTCCTCCATTCCTTCCTCTGTCATTCCTCTTGCTGCAATTTTTTCTGTCAACATCCGGTAATCATGGATTCTCTGACCGCCGGTTGTAATTTCAAGGCCACGGAACAATAAGTCAAAGCTCAGTGTAAATGTGGTATCCTGTGGATCATCCATTGCATAAAATGGACGTTTTTTGCTTGGATAATGTGTAACAAACACAAAATCCGCATCATATTCTTCTTTAAACAGAGTTCCGATCAGATGCTCTTCTTCCGGCTCTAAATCATATGGGTTTTTGATCCTGCGGTCATATTTTTTTGACACCATTTTCTTTGCCTCGTCAAAACGAACCACCGGTATCTTTTCCACGTTCGGAAGCGTTACACCTAACATTTTCAACTCTTTTGCATAATCTTTTTCTAACAGTTTCATTGCATACTGCAAAAATCCTGTTTCCATTGCCATGATGTCTTCAAATCCGTCGATATATCCCATCTCAAAATCTAAGGAGGTATATTCGTTCAAATGTCTTTTAGTGTTGTGCTTTTCTGCTCTGAATACCGGAGCAGTCTCGAATACACGGTCAAATACACCAACCATCATCTGTTTGTAGAACTGTGGACTCTGCTCTAATACGGCAGGTCTGTGGAAATATTCAAAACGGAACAGGTTTGCTCCACCCTCTGCTCCTTTTGCACCAATCTTTGGTGTATGGATCTCGGTAAAGCCCTCTTCGTATAAAAATTCCCGAAAACCTCTGACTAAGCCCTCCTGAATCTTGAACTTTGCCCGCTCCCTGACATTTCTAAGAGATACGGCACGGTTGTTTAGCTTTGCCTCTAAGGATGTATTCAGTTTCCATTTTGAGATCGCAAGCGGCATTGGAGCACTCGGCTCTGACAAGATACGGATCTCTCTTAAACGGATCTCAATCCCGTTTGGAGCACGATCTTCTTTTGCTACCACTCCCTCTACTTCTACGGTTGCTGCCTCTTTTAAATCTTTCAGCTCAAACTTGGTTACGCCTTCCTCAAATACACACTGGATCAGTCCTTCTCTTTTTCGCAGGATGACAAATGCGACCTCGCCCATATCACGAATGGTATGAACGGCACCGTTGAGCTTTACGCTCTGTCCTTCGTAATCTCCTGCTAAGAGGGTTGTCAGTTCTAAAGTTTCCTGTTCTTTTACTCCTGTTAAAAATTCCATCATGTTTGTACTCTCCTTTTCTTCATGTTTCAGTCGGAAATGTTTTCCTCTGAAGGATAGGTGCGGGACGGAAATACATTCTTGTGAAAAAAATATCATTTTTTACTGATTCATTTTTATGAATTTAGAAATAATAAAAATTAGAAATAAAAAACGCCCCGGAACATTTCACTGTTCCGGGGCGGGATCTCATTCTTCTATATTCCCGCGGTACCACCCGCATTGAAAAATCATGGCAATCACAACTTTTCCACTCTTGATATTTAACGCATATCAGACGTACTGACCTACTCTGTATTTTGCAAGTTCTCATTCCTTTTCCTGCAAAATTCTGTTCAACCAGTCTGCTCCGGAGTGTTCCCTTTGTCTCCTATTTCAAACAGCGCTCTCAGTCGGTGACGCTGTATTCCTGTCGACGTCTGAAGATAAGAGTCTCTTTCATCGCTTTTTTTGTTGCCTGTATGTTAGCATAGTCTTGGTTGTTTTGCAAGTATTTTTTTGAAAACTTTCAAAAAACGGAGTCTTCATTCGTCATTCCTTTTTCTTTTTTTCACAATAAACAGGTCTCTGACGTTCAGACTCTGCATGATGTTTCCTGCATTCGTCACATTTCCCATGACGTTCACACTTTTTTCTTTTGCATGGGCAATTCTCATTTATTATCATTTTAGCTCCATAAATCTACAATTTTAAAAACCTATATTTTCCGGCACCTAAGCCGGTAACTTTTTCTATGACTTTTGCTTCCTTTAAAACATTCATTACATTTGTAGCCTTAGACTTTGAACAGCCAAGCCATTCCATCACATTAGCCTGCTTCCTTTTTCAATAATCCGGCACATAGATATTTGGCTCATCTGCCGTCTTATAGTATTTAAACACATTAAGATCGTCAGCAAATTCTTTCCAGCCTTCACTGGTAAAGGTTACAGTTGCTATATCATCTTCTAATGTAATAATTCCACTGAAATCTTTGCCGTACTCGTCTGTGGAAAATTCCAACCCTTGTTCTGTCAACTTTCCCTCACAGTCATCCAACTGTGCCAGGCGAAACATTCCAATTTGAACAAGATAGCTTCCATCCCAGTTTTTTTGAATCTCAAGATCTGGCTCATCTGTGTCATAGGAATTGTACTCGCCCACATAAGAATCTTCATCTATGCTTTCGATTGCATCTGATTCTGTATTTTCTGTTGTATTACTTTCCGTATTTTCTTCTGTATTCACTCTTGAATCCGGTTCTTTTGGCACATCTTCTACATTTGTTTTTGTATCTGGTATTTCTGAAGATGTGTCTGTTGCATTATCTGCTATAGGTGTTTCCTTCTTTTCTACAGGCGTTTTCTGATCTGAAGTAATCTTTACTTCTTCTTTTTCAGTCAACTCTTTTTCTGCTTGTCCTGTTTCATTTTTTACAGCACTCTGTTCATGCTGCACATCTTGATTCTTTCCGCATGCTGAAACAGAAAATGCTATAAAACAAACTAAAACACATAGTAAACATCTACTCTTTTTCATTGTCTCTTCCTACTTTCTCATTATCTCATATATTTTACTTGCATTATTACCCCACATTTGTCCCCCTTCATACTTTTCTGTTCAACATAACCGTAGTATACAAACTACCTTATTACAACATGAATGTTGTGAATGGTGGGGTTTTTGTTACAAATGGTAGGTTTTAGTACATTACAACATGAAACAATACGATTTCTGCACTTACCATATCTTTTTCAACAGTGTAACGAATATCACCCTGATAATGTTCAATTACTTCTTTGATATTTGATAGCCCTATTCCATGATTTAATTTATCATTTTTACTGGTAATCTTTTTTTCTATATATTGAAAATCAAAATCTCTGCTTATACTGTTTGATACAACTATTTTCAAGTTTTGTTCAAAGTTTTCCAGTGTCAGTACAATTTTTCTTTCCCCCGTTTCTATCTTGTTGCATTCCTCCATTCCGTTTTTTAGTAAATTATATAAAAGCGTACAACATTCAAAATCTGTCATTTTTAAATTTCCATTTACATGATAAAAAAAATCAAATTCTATTTTTGATCTTTCCATCCTTTTTCCCAAGTAATTTACCAATGCACTGATCACTGTATGATTACATTTATATTTTCTGCCCGGAGTTCTATCTACTACCTGTTCGATCTGCGACAAATACTCTGTCGCCTTTTTATACTCCTGATTTCTCAACAATTCTCGCACACATTCTATATGTCCTAATGTATCATGTCGAAATTTTCTTATCTCCATATCTTGTTTTTGCACAGCATCAAAATATTCACACTGCATTTTCTGATACTTTTGTAAAAGTTCCACCTTTTCCTGTTCATGCACTAACTGTACACAAGATATAATCAATACAATACTGATAATGAAAATTCCGGCTACTATACAGATTACATTTATTAGTTCTTTTTTATTAAACTCCCCCTGTTTTAATACATTCTCACATACTCTTACCAGTAATCCTGCCCCTGAAAAATAAAGAACAGTAACTGCTAAAAATATTTTTACGGAAAACCTTGGGATTTTCCATCTTTCTACTTTCTTCCACCGTTTCATAATTATTTTTTGTATAAGTATAAATATCAAAAACACACAATAATCATATAATTCTGCATATTCTTTTCCTGTGATCCATAATAAAAATGTAGAATACAGGATATCTAAAAAGCCAACAAAAACATACACGCCAACACTATAGCATATCCTTCTGATCTTTGATTCTTTTATTATAAAAGATAATATCAGTACCATACTTATAAATTCTAAACATGCCACTTTTCCCTTAAGAACGTTATTATATTCTACTATTACCTGTAAAACACCTAAGACAGCCAGTACTGCGAGGTAATACCTATATTTTTGTTCTACCTTCACATTTGTAAAACATATAAAAAATCCCACATATACAAAAAACTCTACTACCTGTGATAAATAATTAATTCCTATCTCCTGTAACATATCCTTACCTTCTTATCGAATATATTCCATATATTTTGCTTTTATTTTTCTACACATACCACGCGATATCCTTAATTTCTCCCTATTACCTATTTCAACATAAGATTCTGTCACTCCGCTCACATATTTTAAATGTATCAGTACTGAACGATGAACTCTCATAAACCCTTTTGTTTCCAGTTGCTTTTCACACTCTGAAAGTGATTCCCTGATCAGTAACCGCTCTTCTTTTGTTATTACAATGACATAGCTGCCTTCCGCATGTATATAATAAATATCATCTAATACAATACGATTTCCTTTTACCGACCATATTCTTTCTCCTCTCAATATGTCTCTGTATATTTTTTTTAATATAACAGATAATTCATCCGTTATATTTTTCTTTTCTATAAATCCTACAACATTTCTCCCAAATGCCTCTTTCATACATTCACTATGCGAAGTCAGAAATACAATCTGTGTTTCACAATTGTTTTCTAATAACTGATCTTTTACTTCAATCCCCGAAATTTTTCCCATTTCAATATCTAAAAAAAGAACATCCCACGCCAGATCCACTGCATGCAGCACTTCTTCCCCACAGGAAAAACACTCTACATGACAGTTCTCATTTTTTGACGCAAAATATTCTTCACAAATCTGTTTTACTTCATTTACAAATATAAAATTGTCATCACATACTGCTATCCTAATGTCCATTTCATAACCCTTTTTAACTGCCCATGTTCACTGATACTTCTATTATAGTAATATCACTTTTTTCTGTCTACCATAATTTTCATATTCCCCAACCTTTTATTGAAAAACGAAGTCTATATGGTATAATAATGGCAAACGGATCAACATGCCCGCATGATCGACATAATCGATCCGTAACAAAATCAAACTGACAGAATCGAGGATACATATGGATCACTTAATTATTCCAAAAGATTACAAACCCGACCTGAATCTCCATGATACACAGGTTGCCATTAAAACGGTTAAGGACTGCTTTCAGGAACTGTTAGCAGAACGTCTGAATTTAACAAGAGTTTCTGCTCCACTGTTTGTTGACCCGGATTCGGGATTAAATGACAACTTAAACGGTGTGGAACGCCCGGTTGCTTTTGACATCAAAGAACAGGATGGTAAAATTGCTGAGATTGTCCACTCCCTTGCAAAATGGAAACGCTATGCATTGGATAAATACGGTTTTTCCGTTGGTGAAGGACTCTATACGGACATGAACGCCATCCGTCGTGATGAAGAGACCGACAACATCCACTCTATTTTTGTGGACCAGTGGGATTGGGAAAAGATCATCACTAAGGAAGACCGTAATATCGAGACATTGAAAGAAACCGTCCGCACCGTATATAAGGTTTTGCGTAAAACGGAAAAATATATGTCCATCAAGTATGATTACATTCAGGAAATCCTTCCAAAGGACATCTTTTTTATTACCACACAGGAATTAGAAGATGTATTCCCGGATGTATCTTCTCCAAAGGAACGTGAGTATTATATTGCAAAGGCCAAGGGTGCTGTCTGCATCATGCAGATCGGAGATGTTTTAGAAAATGGCGAACGCCATGACGGACGTGCTCCGGACTATGATGACTGGAGTCTGAATGCAGATATTGTCGTTTACTATCCGGTTCTTGATATTGCACTGGAACTTTCTTCCATGGGAATCCGTGTGGATAAGGATGCACTGCTCTCACAGTTAGAAAAAGCCGGCTGCCCGGAACGTGCAGAACTGCCTTTCCAGAAAGCCATTATTGAAGAAAAACTTCCATATACCATCGGTGGAGGTATCGGTCAGTCCCGTATCTGTATGTTCTTTTTAAGAAAAGCCCATATTGGCGAAGTACAGAGTTCAATGTGGCCGGAAGAAGTTGTACAGGAAGCCACTGCACACGAAATTTCTTTATTATAGGCAACGACGGAGATATATTTCATGAAAAAATGGATGACTTTTTTATGTATATTGTTGTTATGTAGCAGCCAGACACTGTTATCTGTGTCTGCTGCACCTGCAAAATCTGTATCTTCCACTCCTCGCCAAACACAGATTACTGTTCGGACAGCCACAAATTTCAAGACTGAATCAGATGTTAAAAAATTCGTTCAGCTGGCTTCTAAATATAAAATATCTGTCATCTACTTAAATGTAAAGCAGGATGAGGATGATGAAGTACCGTCCGGTTATGTTTATTATAAGAGTAAGGTTGCACCCATCGCCAAAGGCTACAGGAATTTCGATGTTTTAAAATCTATGATTAAAGAAGCTCATAAAAAATCTATCAAAGTCTATGCGTGGGTTCCTCAGTTTCATGACCGTGCAGCATTAAAAAAGTATCCCAATGCACAGATGAAAACTCTGGTTGGAAAAAAAACTGTGGCTTACAACCAAAATGGTGAATATTTTGTAAATCCTTTAAATAAGAAAATCCAAAAATATGAGATTTCCATCTTAAAGGAAATCGCTAAAAAATATGATGTTGACGGTATTATTTTAGACTGGCTTCGCTTTGATGATTACAAAATGGATTTGAGCAAGTCTACCAGAAATGCTTTTAAAAAGAAATATGGCTATGATCCGATAACCATTTCGTTTTCAACCAATAATGCCAAACGCAGACAGTGGAATAGCTGGAGAACTTCACAGCTTGCATCTTATGTCAAACAGGCTTCTCGTAGTGTCCGGCAAACTAAAAAAGACATTTTACTGGGTGTATTTATTCTCCCTCCAGAGTTCACAGAATGTGGGCAGGATGTTGGAAAATTTAAGTCGTATATTGATGTTGTTCTGCCAATGTCCTATTACAAGGACTGGGATTTTACTCCTTCCTGGGTTTATGGGAAAAATTCGGGTATTCTTTACGATACACAAAAAAAAGCAAAAAACACCTCCATTATTCCAACATTTGATTTGCCTTCATCCACACAAAAGGATAGTTATAAGACAATTTTCAAAAAGACGCAAAAAAATTATCCTAAGATTAAATGCATAAATTACTTTATTTACGGAAAATGGAAGGAATCCCATTTTAAAAAAATTGTATATTATTGAAAATTGCAATGTAATTTCTCTTACACAATAAAAAATGAAACCGAAGACTTCATGATTAGTCAACGGTTTCATTTTTTGTGCTATACCCTATCGTATTACTGCATGATATTAAATGCCAGCATCATCATAAAGGAATCTCCAATGCATTTGCAGCGGTGCGTGCAGCATAATGGAAATCATAAGAAAAGCACGATGAAAATATGATTATTTTTTCATTGTTATGCAATCTTCCAGAATTCTTTTTGCATTGGCTACTCTTTCCGCACTCGGCGGACAGACACCTTCTAACGGATAATCAAGTCCCAAATTTTCCCATTTAAAAATTCCCATCGTATGATAAGGCAGGACTTCTACCCTTTCTACGCTCTGCAGTCCCTGAATAAATTCTGCCAAACGATACAGATATTCATCTTTATCGTTTCGTTCCGGCACAAGGACATGACGGATCCACATTGGTTTTTTCATATCGGATAAGAGCTGTGCCATGCGTAAAATATTCCGGTTACTCTGTCCGGTCAGAATCCGATGCTGTTCTTCATCGATATGTTTGATATCCAATAATACCAAATCCGTATTCTTCATCAGTTCCTTCCATTTGGAAAAATAAGGCTCTTGTTCCGTGAACGGATTGCCACTGGTATCTAATGCGGTATGAATTCCCCGCTCTTTTGCTTTTTGGAACAGCTCATTTAAGAAATCAATCTGTAACAGCGGTTCTCCGCCACTGACGGTAATTCCGCCTTTTTCTCCCCAGTAGCTGCGGTATCTCCATGCTTTGTCCAATAACTCTTCGACAGTGATCGGAGTTCCTGCATTTTTCTCCCAAGTATCGGGATTGTGGCAGAACTGACACCGCATGGCACAACCGCTTAGAAAAATAATGTAACGGACACCCGGTCCATCCACAGAGCCGAAGCTCTCAAGTGAATGGACGTATCCGATATTCTGTTCTTGACTCATAGATTATAAACTTTCGTGGCAGGTTCTTGAAATAACATCCATCTGCTGCTCTTTGGTCAGGTCGATGAATTTTACTGCATAGCCGGATACACGGATCGTAAAGTTTGCATACTCCTCTTTTTCCGGATGCTCCATTGCATCGATCAGTTTTTCTTTTCCAAATACATTGACATTTAAGTGATGTGCTCCCTGGTCAAAGTATCCGTCTAACACATGGGTCAGATTTTCCACACGCTCTTCCGGGCTGTGTCCTAACGCATCCGGATTCATGGTCTGTGTATTGGAAATACCGTCTAACGCATCCTCGTATGGCAGTTTTGCTACGGAGTTTAAGGATGCTAACAATCCGTTTGTCTCTGCACCATAAGATGGGTTGGCTCCCGGTGACAATGGTGTCCATGCTTTTCTTCCATCTGGCATTGCTCCGGTTGCTTTTCCGTATACGACGTTTGAAGTAATGGTCAGAATGGATGTGGTAGCCTCTGAATCGCGGTAAGTATGAACTTTCTCTAATTTTCTCATGAAAGTCTCTAAGAGCCATACGGCAATCTCATCGGCACGCTCATCGTCGTTTCCATATTTCGGGAAATCTCCGGTTGTCTCAAAGTCTACTACCAGTCCGTCCTCATCGCGGATAGTTTTTACTTTTGCATATTTGATCGCACTTAAGGAGTCTACAACATGGGAGAATCCTGCAATACCGGTTGCAAAGGTACGGCGTACTTCGGTATCGATCAATGCTAACTCTGCTGCTTCATAGTAATATTTATCATGCATATAGTGGATCATGTTTAAGGTCTCTACATAGAGTTTTGCTAACCAGTCCATCATTGCATCGTATTTTTCCATTACTTCTTCATAGTCTAAGTATTCAGAAGTGATCGGACGGTACTTCGGTCCTACCTGATCTTTGTTCTTCTCATCTACTCCGCCATTGATCGCATAAAGTAAGCATTTTGCAAGGTTTGCTCTTGCTCCGAAAAACTGGATCTCTTTTCCTGTCTCTGTTGCAGATACGCAGCAGCAGATAGAATAATC
>OLRQ01000855.1_pt1 | contig 28308 bp, 18 predicted proteins | sample 1671971 | NCBI WGS metagenome assembly OLRQ01 (sample SAMEA3136631, study PRJEB25190) | human gut metagenome | biome: human gut; feature: human-associated habitat; material: faeces | place: Austria | collected 2013
ACATACATCATCGGCGTAGCGTGGAACAGTCACCGCTCAGGCGTACCGTACGCATTCAGCATCATGTGCCATCATATTTTTGGTTTTTTCCTTGTCTGTTCTCTCTTTGGCTTGCTGTCTATGGCGACACCTTATTTCGCATCCTTTGATTATTCGGCGTATCTTTCTGACTGGACTTACCGATGGATGCCGGAAGCTGTTCCGCAGACTTCGCTTGTGTATGTGTCTGGAGGTATTTTCGTGTCGCTCGTTATCCATTGGGGCTGGGTACGAATCAAGGGGCGATGGCAAAAAATCTGGAGTAGCTTAATTAACAAGAGGTGCCGAGCTCAGAAAAATATTGGGCAATGAACAGGGAAAGCGAGATCTTGCCGTTGGGAGATGCGATATGGCGAGAACCCTGCCGAGCCGAGGAAGATCACTGTGCTCCGGCTCTTTTGAAAACCGCCAGAATGGTCCTAAGCACGCAAAGAGCATCCAGATACAGCGAGCAATGTGTGACGTAGTAATACTCTAGATCCAGCCGTTCGTCGTATTCTATGTCCGAGCGCCCGTTGCAGGCCCACCAGCCCGTGAGACCGGGCTTCACTTTGTTGTACAGAGGGCGGCCGCCGTGCTCTTCCAGCTCTCCCGGGATGAGGGGGCGCGGGCCGATGATGGACATGTCGCCGGCCACGACATTGAAGAACTGGGGCAGCTCGTCGAGCGATGTCTGGCGCAGGATGCGGCCCACGGGGGTGATGCGGGGGTCGTCGAACGGGTGGGGCGTAAGTCTCCCCGAGTTTGGTCAACGAAGCCGACCTCCTGAGCCGCGGCGGCGTATTCCGCCTTCTTCCTCGAAGAGGCTGTCTCCCCTCGTGTGGCGGTTGCTAGATCTCTATTTCGCTACGATACTGCCATTTGCTGAGTTCGATATAATTTACAATTGCCAAGTTTCAACAAACTGGGTAATGGCGTGATAGACCGGATTGGACAAGTCTGGGTATGCGTCTAAAACATCTTCAACCCATTTAGGTCCATGGTTTCCTATCGATGGTACGAAAGACTCTATTTCGCCGACGGGGACTATGAATACGCCGAGGGATTGCATATAGGCATTGATGTTGTCGAAGGCCCGGGTTGCATTTCCATGAGGAATCGCCGCACGTCCGCTCTTTTTCAGGGGAGCCCAAGGGCTCTTTGCGGAAAGAGCTTTCTCGATGGCTTTGATATCGGGGTCAGTGAGGGGGTCGGAGGCGCTGTCCAGGATTGATGAGAGCGACTCTTTGGAAATAGGAGTTTTCTGTTGGACGATTTGGCTCCGGAGATTGTTGTAATCGACACTGATTGCTTCGAAGTCGCCTCCGCAGCTCTCCGCTAGTTTTTTCAGAGTGTCTCGATTGTCTAGGATGTCGATATCGACGACCGCGCGATAGTCGACCCCGATAGAGCGCAGTATTTTCACAATACTTGCAACTCGGCTTTTACCACCACAATGGATGAATTGAGTTTGCGCCGGAAGGTTTGCAGATTGCTTCCAGTGGTCGAAAACGATCGAGTACATTTTACAGTCGGAATCGCTTTCGCAAATAACGGCAGAGCTATGAAACATGCAATTCATTATCTCAGAGTGCCTGAGTAGCGAATCACTCCAAATACTGCAAATGAGATCATTGTTCAACACAGAGAAGGTGTTGGCGGATCCTTCTCTCGTTATTCGAATTACCTTCACCCTGCTTGGGCATGCCTCGGTGACTCCTTGAACTATTTCTTTGCTATGCGTGGAAATGATCACTTGGGTTGATTGCTTTGCGAGTTCCCCAATCGTTTCTCCCATGATTTTCGCTTGGGGAGGGTGAAGGAACGATTCGGGCTCGTCTAGCAAAAAGAGTTCGTAATTATCCAGCATCATGTTAAGGGTTATGCCAACAAAGCTGCGAATGCCATCTCCCTGGTTCTGCACCTGCTCGTATGATCCAAGAATTTCGGAATAGGATTCGATTGCCTCTTGATAGGTCGCGTCGGCTTCCGAAATGGCAAGGTCGTTTCCAATGCATAGAGGTACTGTTCTCCCGTTAAGAACGTTGGGAACGATCTTTGAACCGAATGCGCGCTCGAAGCAGTCCGAAAGTCGCTTTCTGTATGTACTATCGAAGGAGGGATAATGGATGGGATGAGTCCAGGGATCGGTTCGATTGATTTGTTGAGGGGGATTTGCCAGTCGAAGTCTTTCCTCGGTGCTGAGATGAGAAACAAGATAGTTCCTCAAGGGGCCAAGAGCCTGCCACCCCTGAAATGAGGCAAGAGAGTGGGAGCTCATAGAGAATCCATAGGATTTGTATTCTACGTATCCTCCATTGTTTACCGTTCTGCAGTTTTTCGAGATTGACTTGACGAGATCTTCCTGGCTAGGTTTTGTGAATTCGAGGTGCTTGATTACCGTTACGTCGTTGTTCTCGTTTTCGCAAAGCTTGTAGATATCTTTGAGGCTCTGGCTTTTTCCTGCATTGTTGGGACCGACGAAGACGATAATGTCGTTGTTGCCAAGCGGAATGGTGGTTTCGTCGTTGAATTGGAGGGATGAGAGAATACCCATAGTCTGCTCTCCTAAATATCTTTGAGTTGCTGAAAGTTATTGTAAGGCCTATGGCTTATTATACGCTAGTCGTAACTTTATCTTGTGATACGCGCGAAGCCTGCTCTCGTAATGTCTCCGAGAGGCGTCGCAGAACAATTGATGCGCCGATTCTCGCTCTGCTTTTCGGCATCTGCCAGCTTCTTTGCGGGGAAAGCGGCGGACAGCTTCGTGGAGCCTCTCAAGTCAAGGCGATGGAATGTAACGGTACCTTAATCTCATCGTCGGCGAACCACCCGAAGATGACAAGAGGCGTATGGGCAGTAATATGGGGAAAGTCCATGGTTCTCAAGCTCATCAATTATTGTTTGGGCGGTAAGGATCGGGAGATATGTGCGGATCCCGATAATGCGGAGTCCTCGTATCAGCTCGTGGAGACGTACCTGCGGGAGCAAAACATTGCGATCACCCTGGAGCTCGTTGACTCGTTGAATGATGTGCCGTTAAAGAGAACGACCATCAGGAAGAATTTTCTCAAAGGCAAGAAGGCGATTCGCGAGATCGACGGACAGCAGGTCGCTCAAGGGGCGTTCTTGCAGCATCTGGGGGCCGTGCTCATGCCGCAGCTCCCTAAGGACGACAAGCCTACTTTCAGGCAGGCCATTTCGCACAATATAAGATACAACGAGCAATCGCTGACGCGCACTTTGCATACATTGGACAAGTTCACACGTGATATCGAATATGAGGCGCTCTCTCTTTATGCTGGGGTGCTCGACGGAAGGAGCATTGGAGAAACAAAGCCTCGCTGAAAGGCGGAAGGCTCAGGAGCGCTATATAAAACAGCTGGAGAACGGCTGGAACTTGCGCGATTACGAACTTGCGCGCGGTATCGTTGAGTCGCAGATCGAAAAGAGCGAGCAAGAGATTACTCGATTCGGAGAAATGAAGAATTCGCGCGGAGTGATCGACGAGCTTTCCCAGGTAGAAGGACAACTTAGCGCCGTCGCAGGTGCGCTCACTCAAACAAGGTTGCGCATTTCCGCTATCGAGGATGCGCGAACGGAGCTGCTGTCAAAGCGATCTGATGCTGACGTCAGGGAGCTTCGTCGCCTTTATGAAGAGGCCCATCGCTTTATTCCGAATACGCAGAAAACATTCGAGGAGCTTACCCGGTATCATAATTCGATGATTGAAGAGAAGGCTCGCTTCATTGCGGAAGAGCTGCCGGCGCTTGAGTCCAAGTGCCGAGCTCTTGAAGACGAGGAAGGGGCGCTGAGTAAGAGATCTTCCGCACTGAGAGCGCAGGTGTCGGGCATGCTGGAGGAGGGTGATCTCCGGCGGCTTCTCGACGAGCAGAACGATCTGTTCCACTGCAAAGGCGAATATGATGCGCGAATAGGGCAGCTGTCGGCGGCCCATGATGAGCTAGAAGCAACCGATAAGGCGCTTCAGAGACTTGAGGATGAGTCGCAGGCTGACGGTTTGGGGCATCTTCTTGCGCGTCAGGTGTCCGCTTTCAACAAACACTTTGCTGCTGTTTCAGAGCATCTGTGCGGAGAAGCGTACGTGCTTGCGTTCGAGAGGGACACCGACAAGGCCGGAACGGAATGCTACCGGTTCTATCTTTTTGATGCCACGAATATTAGCTCTGGGAAAAGCAGGGAGCGATGCTCTGCTTCGATATTGCGTATACCGCCTTCGCCGATGCTCAGGGCATAGATTGCATGCACTTCCTCCTCAACGACAAGAAGGAGATCATGCATGGGAACCAGCTCTCTAAGGTGGCCGAGACGGCCGTGGAGAACAATGTCCAGCTAATCGTTCCGATTCTCAGCGACAAGGTTCCTTCCGAAATGAGAAATGATGGGGCCATCGTTCTTTGTCTATCCCAGGAGGATAAGTTGTTCCGGATCGAAGGGTGATGCGAGGAGCTTCGGTAAGCGTGTTTTACCGTGCCCCGGCCTTCTTGAAGACCGCCAGAACGGTTCTCAGCACGCAGAGGGCATCCAGATATAGCGAGCAGTGCGTGACGTAGTAGTACTCCAGGTCCAGCCGCTCGTCGTACTCGATGTCCGAGCGCCCGTTGCAGGCCCACCAGCCCGTGAGGCCGGGCTTCACTTTGTTGTACAGAGGGCGGCCGCCGTGCTCTTCCAGCTCTCCCGGGATGAGGGGGCGCGGGCCGATGATGGACATGTCGCCGGCCACGACGTTGAAGAACTGGGGCAGTTCGTCGAGCGACGTCTGGCGCAGGATGCGGCCCACGGGGGTGATGCGGGGGTCGTCGTCCAGCTTCTGGCTCCGGTGCCATTCCTCGCACCGCTTCGGATCTTGGAGCAGCTCTGCCAGCACCTCGTCGGCGTTCCACACCATGGAGCGCAGCTTCCAGAGCTGGAAGGGCTTGCCCCGTAGGCCGATACGCGTTTGGCGGTAGAAGATGGGATGGTTGTCGCCGGTGGCGAGGTAAGAGATCTTCACGATGGCGGCGACGGGCAGGGTGACCGCGCAGCCGGCGATGCCCAACAATAGATCGAATGCGCGCTTAGTGGGGAGGTAGATGGTCTGCGCGGCGCCGAAGGAGTGACGCTGCAGGTCGAGCGTCTTCACGATGCCGATCTGCCCGACCTCCTGCATTTCCGCGATAACGCCGAGGGACTCTGCGAGGCCGATGCGCACCTTAAGGCCCTCGGCCATGAGTTCCTCGATGGCCTCGTCGTCCATCTTCGAGGGCGCTGTCAGGATGACGACCTCGTCCGCGTTGGTGCGCGAGCAGAGGGACAGCAGACCAGCGCTGGGGGCGGTGGGCCTTTGAAGGAACACCTCGACTGCGGGGGAGTCGGTGAAGCAGAAGCCGACGACGCGGGAGGCCTTCATGTCGTCGGCGTAAAGGCGCTGCTCGGACTCTTCGGCGTCCTGCGACGAGCAGACGAGCACGATGCGCTTGATGCTGTCTTGCGGGCGATTGCTCCAGCGCGAGAGGAGCCGCCGCTTGTGCAGGTACTTCAGAACGAGGGCGAGGCCCGCATAGCCCGAGTACATGACAACGACCATTTCGCGAGAGAAGTCCTCACCCATTTTCAGGAGGTAGAAAAACGCGCACGCCGTCAGGAAACTCTCAAGGACGAGCACCAGCTGGATGCGGATGTCCTCCCAGTAGCGGCGTCGGAAGATGCCGCTGTAAGGGTTGGTGAGCAGCGTGAACAGCAGATCGCTGAGCATGAGGAACGCGAGCAGCCCGCGCCAGGAGGGGGAGTTGATGAACTCAAGGTTGCCGAACTTGAAGAAATAGGCAGAGGAGAATGCCACGACGAGCGCAAGCTCATCGAGGAGGAAAAAATCGGCATGCTTTGATAGGCTTGTGAAGTTGTTCGATTTCATGATGCGCATTATACCGAACAAAGCTGCTGGTGATGGGGGAATTCGGGCGCGTTTTAGGTCAGAACAGCCAGGAGGTTCGCGGCGGCCTACCTTGCTCTAAACCCAGCCGTCGTTGGTATTGATGTGGTGGTCGTTAGCCCTCCGGTTTCATGGGGCGGTATGCTCTTTGCCTGTTATTCGTTGTAGCGCCAATAAGTAGATGGTGTATATCAACTTCAAAGTGTTAATGTTGATAAATTGAGGCAACATTAATTCAATCTAGCTAGGGACGCTTAAATGCGGGATATGTGGCTAAGACCCAAGGAGGTATTTATGGAATTCGTACAGGAGAGTGATAGTCCGTTTGAATTCGACTTCGATATCAACGGTGTACTTGCCCTGACTGCGGACAATGTCGCTCGGATCCAATTTTTGATTGGGAATGATTCTCGGTATCGCGACAGCAAGCTTGACGAGCTTCTGAAAGAGTGCCCCGACTTTCTGAGTAGAGAGCTGCTGCAGGATGGATCTCATGAAGAGGTCGTCCAGAGAGCAGTAGAGGCCATCGATCGCGTGAACAGCACGCATCAAGCGTCCGAGGGGCCAAGGGGAGGAGCGAATGGCTTCAAGCTAACGGCTCGCTGCATAGCTGACATAAAAGACGTGAGGGGTCGATTGAAAGACAACGATCCTCACTTAGTGGACGAGATCGCTTGCGCTCTTGACGGTAGGTACACTTTCAGTTTCGCAACGAAGTTCTGCGCTTACGTCTCGCGAGGACTGTTTGGTCCAGATGGCTGCAGCGGAGGTGGCTATAGCATCTACGATAGCGTTGTGAGCCGCGCGCTGCCCTATTATGCATGGGTGTATGCGGAGGAGAAGAATCGGCTTTACAAAGGGCAGTGCGTCAAGGATCCGTATGAGAAATTCAAGGACAAGAAATTCAAAGATCAAAAACAGTGGCAGTACAAGCGCTACCATGATCTGATCGGGAGGATTATCTTAGAGAACGAAAAGAAGATTGGCTACCGGATCAGCAGGATGGATTTCGACCAGCTTCTATGGTATTACTACAAAGGAGAGGGGCCTCGCTTGGCAAAGTCGAGGGAGCTTATTTCCGAGGATAGGCTTGCGGAGTCGCGAGGCAATTTCGTGAATGCGGAAAACTCTTTCTCGATGATGAGCAAGTGGGTGAAACTCTAGTAGAAAGGCAAGTCTTGCTCCTGTCCGCGCCAAACGATTTAGAGCTAGCATAATTGGTGTATGCATAAGTGATCCTAAACATGATGCTCTGGTTCGAGGGAGCTAATATCCCAATCGAAGAAAGGCCGTCAGTGCGACATCGCGGTGAGAAGCTGCTTGAAGAGCAGGAGGTTGTCGTAAATGACCAGCGAGATGTCGCGTCGCGCCCGAGTCATTGCCTGGAATAGCAGTTTTTCCGCAATATAGTTCGAGCAGGGATGCGGCTTAGAGCGAAGAACGCCCTTGTCATCATAGTAGAAGTTCGGTCCTGCCGCGACTGCTACTTTGTCGAACTCTTGGCCAATGACGACGTGGGAATTATCCCAACCGGCCGAGTCCAGGAGCCCGAAACCGTATGAGTCGGAATAGTATTTTGATGAGGTGAGAGGGATGGGCTTAAAGCCGTCTTTTTCTAAGAGGGCGAGCCTTCGATGCGCATCGAGTGCGCTCTTCGCATTTATGATCCGAACGTTGTCGAATGATTGGCCTGGCTGGGCGGTTTTCAAGTCGAAGACAACTCTTACGAAGGCTGCAAGCTCTGGATTCGTTCTGATCTTGTTGGTCAGCTCATGAAAGGAAGGGGCGCATCCTGCTTTTTCTATGGCTTCGGCGAGATTGCGGTCTTTTTCTCTAGCAGAGAGCACCTGTTCTCCGTCCGTGCATAGTATGCACGATAGCTTGCCCTGCGCGACTTTAGTGAGAATGTGATTGAGCTGGTAAGGATAGAGCCGCTGGGCTTCATCTACGATAACGAATTCGAAAGATTCCAGGGGATCGATTCCCTGGTTTATAGATTGCAGCGATCTTGCGGAAATGATCTTAAACGAAGACTGCCGTTGGTTGAGAGCTTTGTGCCCTTCGCAGAGAAATCCGCAGTGAACAACGCATACTCTTCCTTTGCTTCCAAGATGACGGGCGAGATCGTAGGCGAGCAGCGATTTGCCGGTTCCAGCCTTGCCGTTGATTATTGCTATGGTTTTGCTATGGGACAGATCGGTCAAGCATCCCTTTTTGATTCTCTCTTGAACATTTGTCAGGAAGTATCTTTCGGCAAGAAAGGCCGTCGGGTCATTGAATGGCGATACAAGGTAATCGACAGGACGGAATAGCTGATCAAGATCTTCGTGCCACCATTCCTTAAGGTTGCAAAGTTGAGATTTCAAATCAGCAAGGCTGGCCCTCTCCAAGGCTCCAGATGGGCCAAGGACGAACAACTGCTTTGTTTTGCCGCAAAAACAATAGGAACAGGAATTGTCTATCACGGGAGACAGATAATGCTGGTTCTGAAGAAGTTGCTTTTGTACCTTGCCCATATCTACGATTTGGCTTTTCAGCTCAATGTTGATCGCTGTGGAACGGTTATGTGCGATTTTCAACAGATCGAATTCTTTGCTTATTTGCGGTATGGCGTAGCTGTAGGCAAATCCATCTAATAACTTTTCGGTTCCCGGGCCGGACGCTTCGCAGGATTGCACGAAGCAGGCAAGAGAATCGATCTCCTCTTTGCGGTGTTGTAGAGGCGCTTTCCTTCCGGAGAGTAGTTGCTCGTAGGCAACAATGTCGGCAGCATCCAATTCAAAGGCAGCGGCAAAATCTGCGATGTTGATTGGCCTTGTCATTTGGCATCTTCTCCTTCAAGAGGGTCTCATCGCCTTGTGTCTGTTGTGAGTCGCGGTACCGTGAGGTGCGTCGTACGCATTTCGTCGGCGACCAAAACATCGTGTCTCGGGATGGGCACATGGCGATGTTTTGCCCAAGGATACTCCGTGCGCTGCAATAATGTTGCCAGGTCGCTGGAGCTACGGATGAATGGAGCAATGTTGAATATATGTGGTATAGTAATGATAGTTAGAAATCTTTTTGCGTGTTTCTGAAAGATTGCATTTTGAGTGTACTGTCGAGTCAGGGAAACTGCTCTACCACATCACCTGTATCGACAATCTCCCGTTTATTCTAAAAGCGGCCTTTTGCAAGGTGCCTTTTGCGGGAGAGCGAAATCTCCTTCTGCACTATCGCGGATCCGGAAAGTTTGCTGCGGAGATATCCGAGTGAATAAGGTCGGGAACCGTCGTAAAGTACGACCCCCACCCCCCACGGTACTGGTAGAAATTTCTGGGGAATTTCGGTACACTGGGCATGCTTATCAACACTGTGGCGACAAAGGCGGTCATGCGATTTCAGTCGCAGGCGATGGCTTCTCGGCAGAAGAAGGAGGCGTTTCCTCATGAAGGCAGGCTCGAACTATCGCACGTTTCTGAGCGGGCTGCTGGCGGTTGTCCTTGTGGCGGGGATGTGCCCGACGCGGGCCTTGGCCACCCAAGGCGACCAAGATGGTGCTCCCAGCGTGTCTGTCGAGGCGATCGAATCGGTCAATCAGCAAACCGCTGAATCGGCCAAAGTGGAAGGCGCTGTTGCTGTTGAGGATCTGCGATCCGTTCTCGAGGATCTGCCTATTGACGATGGCTCCGTCGTGGAAATCGGCTACGACCCGCTCTTCCCCGATGAGGGTTGCACGATTGAAGTCCGGCCTGTCGCCGACGCCGAAAGCGCTGCGGTTGCCAGTGTCGAGAACGAGCTTTCTTCTTCGCTGCGCGTTGGTTCCTCGTCTTTCGAGGATGTATTACTTGCTGGTTGGGACGTTTGCGCTGCCGCGATAGATGTCTCATCATTTGGATATGTTGTTGCCGACGACGACACGTTCGCTCGCTTTTTCGGGGATTACATTGACGCTATACTCGAGCACCCAGACAGATTCAACGTGCGCACGGCACTGGCGGTGAGCTATAACCCTTCCACTCGCGTGATAGTGTCCGTGCGGCCCTCCTACCTCACCGCTACAGCGTCCGAGTATCAGACCATGAAAGCGGGCTACGAAAAGGGAATAAGCAGAGCGCTTGCCCGCGTGAACGATTCCATGAACGACGTGTCGAAGGCCTATGCGCTGCACGACTGGCTTTGCGATCGGGCTACTTACAACTTCGATGCTGCTGGCGCTGGAAGCGAGGACAGCGATGCGTATCCGAGCTCGTTCACCGCTTACGGATGTGTGGTGGAAGGGCTCGGCGTTTGCCAGTCCTACACGCTTGCTCTGGCGGACATGCTCAACCGTGTTGGTGTGGAGAATGCCCCTCTGCTGGTAGACGCCATGAACCATGCCTGGAACATGGTGCAAATCGGAGGCTCTTGGTACAACGTGGATGCCACATGGGACGACTCGGAGGGCGAACGCGCTAATTCCGGTAGTAGCGCTTACGCTCCTAGCTACGCGTACTTCCTCCAAAGCGAGAGCAGGTTTGAATCTGGGGGCCATTACGGGTGGACCGATGAGGGCACTTATGGTTACGACGAGACATCCATGGCTGCTGGCGATACTCGTTACGACGACGAAAACTGGTCACTGTATGCTCCCGAGGGGAATGAGGTATGCGTTGCGCTAAGCTCCTCGCGCACGGGAGATCTGACGCTCATTACCAAGCGATCGGCAAATACCATGGGCAAAGAATCGCCCATGCGTTTTTACGCCCAAGCGTGGGGTGGTACGGGTGACTATGTCTACTCGTTCGAGTCACCGCAGGTTTTCGATGGAGTTGATCAGTTCACGACGCTGGTGGATCCGCTCAATCAGTCCTTCAGCGACGAATATGGATACAAAGCGCGTGGTTCGTTCAGCTTTGAATTCTATGCCACCGATACATATCGGCTTCGCACTCATGTCCTCGACAAACGATATGGCTCTACGCCCACTGTCTCAACTTCGAACACGTTTAGCTTATCCCTTTCCGATGCGCGCTATCCATCGGTGACCCAGCGCGTGAACCGCATAGCTACTGATTGCGAAAGTGCAGTGGGCGCTGGCGCGTCCCAGTATGAAAAGGCGCTTTGGCTTCACGACTATCTTATCGATAACGCCGAATACGATCTGCGATACGTGAAAGCAGAGGGCGTTCTAGCCCGAGGCCGGGGGAATTGCGAGAGCTACCATGCCGCATATGTCAGGCTGCTCAATGCCGTGGGCATAAACACCGGGCGGATCGAATCGATAGCTGACAACCATGTATGGACGGCTGCCAAGCTCGATGGAGAATGGTGCCAAATCGATGTTACCTGGGACGACGCCAATTATACCTACACTCCCATCGATATGCGGCACATTTACTTCGGTCTCACGGACGAACTTATGGGCTACGCTCACAGGGGACATGAAGAGCCAGTGTCCGGCTACGAATCGAATTCCCTGGATAACAACTATCTTATCAAATCGGGCGTGCTGAGCGAGCGCGCTGATGAGCTGGCTGCTGAGATAATGAGCCAGCTGGAAGGAGGAAGCTCTTTCTTCGAGGTGAGGGAAAAGAATGCGGGCTATCAGTATTGGGCTCAAGCTTACGATGGCGGCGTCAAAACTATCTACAATAATCTCATTGCTCGCGAGCTAGAAAAACGCCAATGGGAGATTGATCTGAACGGAACGAGCAAAGAGGTTGTTCTGGATGTGTCCTATCGCAATGAAAGCAATGGCAAATATCCCTCGGCCTTTTCGGGAACTTACGTGATCAATGCGGAATATCGGGCTGCTGACGGACATGTGCACCAGTGGGGCAGTTCCAATGTGATTAAGCAGCCAGCTTGCACGGCGTTGGGGCAACGGACTAAGACGTGTACGGTTTGTGGCGCCCAGATAGTTGAACCCATTGCGGCGCTCGGCCATGCGTGGTCGAGCTATGTTGTGACGAAGAGGCCGACGTGTGCTGCCGCAGGGCAAAGCGCGTCGACGTGTGCACGTTGCGGACAACAGCGCACTCAGGTGGTGAGCGCCACGGGACACGCATGGGGCGGGTGGTCGCTTGTGAAGGCCCCTACTGTTTCTTCGGAAGGTTCGGAGGCCCGAACGTGCGCGAATTGCGGCGCAAAGCAAACGCGGGGTGTCGCTAAGCTTCCTGCCAAAGATCGGTGGGTGTCCTCTGGGGGTCGGTGGTGGTACGCCTACGGTGCTGGAGGTTATCCCGCTAACCGTTGGGTGTTTATCGGGGGCTCCTGGTACCATTTTGATGCGGCAGGCTGGATGCAGACTGGCTGGTTGAAGGATGGAGGTGTCTGGTATTACCTTTCCAGCTCTGGTGCAATGAAAACCGGCTGGTTGAAGCTGGGCGGAACGTGGTATTACCTATCGGCGTCGGGCGCCATGAAGACCGGTTGGTTGAAATCGGGCTCCACCTGGTACTATTTTAAGAGTTCGGGGGCGATGGCCACAAGCTGGTGCAAGATTGGGGGAAGCTGGTACTGGTTCGACTCCCCCGGCGCTATGGGGGCTAATCGCTGGGTGGGCGACTACTATCTCACCTCATCGGGGGCTATGGCGACCAATCAATGGGTTGGCAGATACCATGTAAATGCGAGTGGCCTTTGGGACAAGACGAGGTAGCAAAAGTGCTTTTTACGGGGGCGTCGGAGACCTGAGCCATCTGCGCTACGAGGAGAGTGCCTCTAGTAGCTATAATGAAAAGCCATTGGGTGTTCACGAGATATTGCGAGGAGAAGAGTCTTGAAGCGACGCAACGGAGAAATCGATGCGCTGAAATTCCTGTTTGCAGCGGCGATTATGATCTATCATGGATGGAATTACCTTGGCCTTGATCAAGGTCTTTTTGCCGCTGGATATATGGGCGTTGAATTCTTCTTCGTGACGTCGGGCTTCTTCCTTGCCGCCCATGTCGTGCGTCGAGGTTCCGACTCCGATGAAACCCCGCTTGCATATGCTGTTTCGCGCTATAAATTCTTTTTTGTATGGCAGATCATCGCATTTGTCGCATCTTTTATCGTGTTGTCAATAATTTACCATTGGAGTGCGGGACAGATGGCGACAACACTCGTTCGGGCTATTCCCGAAATACTGCTCCTGCAGCAAAGTGGCCTTATGCTCAATCCTACTTATGTGGTGAACGGCATTACGTGGTATCTATCGGCGTTGCTGCTGGTTTCCTTCATCGCCTATTGGCTCATTCGTAAGTTCGGGAAGAGCTTCCTATGCTTCGGGGCGCCTCTTGTTTCACTGCTCGTTCTCGGCTATTTCGTGCATGCAGGTGGGTTCTCCAATCCCTGGGGGTGGACGGGTTTTTTCTATCATGGCTTTTTGCGAGCTTTGGCCGAGATGTTCCTCGGGTGCTTCATCTATGGCGTTGTCTCTTTTACCGAGTTGGAGGGTACATGGCTCGGCAAAATGAACGCCAAGCTTGCAGGAGTGTTGAAAGCGGCTTTCGTCGTATTCCTGGTTGTTCTGGCGACTGGGGGAGGTCAGGACTATCTCTTTATCTTCCTCATTGTTGTTTGCGCGCTTATGTTTGTCATGCAGGTGCGGCCGACGGCTTTGCCCGATAGGCTCAACGAGGGCTTTATTTATTTGGGTCGTCTGTCGCTGCCCGTATTCCTCAATCAACTTTGGTGCTGGAAGCTCATGGACTACTTCCTCGGTTTCGGCACTTGGAATCCTGCTTTGGCGATAGGTGTCTACTCGATGGTCGTCGTCGTGCTATCTGCTATTGAGATGGCCATCATTAATGCCGTCCGCAAGCGCTAAAAAACGCCCATGCGGCTACCTTTTCTGGCAGCCGCATGGGCGCGTAGTTTTCGGCTGTTATCTTAGCGGTGACTGCATACGTCGCAGACGCGAGTTTTTCCCGACTGCGCGATAGTGCCCGATTTGATATTCTTGGCGTTTTTGAGCGAAGCGCAATTCTGGGTCAAGTGGTACACCTTACCGCCATCGGTCCAATACACCGTTGTGGGTGTAGCGGTTTGCGATCCGTAGTTGGGAATCCATTTGCCGTCCGCGCCGACATAGTAACCGCCGATCCACGTGTTCTTGGCCATGGCGCCCGAGCTGTAGACGAAGTAGTCGCCAATCCACGTACGGGACGACATGACGCCACTCGACTGAAGATGGTACCAATCATTACCAATTTGCTGCCAGCCTGTGGCCATTGCGCCAGAGGGCTTTAGGTAATACCAGGCACCTCCTATCTTCTGCCAGCCGGTGGCCATAGCGCCGGATCCCTTGAGGTAATACCACGATGCCCCGACCTTCTGCCAGCCGGTCTTCATGGCGCCAGAGGCATCAAGGTAGTACCAGTCGCTGCCGCTCTGCTGCCAGCCCGTGGCCATAGCTCCCGACGACTTGAAGAGATACCATTTTGCGCCTACCTGCTGCCAGCCCGTGGCCATAACACCAGAACTGCGCAGGAAATACCACGACGCGCCGATCTTTTGCCAACCGACCTGCATGGCGCCTGAGCCATTGAAGTAGTACCAGCTGCCATTGATGAGCTGCCAGCCAGTTTTCATCGCAGCATCATCAGGATCCAAGTAATACCAGGTGCCTCCGATCTTTTGCCAATCCGTGGCCAGTGCACCTGAATTGTGGAAGTAGTACCAAGCCCCTTCTATCCTCTGCCAGCCCGTTACCATCCAGCCGGCATTGTCGAAGTAGTAAATTTCAGCCCAGTTTTCATCGCCGATGACGTGCCAACCGACGGCCCAGGTGCCGTCATCGTACTGGAAGCAATACTGATGGGTGCGGTTTGAGTAGTACCAAGTGCCCAGCTGGTACTCAAAATCGTCGTCCTCTGCCGCCATGGTCGATATTTCGGCCTGGGCAGTAGCGAGGGGCTGTGCCGAAGCTTCTTCTACGGCTAAAGCCTGTTGTGTAGTAGCGAAGCTCAGGCCGAAGGCGGTGGTTAATGCAATTGCGACCCACGTGAAAAGCACTCGAGGGCTCAGTGGTTTGTGTCGGTGGGCTTCCTCTGTCCAAAAACAACGCATAGTCATCACCCTTCTTTCTCCTTACGCGTTTTTCTGCAAAACGCAGATGACCAATAAGGTAAGATTATCGCGTAATGACGCGCTCGTCAACTTTGAGCAGGCGAAAGAGGGACGGTTGTGCTTTGCAAGCTCGAAATGCTGCCCGATGGTGCGCTACTCCTTCGGTATGTCTATCGTCGCTCCCGTCAGTCGCCAATCGTTGAAATCGAGGACGTCGCCGTCAATTTCGTATTCCCTCCATTGCAGGTCGTTGTGTCCGTCGCTGGTGGTCATCCAGTAGAAGCGCGGTCGATCGCCGGGTTCCACTTCGAAGACGGTCGGACCGTAAGAGGAGCTGTCTCCGCCCACGGCGTTGATAACGGTTGCATTGAAGTCGAGATGGCCGGTAGGCGCATCGGATACTTTCAGTGGCGCGGCGGCCTCTTCGGCTGTCTCCGAGGGCTTCACCAGCAAAAAGGGCGTCGTGGGTCTATCGAGGGCTTCGTCGGTGATATACCAATCACCGTGATCGGAGGTAATGATGATAGTGGCATTATCGTAGAGATCGAGTTTCTTTAATTGCTGGATATACTCGACTACCACTCGCAGAGATCCTTGGGCCTGGGTGTGCTGATCGGTCTCGCCGGCAGCCTTTCTGCCATCGGCTCCCATAGTGAAGGGGGCGTGTGCACCGATTAAATGGATGAAGCGGAAAGCCTTGGGCTCGTCGCTGATTTCAAGGCCTTCGTCGAACAGCTTGTCCGCATAGGCAATGTCATCCATGATATAGGGTTCCATGGTTTCGCTAATGGAGCTCCGGTTGATCTCGTCGGTATAAAACCAGAAGAGGGGCTTTAGGGGCCACGGTGCCTCTCGGTATAGGGACATCTTCGTCAAAGCTGACAGGAGCGGTAGGGCGTTGAGCTCCACGTGACCATCGGTAATGAAATTGGAAGGATAGTCGTTGAACCCGTTCGTGTAGGGAGAATCCCCTGTTCGTACGGAGTCCGAGTAAATGCCGATGTCATAGCCGGCCTGAGATATATCTTTCATGAAGGAGCTGTCCCGGTAGCGGGAATCAACGTATTCCTGATAAGTTTGTCCTTCCTGGGGCATGGTCCCAGACAGAAGGTACGGAACGCCGTATCGCGTGGGGATCATCGATCCTGTGGCATTACGGAAATAGGTGAATCCAGTGAAGTCGTCGAGGATGGCCGGATCGCTGGCAAGCAAATCCTCCATGAGGCGAGTGTCGAAGGTGTCGAGCACGAACACGACCACATTGGATTCTGCACCGACATCGTAGAGTCCCTTTGTGGTCATAAGAACCGGGGGATTGGTTTCTTGCCGCTCGGCCGCTGCGGCGCCGACGCTGACTACCGATGCTCCCTGAACCACTAGAAGTCCCAGGCTCAACCCGATGAGGAGGGGACGGCAGACAGACGCTTTCTTGGCATTCATCACTAGCAGCGAAACGATGATGGCCAGCCAGACCGCTGTCCCAACGACCGTGATCGTTTTGAATTTCGATAGGTTGATGCTCGTGCCGTCGGCCACGGGCAGAGGTCCATTAAGGACGAGTGACTGCACGTAGCAGCAAAGACCGAGGGCGACGACGATGGTGAGGACGATATCGAAGACGCGTCCTCGAAAAAGCGAGAGGACGAGTGCGAGGGCAAGCGTGCCTGCGGCTCCCGCTGACAGGACGATGGGGAGGACATCGAAGAATCCGAAATTCAAGCTGTCGGCACCGCCGCCCACGAGTTCCAAAGGCGTAACGATGAACACCGTTGCAACGAGAAAGCCCACGCCGACAAGGGCGCGGAAGAAGCGCTGAGGCCAGGAGAGGGGTCGGACACGGGGTCCGCGATCGAGCAGGATCCGCGCTTGCTCGGCTTCTTCGGCTGCCTCGCGCAGCCTCTCCTCTGCGCCTGCGCTCCTAGGATCAATGGTATGGACGGCCGGCTCGACGATCTTGTTTGCGTTCTCGTCAATTTTGAGTACGCGGAACACAACTTTGCGAGTGCGGCGGAGAGCCACGCCCAGGACGGCGCTTAGTGCAACGGCTACGCCTGCGACCGCTTGAATGGTGTAGGTCATGACGGAGGGATCTACGTAGGCGTGCGCTTGTGGGGCGGCGATGAGCACGACGAGCGTAGCCGCAAGGGTGATGGAAGCGGTGTCGAAAAGGGCAACGAGAAGTCTTTTCTGCATAGCGCTTTCCTTACTTGTTCGTTTCGCGGCGAGCAGAGGCGCCTCGGTCTACGGTTCCGCGTTTACGCTTTGTCTGGGCTGCGAGCACGCTGTCGAGGATATACTGGCCGGCAACAGATGCGCTATGGCCAATGTTGAAGATGAGCTTCCCCCGAACATCTGTGATCCTTTGAGCCCAGCGCGGAGCGTTTGCCAACATCTCGTCGACAGCCTGTCCGAAATGCGCCATTTCACTCGGAGCAAGGGAGACGCCGATCTGGTTGCGCAGAGAGATGTCAGTAGGCTCGATACCGAGTCCTTCCCATGCAGCGTTCCCGACTTTCATCGGGGTGTCTATGAACAAGGTGGGCTTCAGGGTTGCGAAGGAGAACTCGCATGAAATGGAAGACCAATCGGTGACGAGAACGTCGGCGGCGAAGATGGAGTCACTCGAGCTGAAATCGCTTTCGAAGAGAAGCTCTTCCTCGGGTACGGTTCCGTAGCGCTGGCGCAGGGCGTCCCAGCGGGCGAAGTAGCGCTTAGTATACTCTGGATGCGGTCGGACAACAATGCGGTAGCCGTGCCCGAGCAGCTGCCCAAGCATCTCGTCTATGCACGAATCGAGGATGTTGTCTTCTTGCCACGAAGGGGCGATGAGGATAGTGGGGCGTCCGTCGGTCGCCATGCGGCCCGCTGCGTAGGTCGCTATCTCTCGGTCAAGCAGATCGTAGCCGTACTCGACGAGCGTTTTGGGCCGTAAGTTCCGTAGCTTTTCAGCACGACGGATTTCTTCTATTTGATGAGGCCCGGCGCACAGAAGGGCGTCGTAGTGGTCGAAGGCCTTTTCGCTGGGCGTTAGATGGGTGGACGTCATATGGTGGAACATAAAGATGTAGTTGACGTCGTCGCGCACATAGGAGCGCTTGATGTAGAAGTTGTCGAGGTCTTCCAAGGTAGCCACAACAACGTCGGCGTCCATCTTCATCATAAGAGTGATGGCTTTCTTCTCGCCGATATAGTAGGGGAATATGCGTGGCTGCGTCTCGGCCAAGTTGAAAATTTGGTCGTTGGCGTCATTGGTGACGTAGTGAATGCGCAGGTCGGAGTGGACGAGGAGCCATTCTATCGCCCCTTCGAAGTATTTGTAGAAACCGCTGCGCTCGGAATAGAATACCAAGTGCTTGTCGACGGTTTTAAAGAAGCGCTTATAGTCGCGTTTTTCGCGTTTGGCTAGAGGATCGCGCTGGTACCATTTGAGGCCATTGTCGTTCAGCGAGTTCAATGCCTCAAGTTCGGTGCGCGTCTCATCAAGGTCGCGGTAATCGATATACTTCTTCGGAACGATGATGAGGTTGCAGAGCGCCTGCACGGCGATGGCGGACAGGTTAGAGCAAATCCAGTAAAAGGCCATACCTGTGGCAACAAAAATGCCAAGCACGAACGAAAGCGCGATGGATAGCCCATTGGTGGTGTTCTTCTCCATGCGTGACTGCTCTTTTTGCAGTGGATTGATGCGGTTCTGCGCGCAGCCCATGATGATGGCCGAAATGCCAGCGAGAAGGGGCATAATCCACGATGCTCCGCCGTCCTCTATGGGTACCATGCCGAGAAACTCAGTGCCCGGGGCGCCGTTGTCCGTGATGCCGTGGATAACGTCTACGAGTCCAAAGAGGATGATGACCTGAATCGCAAGAGGTACTAGGCTGAGCAATGGATGATAGTGCTTCTCCTTGTAGAGCTGATTCTGCTTTTCCCCAATCGTCTCGGCATCTCCGAAGTACTTTATTTTCAAGCGGTTTAGGTCGGGCATGAGCTGCACCATGACGATGGCGTTTTTCTGACACCAAAGTGCTACAGGCATGAGAATTATCTTTATGACGACGGTGAAGAGCAGGATGGCAAGCCACCAGTTTCCCGTAAGGTCGTAACAGGGCTGCATGATAAGCGAGAGCACTTGCGCGAGTGCTTCCATAGACGTTGTTCTCCTTGAGCTCGGAGCGGTTCTCTTCGGCAAAGAGGGCCGCGACTGATTTGTGCTTTGAGCAACCATAAATTATAGCGATTGACGAAGCTGGTCTGGGGAATCTACGAAATATGTGAAGTTCGCGCAGCTCGCTATCTATTGAGTTTCGCGAGGGAAGGCTAGTCTGGTACCATTTTGTTCATTGAGGAGATTTACTTGAGAGGTTTTGAACAGATGCTTTCTGCTAACCAGTTTCAGGTTTTGATGGCGCTTCGGAGTGCGCCCGGACAAACGCAGAGGGAGGTTGCCGCTGTCACGGGTATGGCCCTCGGAACAGTATCCGCTACTCTGAGCGGCCTCAAAGGGGGCGTTGAGCCCGCTGTCGATGGGCAGAACAAGTTGACGGGAAGGGGTCTGGCGCTTTTAGAGCCCTATCGCGTCGACAATGCCGTCATTATGGCAGCAGGGCTTTCCTCCCGTTTCGCTCCCATATCGTACGAGAAGCCCAAGGGACTGTTGTCGGTGCGTGGCGAAGTGCTCATAGAGCGCCAGATCAGGCAGCTGAAAGAAGCTGGCATCAATGAGATCTTCCTTGTGCTGGGGTATAAGAAGGAAGAGTTCTTTTATCTGGAAGATGCCTTCGGAGTGAAGATTCGCATCAACGAGGAATACGCATCCCGCAATAACAACTCGACGATCAAATGTGTCGAGGATGTCCTTGGCAACACGTTTATCTGCTCGTCGGATGATTACTTCACTAGCAATCCCTTCGAGCCCTATGTATATCGCTCATACTATGCGGCCACCTATTCGGAAGGCCCTACTGCCGAATACTGCTTCGTGATGACAGGACGGGAGGATCGCGTCAAGGCGATCGAGTTCAGCGGATGCGACGCTTGGGAGCTTATGGGGCATGCCTACTGGGATCGTTCATTTTCCAAAAAGTTTATCGAGATCCTGAACCAAGAGTACGATTGGCCGGAAACGGCGCCAAAGCTTTGGGAGGATATCTTTGCTGCCCATGTGGGCGAATTGCCGATGGTGGTACGCAAGTATCCCAACGACGCCATTTGGGAATTCGATTCGCTCGATGAGGTGTCGGCATTCGACCCGACCTTCATTCAGAACGTCGATTCAGGCATCTTCGACAACATCTGCGAGATTCTAAAATGCGGCAGGGCCGATATTGCTGGCATCGTTCCCATTAAGCAGGGTCTAACCAATCTCTCGTTCAAGTTCTCGGTACTGGGAGAGCCCTATGTTTATCGTCACCCGGGCGAGGGTACCGATGAGATTATCAACCGAGAGAGTGAGGCGTTCTCTCAATCGGTTGCGCACGAACTCGGCCTTGACGACACGTTTATCTACGAGGATGGCCGGGTCGGATGGAAGATCTCGCGCTTTATTGAAGGGTGCCACACGCTTGATTACCATAACTGGAACGAGGTGGAGATGGCCATGGATAGGGCGCGTCGTCTTCATGGCTGCGGCGTGTCTTCCCCGTGGAGCTTCGATATTTATGATGAGGCCCAAAAAATTGTGCGACTGCTGGATGAACGCTCCCGTACAACCTTCAAAGATTTTGCGGCCCTCCTGTCTTTGGCGGAAGGCGTTCATGACATGGTGGTTGCCGACGGGGTGGAGAGGTGCCTCTGTCATAACGATTTCTACGATCCCAATTTTCTCGTGAGAGGTGATGAGATGTACCTCATCGATTGGGAGTACTCGGGCATGAGCGACTACGCGAGCGACTTGGGGACGTTCGTCTGCTGTAGCGATTACGGCTACGAGGAAGCTGTGCGCGTGTACGAATTGTATTTTCGCCGCCCGCTGGAGAAAGCGGAGGCTCGCCATTGCGTGGCCTACACCGCCCTTGCCAGCTTCTACTGGTTCGTGTGGGCGCTCTACAAAGAGGCGTGCGGCGATCCGGTGGGGGAGTGGCTCTACCTCTGGTACAAAAACGTAAAGGTGTTCGGCAACAAGGCGCTTGAGATCAGCGCAAGCATGTAGGTTGTAGGGGCTTAGGAGACGAGAGGACATCATCTCATGGAATTGTTCGGGCAAATAGTCGTGTACATCATCATGGCGTGCGCCATAGCGGGCTGCATCGCCTCCGTGATAAAGCCAGAAAGCGAGCTGGGGCAGGAGTTCGTGGCCGGCATCGATTCTATCGGCCCCATATTCCTTCCGGTTGCGGGCATCATGGCCGCGGCGCCGTACCTGACGGCTTTTGTGAGCAGTGTGTTCGGGCCGGCCTTCAGTCTTTTGGGCGCCGACCCGGCCATGGCTGCCACTACGTTCATTGCCGTGGACATGGGCGGTTATCAGCTGGCCGACGCCCTTGCTCAGACGCGCGAAAGTTGGATTATGGCCATGATGACCGGCTATATGGCCGGTGCCACTATCGTGTTCACCATTCCGGTAGCGTTGAAAATGCTGGAGAAGCGCGATCGCAAGTACCTGGCTCTTGGCGTCATGAGCGGCCTGCTAGCTATACCCATCGGCGTGTTCGTCGCGAGCGCCATCATCGCCTTGGCCCATCCCGTTGTCCGCGAGGCTGTGTCCACGAATGCGGAAGCGACCTATCAGGTGATGCTCTCTTTCAGCCAGATTGGCTTGAACCTCGTGCCCCTTATCATCGTCTGCGTCTTGCTGGCCTTAGGCCTCAAGTTCATTCCCGATGCTATGATCAGAGGATTCATCGTTTTCGGGCGCGTGCTCGAGAGCGCATTGAAGATTGTGTTCGTGCTTGTGGTGGTGGAATACTTCACGGGCATCTTTTCGACGGTCATGGGCGACGCGTTTGGCTTCGATCCCATTATTGCCGATGAGGAGGATATTTTCCGCGCCCTAGAGGTTTCCGGCGCCATTGGCATGATGCTTTGCGGGGCATTTCCCATGGTGTACCTCATCAAGCGTTATCTGGCAAAGCCCTTGGCGAAGATCGGCGGATTGGTGCACCTGTCCTCCGACGCAACGACGGGGCTTTTGGCTGCATCGGCCAACGTGCTGGCTGCGCTTGCCATGGTGAAGAACCTGAAGGCCCGCGACAAGGTTATCGTGCTGGCGTTTGCAGTGTGCTGTGCCTTCTTGTTCGGAGACCATCTGTCGTTTACGGCCAACTTCCAGCCTTCGCTCATCGCTGCGGTCATGGGCGGCAAGTTGGTTGCCGGCATCTGCGCCATTGTGTTTGCCTTCCTGCTCGCTGTGAAGAAGGCCGAGGAGCTCGAGGCCGAGGATCGGGCTGCCGGCTTGCTCGGATCCGATGAGAGTCAGGGCAATGTGGCCGTTGATTATTATCAGGACGTGTAAGGCTGTTCGTCCGCCTGCGATGACAGGCTGCCTGCCCGTTGTGCGTGCGATAGGCAGGCAGCCTGCTCTTATACGCAGTGTTTGCCGAAGACGGGGATCTTGGTCATGAGCGCCGCGACGGCGAAGGAGATGATGATGGCGGCACCGGCGGTGGCAGGGACGGCAAAGAGGGGATTGAAGGTCATGGCGTCGAGGCCCATGCGTTGAAGGCCGTCCAGCACGATGACATGCACGAGATAGACGCCGAGGGTGCTAGTTGACAGCAGAGAGATGCAACGGCGCGAGCGATCTGTAGAGCCCGCCTGCCACCGTTTGGAGAGGACGAAGAGTGCAACGCTGGTCAGGCAGACGGGCAGCGAGAAGTTAGCGTAGTAGGTGAGGACTGCCTTGCCCGCATCGTGAGAGGCCCAAGCCGTCAGGCCGATGGTAGCCACAAGCCCCAGCAGACCGAGGAGGTACACGATGGCCTCCTCGGTCTTGTTGAATGTGCGCTGGGCGAGCCAGTATCCCAGTACAAAGTAAAACGAATAACCGATTGGCACCTGAACGAGCATGCTATCGGTAAGGTCGGCGAGTAGTGACAGGTGTCCGAAGCTCGTGAAGAAGGGGATGAGCGAGTTGAAGATGAAGGCCACTACCAGGAAGTACGCGGTAGTCCGCTCCGAGGCCGTGATGCAACGCAGAATGGGCACCATGATGTAAAGTCCGGCGATCATATAGAGGAACCACATATGGTAATGGCCGAGCACCCAGGTTTTGAAGAAGGCGAGCAGGCTGTTGGGGGACAGGTCGGAAGGCGGATGGCTGAGGGCAGCGTACACGAGTCCCCAAAACAAGATAATAGTGGCGATACGCAGGATGTTCTTCGAGAACAGCTTCTTGAGCGACTGCTCCTTTGCGGGGTTGAGGAAGAGCGCGCCGCTGATCATGACGAATACGGGAACAGCCCAGCGCACGATGCCGTCATAGAAGTTGAAGATCTCCCAATAGGGGCTGGTCACATCCAGTTTGCCAAGATACTGGGAAGCGGTGTGAATGATCACGACAGCGGCGATGGAGACGATGCGCAGAATATCGAGATTCCAGAGGCGTTGCATGGGATCCTTTCGGTTGGTGTGCGGTATCACTTTACCTGAGGGTGATGACTGCGGAGCGGAGAATACGTGCATTGGGGCCGTTATTTTCCCCTGTCGCCTGAAAGATGGCTCAATTTCCCTACAATAGCGAGGGCACGAACACGAAAGGTCGAGGAACGATATGGTCGATGAGGCGGCGCGGCAGCCCAAGTCCATCAAGCAGAATATGATGTGGTACTCCGCTGGGTCGGTCACCTACCTGGCGTGCCAGTGGTTTCTGTCGGTGGTGGTCGCCCGTATGTCCGCCGGGTTCGATGACGCGGGCGCTTTGGCCCTCGCCATGGCCATTGGCAACATCTTCACGCCCTTGGCCTATTACAACACGCGCACATACCAGGTATCCGATCTGAAGAACGAGTACACCAACGAGCAGTACGTCGCCTTCCGCATCGTTACGACGTTTCTGGCCTTCTGCGCCTGCTCTGTGTACGCCGTAGTCGCTGCGGGTCTCTCTCTCGCTCCGGTTCTGGCTTTTCTTGTGTACAAGTCCGCTGTTGTCATTATTGATATCCTGCATGGCGTAGATCAGCGCTACGGACGGCTTGATTACGCGGGCGTTTCGCTCATCGCCCAGGGCATCACCTCCCTGCTCGCCTTCATCGTCGTGTTCGGCCTTACGCAGAATCTGACCGTGGCGATATGCGCGATGACTGCGACAGCTTTGATCATCCTGTTTGCTTTCGATGCTCGGCGGGCCTCGCGGCTCGACAGCATCGCACCTCGTATTACCTTGCAAACTGCCAGGAAGCTCGCCGTTGTGTGCCTGCCTGCTGTTGTCTCCGGCGTTCTGTGCAGCGCGGTGGTGACGGTGGCCCGGCAGTTTCTGTATTCCATGGCTGGCGAGGCGGCTCTCGGATCCTATGCCTCGGTGGCCACCCTGGCTGCCATTGTTCAAATGGCGGCAAGCTATATCTACAACCCTCTGCTGGGTACCTTTGCCGAGCTATCCCTGAAGGGAGACTCTCGTGGGCTGCTCGCGCTCATTGCGAAGGTATGCGCTGCCATTGTGGTGATCACGGCTGCGGTGAGCCTGCTGTTTCTCCTGTTCGGCGAGTTCGGACTCACGCTGCTGTTCGGCGAGAAAATCATTCCCTATGTGTATCTGCTCCAACCCATGTTGCTCTGTACGGCGGCCACAGCCTATATCTGGTTCTTCATGGATGTCCTCATCGTGCTTCGCCGCATGAAAGAGGTGCTGATCGGCAATGTCGTCTCCTTTGTGGCGGTATTCCCTCTGTCCTGGGGGCTGATTCAGTGGTGCGGCCCCAACGGTGTGAGCTTCGCCGGGGCAATCGCCTATGCGGCGGGTTGCCTGATGTTGGTATACTACACTCTTCGTGCGATCAAGAAAGGCCGGTCCTAGCTATGGCATCTTATGCCGCCAAAGACCTGAAGAAGCTCCAGATGGTGGAGTTGGACATGCTGCGTACTGTGGACGAGTTTTGCCGCGCCCATGGGCTGACATACTTTCTCGATGGGGGTACCTGCATCGGTGCCGTGCGCCACGGGGGTTTCATTCCCTGGGACGATGATATCGATCTCGGTATGATGCGCGAGGATTACGAGCGGTTTGTCGCTCTGTTTCAGGAGCAACCGCCCGAGGGCTACTCGGTGCATACTGTGAGGAATACGGAGAACTACTCTTACCTGTTCGCGAAAGTGTATCGGGAGGGTACGCGGTTTCTGGCCCAAGAAAGCATCGATGCGGGGCTCGATTCCTGTATCTACCTCGATATCTTCGCTTACGATTATGTGAACCCGGCTCTCGACGAGCGGGAGATTCGTCGTTGCATCGACCGGGCGATGTTCTGGCAGCGTGTCATGTACCTGTACTATACCCCGCATCCGGCCATTCAGCCGACGGAATCGCTGCGGGCTTTGAAGCGCGCGGCATGTCGCATGGCCCATGGTGCGGTGCGAGCTCTGTTCTCGCCTGAGAGGATCGCCGCTAGGTACGATGCCTGGGTGGGGCATCTGTCCCAGGGCGGCTCGTCGGAGGCGTCTGACCGCATCTGCTGCGTGCAGGACTTCGGCTTCTTGCGAAAACGGGATGTGCTGCCTCCCGTGGAAGTGCTGTTCGAGGGTGAGCCTTTTTACGCGCCGCGTGACATAGACGCTTATTTGACCATGATGTATGGCGATTACCTTACATTGCCCCCCGAGGACAAGCGGAAGACTCACTCGCCCGAAGTACTCGATTTTGGGACGCTGTAACTATGGTTGATAAGCGACCCATTGCCCTGTTTTCAGCCCATTACTTGCCCCACGTGGGTGGGGTGGAGGTGTTCACTGAGGGTCTCGCCCGGGCGCTTGAGGCGTCGGGACGCCCTGTGGTCGTCGTGACGAGCAACCTTTACGATCTAGCTGTCCGCGAGCGGCTTTCCCCTCTCGTGGAGATTGTTCGGCTACCCTGTTGGAAGTTGCTCGGCGGCCGCATGCCGCTCTCAAAGGCGAACCCAGAGCAGAAGCGTCTCCTGCGTTCTCTGGAAACTATTGATTTTGCCGGTGTCGTGGTGAATACCCGGTTTTACTCCCATTCTCTGCTGGGTGCCCGTTTCGCCCGGAAGAAGGGGCTGAGACCTGTGGTTATCGACCACGGAGCCGACTATCTCACTTTCGGTAGTGCCCTTCTCGATCCGTTCGTGCGCGCCTACGAGCACGGGGTAACAGGGCTCTTAAAGCGGCAGGATCCAGCGTTCTACGGCATTTCCGCTGATAGCGCAGCATGGCTGCGGACGTTTGGCATTGAGGCGCGGGGCGTCATTCCCAACGCCATCGATGCCGCGGGGTTTGTGGCTTCGGCGACGGAGCGGTCGTTTCGCGATGAAGCAGCGGTGCCCTCTGACCATATCGTCGCTTCCTATGTAGGGCGGTTAATACCCGAGAAGGGCGTTGAGGCCATTGTTCGGGCTGCGGCTGAGCTGTACTACCTCGGCAAGCCCATCTCCTTTCTCATGGCGGGGGAGGGGCCGCTTGAGGAGTCGCTGTGTCGAGAGGCTGCGCCCAACGTTCATTTTCTGGGTCGTTTGGGTGCGAAGGACGTGGCGGCCCTTCTTCGCGACTCCGACATTCTCTGCTTCCCCAGTCGTTCTGAGGGCTTCGGAAGTGCTCTGCTCGAAGCCGCTGTGTTCGGTAACGCCCTGGTGGCAACCGATGTGGGCATCGCTCGCTCGCTCATTGCCGGCGACGGGGGCGTCTTGCTTGGCGCGGCGGCGCCCGATGCCATTGCGGCGGCGGTGGCTCGCTATGTTGACGATCCCTCAGCGCTTGCCCGAGCGCAGAGGGCTGCAGCGCACCGCTCTCGCGTTCTCTACTCGTGGGATAACAGCGTGCGAGCGGTTGAAGCCGCCTGTGGTCTGAGCTAATAATCCGGAGGTTCCCGTGGTCTTTTCCAGCACGATATTCCTGTTCGCGTTCTTGCCGCTGTTTCTGGCGGTGTACTTCGCCATGCCGTGGCGGCCGGCGAAGAATGTGGTTCTGCTGCTGTTCTCGCTTCTGTTCTACGCCTGGGGCGAGCCGGTGTACGTGTGGCTCATGGTAGCCTCCATCTGCTTCAACTGGCTGTTCGCCTTCATCATAGGCAAGTGTGGCGGGGGCAAGACGGCGCCGAAGCGCTTCTGGCTCGTGGCGGCGCTCGCGGTCAATCTGCTCGTGCTCGGGTTCTACAAGTACCAGGGCTTTCTGGCCGAGAATATCAACCGCGCCATCGGCGAGGAGTTCATCGCCGAGCTGAACCTGGCGCTGCCCATCGGCATCTCGTTCTTTACTCTGCAGGCCATCACTTATGTGGTGGATGTCTATCGCGGCGAGGTGAAGGTGCAGAAGAACCCGCTGTACCTTGGCATGTACATCGCCATGTTCCCGCAGCTGGTGGCCGGCCCCATCGTGCGCTATGCCGACATCGAGCACGAGATCGACAACCGCCGTGCGACGCTGGAGGGCTTCGCCCAGGGCTTGCGGCTGTTCTGCGTGGGCCTGGGCAAGAAGGTGCTGCTCGCCAACACCGCTGGCGTGCTGGCCGACTCGCTGCTGCCCCGCGAGGCGGCCGAGATCGGCTTTGTCGGTTGCTTCTCGGGCGTGGCCGCCTACACCTTCCAGATATACTTCGACTTCTCCGGCTACTCGGACATGGCCATCGGCCTCGGTAAGATGATGGGCTTCGAGTACCCGCGCAACTTCAACTACCCCTACACATCCAAGTCGGCCACGGAGTTCTGGCGCCGCTGGCACATGTCGCTCGGCGGCTTCTTCCGCGACTATGTGTACATCCCGCTCGGCGGCAATCGCGTGAGCACGCCGCGCTTCGTGCTGAACACCATGATCGTGTGGGGCCTGACGGGCATTTGGCATGGCGCCGCGTGGAACTTCCTTCTGTGGGGCCTGTACTGGGGCGTGCTCATCCTGCTGGAGAAGTTCTTCGTCATGAAGGCGCTCGACCGGCTGCCGCGGTTCGTAAGCCACATCTGGTGCATTGTGCTGTTCTTCTTCGGGTGGCTCCTGTTCGCCGTGACGGGGCTCACGAACGTGGGGGAGTGGTTCTGCGCCATGTTCGGCGCCTACGGGTGGCTCGGTACCTCCACGCTGTGGGAGCTGCAGTCTTGGAGCTACGTGAGCCTTGTGCCCGTGTTCATCGTGGGGTCGCTGCCCTGGGCGCCGTGGCTGCGCAAGAAGATCCAGGCCTGGGCCGAGGGCGATCCGCACCGCGCCATCGTCGCCGCCCCGCAGAAGGGCAACACCGCCGTGCCGCCCTGCCAGGTGGT
>OLRQ01000858.1_pt1 | contig 28208 bp, 26 predicted proteins | sample 1671971 | NCBI WGS metagenome assembly OLRQ01 (sample SAMEA3136631, study PRJEB25190) | human gut metagenome | biome: human gut; feature: human-associated habitat; material: faeces | place: Austria | collected 2013
CGAACCGTGTCAAGGACGACACCCTCATCCATCCTGAGATGTGGAACGACTAATTGTCCTTACCGCAGAACGAGTAGTTCTGCCATAGCTTCGTAGTTCTGAGGGCTTCGGCGGCGGTTGCTGTGCTAGCTGCCACGGCAACTCCTTCCGTCGTCGGAGTCCTCAAGGACGAATCCCCCAACTTCCAACAATTCAGCTCACAGAGCCTATACCCGATCGAGTCCGCGACCAAAATGCATAGACCGGGCTTAATTCCGCATACCTCAGTGCGGCTTAGACCTCTTGTGCCATGAAGGCGGAATCGACTGACACAAAGGGGAACCTATGAATCAATCAGCAAAGTATAAACTCATCGGTTTTGTGATGATGTTCGCCTCCTCGTCTTTGATGGGCGGCATCGGAGCGTTTACGCGATTCATCGACGCTCCTGGCGACTTCGTTTCCTTCTGGCGAAATTTCGCTGGCTTTATCTGCCTGACTATCATCTTCTGCTTCATTTCGGGCAGCTGGCGTAAAGTCAAGGAAACCCGCTTCTCTGGAACCATGCTGGCATCCGGTGTCTTCTTGGGCCTGCTTTCCGGTCTGTATTGCCTTTCTACGCAGTACACCACCTTGGCAAATGCATCGTTCTTGATTTACACCGGCCCGATTTACTCCACAATCCTTGCGGCAATCTTCCTGAAAGAGAAGCTCAGCATCAAGAGCGTTATCTGCATCATTGCGGTAGTTGTCGGCATGCTGTTCATCGTCGGCATCATCACCCCTGAGGGCTTGACGCTCAGCCTCGATCCTAGCTACGCGTTCGGTAATGCCATCGCATTCGCGTCGGGCATCGCATACGGCTTGTACCTGTTCTTCTCTCGTTATCGCGAGGACTGCGATTCCAACGTTCGTTCCTGGTGGAACTTCCTGTTCGGTTCGCTTTCCATCCTCGTGCTGCTTGTCTGGCATCACTTCTTCCTGCAGCCGCTTTCTTATCCCGAGAAGATCAACGGTGTAACGCAGTTCGACGCGACTGGTCAGATCATTACGCATCCGTGGAACCTGTTCACCATGGACGGCTCCTCCTGGGCATGGTTGATTGCTGCTGCTCTTATTACGGGCTTCGGCGCATTCTACCTGCTGACTCACGCTACGAAGCGTTTGAAGGCCGGTGAGCTCGCTGCCATTTCCTATCAGGAAACCATCATGGCATCGCTGCTCGGTCTGTTCCTCTTCGGCGAGACCATGACTGCCTTCCAGATTATCGGTGGTGCTTTGATTATCGCCGGTGGCATTTCTCAGGTTGTCTTCTCCACGAAGTCCGCTGGTGTAAAGGGCGAAAAGATGGAGAAGGAAGCCGAGATACGCGAAAACCTCACGACGCGTATTGAGGCGGAGTCCGAGAAAGAAGGACTGAAATAGCCTTCTGCTCTTGACGAATCACCCCAGCGGCTTCCGTTCGATGCGAAAGCCGCTGAAGAACGCATCCGCAGCGTATCGAAGTTATTCGGGCGCCTGAGCCGTGTGCGCATGCTTGGCCGGGCGCCTCTGAAGAGAAAAGAGGTGCGTCAATGAAGATTACGAAAAATCTCACGCACGTCGTTAGCTCCGTCGAATTTCAAGCGGCGCTCAACGAGAAAGAACTTGCAAACGTATTCAAGGAAAAGGGCGTGCAGGGTTTTCCCGCCGAGCTCGATATAGCCGAGCGTACCGAAGAACATGTTCAGATCATCGGTCTGGACGATCTTCTGGGATTCGCCAAGGCGTCGGGCGTCGATGCGGTGACCTATGACGTCACATATTTCCCTCATGCGGACGACGTTGAGGTCGATTACCAGGTTTCGCAGCTTGCGCACGATCTGGAAATCAGTCCTGAGGTCATTCGCAGCCTGTGCGCTGAAGAAATCGACGAATATCTTGCTCTCGACAAAGAGCGCGACGTCGAACTTCCTGTTCACAGCATCGTTGAAGCATATATCGGCGGTACGGCGTTTGCGTGGTACGGCATCAACGAGTATCCGCGCCTTAAGCGCGTCATCCTTCGCAAGCTTATTGCGGGCGGAGCGGAGGCGGAGCATGCCTTCGTCATGCGCGCCAGCAAGCTTCAGATGGATTACATCGACTACTAAGACGTTGTTGCGTGCGGTGAGCTTCGGTTTGCCGCACTACTTGATTGAAGGAGGTCTCCATGAAAAAGACGGTATACATGGAGGAAATGGATGCGTTCACCTATCGCGACAAGCTGAAGAAAGATGCTGTCGTTTTCGTTCCCGTTGGCGCTCTCGAGCAGCATGGCTCGCATATGGCAATGTGCGTGGATGCCGCTTTGACCAAGGCCATGGCTGGCGCTACGGCTGAGGCGCTTGTTGAAGAGGGGGTGCTCGAGGGCATCGTTTCCGCTCCCATCAACTACGGTTACCGTTCCCAGCAGCGCTCCGGCGGTGGCTTCCACCTTTCGGGAACAACGAGCCTAAGCGGCCAGACGCTTATCATGCTTGCGCGCGACATTGTCTACAACATCATTGTTCATGGCGCCCGCAAGATTGTCTTTATGAACGGGCACTATGAGAACTATCAGTTCATCTTCGAAGGCGCGGAGCTTGCCTTGGAAAAGGCTCGCGCCAATGGCATCGACGATGTGAAGATTCAGCTTCTTTCCTATTGGGACTTTGTTGACGATCAGACGATTGCTGAGCTGTATCCCGACGGCTTTACCGGCTGGGACCTTGAGCATGCGGGTGTCATGGAAACGTCTCTCATGCTGCTGTTCTATCCCGACCTTGTTGATATGGACGCTATCGACGGCGAGCTTTACACCGGTCTTCCGGCGGAGCTTCCGAACTACGACGTGCTGCCCATCATTGCCGAGTACACGCCGCCTTCGGGTTGCCTGTCTCACCCTGGCGCCTCTTCGCGCGAGAAGGGCGTCATCTTGCGCGACGTTGCCGTGAAGAACATGGTCGAGGCCATCAAACGCGAGTTCGCATAAAGGTGGGCGCGAGAGCGCTATTGCCGCGGCCCCTTTGCAACGTGGCGGAGGGGCCGCTTCACACAGGGTTTTGCTCCGCAATCAATTCCATTGTCTGACTGCTTGTAAGGAGATACGCATGCTTTCCCTCTTTTGTCTGCATGTTTCCGATTGCGTTGGCGAATCCGCTCATGACTTAGGGGATTATCATGACATCCAACGTACAAACAGCTAATGGTTCGCCTCTTGCAGACCGGGCTGTCATTAAGAAGGTAGCCATCTCGTCGTTTCTCGGAAACTTTATCGAATGGTTCGACTTCGCTACGTATCTTTATTTCGCTGTCACCCTCGGTATTGTCTTTTTCCCCGACGCTGGCGCATCGGGCACGTTGATGACGTTTGCCGTTTTTGCTATCAGTTTCTTGATGCGTCCGCTCGGCGCAGTTTTCTGGGGAAGCCTCGGTGATAAAAAAGGGCGCAAATGGGCTCTTTCCGTTTCCATCTTCTTGATGTCGGGCGCTGCGTTTCTCATTGGCTGCCTGCCCTCGTTCGCCGTGGCAGGCTGGTTTGCCCCGATTGCTCTTCTTGTGCTGAGGACCCTTCAGGGCTTCTCCGCTGCGGGCGAATATTCCGGTGCTGCGGTCTTTTTGGCCGAGTACGCTCCGAACAATAAGCGCGGAAAGTATTGCTCGCTCGTTCCTACGTCTACTGCTACCGGCTTGCTGGTCGGCTCTACCGTCGCCCTTATAGCCAAGGCCACTCTCGGGGAGGCCGACATGCTTGCTTGGGGTTGGCGTATTCCGTTCTTGATTGCTGGTCCCCTGGGTCTTATTGCCCATTGGATTCGTACGAAGCTCGAGGATGCTCCCGTCTATAAAAACGCTGCGGTCCGCGATCGCTCCGATAAGCCTGCTGCTAACCAGCCGCTTATGAAGGTCATCAAGGAGCACCCGAAGAGCCTGCTGTGCTCCATCGCCGCAACCATGGTGAACTCCATCGGCTTCTATGTTGTCCTTACGTTCCTTCCGACGTATTTGACCCAGTATGCAGGTATGGATGCGGCGGCTGCCCAGGCAGCAACGGACATCACGCTTCTGTGCTACATCCTGCTTTTGTTTGCCACGTCTTGGCTGTCCGATCATGTGGGACGCCGCAAGATGCTGCTTGCTGCATGTGCGCTGTTCATCGTGCTGAGCATCCCCGCGTGGTTCCTGGTTCAGCAGGTTGAATCGTTTGCTCTTGTCATGGCGGGCGAACTCATTCTATGCGTCTGCATGGCGTGCAACGACGGTACTATTGCATGCTATCAGGCGGAGTTGTTCCCGACTGACGTTCGATACACGGGCGCCGCGCTCGGTTCGAACATCGGCTACGCAATCTTTGGCGGCACGGCATCTATGGTGTGCACGTTCTTGATTGATAACACGGGCAACATGTATTCGGCAGGCATTTATATGATCGTCATCTGCATCATTGCGGGTATCGTTCAGTTCAAGCTTGCGAAGGAATATGCGGGCAAAGACATGGGTCACGTGGGCGAATAACGCCTTGTCGATTGTCTTTCATTTCGCATACCGCCCGATCTTGGCATATGCGTCGTGTTGCACGATGCCATTCGCCCATAGTCAAGACCGACGGTAAGTCATAGAGAAGGAAAACGCAGCTTCGTGCTGCGTTTTCCTTGTTTTAGGGAGGAAGTTGAGAGCATGTTTGACATGTGGTCGATAGTTTTCAGAGGGGTTGTGTGCTGTATATAGACCAGGGGAGAGCCTTCTGTTAGCGTGGCTCATTATTGGTCGAGGAAGGATTGGTCATGTGTTTTGCATTCAGGCAAAGCATGCGTTCCCTGACGAAGGGAAGCCGGGCGTTGCCCGTGTTTACTGCGGTTGCATTAGTTGCGCTCATATTCGTTTCTGGGTGTTCAAGCTCTGACCGGGAATCGAACGGCTCAACTTCGGGCGAGACGGCTGCGGCGCGTGTCATTTCTGCCGAGGAGGCGCACGAGATGATGTCTTCTCAACAGGTTGTTGTTTTGGATGTGCGCACGCAGGAAGAATACGACGAAGGCCATGTGCGTGATGCCGTCTTGTTGCCTCTTGACGCTATTGCGGAGGAGACGGCGCGTGCCGCAATACCGAGCAAGGATTGCGTCGTGCTTGTCTACTGCCGCAGCGGTCGCCGTTCTGCCGAAGCTGCTGCAAGACTTTCCGAAATGGGGTATGAGCAGGTTTACGACTTCGGCGGTATTCAATCGTGGCCTTACGAGGTGTGTACCGAATAGGTTCGCACGGAATAATTCATCGAGGCTCTCGCCTTCAGCCGAACGACCTGCGTCGATTCATGTTGGTGCGGGTCGCTTTTTTACGAAACACAGCTTTTTCGTAATTGCCGAGCTTCTATCGGTCGAACACTGCCTGCGCGAGCTTAAATTTCGCTGCGGAGTGTCCAAATAGGTGTTGTCGCTCCAGCTGTTACGGTTGTATTCCTGTCCGGGAGGTTGCGCCTGCGAGGATGCGGCTGTCCAGAAACAGTCTTTTTCGTCCTGATTCGTGTGATTCTGCTGATTTGAGCAATGCTTGAAGCCTTCGCATGGTGCAGGCTCTTTTATCGCTTAAAATGTTTCTAAAATAGTATCAATTAGAAGAAGCGAACACTGCAGTAAGGCTGGTAGGCATGATTGAAGTAATAAAACGAAGCGGGGCGAAGGAGCCGTATAACGGCGAAAAAATCGTGACCGCGATCAAAGGCGCATTTTCCGATGTTGACTCTAACGTGCAAAGCGGCGTTTTCGCGGAACTTCTGACCTCCGTGGAGGAGGAGATGGCCGCTCGCGGGGCTTCGTCCGTGGAAGATATCCAGGATATTGTCGAGGAATCCCTGATGAAGCAGGGGTATTTCGCCGAAGCGAAGGCGTACATCCTCTACAGGCATAAACGTGCAGAGCTTCGCGGCGTTCGGTCGGATATCGTGGACGCGGTCATGGGGCAATGCAGCCTTTGCGACGTCGAGGCGGAGAGGGATCGCCTTGGGCTCGACGCATGCCTGGCGAAGCTCCAGAAGGATTTCTCTGGCGAAGAGTATGCGCTCTCGGCGCTTTCCGCCAAATTCAAGAGCTTTATCAAAACCGACATGTCCATTGACGAGCGCCTTGAATCCTTGACGCGTGCTGCGGTTGAGCTTACTACGCAAGAAGCTCCGAAATGGGAATTTATCGCCGCACGTATCCTGCTGTTTTCTTTCCGACGCACGCTCGCGCTCAATTGCGCTTCTCGCGGAATCGAGGCGTTTTGCGACAAGATTCTTTGGCTTACCGACCAAGATCTCTACGGCGCGTATATCTTGCAGCATTATACGCGCGCCGAAATCGAGGAGGCGGAAGGGTTCTTGAGGCCCGAGCGCGACGAGCTGTTCACCTACTCTGGTCTCGACCTGCTTCTGAAGCGCTACGTGATCACGACGCGACAGCATGTGGCGATAGAAAGTCCGCAAGAGATGTTTCTGGGAATTGCCCTCCATCTCGCTATGGAAGAGAAAAACGACCGCATGGGCTGGGTGCGAAAGTTCTACGATATGCTTTCCAAACTCGAAGTCACCATGGCAACTCCCACCATGTCTAACGCTCGCAAGCCCCATCATCAGCTTTCCAGTTGTTTCATCGATACCGTACCTGACAGCCTTGATGGCATCTATCGCAGCATCGACAATTTTGCCCAGGTGAGCAAATTCGGTGGCGGCATGGGCATGTATCTCGGCAAGGTGCGCGCAACGGGCGGCATGATTCGCGGCTTCGAAGGAGCGGCGGGCGGCGTCATTCGGTGGATTCGCATCATCAACGACACGGCGGTTGCGGTCGATCAGCTTGGCATGCGTGCCGGTGCGGCGGCGGTCTATCTCGATGCGTGGCATAAGGACCTTCCCGAATTCTTGCAGCTTCGTACCAACAACGGCGACGATCGCATGAAGGCTCATGACGTGTTTCCCGCCGTCTGCTACCCAGATCTTTTCTGGCGTCTTGCCGGCGAAGATATGGGGCAGGAGTGGCATCTCATGTGCCCGCATGACATCTTGACCGTCAAAGGATATGCTCTAGAAGACTATTTCGGCGACGAATGGGAGAAGCGTTACTTCGACTGCGTGGCCGACCCGCGCATTCCCAAGCGCACGATGGTCATTCGAGATATCGTGCGCCTCATTCTGAAGAGCGCCGTGGAGACGGGCACACCGTTTACGTTCAATCGCGATATCGTTAACAGGGCAAACCCGAATCCTCACGAAGGCATTATTTACTGCAGCAACCTGTGCACCGAAATCGCGCAGAATATGGCGCCTGTGGAAAGCGTGTCGGTGGAAACAAAGACCAAGGATGGAGATACCGTGGTGGTGACCACCACGCGTCCGGGTGATTTCGTCGTGTGCAACCTTGCGAGCCTTTCGCTCGGACGTCTTCCGGTGGAAAGCGAAGAGGCTATGCGCGACGTGGTGAGCACGGCGGTGCGCGCGCTCGATAACGTCATCGACTTGAATTTCTATGCGCTCGAATATGCGCGCATCACGAACAAGCGTTATCGCTCTATCGGCCTGGGTGTTTCGGGGTATCACCACATGCTTGCCAAACGTGGCATTCGCTGGGAGTCCGACGAGCACCTTGCGTTCGCCGACGAAGTGTTCGAGCGCATTAACCGCTGCGCCGTGGATGCTTCGGCCCATCTTGCGGAAGAAAAGGGGTCCTACGAGGTCTTTGAGGGAAGCGATTGGCAGACGGGGGCGTATTTCGACAAGCGCGACTACGACGGCTCCGCATGGGGTCCCGTGCGCGAGAGGGCTGCACGCGGCATGCGCAATGCGTACCTGATGGCGGTGGCGCCTACGTCTTCTACCAGCATTCTTGCCGGCACCACGCCGGGGATTGACCCGATCATGCGCAGATTCTTCCTGGAGGAGAAGAAAGGCGGCATGCTGCCGCGCGTTGCGCCCGAGCTGTCCATGGAAACGTATTGGTTCTATAAGCCCGCGCACTACATCGACCAGACATGGAGCGTGCGCGCTTCGGGCGTTCGCCAGCGCCACGTCGATCAGGCACAGTCGATGAACCTCTACATCACGAACGATTACACCATGCGCCAGGTTTTCAACCTGTACCATGAAGCGTGGAAGGCGGGCGTGAAGACGGTGTATTACGTACGAAGCAAGTCCCTCGAAGTAGAAGAATGCGAAAGCTGCGCCTCCTAGGTTGCGGCGGCCTAAGAGATTTAATATTGCCCCGCGCCCTTCTTGAGGAGAAAGGAAATCGCCCATGACTATAGAGCGGAACGAATCGTTGACGAAGAAGCCCCTGTTCAATCCCCAGGGCGACCTCGACGTGCGCGACCGTCGCATGATCGGCGGCAACACCACCAATCTCAACGACTTCAACAATATGAAGTACCCATGGGTTTCTGATTGGTATCGTCAGGCCATGAACAACTTCTGGATTCCCGAGGAAATCAACCTGGGTCAGGATGTGAAAGACTATCCGCATCTTGACGCGGCCGAACGTGCGGCTTACGACAAGATACTCTCGTTTTTGGTGTTTCTTGACTCCATCCAGTCGGCGAACCTGCCGGCTATCGGCGAATACATCACGGCGAACGAGGTGAATCTCTGCCTGAATATTCAGACGTTCCAGGAATGCGTGCATTCGCAGAGCTATAGCTACATGCTCGACACCATCTGCTCGCCAGAGCAGCGCAACGAAATTCTGTACCAGTGGCGCACCGATGAAAGGTTGCTTGCGCGCAATACGTTCATCGGCGACCTGTATAACGAATTCCAACGCGATAAGCACCCGTTCACGCTGCTCAAGGTCATGATGGCGAATTTCATCCTGGAAGGCGTGTATTTCTATTCCGGGTTCATGTTTTTCTACAACCTTGCGCGCAACGGCAAAATGCCTGGTTCTGCCCAGGAAATCCGCTACATCAATCGCGATGAGAATACTCATTTGTGGCTGTTCCGCAACATCATTCTGGAATTGCAGAAGGAAGAGCAGGGGCTGTTCACGGATGAAAACGTGGCAGAATTGCGCGCCATGCTCGAAGAGGGCGTACGCCAGGAGATTGCCTGGGGCCACTACGTCATAGGCGACGATGTTTCCGGCCTCACGCGCGAAATGATTACCGACTACATTCGCTACCTGGGCAATCAACGTTGGATGAGCCTTGGTTTCGAGCCGCTTTTTGCGGACAACGTCGAAGAGCCCGAGAACATGCGCTGGGTGTCGCAGTATTCCAATGCGAATATGGTGAAGACCGACTTCTTCGAGGCGAAGTCCACAGCCTACGCCAAATCAACCGCATTGGTGGACGACCTGTAGGACTTAAGAGATACCAGTTTTGGGCATGCGCCAGCAGTGAGCGAAGGCGTCAGCGAGCAAGGGTTATTTGCCCGCCGACGCTATTTGCCGATGTCTTCGATTCTGGTAAGCGAGGGAGAGCTGAAATAACGCAGCTCTCCCTCGCGGTGCGTAGCCCAGAATACGGTCTTGCCGGCAAGAAGCGGCACGATTGCGGTCATGACGCGCTGCTCGGTCTTTTCGTCGAGGCCTTTGAGCGGTTCGTCGAAGAAAAGCACGTCTGCATCGGCGAGCACGGCGCGCGCCAGGGCGACGCGGCGTTTCATGCCGCCTGAAAGCTCGTGGACGGGGCGGGTCAGGATTTCGTCCATGCCCATGGCGCGAAGCAAGTTTTCGCAGCGCTGAAGGAAGCGCTGTTTGTCTTGTCCCTTTAATCCGGCGTGAGGCATGCGGATATTGACGGCAACACTAAGATTCTCGCACAGTCGGTCTTCCTGGAACACGGCGCCTCGTTTCAGGCCGTTCATGCCCTCGATATAGCCAGCATCGGGCTTTTCGAGCCCTGCTAGTAAGCGCATAAGCGTGGTTTTTCCGCTGCCCGACGCACCCATGAGCGCATGGACGCGTCCATGTTCGAAAGAGATATGCACGTCGTCGAATACGTTCAGCGCTCCGAAATTCTTGCACACGTGGGAAAGAGTTACAAAGCGGGGTCTGTCGGGCTCTTTTTCCTTGAGGCAAGGATAGTGTTCGTTCACGATGGCTCCTTTGTTTTGGGCCTGAAAGTCCGTGGTCAAGCGTTGTTCGGGCGGCGGATCTTCGGGCCGGCGTCCGAATGCCTCGGTGGCTAGAGCGCCCGTTCTATCTTGCCTATGACGGCTGCAACAAGTTTGGAGAAAAGCGTTTCCCCCAAAATGCTGATGCAGATGATCACGAGCGTCCATGCGAATAGGTCAGATGTTGCCAGATAGACTTTGGCTTCGTAGAGGTGTTCACCTATTGACATGGCGGGGAGGCCGATTACCTCAGCGGCTATGCCCGCTTTCCAGCACATTCCTAGAGAAAGCGAGCAGGCAGCCTGAAAATAGGGCAGGACTTGGGAGGCGTAGATGAAGCGAAGGCGGTTGAAGAGGCCGATGTCGAATACGTCTGCCATTTCGAGCAGGTTGCGGTCGGTCTGCTCGATGCCTTCGAGCATTGTGGTGTAGACGATGGGAAACGCCATGAGAAATGAGATTGCGACCGACAAATGCTCTGATGACACCCAAATCAAAATCAGAATGACGAAGGATGCCACGGGAACTGATTTGAACGTGGCCACAAGGGGCGCAAGCAGGTGGCGCATGAAGGGGAGGCGAGCCGAGGCGGCGGCCAAGACGATGCCCGTCGTAAGAGCCGAGGCGAATCCTGTTGCTATGCGGGAGAGGGACAGCCCTATCGAAATCCAGAATTCTCCGTTGCCTGCCAGTTCAATCAGGCGCTTTCCCGCGTCGAAGGGGGACACGAGAAGGATGTCGTGTCCGATCGCGATGCTTGCCATATGCCATACGAGCAGCCAGAATATCAGGGGCCAGAATCGTTGCGCCCATGTTTTCAGGCGTCGATCGAGCTTTGTTGCGCTCATGTCCCTCCTATTTGAATCGCCTGATGCTTCGCGATAATACTAACCCCGATGCCGGTGTTTCGACGTGCGGCAAAGTCGCTTTTGCTCGTTGAGAAAGCGGCTTTAGGCGCGAATACCGCTAGGATGCGTAATAGAAGTCGTCACCCGGCAAGGTTCCTCCGACGGATTTGGGATTCTGCTCGAAGAGCACTTCAAAGTAGCCGGAAAGGGCGTTTTTCATTTCGTTGCCTTCCATGCAGACGATGTTGCACGCGGGAATGGCTTTTTGAGCCACAGCGGCGGGAACGATGTCGTAGGCGTCGACCAGCTCGGCTGCGGCCTCGACGTCCTCGTTGACGAACGCGACGGATTCACGGTAGTGCTTCATGAATGCTTCGACGGCCTCGGGGCGCTTGTCAACAAAATCAGCGCGTGCGATTACGACGCCGGTAATGAGCGAACTTGCGTCGGCATCGTTTTGAAGAGCATTCCATTCTTCCGTTAGATCGAGGGCTGTACGGATTGAATCGTCTTTCATCTGAGCGGTTGTTACAAAAGGCTGAGGCAAAAGGGCGATCGCTTGAGAATCTTGCGTCATGGCGGCTACACATTCGGCGTGTTCGCTCTTCCATTCTATCGTCACGTCGCGACCAGGGGTAAGCCCGTTTCCTTCCAGGATGTAATTAAGGGCGTATTCGGGGGTCGATCCTTTGCCGCTGGCATAGATAGTCTTTCCCGCCAAGTCAGCGACGCTCTGAATTGATCCGTTGCTATCGCATATATACAGTACGCCGAGAGTGTTGACGGCAAGTACGCGCACGGCTCCGTCGGTGTTGTTGTAGAGGACGGAGGCCAGATTTGCGGGAACGCAGGCAATGTCTAGCGATTCTTGCGCGATTTGGGGCGTCAACTCATCGGGGGAAGCTGCAATTTGGAAAGAATAGTTGTTGTCGGAGGCGGTGCCGGCTTCGGCTTCGTCCATGAACTTGACCAGACCCATGGCGGTGGGTCCTTTCAAAGCCGCGGCGCGAACATCCACAGGCTGCTGCGAGGTGGCCTGTGGATGTTCTTCTGATCCGTTGTTCGGCTCCTGGCCGTGCGTCGAACATCCGCCCAAAGCGACGAGGGCGCAGAAGAGCGCTACGGTGCAGGCAAGCGTGATTTTTCTCATGAGATGGCTCCTTTCGGGGTGCGTATATGAGGAGGTAATTCGTGCAAGAGAATTAAATGCGAAGGATATCATGCTTGCTGCTGGCGATCGTTGCTCCTCTGTAACATATGCCGCATCGGTGCCGATAGCATGCCGTATGGGCAACGCTTGGGCCTCGACGGGAGGTTTTGCAAGGCGGGGGAGTATAATCCAGGCGTTATCGGGCGGCACAGGCCGCATCATCCTGACGAAGAAAGCTGAGCCTTTTGAAACCAAGCATTCAGAAACTCCTCGTCGGCTTCGTTATCGTTATCGTGCTGGCATTCATTCTTTTACGTGGCGACCAGCTTGTCGAACTGGTGGAGACCATGAAGAAAGGGGCGGTCATCCCCTTGGTTTTGGCCGTGCTGACGCAGCTTGGAAAGTACTATGCGCAAAGCTGGGCGTATCATTTCACGTTCGCTTCGGTCAACGAGAAGATGGGTCCGAAGGAAACGCTTCCGCTGGTGTTCGGCACGTTTTTCATGAATACCATTGCGCCGTCGTTGAACATGGCGGGCGCGACGCTTGTGGTCGACGATGCTCGGCGCCGCGGCATTCCCGGAGGCAAGGCGACATCGGCTGCGTTGTTGATGCAGATGACCATCGAATCGGGCTTCATGACCATCATGGTCGTCGGCTTCATTATCTTGCAGGTTACGGGCAATTTGAGTCCTGCATGGTTTTTGACCGGGCTTGTGGTGGTGGTCATGGTCGGCTTCATGGGCGGCATCATGTTCATCGGCCGCAAAAGCCCCAAGATGCTCGTGGGCCTGCTGCATCCGGTGGAGCGTCTGGTAAACCGTATTCTGAAGAAGTTCAACAAGAATCCGCTCGATCCTTGGGCGGAGAAAGCGGTTGTATCGTTTGGCGACGCGGCGGGCACCATTGCGGCCAATCCGAAAACAGCGGCGAAGGCCTTCGGCTGCTCCATTGCCGCAAGCACGTGCGAACTTGCGGCGTTTTGCCTGGTGGGCGTTGCGTTCAATATCACGAATCCCGAAGCGCTGATATGCGGCTATGTTATTGCTACGCTGCTTGCCATGATCTCCCCTGTGCCTCAGGGCGTCGGGTTCGTGGAGGCGGGCGTCATGGTGCTGTTCAGCGCGTACGACATCAATTCGGCGGCGGGCATGGCGAGCGTGCTGGTGTATAGAGGCCTAGTGTTCTGGATGCCGTTCTTGATCGGCGCCGTGCTTATTCAGCGCACGAAGACGTTTAAGCGCGATGACGGCAAGAAGGGTAAGCCTGACAAGCCTGTGGCTCTTCCGGCCGTTTCGAGCGATGGTGCGCCTGCCGACGCGGCTGCTGGAAAATCTTGCGATGTTGCTGTTAGAGAGTCCCGCGATGCGGTTGCTGTCAAGGACGGCAGAGGAAATGTCGTCGAGAGTCTTTCGGATGCAAGGGGCGACTTATCTTCAGGGGAAGAATTAGTCGATGGCGGTTCTGGCGTCGTTTCTTGATACGGTTTATTCGCGATAGGCTACGAACCAGCTGTTATGAACTGGGAACGGCTCCCTGATATGGGAGCCGTTTTGCGTTGAGCTATGCTGAAGGGCTGGCCGAAATACGAAAACGGCCAGGGAGATGCCGCGATTTGTTGCTCAACAAATGCAAGAAAACCGCCTGTATGATTCTTATTGACATGGAGGAAGGAGACTTGCAAATGGAAATTTCCGCTAAATTCAAAAAAGTGTGCAGTATATTTTGCTGCCTTTTGTTGAGCACTTTGCTTATGGCTCTGTTCGGCTGCGCTGACAAAAAAAGCGAAGCTGCCGACTTGATGGCAGAAGGGTCGTATCAGGAGGCTCTCGAAATTTATTCGGGCCTTGAGCAGGATGAAGAAGTGGAAAAGGCCATGAGCGAATGCCGATACCTCCTTTTTCTTGATTATTTGAAGCAGGAGGGGGGAGCTACGTATACCGCTCCCGACAAGAGCTATACGGTTTCAGTAGGAAAGTCTGGCGAGAATGGGCTGCAGTGTACGTACAGCTTTAAGACGGAAGAAAGCATATACGCAAGCATGGGTCAGACGCTTGTTGTGGCTGTTGCATACGGAGACAGCGATGCGACGCTCAATGCATCTGCCGAGATGAACATACTGAACGGCAAGACGAAGGAAAAGGCTACTGGAAAGCTGAACTTGCTCGACTATACGGAAGGTGAACAGATCGAATGGGATTCGATATCAAGCGAAACCATTGATATACACGGCAACCCGAACACGGTGGAGCCCAACTTGTTATCAAACAATGCCGAGATGATTAAAAGGGCCGTAAACGGTTTGGAGAGTATTGCGAAAAAAAGCGGTACGGAAGTGACGATGGCCGATTTTGGATTTGCGAATCTCTAGATAGGTAAGCAGGGAGGATTGTGCTATGGGCGCCCCTAACGAGCGAAATACGGCTTCTAGCGAGAATTCGGTTACTTGTCAGATTGAAGAGCAGACCGATTGCGTCGAGGAGGTTTCGAAAAGCGAAGACGAAGAGTCTGTGAAAGAGGGAGAAGGCTTGCCTGAGACGTCTTCTGAGGGTTTTCTCGTTGGAGAAAGTACTGCTTGCGAGGACGACAAATGCGATTCGCCCGCGAATGAAAAGGCAATCGCAGGAAAGGCTTCTTCCAGGCTCATCTTGATAGTTGTCGTTGTCGTTGTCGTTGCATTTGTTGTTATTGCTGCTGTCGTTGCTACGGTTGCCGTTCCGTCAATGAGATATGCCGACGCGAAGCAAGCTATGGAAGAAGGAGACTATTCTAAGGCGATAGAGCTCTTCGGAGAATCCAAGAAAGATGACTTTGAGAAATACATCTCATATTGCGACGGGATGATTAAGCTGCAATCGGGTGAATATCTTTCTCAAAAAGACGCTGTAGAGTCGTTCAAGAAATCATCTGGCATAGAGGATTCCGACCAAAGAGTGAAGGAGACGTATTATCGCCTAGGGGTTAATCGCCTTGAGGTGGCTGATGTAAGCACGGCGTCAGACTACTTCTCCAAAGCTGATGGCTATGAGGATTCTGCTGCAAAAAAGGAATATTGCGACAATGCAGAGAAGCTAATGAAGGCGGAAAAGGAATATGACGACGGAAACCTTGGCGGAGCGCAAAAGGCTTTCGGGGAACTTCCCGCCGATTTCGAGTATGACGGCATCTCTGTTGCCTCACGTCTCGAGGCGTTATCCAGCAAACAGTCACTGGTCGATTTGTGCGGAACATGGGGTTCGACTTCGAGTTCCGCCACGACAAAGCAAATCTGGGTTGCCGGTGACGGGAGGTACGAATATTGGGATTGGGATGATTTCGGAACTCAGTCGATGAAGGTGAAATGCGTTATCAATGACGACGGAACTTTGACCATTTCTGGCAATGTGTCCTATAACTACCCCATTAACTTCTCAACGATTTCTGCTGCGTTGCGTACCAGCTCTGATTCCATTGACTTCTCTCAAACGGGGTCGTCCGTTCCCGAAGTGCTTTATGATGACGGGGAGACGAAACTCACATTCGATGGTTCCGCGTTTCGTTTGTCATACTATAAATATTCGGACAACGAAAGTATCAACTTTGATTACGAATACTCGAGTGAGTATGTTTTTGATAGCAAGATTTAATTCGTTCTAACCGTGAAAATGCCCGTCAAAAAAAGCCGCTATACGCGGCTTTTTTTGACGGGCGATTTTTTGACCCTAAAAACAAGTTTCCTTCGACCGCGCAGACGTATCGGATAAATTTGTTGCGCAACAAATTGGGAAAAGCCTAGATATAATGGAGAAGCCACTCTTTTCAAGGGTGATTTTTCGCGTTCTCTATCTTTGAAAGGAGCAGGTCATCGTGCGTTTCTTTTATCGAAAAGGCCTGCTTGCCCGCCGTTCGTACAGGGCTTCTCTTCCGCCGACGCTCATGGGTCTCGCAACTTTTTCGCTCGTGCTCGTGCTTTTCGGGGGCGTAGTGTATGCCGCTGCCGTTCCTGCCCTCATCGTTCAAAACCCCGTTATTCAGTCGGTGGTCGAATCCGTGACGGCTTCGCGTGATGAAAGCGCGGATGCGGCGGATTCCTCATCGCAATCTTCCGGGTCAAAATCTTTCTCTTCGGGTCCTGTTGCATCATCGAACTCGGGGGGCGTATCGTTTCCCGGCGTCTCGCCCTTGGCTGCTTCTTCAGGCAATCCTGATATATCGTCAGATTCTTCGAACGAAGAAGAATCCTCTTTCGCTGAAGAGTCTCAGGGCAATTCCGAATCGGGAGAGGGCGGCTCCCAGGATCTCGTTCCGCCTTCTGGTGGGGAATCGGGTGGCGGAAACTCTCAGCCGCCTGTGCAACCTGGCCCCGATGCCGATGAGGAAGCGCCGTTTCGAGCTGCACTTATTGGCTATTACGACAATTTAGCTCCCCACGCCCAAACGGTGTCGAATCTCTATGCGCAGTTCAACAGCAACTGTCTTTCCATTGATTCCGACCTTCGCATGGGTTGCTTCTCCGAGGTCAATGCAGAGCTCAATGCCTTAACGGCTGCTGGCATCGAGGTTCAGAACCTGGCCGTTCCCAACGGGTCGGCTTATGCACAGAAATACGAGGACATCAGCATACTGTATTACGATCTCACTTCGGCAACGGCCGCCTTAAGGCGTGCTTGGATCATCAATGTGGTTATGGAGAATCCCTCTGAATATCAGGAGGACTTCATGGCTCCAATTCTTGAAAAAACCGGTCCAGACGGAAAAATCATCCCCTTGTCCGATTTTGAACAGCGTTATCCAGGAGCGCGTCCGTGATGTATGAGCTTCCCGACGAATCTCCCTATTACGACATAGAGTCTCACGATTCGCATAGAGAGGTATCCAACCAAACCGTTCCCTTGCGCCTTGTCCGCCTCGATCGATTCGAGGCCCCCTTCGTGCTTGCCGAATCGGAGCGGGATGCTTATGTCCGCCGTTTCACGACGCTTCTTTTGGACGAATCGAGCGTACGCTACGGCGGTCTTGGATGCGTAATGCGTGCGAAAAGCGCATGCGGGGAAGTCCTTGCCGTCAAACGGCTTTTGCCGCAGACGGAAAGCTCCCAGGAAACGTCCCATGTTTTGTCCGACGAGCAGCGCCAGGCCGCCTTTCGAAGAGAGTACGAACTCCACCGCACGGTGCATTCCTTGAAGGGATTTCCCCGTCTGTACGGATGGGGATATATTGAAGGGGCTCCTGCTATCGTAATGGAATGGATAGAAGGGGAGTCGTTGGCACATGTGCGTCATCGCTTTGCCGTGGATGATGCGGGGCGGATGTCGCCCTTGACCGTGGCGAGGATCGGCCGCGATATGTTCGACGTGCTTGCGAGACTCGATTTTGTCGAGGGGGGATTGGCCCATCGCGACGTTTCTCCCTCCAATATCGTGGTGCATACGTCTTGCTTGGACGTTTCCGACCAGATCGATGAAGGTGTCTTCGACCTCTGTCTGCTAGATTTCGGATCTGCGGCAGCGGGGGACGAAGCGGGCGCGGTTGCCAGCTCGAATACGACGGTTGCCTATGCCGCCCCCGAACTGCTTGATGGCTCGAAAAGCGCGAAAATGCGTCGTTCGTCCGCCGTCGATGTTTATGCTGCGGCAAGCGTTCTCTACGAGCTGCTCTATGCGTGCTTGCCTTTTGAGCGTTTCGAAGACGAATTGAGTATCGGTGAGGCGAAGCGAACCAAAAGACCTGCATTCGGAGCGTCGGCGCATCGTGTTGCGGAGGACATTTCGGTGGTTCTTGCTCGCGAGCCCGAGATAGCCGTTGCGGTTGGAATGGAGTCTTCGCAGATGTCCGTTCGTCCCCACGCGGATGACGTACGTGCGGCGCTTTCTTCGGTTGATGCACAATTGGAGGCTGTTATCGAAGCGTGCCTGTCCGCCAATCCGAAAGACCGACCTTGTCCAGCGGCTGCGCGCGATGCATGTGGCGCATTTGCGTTTCGTTACGCAGGAAACATCAGGCACGCTTTGCGCGGTGAGCCGCTCGATTCTTGTGTTTCGGGCGGGCCTGCAAGCGGTTTCGCGGGATCTCCGCTTCGCATTCGCAACCTGCTTCGTTCCGTGGGAAAGGCGGCTTCGGCGGCGGTGTGGTCGGTTTCGGTTGTGGCCACGGGCCTGCTTGTTCACGGCGTAGATGCTTCATGGGCGCTGGGGCCCTGTTCGTGGTTCGGCTCGTTGAACGGGTGTGCGGTGTCTGCTGCGCTTGCCGTTCCTGCGTTGGCTGGGTTTGCGATTCGCGGAAAGCGGTCGCACACGCTGCGCGGGTTTCTGTCCGGAAGCGTCGCCCTGCTATCGATGGCGTGCTTGGTCTTCTTGCTCGGGTCGATGCTCGAGCTTCCTTCAGATGAGGTCTTTCGCGGTCTTGCTGCGGCGCTTTTCGCCGTTGTGGCGGCGGGATGGTGTCCGCTGGTGCTAGATTATGCGCTGGCCGTGCTTCCTTTTCGGCCCCGCAAGGCGCTTCCGGCGAGCCGCGGGGAGGCATCCGTCCACGCGCTTGATGAGGCGTCGGGCGACGACGATGCGCTCTCGCTACAAGGCGGTGTTTTGGCGGATAATAAGGCTGCAACGGGTCTTTTGCCCGAAAAGAGTGATTGCGGAAAGGAGGTGCGCGATGGTGACGAATGATAAAACGCCTTGCGCCGTGCTGTTTGAAACCTTGAAAAAACATGGTGGCATCAGCAATAAGGAGCTTGCTTCCCTCGTTCTTTCAGGGAGGCCCCTTTCCGACGGGCGCAGTCCCGTGAGTCGTGTAGGCGATCGCACATGGGTCTCGCGCTTCATCGTGCATGCTCCTATAGGCTCTTTGCAGGAGCGTTATTTCTGCGACTTCGGGGTAAGCGCGCTACGTATTGTGGCCCGTTTGAAATCTCGCGAAGGGCGTGCGCTTTCGAGTGAGGATGTGTTTGATTTGGTGGCCGGAGAGCCAGGTCGTTCGATGCAGGACGTGCTCGTTGCTTGCCATCAGGATGCGACGGTCTATCGAAACATGCTCGACCGTCTTTCCGAGAAAAGCGGATACACCGTTGATGAACGGGCGGAAATCGCCATGGTTTTGTTCGTGTCGGCGGGTTGTTCGGGAAATGTTCGCAAGGCGATCGAATGCACGCTGGATTTCTCTCAGTCCGCCTACGGTCGTCGTCCTGTGACTTCGCCCATGGCCTCGTCTGATTCCGCAGCTGACTCTTCGCAGGTTCCCGCTCTCTCCCTCGGGCTCCTTCGCGTTGTAGACGGCTATGTCGTGGGGGCTCCATATTGGCTTGATTCGTCTGCGGGCGCAGTGGAAATAGGGGCGCTTGCCAGCGAAGAGCGTTCCATAAGCAGCGTGGGCTCTGATGTCTCCGCTCGCCATCTGCGCATATGGCGAGACGAAGAGGGTTTCTGGTTCGTTGAAGGGCTTGGTTCGAGCAATGGAACGGTGCTAGTGAGCGGTGCAAGCGGCGAGTCCGTGGTCGTGGAGCCTCCGCATGCGGAGCGGGACGGCTTCGTGTCGAAGCCCGTTGCCGTTCGTCCTGGTGATGAGCTCATTTTGGCCGAAAGTACGAAGTTTCTCGTTATAGAAGGCGTTCCCGAACCGTAAACGCTGCGTTCGGGCCGCTTGATTGTGCATTCTGGTTGAAGATGTCAGACAGCGTCCAGGGCGAACCCGTAATAGTGTAATATCGAACAGACGTTTGGTATTTATACTTGAAACGCCGAGCAGTCGGCGTTTTTAGCGTTGCGGGAGGTTGATGCAGCTTTTCCCGCTAGGACGGGAAGGATGCACGGTGCGCGTTGCCGCTCGGATAATACTCGGAATCGACCCTGGTCTTGCGCATACGGGGTGGGGCGTGATCGAGCAACGCGGTTCGCGCCTCTCCTGTCTTGCATATGGCTGCATAACCACCACGCCTTGCACGGAGCTTTCCCAACGTCTTGCCAAAATCTGCGAGCAAATTAATGCGGTATCCCAGCGCTTCGAGCCTTCATGCGTAGGCATCGAGACGGTGTGGTTCGGCCAGAATGTCACCGCCGCGTTCGATACCGGTCAGGCGCGGGGTGCTGCCTTGGTGGCATGCGCCCAGCATGGGCTTTCCGTGGGCGAATTTACGCCGCGCCAGATAAAGCTTGCCGTAGTGGGCGAAGGCACGGCGGAAAAGGAGCAGGTGCAGTATATGGTTCGTCAGATCCTCGGGCTGGATGACCTTCCTCGCCCCGATCATGCGGCCGATGCGCTTGCTGCCGCCATCTGCTATGTCACGCACGGTCCCACGTACAAGGAGGAAAAGCTGTGATTGCGTTTTTGAAGGGAACAATGGCGGGCCGCACGTCGAGCCACGCGTTCATCAACGTGAACGGCGTTGGATTTTCCGTAGGCATGCCGGCAACGGATTTGTCGCGCCTTCCCGATCGGGGCTCCGAGGTCATGGTGTATACGCACCTGTCCGTACGCGAAGATGCTATGGCGCTGTACGGGTTCTTGTCGCAAGAGGCGCATGCGCTATTTCTGCGTCTGATCGGCGTATCGGGCGTCGGACCGAAGGTGGCGCTTGCCGCGCTTTCCACGTTTAAGCCCGAGGAGCTTGTTTCCGCCATTCAATCCCAGGACGTAAAGGTCGTATCGAACATTCCCGGCGTCGGGAAGAAAACGGCGCAGCGTCTCATCCTGGAGCTTAAGGGCACATTGGCCGAAGAAGCGGAAGGCAATCTGTTCAGCGCGCAGGTCGCGGAGGCTTCCGCGCGTTTGCAGGGCGCTCGAGACGCCTTGCTTTCAATGGGCTTCTCTTCGGCAGAGGCCGACCTTGCCTTGAAAGATGCTCCCGAATCGGCCGACACGGAAGGGGCGCTTTTGCAGTATGCTCTTAAAAGGCTGGGTTCCGTCTAGGCGGCCGTTTGGTAAGCTTTTTTCGCTGCGACCTTCCGGAGCTTGCCGGTTTAAGGCGCGGCAAGGGCATACGCCGATTCGATTGCAAAGGAAAGTATGAATAACGGCATCGAAATAGAAGGAATGGTGTTCGACGCAGGGGTGCAAACTGCGCGTACTGCCACAGATCGCATGGTTGCCCCCGAATTGATCGAGGACGACCTTGCCCTCGACCGTTCCCTGAGGCCGAAGCGCCTGGACGATTATCTTGGTCAGATGCGTGTGAAAGAGAGCCTGTCTATTCTCATCCAGGCTGCAAGGCAACGCGGCGAATGCATGGACCATGTTTTGTTCAGCGGCCCTCCGGGGCTGGGCAAGACCACGCTTGCGACGGTGGTTGCCAACGAACTTGGGGCCAATATCCGCACAACAAGCGGGCCCGCCATCGCTCGTCCAGGGGATCTTGCCGCCATTCTCACCAATCTCGAAGAAGGCGATGTTTTATTCATCGATGAGATTCATCGTCTGAACCGCCAGGTCGAAGAAGTTCTCTATCCCGCGCTGGAAGATTACGTGCTCGATATCGTGGTCGGGAAAGGTCCGGCGGCGCGCAGCATTCGTTTGGACCTTCCTAAATTCACGCTGGTGGGCGCCACCACGCGTACAGGCTTGCTGACAGGACCCTTGCGCGATCGCTTCGGCATTGTGTTTCGCCTTGACTACTACACCCCCGAAGAGCTCTCCGATATTGTGAAGCGTTCTTCGGGCATTTTGGACGTCAGCATAGATGAAGAGGGCGCCTTGGAAATCGCCCGCCGCAGCCGGGGTACGCCGCGTTTGGCGAACAGGCTGCTCAAGCGTGTGCGCGACTGGGCCCAGGTTCGCGGGTCTGGGTCTATCGACGAAGATACAGCGGCTCAGGCGCTGAGCTTTTTCGAGGTTGATTCCCTGGGTCTGGATTCCCTTGACAATAAGATTCTCGAGCTTTTATGCGTTTCGTTCGGGGGGCGTCCGGTTGGGCTTTCCACGCTTTCTTCGGCGCTTGCCGAAGATCCCGATACCGTCGAGGATGTGTACGAACCGTATCTCATTCAGCAGGGCCTTATTATGCGTACGCCTAAGGGCCGTCAGGCAACCGATCGGGCTTTTGAACATATGGGGGTGAATCGTCCGTAATGCTGCAGCAAGATTATCTCATGCGTTTGTTCTTGCAGTTCGCCGAAGGAATACGGCGAAGCATGGACTATGGCAAGCACGATCCCAACGAGGCGTCGGAATCTCTCGAAGATGCGATTTCCCGCGCGCTTGATATGGACGCCGATGTCATGCTCGGCCTTGAGGCGGAAAGCTTCGCTTCGATCGTGCATATTTCAGGGACGGATTCTCGCGTGGTCGAGTACGTTGTTCGAAGCCTTGCGCTGGAGGCTTTCTATCTTGAACAGGCGGGGCGTGCCGGCAAGTCTGATCTGCGGTACGCGCAGGCGTGCGCGTTGGCGAGGGCGTACGGCGTCGAAGAGCCGGAGCGCAACAAAGTTTTTACCGAGGAGGAGCTTGCAGACATGCTTGAGGAAGATGGCGTGGTTGAATCGTCTTCACGGTAGGGACTCGGCTGCTTCATCCGAAGCGTTTCGCTGGGTTCTTTTCAACAAAGTGGGTAAAAAAGAGGATGATTTTGCTTGCGGCGGTTGTCTGCGGTCAAAAGATGGTAGGCTGTATTCATATCGCTTATGGCGATGAATTATGTGGGGTCCCATTGGGGAAATGGGATGAGTTACCTGGTTTGGAACTAGGGTGTCAACTTCTCCGTATGGGGAAGGGAAAGAGGCCAAGATGGCTGAAGGAACTGTCAAGTGGTTCAACGCTGAGAAGGGTTACGGATTCATTTCTCAGGAAGACGGGGAAGATTTGTTCGTGCATTTCTCGGAAATCAAGATGGACGGATACAAGACGCTCGACGAGGGCGCACGTGTCTCCTTCGAGGTGACCGAGGGTCAGAACGGCAAGAAGCAGGCGAGCAACGTCGTGAAGCTTTAACCGTTCGCAGGAATAGATCGTTCGCTTTGGCGAGCGAATTCACTTGAACGAATCGAAAGGGAGGCGAGAGCCTCCCTTTCGATTTTGTGCGACGAATGTCGAAACCATTCGAATTGTTTGCAAAGCTTTTGTTTGGGTCTAATCGAACTTGCAGATGAACCCTTCGACGGCGGCGAGGCATTCGTCGGGATGCGTCGCGTTGGCGATATGCGGGGCGCCTTGGATAAGCGTCCATTCGCAGCCGGGGATAAGGTCGACGCCTTCTTTGATGGTGTAGGGCGTTCCTTCGTCGTCGGTTCCGGAAAGCGCCATGCAGGGCACTTTGATGTTCTTCACGCCTTCGCGGATGTCCCAGTCCTTCATTTTTCCGGTAACCACGAATTCGCTCGCGCCCTGCATGACCATGTAGCATTCTCCGACACCGGCAAACGAATCGGTCACGAACTGAGGGTAGTCCTTCTCATAGAAGCCCACCACATGACGCTTGTAATATTCGTCTGCCGCCGCCTTTGCTTCGGGCGTCTCGTAGTTGCCGGTACGCTCCGCTTCGGCAAGGGCTTCCTGCATGTCCTGCGGCATGTATTTCAGAAGGCGGTTCGCCTCGTCGAGCCATGTCTGGATGCGGACGGGGGAGCTGTTGATGACGAAGGAATTAACTCCCGCGTCGTCTTTCATCATGCAGTACATGCCGAGCATGCCGCCCCAGGAATTGCCGAACAGGTGAATGTCGTCAAGGCCAAGCGCCTCTCGCACCGTATAGAATTCGTCTGCCCACAAGTCGTAGGTGTAGAAGTCGTCTTCCTGGTGGGGGATGGCCGATTTTCCACAGCCGATCTGGTCGTAGAAGACAACTTGGCGGTTTGCACGATCGGCGAGCTCCGCATAGGTGAGCAGGTAGTTGTGGCAGTCTCCGGGTCCGCCGTGGAGCACGAGCAGCGGTTTTTTCGCGGGGTCGGGATTATCTGGCGTGACGATCTTGCAGTAGGTTTTGTACCCCAGGTAATCGACGTAGGTTTCTTTGATTTCAGACATAACTGCCTCCAATCTAGCGTGCCTGTATGCTTCGTCGCATTGCGCGACCGTATCCGAAAGGGGTCGAGTGCGCATCCGCCGCTTACGCGTCTTTTTGATTGGCCGCCTACTTCAGCGAGGGCAGATCCTCGCAGAAGCGAGCGAAATCCTCGAGCGATCCATGCTTGCATTGTGTGAGGTCGAGGCCGTCTTCCTCCTCTATTGCATGGTCGGTGACGAAATAGATGTCCGCGCCCGTCTTGGTGGCCGCTCCGTCTTCGCGCGTGTTATTGCCCACCATGAGCACGTCCGACGCGGCAACGCCCGCTCGGCGAAGGGCCTCTTCGTAATAGGCGGTGTACGGCTTGACGGAGGTTGCGGTTGCGTAGTCGGTCACGAAGATGAAATCGTTGGGGTCAAGGCCGGCCCAGCGCAGGCGTGCATGGACGGCGGCAAGGGGGAACATGGGCATGGTCGTTACAGCCAGGGTGTAGCCCTTTTCCTTAAGCGTCGCGATAGCTTTCGCTGCCGCAGGATTAGGAGTCGCGAGTTTGGATACTTCGTTGAACGGTCCCGCGTAATACTCGTCGAAAAGCATTTCCACCTCTTCGGCGTTCGTGCCGGTGAGCTTCGAAAAGACGGGCCAGAATACGTCGTGGTTGGAGCGCGTTCCGTCGTTTGCCGCCATGGCTTTCACGCCTTCGAACAAAGCGCTCATCACGGCGCGACCATCCATGCCGTGGTCGTGGGCGAATTCTCCCAAAGAGCGGGTGTACGCCTTCATGAAGGCGTTCGTCTCGATGGGAAGGAGCGTGCCATCCAGGTCGAAGAAGAGGGTGGTATAGCTGCGTGCGGCCGGTTGCTGCGTATTGCTCATACGTATCGTCCTTTTCTGAAGGATGAGGAATATGTCTGTCTGCATGGTAGTATAGTGCGGTTTTGAAGGAATGCGCGATTGCGCTGCGCATATGCACACGACGCATACGCGAGCACGGCGCATACGTCGCCATGCTCTTCTGGTCGAGGGTTCGACGCGCCGAAGAAAGGGGTCGTTATGAAGCTGCTGCTGCATGCATGCTGCGGGCCGTGCTCGCTCGAGCCGCTTCGCCTGTTGCTTGGGGCGGGGCATCAGATCGCGATCGCCTACATGAATTCGAACATCCATCCTGCCTCAGAATACGATCACCGTCTGCAGACGATGCTCGATTTCGCGCAAAGCCAGGGGATAGAGGTTGTCGAAGGTCCGTATGAGCCTCAGGACTGGGCGAATGCCGCCGGCGTATTTGGCACCGATCCCGATTCGCGTCCCGACAGATGTCGCGCCTGCTATCGCCTTCGCCTGGAGGAGGCGGCGGCGTATGCGGCCGCCAACGGTTTCGAAGGGCTTGCCACCACGCTGACGGTAAGCCCATATCAGTACATCGAAACGATTCACGAAGAGCTTGAAGCGGCATGCCGCAAAGTCGGGATTTCCCCGGTCTTTCAGGATTTTCGCGAGCAGTATCCCGAGGCGACGCGCAGAAGCAAGGCGCTGGGCATGTATCGTCAGAATTACTGCGGCTGTGCCTTTTCCAAAGTGGAGGCCGCCGAAGAGCGCGAGCAGCGCAAGGCGGAGCGTGCTGCGGCGAAGGCGAAGCGCGAAGAGGAGCTGGCTCCCCAGCGTGCGGCGGAGGCTGCGGCGCGCGCCGCGCGCAAGGCCGAGAAAGAGGCCTACAACGAAAAACAACGACGCAAGCATGAAATCTTGCGGAAAATGAGAGAGCAGAACCATGAGAACTGACGATTTCGACTACGAACTGCCCGAGCGCTGCATAGCCCAAGCGCCGGCTCCTGTGCGCGATGCGTGCAAGATGCTTGCCATGGATCGCGAGACCGGGGCAATTGAAGACCGGATTTTCCGCGATATCTACGATTACCTCGAGCCGGGCGATGTTTTGGTGGCCAACAACACGCGCGTCATGCCGGCCAGGCTCTTGGGTGCGAAGCGCGGCACCGGCGGCGCTGCCGAGGTTTTTTTGCTGCGCGAGCGTTTCGACGTAGAGCCGAAGACCGGATCGTCCGCCGTTTGGGAGGTGCTCGTACGTCCCGGCAAGCGTTTGAAGCCGGGTAGCGGCGCCGTGGTCGATTTCTGCGACAAGGGCGGCCAGGTTGCCTTGTCTGCCGAGGTCATTGGCTGGGGAGCAGACGAAGGCAAGGGCGAGCGCCTTGTGCGCCTGACCACGCCGCTTGGTTCGCTTGACGACGCGCTTCATGCGGTTGGGCATACGCCGCTTCCTCCTTATATCAAGGGATACGCGGGCGATGAAGAAATGTACCAGACGGTATATTCCCACAATGAGAAAAGCGCGGCGGCTCCTACGGCCGGTCTGCACTTCACGCCCGAGCTGATCGAATGTCTGCGGGAAAAGGGCGTTGAATGGCACACCGTTGAGCTTGAGGTGGGCTTGGATACGTTTCGCGTGGTCGACGAGGAGGATCCGGAGAAGCACACTATCCATACTGAGTTCTACACGGTTTCGCAAAGCGTGGTGGATGCATGCGATGCCGCCCATGCGCGCGGCAACCGCGTGATCGCCGTGGGAACCACGAGCGTGCGCTCGCTCGAGAGTGCCTATGATCGCAAGGAGGGCCGTTTGAGGGCTCGCAATCATGAGGCGACGAGCCTCTATATTCTTCCCGGCTACGAATTCGGCGTGGTGGACGCGCTCATTACGAACTTCCACGTGCCGCGTTCGACGCTCATGATGCTGGTAAGCGCGTTTTCCACGCGCGAGAACATCATGGCGGCTTATCAGCATGCCATCGAGGGCGATTATCGCATGCTGAGCTTCGGCGACGCCATGTTCATTCATTAGGGATTCGTCGCTCGAGCGGCTGACACAGCTGGCCGTTCTGCCGAACGTTCCCGCTACACTCATTTCGTGAAAGGAAACCTGCAATGGCGCTTTTCGACGTGACTATTGACGCACGCGACGGCAATGCGCGCGCGTTGACGTTCGATACCGCCCATGGTGCGGTGCATACCCCCATGTTCATGCCGGTTGGCACGCATGCCACGGTCAAGGGCGTGACGGTCGACCAGCTGCACGACTTGGGCAGTCAGGTCGTGCTTGCGAATACGTACCATCTCTATATGCGCCCCGGTGTCGATATCATCGAGCGTGCGGGGGGCGTGCAGAAGTTCATGAACTACAACGGACCCATGCTGACCGATTCGGGCGGGTTTCAGCTCTTCAGCCTTGATCACATGATGAAGACTGATCCCGACGGCGTGAGCTTTCATGCCCGCGACTATGACGGCAGCAAGCATCGCTGGACGCCCGAGAGCAACATGGACATTCAGCAGCGCATCGGCGCTGATATTGTCATGCAGCTTGACCAGTGCATTGGCTATCCCGCGGAAAAAGAAGCTGTCGCCGCGTCGACGAAGCTTTCCTGGGAATGGGCGGAGCGTTGCTGCGCCGCCCATACGCGCGAAGACCAGGCTCTGTTCGCTATCGTGCAGGGCGGCATGCATCGTGACTTGCGCCTAGAGAGCGCGCGCCGTCTGATGGAAATCGATGCCGCAAGCCGCGCTGCGGGGCATAAGGGCTTTCAGGGCTTCGGCATCGGCGGGTATTCCGTCGGCGAGCCTCATGATGTGATGTTCGAAACGCTGGGCGCGGTATGTGACGCGCTGCCGCAGGACAGGCCGCGTTATCTGATGGGCGTCGGCAATCCCACCACGTTGGTGCGCGCCGTGCGCGAAGGCGTGGACATGTTCGACTGCGTGCTTCCCACGCGCACGGGCCGCATGGGCACGGCGTTTTCGCACGAGGGGCGCATGAATTTGCGCAACGCGAAGTACAAGGAGGATTTCACGTCGCTCGATTCGCAGTGCACCTGTCCGGTGTGCACGCAGTACACGCGCGCCTATCTTCGTCATCTGGTTATGCAGAAGGAAATGCTCGGCGGCATTTTGCTGTCTATTCACAATCTGCATTTCTTGATCGATTTGATGGCAAAGGCGCGCGAGGCCGTTCTGGCGGGAGAATACGAGGCGTTTTACCAGGATTGGATGAACTCTCCCGCGGCGAACGACTACTAGGATGAATCCCCCCGCGGCGAACGACCGTTAGGATGGGTCTTCTTTCGGCGAGCAGCTGTTGGAACGCTTTTTCGGCGGCGAGCGGCTATTGGGGTGAATCTCGATTCCGGTGAATTGAATTTCAAAACGCAATAGTGTTGCATTAAGTCATGCAGGCGCAGC
>OLRQ01000860.1_pt1 | contig 28191 bp, 15 predicted proteins | sample 1671971 | NCBI WGS metagenome assembly OLRQ01 (sample SAMEA3136631, study PRJEB25190) | human gut metagenome | biome: human gut; feature: human-associated habitat; material: faeces | place: Austria | collected 2013
ACTGCAGGCGCCGCCGCGCTCGCGGGCTGCGCTTCGGGCGGCTCGGGCAACGCTTCCGCCGACTGGATGCCGGCTTCGTGGGACTACGAGACCGACGTTTTGGTCATCGGCTACGGCGGCGCGGGCATGTGGGCTTCGCTGATCGCTGCCGACGAGTGCCAGCAGAAGGTTCTCGTTCTTGAGAAGGCTCCGATCGAGGGCGGCGGCAACAGCCGTATTAACAACGGCGAATGGACCATCATCGAAGAGGATAAGAAAGAACTCTTCGCCGATTACATCCGCGCTTTCACGCATGGCAAAACTCCCGACGACATGATTGACGCCTGGGTCAACGAGGCCGTCCGCAACACCGAGTACGCGGACAAGTACGGTATGACCTACGAGGTCGTCGAGCAGGCTCTCGCCGGCGCTATTCCCGAGTATTGGTTCCTCGACGGCGGCAAGTACGAGGGTGCTTGCAAGCTGTCCTCCGTGGACGGCTTCGGCATGCTCACTTTCCGCGAGCTTGATGCGAAGCGCGAAGAGCTGGGCGTCGAAGTGCTGTTCGACTGCCATGACGAGGAGCTCATCCAGAACCCCGAGACCAAGGAGATTGTCGGCTGCTATACGCTGATCGGCGAGGACGGCACCAAGAAAGCCGTCAAAGCTCGCAAGGGCGTCATCATGTGCACCGGCGGCTTCGAGTTCAACGAGGAGATGAAGGATTACTACCTGAAATGCTCTCCCTTCAAGTTCGAAGGCTGGCGTTGGAACACGGGCGACGGTATGACCATGGTCGAGAAGGTCGGCGCGAAGCTTTGGCACACTGACATGGCCATCTCCATGTATTCCATGTGGACCCGCGACCCCGAGTACGACTTCTCCATCCTGTACTTCATGCCCGCGTTCTCTTACTTCAACGTGAACCGCCTCGGCCGCCGCTTCGTCGACGAGAACAAGATGGGTTCCCCGCATAACGGCTGGCATACGCTTTTGTCCTTCAGCGATGAAATCGACGACTACGACCGTATTCCGACCTGGTGCATTTTCGACCAGAGTTGCTTCAGCGCAGGCAAGCTGTCCACGTCTCAGGGCGACTTCTTCGAGTGCGGCAACTTCGCATCCGACCTGCCCGAGGAGCTGCGCGCATGGGACGGCTGGTCTCAGGACAACAAAGCCGAGCTCGAGCGCGGCTGGATTCTGACCGGCAACACCATCGAAGAGCTCGGCCAGAAGATTAAGGAATGCGACGAGTGGATGGATATCGACGCTCTGAAGGCCACCTTCGACGAGTACCAGGGCTTCTGCGACGCCGGCGCCGACGCCCGCTTCGACCGTTCGGCTGAGACCCTGACCAAGCTGGATGGCGGCCCGTACTACGCGATTAGCGTGTATCCCGGTTCCTGCTCCACGCTGGGCGGCCCGAAGAAGAACGCCAACGGCCAGGTGCTCGACCCTGCCGACAACCCGATTCCCCGTCTGTACGCCGCTGGCTGCTTCGGCAACTTCCAGAGCCACAGCTACGGCATCACGGGCGGCAACAACGCCGAGAATCAGGTCTGGGGCCGTATTTCCGCGCGCCATTGCGCCGGTCTTGAGAGCTGGGACGCCGAATAGTCGTTCAAGCGCGTTCATGCGATAGCAACGAAGGCGAAGCGTGCGCTTGTCGGCGCCGCTTCGCCTCCCGCCGATGCGCGAGCCATGCGCGGTGAGTAAGGATTAATGAAGATGACGAAAGCTATAACGAGCAATTCGCGTAAGGGCGTTGCCCTCCTGGCCATTATCGGCGCCGTATGCGCTCTTGCGCTTGCCTTGGGCAGCATTATGGGATGCTCTCCGAAGCAGGCGGACCCTTCCGCGAGCGAGCAGAAGGTCGACCCCTTGATGACGCAGCCTGTCGAATGGAGCATGGAAAGCGATTGCGAAACCTGCCATAGCCAAGAAGCTGCGACGATGACCGATGAGAAGTGTCCTCAGGCTTCCGAGCATGCCGACCTGCAGTGCATTCAGTGCCACACGACCGAGGATTCTCTCGCCGAGTCGCACAATGGACTGAAGTACGGCGACATGGAGAAGGCCACGGACCTGAAGGCCAGCAAGGTCACCGTCGACGAGAAGAGCTGCCAGACTCCCGAGTGCCACGGCACCATGGAGGAAATGGCGGCCCAGACCGAGGGCAAGGTGTATCTGACCGACTCCAACGGCAATCAGGTCAACCCTCACAGCTACGAAAGCAACGAGCAGCACGATGCGAATCAGCCGACCTGCGTCGATTGCCACAAGGTGCATTCCGAGGATGTCCAGAAGGATGCGACCAAGTGGTGCGCACAGTGCCATCATCGCGGCGTGTTCACCTGCGGCAATTGCCATGAAATCCGCGAACGCCCCGTTTCACACGCAGCGTAAGGATTTGACGAACATACTCGTGACATGCGCGTCTTCCCCCCTCCCTCCCCCTCTGACGCGCACGTCGTTTTCCATAAAGGTCCGGCAACCCTCCGCCGGGCCTTTTTCATGCGCGGCGGCAGCGTTTGAGTTGTCGGCGGCGATTGTGCGCCAACTTATGATTCGAGGTCTGCTGAAGGGCGAGGTCATGCACGTTCGGTCAAGGGGGGCAACCGTGCGGGAGTGTTGTTGAATGCCGTGCGTGCGATTGTCGACTATGCCGCACATTTGGGGTCTAGTTCATTGCGAGGGGCCCTTGTCGTTGCGCGTGAATTGGTGGTCAGCACGATTGCGATTATGCTAACAGGGCTACAGCAATAAAATCGGTGGTCATGTTCGCGAGGTGTGAAAAGAGCTGGTCGAGACGGATGGCCCTCACGATGCTTCTGGCATTCCGATGATGGCGTTTTGCGGTCGGCGGACACGATGACGCGCGGATGCGGCTGCTCATCGAGCGGCTCTGTCGGCTTCGGCGCGAAGAGCAGCTCGCTGCGTGTCTGTAGAGGTCGGTGTCAGCATTGGCGAATAATGGGTCTTGTTAAGATGGGCGGTGGTCCGGATGGATATGGAGGATTCCTTTGGTTTAAGAGACATAAAGCCTAGGCGCATTACGATTCCTGGAAAGCGTAAGGGGTCGGAGAATGCGAAGCCTGTGATTTCAAGGCAATTTGAGGAATTCCATAAGGAAGTAGACAGGAAGTATGGCCCCGAGGTGATTAAGCGTCGGGAATGTCTTTTGCGCAAGATTGATGCTCTGCAGGAGGAAGTTGACGATTTTGCAACTTTGATTAAATGGTTTGTTGTTTCGGAACAGGTGTTGGAGTAATTCCGGCACCTGTTCCATTTTGCCATGATCTTGTCTACCACGATGGCCGACAAAACGAAAAGCGCGCCAGGCGGGAGGGGTGCCTGGCGCGCATGCGAATGGTTGGCGCTTGGGGTCAGCTTTCGAGGAGTCGTTTACTCGAAATCAAGCTTGCTGATGACCGTATCCTTAGCGATGGCCTGGCCGACAAGCTCGCCGAAAGTGACGCAGCGGCCGTGGCTGACGCCGGGGAAGTGCACCGGGTAATCGTCGCCGAAGAAATCGCCCTGAACGTTGCCGATGGCATACAGACCCTTGATGACCTGGTCGTCTTCGGTAAGAACCTGGGACTCTGCGTTGACGTGCAGGCCGAACGGGATGGTCAGCAGGCTGCAAACGTTCTTCGTGGCGTAGAACGGAGCGGTCTGGACGGGCGCGAGGAAGTTTGCAGGAACGCCGAAGTCGACATCCTCGCCATTTGCGGCAAGCTCGTTGTAGCGCTCAATGGTCGCCTTGAGATTGTCGGCGGGAACGCCGATTTTCTCGGCGAGCTCTTCGATGGTGTTTGCTTTGACGAGGGTGCCTTTCTGCTCCCAGTCGGCCATGACGTCTTCCACGCCGTCCATGAAGCGATCGTAACGGGTTGCCTGCTGTTTTTGAACGTACGTGGGGTAGTCGGCGTCGAACAGCGACCAGGCAACGTTGCCCGGGGTGTTCATGCGGGCGTTGGTCAGCATGGGCTCGAACGGCATTTCGGCACCGTAGCGTTTGCCTTCGGAATCCACGGCAAGCCAGCACATGATGAACGAAGTCAGGTTCAGCGCGAGGGAGTCGGCGGTGAATTGGTGAATCATCGGGGCAGCGGTGCTCTTCTGGATTGCGGCACCTGCCCAGCAGCCCATGAGGATGCCGTCGCCGGTGTTGCAGCCTTCGGGGGTGTAGGTGTTAGCGTCTGCGCGGTTGGCGATGGGGGCAAATACGTCGATCATTTCCTGGTTGCCGCCGATATCGCCCGTTGCCAGGATGACCGCCTTGGCGCCGTCATACTGGATATTCTTGCCGTCTTTCGTAGATGCGATAACGCCTGTGATGCCGCTTTCGGCGTCGCCAACAAGCTGCTCGGCATGGGTGTCGAAGATGAATTCGGCACCGTTTTCGACGGCGGAGTCGTAGAGCATTTCGCCGAGGGTCCAGTTGACGGTCTTGCCGTCGCCGCGTACGTCGTAGGTCTCGTCGCCGCGAACAAAGGACACGGCGTCGGGATAGACGCGCCATTGGCCATCAAGCTGATCCCAGCCGTCGTATTTGGCGGTGCCGGAAAGTGCATGGGTCATGCTGACGCCAATGGGCTCGCCGAGCTTTTCGAGGTAGTCGAAAACTTCGCCGGAGCGGCTTGCCCAGACGGAGATGAGCTCATAGTTGGTCTTCTGGCGCGAGTCCGCATGAAGCTGGCGGGCGGGAATGTGCCAGTCGATGTCGAAGCCTTCGCTCTTGTGGAAGTTGCTTCCGATGTTGCCCACGTCAACGCCGCGGATGGAAATGCCCGTCGAGCGCTCGATAACGGCGACTTTGGCGCCGCTGCGTGCGGCGGATTCGGCGGCAGAGATGCCCGCGAGGCCCGCGCCGACGATGACGATGTCGTAGCTCTTCGTTTCTGCGATGTCGGTAATAGGCTCGGGCTTTACTTCCCACGTGTGCTTGGCTTCTCCGCTCGTCGTCGAATCGACGTTGCCGTCAGAGCCGGAATCGGATGAAGCGGGGCTGCAAGAAGTGAGCGCGGCTCCTGCTGCGGCGACTGCGCCCGTGGCGAATGCTCCCTTAAGGAAATTCCTGCGATCGAGTTCCATGGTGTCCTCCCTTTCCTTGTGTGCGATGTTTTGGCGCATCGCGAATCCTGTTCGAGAATGCAGGGTTTTTCCGGGATGGACAACGCGTGATTCGCTTGATTTTATTCTTCTAATTCGCTGCTAGTGAGACGTTCCTTTTCCTCACGTGATTCAGGTGATGTGACAGAAAATGCCAGGTCAATGAATTGCTGCCTGTCATGAACCTCCGTTTTCTGGTAAATGTGGCGTACGTGGGTGCCTACGGTGTTCTCGGATATGCCAAGCATGTCGGCAATGCGTGGCTGTGTGCGGCCTTGCGCAAGGAGTACGGCAATCTCTTTTTCACGTGCGGTGAAATGCATCTCGTCGCCCCATTGAACAAGCCGTTCCTCTATTGTCTTTTCGGGCGAAGGAACCGATATGGGAAGTGGAGGCTGTGCGTTTCTAAGAAGGACTCGCGATTCGTCGCTGCTGATAAGCAAAACGGTGGCGATGACTACGAGGTATCCAACGAAGGTGGTCTCTTGGGACGCGAGCTGCCCCTGCGATTCCTGCATCATGGAAAGCGCGAGGGCTATGCCGCAGCCGAGTGCCGCACAAAGACTTGCAAAAAGACGTATTACGGCATTGGTGCGAAGCATGTTTTTCGATTGCGTGCGGGCTATGTGGGAAAAGGCCACCCAGGTGAACAGGTCAAAAGCGGTGTAGCCGGCAATAATGAGCATGCCCGAAACAAGGAAAAGGCTCGTTCCGAAGGAAAAGGGCATGGTCATAACCCCTGCGATCATGACCAGAAATCCGATTCGATAGATTGTGCTTGAAAGCGCGGGCTTCAGCTCGAGGGTCAAGAAAAGTGCGATTGCGGCCACTCCGCGCATGAACTGAATGACGATTCCCTCTTGCAACCCTTCGCTCGGGAGCGTGTCGAAGGAGATGAAGTGCTGCAGATAGCCGAAGCATGTCATGACAAGCACGACGGCAAAGAGAAGCACGGAGGAAATGCCGAGGTGCTGATGGAAGAATCGTCGAATTCCCGGAGTCGAAGGGATGTCGAAATCTTCACCGGCTTCGCTCGGTTTTTCCTGTTTCAAGACGGAGGCAAGAAGAAGCCCCGAAGCAAGGGGGAGAAGGGAGAAGAAGAACGCTCGGGCTAGTGGAACCATGAAAAGCAGCGGGATGTCGATGAGCGGAGCGCAGGCGAAGCCTCCTGCGACGTAGGGCGCTGCACTGCGTGCGCCGTCTCGGCAGTATACGAGCCCCCATAGAATTTGAATCATACCCATGAATGACCCCGTCCCAATTCCGCCGAGCACCATCAGCGCCGGACCAGGTTGCACTCCCGCCGCGATGTAGGCAAGAGACCCTAGGCACCCTAAAAGAGACGCAAGGGCAATGACGCGTTTTCGCTGAATGCGCGTCACGAGAGAACGGCGGTTTGAGAGCACGAGCGCCATTGCAACAAGGGAGCATACTGAAAACGTGAGAATCATTCCGATCTCAGCGGTGATGTTGTGCGGTCCTGGGTCCAGGAAGAGAGCGGACATGAACAGGCAATCGAGCCATGCCCAAAGAAAGCCAGACCCCAAGATGACTCGTCTTCCCTCGGGGCTTTTGACATACGTTGAAAAAGCCATAGTAATTCCCTCCGCGAAAAGTATACCTGTCGATGCGGGGGCGTTTGCTGCTTTTGGATTGAAAGCGTGTGTATCGAGCCAATCGGCGACGGTGCTCGATTGCGCCTGCTGCGCTTTCCGATCGCGCCCCGGCTGCCTATGTTTCGGAGTCAAGGTCTACGGTCTCTATGAGGGATATGATTTCTTGTTTGCTGTGGACATCTAGTACAAGGTAGAGCTTTTTGGTGTGCGTGCGCACAGTGTTTTCCGAGATGAAAAGCCTCTTTGCGATGGATGGGATATCGTATCCGTGCGAAAAAAGCACCAGAATCTCGTGCTGGCGTTCCGTGAGCTTATATTGCTCCGCCAAAATGGCGCACTGCCTTTCTGCTCGGTCCTCGACATCTCGGTGTGGCTGCTCGGCTTGCGTATCGGGTGATTGGAGGGGCGTTGCTTCGTGGCGAGATTTTCTTGAAACGAGAAACATGACGATAGAGAGTAGGTAAACGAGCAAAAAGGCCGCTGCCATAGGCAGTGTGTCGTTGGGGATCGAGCTTTGCCCCAGAACGAAGGACACGCCGTCTCCGACAAAACGCGAAGCATAGGTTACGAAAGCGAACAGCGCATACAGGCCGATAAGTCCCTCGTGTTTCTCCTCGGATATCTCTATGCACGATATCATCATGACAATGGAGAAGAAGGTGAATCCGAACGATGCCGCGAAGGATGCTGCTTGTTTCATTTCGTCCGAAACGAAGGGGAAGAGAAAGAGGACCGTGACGAATAGGGGGAAGACGAGGTAGTAGGCTCTTTTTATGGTGATGGCCTTGTCAAATGCAAGCCACGCGACTCCAAGCACGATAGCCGACAGGACGTTTGCCCCATGGACAATGAATCCTCTTCCCATGAGGTTGATGCCTTCGTTCGGCATTGCTCCGTCTATGACTGGGGAGATGACGCCGATTGCGAGGATGCAAAGAAGAAGCCCTGCATACTCTTTGAGGCTTTTCGCATTAAGCGCGAAGGGGAGGTTTTCCTGCTTTTCGGGAATGGCTTTCAGGCAGAAATACATCGTAGCGATGCTTCCGAATGCGAGAACCATGATGGCGAAAAGCGTCAACGAATTGTCGGCTGTTGCGAAAAAAGCAAAAGATGCTGCCGAGAGGACGGAGCCCGCAAGAATGCATAGTTTCCTTTGGCGGTCGCCCATGCGGGAGAACACCGTTTCCCAGCAGACAAAGCAGCACGTTATTCCCACGCCGACGCATCCTCCGCTCAAGAAGAGCAGTGGCAAATTCTCGCTTCCTAGAAAACCAAGTAGACAGATCAAGCCGCAGGCGACAAATCCAACGGCTCCAGAGATAGGCGGGTGTTTCGCCTTATTTTTCGAGGCCGCAATTACGAAGACAAGAAAGGCCGCCGTATTGCTAAGCGCCAAAGGTAGGCTCCAAGCTTTGTCGGCATGGGCGCCCATGACGAATTCGGGGAGGTACGAAAACCCCCAAAGCGAAAATGAATTCATGGCAAGAAAGCAGGCGAATCCTATCGAGGCCGCAACGATGGGTACCCGTGCGTTAATCTTCAAGCGATTCTCCTTATCTGCGTATCTTTGAAACTTTGGTATACGATAGTTTACCTGGGAAGATGACAAAATCACCCAATCTGTGTGAAACGCTTTTCATTCATGCGGCCTATTGTTTTGGCCGTAAGCAGGAGCGTCTTCACGCAAGGGGCGTTCAGGCTCGCGTGTCCGATTCTAAGGAGGGAATGGAAATGGAGCTGACGCGAAGGAATTTTCTCAAAGGGGCTTTGGCGGGCGGTGCCATGGCGGGGGCGAGCGCCGCTCTCGCTTCGTGCGCGCCGCAAGGTTCGGGCGAAACGGCAAGCGATTCGGCAGCATCGGCAATGACGGCGGAATCGTATGCCGATACGAAATGGAGCTTCGAGATTGCTCCTGACCCTGTTTCGGAAGACGAAATCGCCGAAACGATTACGCACGATATCGTAATCGTCGGAGCCGGCATGGCGGGCTTGTGCACCGCGTGCGCCGCTGCTGAAAAAGGGGCGGATGTTATCGTATTCTCCGCGTCGAGCAAGCCCATCAGCCGTGGCGGATCGAATCATGCGGTAGGGTCGAAATATCAGAAGGAGAAGGGCATCGACTACACGCCCGAAGCTGCCCGAAAGATTGTCAAGGCCGAGCAGACGGCGGGAACCTATTTCATGGACAAGAAGAAATGGGAGCGTTGGATCAACAACTCCGCCGAGTCGATCGACTGGACGATAGACCTCATGGAGGCAAAAGGGCTCAAGACTTCGCTAGAACCGGGATTTCCCGACCCCGATGGCGTGATAGAGATTCCTCCCGCGTCGCATAATTTCTTCAACGACGAACAGCCCTTCGGTGCTCTGTACGGCGCTCCCTTGCAGGCGCAGGCCTATGCAGACACGTTTACGGATGATTTAGGCGGAACGATAGATTACAACGTGGTTGCAAAATACCTTATCAGGGAAGACGATAACAAAGGTCGCGTTTCTGCCGTTGTCGCTCAGCGCGAGGACGGTTCGTATGTGAAGTACGTCGCCAACAAGGCGGTCGTTCTTGCCACGGGCGATTTTTCCAAGAATCCCGATATGATGGCGAAGTACTGCCCGTTTGCTTGGGAGCATTTCAAAGATGCGCTTTCCACGGGCGAAGTCGACTACGATGCCGAGCTGGTGTATTCGGGATTGATGCCGGGCGACGGCCAGAAGATGGGCCTTTGGGTAGGCGCGGCATGGCAGAAATGCCAGCCGAATCCGCCTATGATCAACGGTGGCGCAGCAGGTCCTTCGCACGGTGTGATTTCCAATTTCTGGGGCATTAACATGGACATCCATGGCGAGCGTTATATGAACGAAGTGACGAATTTCGCTTATGGCGCCATGGCCGTTTTGCAGCTCCCTCAGAAGACCGCGTATTCCGTGTGGGACAAAGCGTATGCATATACGGAAGAGCAGTGGGAGCCGTTTGGAACCTGCATCGATTTGGTGAACGGCATCGTGCCCGCTACCCCCGAAGAAGAGATAGCAAGCTGGGATAAAAACGTCGACGACCCCTCGAGCGGCATCGGAACAGGCGCTGCATATTATCGTGCCGATACCATCGAAGAGCTTCTTGCCCAGATGGAAGGCATAGACGTCGAGGCGGCGAAGGCGACGATCGAGCGATACAACAAATATGCCGAACAGGGGCTCGACGAAGAATTCCATGTGAATCCCGAGTGCCTGCACCCCATTTCCACGCCTCCTTTCTACGGAGCGAAAATCACGGGCGCGACGTTTTTGACGGTGTGCGGCGGCTTGCGTACCGACGAGCATATGCGCGTATGCGACGCTGACGACAATCCCATAGAAGGTCTGTACAACACAGGCATCATGACAGGTGATTTCTATGCCAATAGCTACAACTTCGTAATGCCTGGTCAAAACCTTGGCGCTGTGTGCGGAACCCTTTCGTATCTGCTGGGTCGCGACCTCGCGGAACTCTAGCCCATTACGCCCTCCCTAAAACGAGCTCTGCTGTGCATGTCTGCATCGCGGGGCTCGTTTTGTATTGGAATTTGATTGTCTTGGGCGTTGTGGAATCGTGTTTGGGCAACCGCGCGGAACGGATTGGCCTTCGGCTGCCCCAAAACAGCAAAGACGCCGTCCAGGGGAGGGGTGACGGCGTCTTTTGAAGATAAGCCCGAAAGAGACGAAGAATGGCGTTTGCTGGTGTTTTACGAACAGCGGAATGCGTTCTTTCAGGCAGCGAGTTGTCTAAGCGGAGTGCGCGAGGCCGCGCCATCGCGCGCGCTCCGAAACCAGTTCGGCGCTTAGAGGTTCTGCGCGGCGTTTTTGCCGGCGAGGCGGCCGAAGCTCATCGCGGTGCCCAGGCTGATGCCTGCCACGACGACGGGGTATTCCACCAAGAAACGGCGGCCCATGGTGTTGCCTGCAACGTAAAGGCCGGGAATGACCTTGTCCTCGGTGTCGAGCGCATGCATGTCAAGGTCGCAGTCGATGCCGCCGCAAAGCACCAGCATGCCGGCGCTGGCGAATTTGCAAGCGTAGAACGGCGGGTTTTCCACGGGGAACATACGCTTGGACATCTTGCCGAAGTCTTCGTCGAGACCTGCGTGGCACAGTTCGTTGTAACGCTCGATTTCGGCTTTGGCAACGTCAGCCGGCAAGCCCATCTGTGAAATCAGGTCGTCTATCGTGTCGGCCTTGATGGTGACGGCCTCTTCGACCATCTGGTCGGTGGTGTAGCCCAGTCCGAAGCCTGCGAGCACGGTGGGATACTGGTCAACCTGGTCGGCGGGGATGTAATGGTTCACATAGCCGTGTCCGTCGGGCATGTCCTTAATCTGCTCGGGCCACTTCGCATCGAAGATCTGCCAAGACTTCACGCCTGCCTCGCGGTCTTCGGCGCTTTCGGCCAAAGGCTGGCGGCTCAGCTGGTCGGCGATGTTTTGGCCGGGCACGTCTTCGTTCATGAAGCGCTTGCCCTCCATGTTGAGCTGCAGGTAGCCGTCGACGCCCAGGGCGCCACCCATGTGATGGGTCATGGGAGCGTGGGGGCCGAGCTCCATTTTGGCGCCCGCCCACATGCACATGAGGTGGCCGTCGCCGGTGTTGCAGATGGTGCCCGCGGCGTCGCTGTTGCCGTAGAAGCTCACGAACTCGTCGGCCCAAGGAATGTAGTAACGGCGCATCTCCATGTTGTTGCCGTAGTCGCCCGTGGTCACAACGACGGATTTGCAGTTGATCTTGGTGTAGGCGCCGTCGGCGTCATGCACGTAGATTCCCGCGATCGCGCCGCTCTCGTCTTTGATGAGCTGCTCACCCCACGTGCCGAACATGGTTTCCACGTTGCCCGTGGCTGCTGCGGCGTCCTGAGCGGCCTGGCAGGCCCACTGCATGTTGGGGTTCGTGGTGATGGTGCCGTGGAAGTAGGGGTAATACTCCTCTTTCCAGTCGTAGCCCTCAAGAGCAGGGAAGCACTTCGGGCGAATGTAGTTCGGGTTATCGGTGGTCTGGTTTGCTGCGGTGGTGGGCAGGACCTCGTAATCGGCGCCCTCGATGAACCAGTCGAAGTCCTCGCCGGAATGGTCGTACCAATAGCCCAGGAACTTCGGATCGGGGCGGAACGCCATATCCTTCATCAGCTCGTTGACGATGTCTTCCTTCGGAGCCCACTCGATGCCCAGGTCTTTTTGAATCTGGGAACCGACGACGCCGAAGTCGCCGGCCATGGATACGACGGAGTAGTTCTCCTCGGCCTGTTTCTCGATGACGATGACCTTGGCGCCTTCTTCCGCCGCAGCCTTTGCGGCTGCAGAGCCGGCAAGGCCGTAGCCTACGACGACAACGTCGCAATCCTTTTCTTCCTTGACTTCGCTCGGAACTGCCGGAGCGGTCAGGAAGGAGGGCTCGAAGGCCATGACATCTCCGCCTGCGCTTGCTGCTGCGTCCGCGGCTCCGTCGGCCGCTTTCTCGCTGTTGTTGCTCGGCGCGCAGCCGGCAAGTCCTGCGCCTGCGACCGCTGCGGTCATGGCGCCCAGGCCCAAGAAGGCGCGACGGCTCATGTCTTGTTTCATTGTTTCCCTCCTCTGTGTTGCCGCTTTTGGAAAGCGGCGTGCTTTCGCCCCGGGTTAGGGGGCGCTTTCAGCACGATGCGCAGCCGTGTGCTCGATGGGGCGCAAGGCCCTGTCAAGACCATCCTGCCGTTGAACGGATTGTGCGGCCGATGCATCTGCGTTGATTCGAAAGATAGCTTCTCATCTGCGCATATGCGCCACCTCATGCGGGTAGAGTTTTGAAGGCATGGACGCCCTACCCACGGCGGGTAGGGCGTCGCTTGGCGCTTGCGGTATACTTTTGGGCGCATTGAAGGGGGGAATTATGGAACGCGTACGCGATTTATGCGCAGGCTTCACGACGCGTGAGCGCCTGCTGTTCGGCGGCTATGCGCTGTATCTTGCCTTCGGGTATATGACGTTCGAGTCGTCGACGCTTCTTGCCTCGGGCGGTTTGGATGCTGCGTTTTCCTCTTCGCTTTTCCTTATTTCGGTTATCGTCGCGCGCGTGGTGGTGTATGTGTGCGGGGCGCTTGCGTATCGCAGGCGTAATCTTGCCACCGTGCCGTGCGTTGTGGCGTCGTGCGTCGCGGGTGCGCTGGGGTTCGTTGTCCTGGGCATGCTCGTACAGTTTTCCGGGATGCTGCCGCTTGACGGGGTATTGCCCTGGCTTGCTCTTTGCGGCGGCGCCCTCGGCGTGGGCGGCTCTCTTCTTGGCATCCTGTGGATTCGTTTCGCGACGTCTTTTTCCCTTCGTTCGGTCTATCTGTTCGCTATGATTTCGAACTTGACCAGCCTAGTCGTGTATTTTCTTGCCATGTTGGCGCCTGCCGCTTTCCACGTTCCCCTTTGCGGCTTGCTCTTTGCGACATCGGCGTGGTGCTCTTGGCGCTGTCTTGTTTTGCGCCCCGAAAAAGAGCAGCGGTACGAAAAGGCTGCGTTTTCTCGAGCGTGGCGTATCTTGTGGAGGCCCGTACTCAGCACGTCGGTTCTTGCGTTCATGGCTGGATTCATGCTGCAAGTGGCAACGTTGCATCCTATTCCTTTGAACGTGTTTCAGGGGACGGCCCTCGTGACCCAATTCGCGGTCGTCTTTATCTTGCTTGTGCCTGCGCTTCTGGTGAAGAAGGCTTTCGCACTCGAATCGGTCTACAAAGCCGCCTTGCCCCTTTCCGCTGCAGGCTTTTTGCTGCTGCCGGTTATTTGGAACGGGGTCGGAGGACTGGCGAACGCATGTGCTCAACTGGGGATACTCGTGGCGGGTATCATTCTGTGGTGTATGGTGGCCGATGCGGCTCGTGTGTGCAAGGTGCCAAGCACGCCGCTGTTTTCCGTCTGCATGCTGTGCGTGTCGCTTGCCCAGCTGGCGGGCACGCTGTTCGGGTTTTTCCGGGCGGAATACCTGCAGCCGGGAGATATAGCGTTGACGGCTGTCGCTCTTGCGGCGCTGTATGCAGTGTTCATGATTTCGACGTTTTTATTCAAAGATAGAAGATTCAAAGACGGATCGGACCGGGCGGACGCGAGCGCCGAGGACTCGTTTGCCGCATCCAGCTTGGACGTTTCTTCGACTTCGAGAGAGCAGGCTGCGGCGCTATCGGCCGAGCTTTTGCGCGAAGAGCGCGAAGCGGCCCTTGATGCTCGGTGCGCGCACGTCGCTGAGCGAGCTGCTTTCACGCCGCGCGAACGCGAGGTCTTCGCCTTGGTGGCGCGCGGTAAAACGAATGCGGCGGTGGCCGAAGAGCTGGTGGTGTCTGAGAACACGGTCAAATTCCACCTTAAAAGTATCTATCAGAAACTAGGTATCCATTCAAAAGCGGAAGTCATGAAGCTGATTGAGAACGATGATGGGTAGCGATATTCGCTTGGTGCGCTGTGCGCGAGCCGATGGACGAATGCGCCTCTTTCGAGCGAAGCTTTCATTGTCAGAACCCGTACAACATGCCTGCTGCGGCCAGTTCGTTGAAGAGCACGAATCGGCCGAGGAAAGCGGCTGCGGCAATTCCGGAAAACGCAATCGTTACGCCGTTTCGTCGTGGGTGGGCACTCGCGCAGTCCCTGTTCTGTTGAAGAGCCGTGCGAACTGCGTGTCTTCGAAGGGCGCTGCCTTGCATGAGGCGTGCGGCCGCCAGGGCGATTGCGAATCCAATGCAGCCTCCTAGCGTATTCATGACGAGGTCATCTATGTCGAACGTGCGGTTGTTCAAAAGTTGGCTTGTTTCGATGACGAGGGAAAAGATAAAGCTTCCCGCGGCCGTCTTTGCAAGGTTCATTGCCGTTCGCTTGCAGGCGCTTGCTCGCTTTTTCGCAAGGAAGTCATGCGGCGCTCTTCTGCCGAGAGCCGTGCCGAAAAAGCATCCAAAGGGAACGAAAAGCGCTGCGTTGAGCAGAAGCTGGGTTGGGTCTGCCCCGTTGACGAAGGGAATGAGATTGTATTGGTTCCGACCTCCGAATCCTCGCAGAAGCCCGTCATGAATGGTTCCTGCTCCTGTTATATGAAGCACTGCGGCTACATAGAGAGCGAAGGTGCCGTAGGTCAAGACTGCGGCCGATGTGGGGAGCTGCTTGGCTTTTCGGGAAAGAATCGCCGCGGTTATAGCGGCGGGCGCAAGTTCCGTCGCCAGTTCGTAGAGCAAGATCAGGGCCTCGTTCGGAAAAGGGAGGATGTTGTTCATGCGTAACGTCTCCTTATCGTGCGCTGTAGGCCCATAAGTTCGCGCATTGGTTGAGGACGTCTTGGACATCCCAACTTCGGCTGCTGCGCTCGGGGCTGTTGGGGTCGTGGACGATGAGGTTTCCCGCTTCGTCGACGCCTGCTATGACGATGAAATGACCGACGGTGGTGAAATCCCCTGGTAGCACGGATGCTATGACGGGTCTGCCTTCGCGCAGGGCGGCAGTGAGCACGCTTGCATCGGCGGGAAGTTCTTCTGCTGAAAGTCCCAGCATGGCGGCCCCTTCGGTCATAAAGCTCCAGGCAGTCATTCCCGAGTCTACGAATCCGTTTGCCTCGGAAAACGCCGCCATGGAGGCGGGGTCGTAGTCGGTTTTGCCCGTCAGGCCCGCATACACCATGGTCATGCAGGTCGGTCCGCAGCCGGCGGTGGCCACGTCGGACCCTGCGTACGCTTCGTTCGCCCATGCGGAGTCGGTTTGGTAAAGGTGAGGAATCGTTCCGCGCTTCCATGCGCTTTTCTCCGTGCTCGACGATGGCGCGCCGTGCTGTTCTGAGCCGAAGATGCGAAAGCTCTCTTCGAGGGCGCTTTGAACGCTGGGCAATGCCCAGCATGCGGCAAGGGCGAATGCGATGGCGAAAAAGAGAGCGAGCAGCCAGCCCGCACGGGGCTGCTTGGCGGGAGCCGGTTGCGGAGCAGGGACGGGCGCGGCGTATCGGCTGTGAAACGACGCGGGCTTTCTTGCGTCAAGGGTTGTGCGGCGCATAATGCGCTCCTTTCATGCGTTGGCTTCGGCTCTGCCGTGCATGCTAAGAGCGACGTGCCTTAATGGTCTTGTAAGGCATGGCCACAGATCGGGTTCGTTTCTTAATCTTTCCTTAAGGCGGTTAAGGGCCGCTTTGGGCTATATAGCGCCAATGGTAGGATTTCGGGAAAACGAAGGCCTGGCATGCGCTCCCGGCCTGGTGTAGGACCGTATTGGAAGAGGGCGGGTATGCAGCAGTTGCGAAGCGGAGAAGCCAACGGGGCCGTCGCGCCTCGTCGACGTATCCTGATATGTGATGACGAGTGCGAAATTGCCGACATGGTGGCAAGCCTGATGGAGCGCGAGGGCTTTTCCTGCAGGGCGTGCTACGACCCCCGCAAAGCGCTCGAGATGATGAAGGAAAATCATTTTGACCTGGTGATTCTTGATATTATGATGCCTGGTATGGACGGCTACGATCTCGCACGTCGCATCAGGGCATTTTCGAGCGTGCCACTGATCTTTCTTTCTGCCAAAGACGAAGAGATAGATTCCGTACTCGGTTTTGCCGTCGGTGCCGACGATTATGTGACCAAGCCGTTCCGTCCGCGCGAGCTCGGTATGCGCGTGCGGGCTTGTCTTCGTCGTGCGCTCGCGTCTGTTTCGCCCGCGCCGAGCGGCTTGCTGAGCATGCGCGGCATTGAGCTCGACCCTCGATCCCACGAGGCGTCGCTTCATGGCAACCCCCTTTCTCTCACGCCGAAAGAGTTCGAGCTTTTGCGGGTTTTGATGGAGGCGGGAGGCGAGCCCCGCTCTGCGGCCGAGCTGTTCGAGCGCGTCTGGGGCGAGCGGGCCGATGCTGCGGCGTCGAACACGGTCATGGTGCATGTGCGTCATGTGCGCCAGAAGCTTGCGGCCATCGATTCGTCGTTCGATTTCATCGTCACGGTGTGGGGCGTTGGCTATCGCATGAATGCCGAATAGCGGCAGCGTGATAAGCCGCCGAGCTCTTCGTATTTCGTCGGAAGGAAATGTCTGCATGAAAAGGCAGTCGGGCTATCGTAGTGAACAACTTCGCACGTTGAGCGGCGGTTTCGCTCGCAGGGTGGCCGTCGGCCTGATTGCCTGGACCGTGCTTTTTGCCGTTTGGCTTGCGGCGGTTGGCGCTTTTATTGCCCCGCGCGCTGCGGATGCTATCTCTTCGGCGTGTCCGTGGCGGTCGGTTTCGGCGGAAGAGGCGGGGCTGGAAGATACCGTATGGTTCGAAGGGTCGCTCGAGCGGACGCGCATCACGATGATTTCGTGCTATGCCGCCATGCTGACGGAGGACCGGACGCTCTATGGCGAGGCGTCTGCGGACGCGCGCGGCGTAGCGGATGCCCTTGCGGCTGGGCAGGGTGAAGCGGCCGGCGCGGATGGTGCTGTCGAGCCCGATGCCGCCGCGGCCGCTTCTGGCAACTCTGCTGATGAAGAAATCGCACTGCAGGATTCGACTGCGGCAGCCGACGGCGCAGGGTCGGATGGGATGGGTCTCGATTCTGGGGCAACTCACGAATTCCGCTCGTCTTCCTCGTCGGATGACGCTATTGTGACCGAGGCCCTTGAATCCTTGGATGAATCCGCCGAAAACGCTCTGTTCGAAGAGGCCTGTTCGGCGCTTGAGACGTCGCCTTCGGCTGTGCGCGTGGAATCTCCCTGGTCTCAGGAGCAATCGAGGCAAATGTGGAACGAAATCTACTACGCCGACGGCCATATGGAATATAGGGATTTGCGGGTCTACGATTTCGTGCGCTCGTTGCGGCTTCCCGCAGCGATGCTTGTGTACTTGACGGGTGCCTCTGTGGTTGTCGGGTTCGCGCTTTCGTGGTTGACGCGGTGCTTCGGAAGCCTTTTCGACGCTATGGAGGCGCTATTCTCGAAGCGAAGCGACGGACCGGAGCTTCCTCGTGAGCTTGCGCCCACGGCGCGTGCGCTTGCCGATCTGCGGCGTGCGCGCGACGATGCCGAGCAAGCGGCGCTTGCGGCCGAGCAGCGCAAAAACGAACTGGTGGCCTATCTTGCTCACGATATCCGCACGCCGCTCACGTCGGTCGTCGGCTATCTTACCCTGCTTGCCGAAGCTCCCGATATGCCGGAGACCCAGCGTGCCCGTTATGCGCAGGTCGCGCTCGACCGATCGTATCGTCTTGAGGCGATGATGGAGGAGTTTTTCGAGATTACACGCTACAACCTAAGCTCTATTCCCATCGAGCGCCAGCACTTTGACGCCGCTCTTCTATGCCGTCAGGTGGCGGATGAATTCTACCCGTCCGCCCAGGCGCGTTCGATTGATATCGAGGTGCGAGCCGAGGAGCCGCTCGAATGCTTCGCCGATGCAGAGAAGGTGTCGCGCGTGTTGAACAATCTGCTGAAAAATGCCGTTGCCTATGCGGATGGGGAGTCGACTGTCGTGGTGAGCGCCCGTCGTGAGGAGGCGCTGGCGAGCGATGCCGACGGCAATGGGGATGCGAAAAGCGCGGCTCTTGTGGTTGAAGTAGAAAATCAGGGTCGCGAAATCAGCCCCGAGCACCTGCAGGCCATCTTCGAGAAATTCTATCGCGAAGATGGGGCTCGTTCCACGCAGGATGGGGGTGCGGGGCTCGGCCTGGCCATCGCACGTGAGATTGCTCGAGCTCACGGGGGAGAGTTGACGGCGCGAAGCGTCGAGGGGCGCACGACGTTCACGCTGCGCATTCCCGCATAGGATTTATTCGTTGTTTTTCGCAACCCACCGGCGAACGTATTCGATAAACGCCTTCGTCGCCATGGAGGCGAGACCGTGCGAGCGCACGGCCAAGGCAAGCTCTCGATGCATGGGGATCTCAAGTTCTACGCGAGCGAGCTCGAAGGGGGCGCTCTCAAGAACAAGCTGGGGGAACATGCTAAAGCCGAAGCCTTTGTTCACCATTCCCATCACGGCGTGGTCGTTGTCCATGACGAAACGCGTGCGGGGGGCTACCTCGTGGCGTGCGAATACGGCATCGAACTCGGTGTGGTCATCGCTGCTTCTTACTTTTATGTAAGGCTCGGTTGCCAGGGATTCCTTAGGAAAGAATGGGGCGTGGGCGAGAGGGTGGTCGGGCGGAAGCACTACGTATACGGGGTCCTGCGCCAGCGGGATGGTGAAGAAATCGAGTTTCGCCGGCAGTATGACAAAGCAGCAGTCGAACTCTCCACGCCATGTGGCTTCTTCCATCTCGTTCTGGCTTTCGTAGGTCACAAGTTCGTAGTCTATATTGGGATGGTCATTGAGAAACATTTCCATGATGCCGGGAAGCCACTGCACGGCAATGCTGCCGAAGGAGGCGACGCGTAGACTTCCGTATTCAACGCTGCGAAGTTCTTCGAGGCGGGTCTGCAGCGCCTGCTCGCTTGCGCACACGTCTTGTATCCAGGGGAGGAGGTTGCGTCCGTCGGCCGTGAGGCGCGCCCCCGAGTGGTCGCGTGTGAAAAGGGCGGTTCCCATCTCTTGCTCGAGCGAGCTCATCATGTAGCTGACACCCGCCTGGGTGTAGCCCAGGATTTCGGCGGTTTTTTTGAAACTGCCCGTTTTCGCGACGGTGACGAACGCTTCGTATTTCTGGTTCGGCATGAGCTCTCCTGCTTTGCGCGCGGTTGTGCGCCTCGTGCCTGCACGCATAGGAATAGGTATAAGGAAATCCTAATTATTTATAAGATACACTCATTTTACTTTTATTGAATATGTAATTACTATGCACTTGTCGGGAGTTCAGACAGGCATGGCGACCGTCTGCTGAACCTGCATCCCGAATCCGACACCCATGGCGCGCGGCCGCGAGGCGCCGCATCTCAGCGACCTTCACGGCTGCGCGCATCCGGACTTCCGATTGATCGGGCGTCCGTCAGGTGCGGATGTTGACAACCTTCTTCTTCGCGTTGATTTTCGCGAATTGGAACAAGGTGGGGCGCAACCTCTCTCTTGGCTTTCTCTTCCCCATATCGAAGCCTCGCCGCCTCACTTTTGATTTCGCATGCGACGCCCTTCTCGGCCACCTCGTGTCCGTTTGCTGAGAAAGGTGTCGCTTTTTTACGCCGTTATTGCCGGGCGGCTCTGCGTTCGGTTTGTGACTCGCCTCGTTTTGCGATTGCGCTTCTTATTCCAAATCTCTTTATGTGATAGTTGCGAAAAGAAAGTTTATATTTTTAAGAAACCAACAATCTATAGTCCCAGCTCAGATTGCAGGTACTTTAGACAGAATACAGAAAACATCCATACTTCCTTAAAAAAAGTCTTGACTTAATTTTTCAACGTGATTAAATTATTCGTTTGCGTATTTACGCCTGTATAGTCTATTTCCCTAACGGAAGGAAGACCTGTGGCCAAAGCAGAAAATTGCGCTCCCACCAGCCTTTACAGGGAACGTCGCAGCTTTGCGAAGATTCCCGACGTCATGGATGTCCCTAATTTGATTTCCATCCAGACGGACAGCTTCAAGTGGTTCATGGAAGAAGGAATCACCGAGGCTTTCAACGACGTGTGCCCCATCGAAAACGCAACAAAAGATATGTGCGTTGAGCTTGGCGCTCACAAATTCGGCGACCCCAAATACACGGTCGACGAATGCAAAGAAAAGGACGTGTCGTTCCAGGCTCCTCTGTTCGCTCAGATTCGCTTCATCAATCGCGAAACCGGCGAAATCAAGGAGCAGGAAGTCTTCATGGGCGATTTCCCGCTCATGACCCCGCGCGGCACCTTCATCATCAACGGTACCGAGCGCGTTGTCGTTTCCCAGCTGGTTCGCTCTCCCGGCGTGTACTTCAGCTCCGAGCGCGATAAGACTTCTGACAAAACTATTTTCGGCGCAAAGGTCATTCCTTCCCGCGGTGCTTGGCTCGAATTCGAGACTGACAAGCGCGACATTCTTTCTGTGCGCATCGATCGCAAGCGTAAGCAGCCGGCCACGCTGCTTCTGCGCGCTCTTGGCATTGCGGAAACCCGCGAGGAAATCGTCGAGGTTCTCGGCAGCTCCGAAATGGTTCTGCGCACCCTCGATCGCGACCCCGCAACCACGAAAGACGAAGCCCTCATCGAGCTGTACAAGCGCTTCCGCCCCGGCGAGCCGCCGACGATCGACTCCGCGCGTACGCTGCTCGACGGCCTGTTCTTCAACCCCCAGCGTTACGACCTCGCAAAGGTCGGCCGCTACAAGGCGAATAAAAAACTCGGCTTCGATTCCGATTTCGACTCCTCCACGCTGACCGAGGACGACATCATCGCAACCATGCGCTACATCGTTGCTTTGCACGAGGGCGAAGAGGGCTTTGCCGTCGACGATATCGACCACTTCGGCAACCGTCGCATCCGCACGGTGGGCGAGCTTATCCAGAACCAGTTCCGCATCGGTCTTTCCCGTATGGAGCGCGTCGTGCGCGAGCGCATGAGCATGCAGGAGCCTGACGAAATTACTCCGCAGTCTCTGGTCAATATTCGTCCGATCGTCGCTTCCATCAAGGAGTTCTTCGGATCTTCCCAGCTCTCCCAGTTCATGGACCAGGCAAACCCTGCTGCAGGCATCACGCACAAGCGCCGCTTGTCTGCTCTTGGCCCGGGCGGTCTGTCCCGCGAGCGTGCAGGCTTCGAGGTTCGAGACGTTCATAACTCCCACTACGGCCGCATGTGCCCGATTGAGACTCCTGAAGGCCCGAACATCGGTCTTATTGGCTCGTTGGCAACCTATGCCCGCGTGAACAGTTACGGCTTCATCGAGACCCCGTATCGCCGCGTCGTGGACGGCAAGGTTACCGACGAGGTTGACTACCTGACCGCGGACGAAGAGGAAAACTACGCAATCGCCCAGGCGAACGAGCTGTTCGACCAGGAGACCCGCGAGTTCGGTCGCACGGTCGACGGTGTGTTCGTGCCCGCTGAGAAGGTTTTGTGCCGTACGCGCGACGCCGCTGGCGTTTTCGGTGAGCCCGACGAGGTCGCTCCCGAGGCTGTGAACTACATGGACGTTTCCCCGCGTCAGATGACCTCTGTCGCAACGTCTCTCATTCCCTTCCTCGAGCACGACGACGCGAACCGCGCGCTCATGGGTTCGAACATGCAGCGCCAGGCCGTGCCTCTGCTGCGTCCCCATGCTCCGCTGGTCGGCACGGGCATCGAGCACCGCATTGCCGTCGACTCCGGCGAGGTTTTGGTCGCTCAGAATCCCGGTGTTGTCGACTACGTGGACGGCTCCACCATCATCATCCGCAACGACGAGGGCGAATTCGACGAGTATCTGGTTCCGAAGTTCCAGCGCTCCAACCAGTCCGGCTGCATCAACCATAAGCCCATCGTACGCAAGGGCGACGAGGTTCATGCGGGCGATGTCCTGGCGGACGGTCCTAGCTGCGACCACGCAGAGCTCGCGCTGGGCCAGAACCTCATGGTTGCCTACATGACCTGGGAAGGCTTCAACTACGAGGACGCTATCATCGTGTCCGAGCGCGTGGTTGCAGAAGACCTGCTCACGTCCATCCATATCTCCGAATACGAAATCGACGCGCGCGACACCAAGCTCGGCCCCGAGGAAATCACCCGCGAGATTCCGAACATCTCCGAGGACATGATTTCCGACCTGGACGCCGACGGCATCATCCGCGTTGGCGCCGAGGTCTTCCCGGGCGATGTCCTGGTGGGCAAGGTCACCCCGAAGGGCGAGACCGAGCTGACCGCCGAGGAGCGCCTGCTGCGCGCCATCTTCGGCGAAAAGGCCCGCGAGGTTCGCGACACCTCCCTGAAGGTCCCTCATGGCGCAGGTGGCCGCGTTGTCGGCATCTATCGCTTCAGCCGCGAGGCCGGCGACGAGCTTGCCCCGGGCGTCAACGAACTCGTTCGCGTCTACATCGCACAGAAGCGTAAGGTCCAGCAGGGCGACAAGCTCTCCGGTCGTCACGGCAACAAGGGCGTTATCTCCCGCGTTCTCCCGGTCGAGGACATGCCGTATCTCGCCGACGGTACGCCGATCGACGTCATGCTGAATCCCCTGGGCGTTCCTTCCCGTATGAACGTCGGTCAGCTGCTTGAATGTCACCTTGGCTGGGCTGCGAAGTGGGGCTTCTCCGACGAGGAGAATTCCACCACCGCCGTCGAGGGCCCGACCTTTGTTGCAACTCCCGTTTTCGACGGTGCAACCGAGCCCGAGATTGTCGACGTCATCCAGAAGGCGAACGCCAACCTGATCAACCTCAACCACGAGAAGTACGGCGACATGGCTCGCGACGAATTCGTCCCGCAGCTTTCCGTCACCGGCAAGACCACGCTCTACGACGGCCGCACCGGTGAGCCGTTCCGCGAGCAGATTACCGTTGGCTTCCCGTACATCCTGAAGCTGGGCCACATGGTCGATGACAAGATCCATGCCCGTTCGACCGGCCCTTACAGCCTGATTACCCAGCAGCCTCTGGGCGGCAAGGCTCAGTTCGGCGGCCAGCGTTTCGGCGAGATGGAGGTGTGGGCGCTGTATGCCTATGGCGCATCCAACGTCTTGCAGGAGATTTTGACCGTCAAGTCCGACGACACGGCGGGCCGCGTCAAGGCGTACGAGGCCATCGTGAAGGGCGACAACATCGACGATGCCGAGGTTCCCGAGTCCTTCAAGGTTCTTATGAAGGAAATGAAGTCTCTGGGTCTTAACGTCGAGATGGTCGCTCAGGACCAGCACACGATCAACTTCGATGCTGCCGACATGGAGACGAGGGGCCACGTCAACGCCGTTCAGTCGATGATGGAGGCCGATGCGGCCAAGACCGAGGCAGAAGAAGGGGATGCCCTCAAGGACATCGCTGCCGACCTGCGTTCCCTGATGGACGATGACCTTCTGGGCGGCGCCGACGCCGATGTGGAAAGCCTCATCGGCACCCAGAGCGCTACCGATACCGAAACCGGCGAAGGAGAAGAGCGATAAATGAGCGAATTCGACGTTAACAATTTCGACGCCCTGCGTATTTCCCTCGCCAGCGCCGAGGATATCCGCGGCTGGTCTCACGGCGAGGTGAAAAAGGCTGAGACCATCAACTACCGCACGCTCAAGCCCGAAAAGGACGGCTTGTTCTGCGAGAAGATTTTCGGTCCTACCAAGGACTGGGAGTGCGCCTGCGGCAAATATAAGCGCGTTCGCTTCAAGGGCATCGTCTGCGAGCGATGCGGCGTTGAGGTAACCCGCAGCAAGGTTCGCCGCGAGCGCATGGGCCACATCGAGCTCGCTGCTCCCGTGAGTCACATCTGGTACTTCAAGGGCTCTCCGTCCCGTCTGGGCTACCTGCTCGACATTGCTCCCAAGGAGCTTGAGAAGGTGCTGTACTTCGCATCTTCTATCGTGACGTGGGTCGACGAAGAGGCGCGCGAAGAAGACGCGGAAGAGCTGCGTGACGAGCTTGCGGCAGACCTCGAAGAGCTGGACGCCGAGCGCGACCGACTCATCGAGGCCACCCGTCGCCTTTCAACCGAATATGTTCCCGAGGACGACGAGTTCATCGACGAAATCGACGAAGACGAACGCATGAGCCCCGAGGAGGTCGACGAGGAAATCGCCGACATCTACGAGGAGTTCAGCGAGCGTAAAGCGCTTCGTTCCGAGGCTTTCGATACGTTCTTGAAGATCGTTCCGAAGCAGCTCGTTCCCGACGAGGCGCTGTATCGCGAGATGCGTCTCAACTACAGCGACTACTTCCAGGGCGGCATGGGCGCAGAGGCCGTGCGCGACCTGCTTGATGCCATGGACCTGGAGAAAGTGGCCGAAGAACTCAAAGAGACCATCGAAACGGGCAAGGGCCAGAAGCGTGCCAAGGCCATCAAACGCCTGAAGGTTGTCGACGCGTTCTTGAAGTCCGACAACAGCCCGTCCGACATGATTCTCGACGTTATCCCGGTCATTCCGCCGGATCTTCGTCCTATGGTTCAGCTCGACGGCGGCCGTTTCGCGACGTCCGACCTCAATGACCTGTACCGTCGCGTCATCAACCGCAATAACCGCTTGAAGCGCCTGCTCGACCTCGGTGCTCCCGAAATCATCGTGAACAACGAGAAGCGCATGCTCCAGGAGGCTGTGGACTCCCTGTTCGACAACGGCCGTCGCGGCCGTCCCGTCACCGGTCCTGGCAATCGTCCGCTGAAGTCGCTCTCTGACATGCTCAAGGGCAAGCAGGGCCGTTTCCGTCAGAACCTGCTCGGCAAGCGCGTCGACTATTCCGGTCGTTCGGTTATCGTCGTCGGCCCGAACCTGAAGCTGCATCAGTGCGGTCTGCCTCAGCAGATGGCCTTGGAGCTGTTCAAGCCCTTCGTCATGAAGCGTTTGGTCGAACTCGAATATGCCGCGAATATCAAAGCCGCAAAGCGCGCTGTCGACCGCGGTGCGAGCTACGTGTGGGATGTTCTGGAAGAGGTCATCGTCGACCATCCCGTTCTGCTCAACCGCGCACCAACCCTGCATCGTCTGGGCATCCAGGCATTCGAGCCGGTGCTTGTCGAAGGCAAGGCCATCAAGCTGCATCCGCTGGTCTGCACCGCGTTTAACGCCGACTTCGACGGCGACCAGATGGCTGTGCATGTGCCCCTGGGCAACGAGGCCCAGGCCGAGGCGCGCGTGCTCATGCTGTCTTCCAACAACATCAAGAGCCCTGCCCATGGTCGCCCGCTGACCATTCCTACGCAGGATATGATTATCGGTCTGTATTACCTCACGGCCGTGCGCGACGGCTTCCCGGGCGAAGGCCGCGTGTTCGTCGACTTCGACGACGCGCTCAACGCCTACGATGCTCGCGCCGATCTGGACCTGCAGGCCAAGATCTTCGTTCGCTTGACCCAGGACACTCAGGTCGCGACCTCTTACGGCGTGTTCGAGGACCACAAGGCAGGCGAGCGCATTGAGACCAGCGTCGGCCGCATCACGTTCAACGCGGTGCTTCCTGATGATCATCCGTTTATCAATTACGAGATGAACAAGAAGGAAATCGGCCGCTTAATCGAAGACTGCAGCAATCGCTACAGCCTCTCCGAGATGCCCGCCATCTTGGACGGCCTCAAAGATGCCGGCTTCCACTACGCAACGCGCGCAGGCATCACTGTATCCGTCTTCGACGCAACGGTGCCGCCGAACAAGCCCGAGCTGCTTGCTGCCGCCGACGAGAAGGTCGCTGCGATTGACGAAGACTACGAGATGGGCCTCATGAGCCCCGAGGAGCGTCATAAGCAGGTTATCGACATCTGGAACGAGACGGCCGACAAGGTTGGCGACGCCATGGCGGAGAACTTCGACAAGTTCAACCCCATCTACATGATGGCGTTCTCCGGCGCTCGAGGTAACATCAAGCAGATTCGTCAGCTTGCGGGTATGCGTGGCCTGATGGGCAACACGAAGGGTGGTACTATCGACCGCCCGGTTAAGTCCAACTTCCGTGAGGGCCTTTCCGTTCTGGAGTACTTCATCTCCACGCACGGCACGCGTAAGGGCATGACCGACACCGCGCTGCGTACGGCAGACTCGGGTTATCTGACCCGTCGTCTTGTCGACGTTGCACAGGACGTTATCGTTCGCGAGATCGATTGCGGCACGCACGAGGGCGTTCCTTATCCGCTGCACAACGAAAAGGGCGAGCTGGACGAGAACCTGATCGGTCGCTGCCTCGTTGCTGACACGGGCGATTTCAAAGAGGGCGAATACCTGTCCTCCATGGAAGACCTCAAGGCTCTTGAGGCTGCTGGCATCGAAGAGGTCGTCATCCGCACGGTTATGACCTGCCATGCTGAGCACGGCGTATGCCAGAAGTGCTACGGCTGGGACCTTGCCACCGCTCGTCCGGTCAATATCGGCACGGCTGTCGGCGTTATCGCGGCTCAGTCCATCGGCGAGCCCGGCACGCAGCTGACCATGCGTACGTTCCACGCCGGCGGCGTTGCGGGCGACGACATCACCCACGGTCTTCCGCGTGTTACCGAGCTGTTTGAGGCCCGCAAGCCTAAGGGTCTGGCTGTTCTTGCCGAAATCGGCGGTACGCTGCAGGTTTCGTCTGACAAGACCACCAAGACGCTCACGGTGCACGACCAGGAAGGCAACTTCCGCGAGTACGTTGTCTCCGCGCGTGCCCAGCTGCTTCCCGGCATCTTCGACGGCTGCCAGGTCAAGCCTGGCCAGCAGCTTACGAAGGGCTCCGTCAACCCGCATGACCTGCTGCGTCTGACCGATCCCAACACCACGCTGCGCTACATCGTGGCTGAGGTTCAGGACGTGTACGTCTCCCAGGGCGTAGACATTAACGACAAGCACATCGAGGTCATCGCGCGCCAGATGCTGCGCAAAGAGGTCGTCATGGACGCCGGCGATTCCGAGCTTCTGCCCGGTCGCCAGGTCAACCGTCACGAGTTCGAGCGCATCGCCAATGAGCTCATTGCGGAAGGCAAGCAGCCTCCTGTGGGCCAGCCTTTGCTGCTCGGCATCACGAAGGCGTCTTTGGCAACCGACTCGTTCTTGTCCGCGGCTTCGTTCCAGGAGACCACCAAGGTTCTCACCGATGCTGCAATCGAGGGCAAGACCGACGTGCTGTCTGGCCTGAAGGAGAACGTTATCATCGGTAAGCCGATTCCTGCTGGCACGGGCTTGTCTCGCTACCACCAGGTCGGCTTGACCTACAAGGGTCAGTCCGTCAATGGCGAGATCGAAGAGCAGCTGCCCGACTTTGCGCCCTCCGAGTTGCGCGAGATCGAAAGCCTGTTGCCCCAGCCTCAGGATTGGTCGCTCGATGACAACTACATGAACGGCTATTCCAGCTACTTCGGCGGCAGCAGCTTCCGTGGCGGCCACGCTCAGCAGCTCTCTGACGAAGACGCTCGTCTGTACCTCTACGACGATCTTGGCGTGTCCCAGCGTTGGGCCAACAAGTTCAGCGAGGCGGGCATTGATACGGTTGCTGATCTTGTCGGCTATACCGAAAACGAGCTGCTTCGTATCGAGGGCATCGGCGCGAAGGCGCTCGAGGAGCTCAAGACCGGTCTTAAGGAGCACGAGCTCGGTCACCTGCTCGAAGACGACCTGTCCGCTTCGAGCGACGACATGAGCCAGCTGCTCGATATGGTCTTCAGCCCCGACGATACCATCCTTATCGGCGGCGATCAGTCTGCGACGTACAGCAACGACGGCGAAGAGATGCTCGGCGAGGCTTTGCCTTCTCGCAGCTACCATCGCGATTTGAGCGAGCTTGACGCGTTGCTCGGCGGCCTTGGCGATCTGGGCTTCGGAGAGACCTCTGAAGACTCCGAGTCCGAGGGCGACGAAGAGGGCGAAGACGAAGAGTAGGCTTGTCCGGCTTCGAATTGCCCGAACAGCGTTTTGAGCATGCTTTCAAAGGCGGCAACCACGCAGGTTGCCGCCTTTTTGTATGTACTTGAGGGATTGACCGTTTGCGCGGGTGAATTGAATTTCAAAACGCAATAGTGTTGCATTAAGTCATGCAGGCGCAGC